>Ga0209050_1003479_pt1 | contig 11546 bp, 11 predicted proteins | sample Araplavi_mTSA_r2_FD_184276 | JGI IMG/M metagenome (GOLD analysis project Ga0209050, IMG submission 184276) | Arabidopsis root microbial communities from North Carolina, USA - plate scrape MF_Cvi_mTSA_r2 (SPAdes) (version 2) | ecosystem: Host-associated > Plants > Roots > Endosphere | place: USA...
CGCCCAAGTGCTGGAAGAATTATCGGTAGAAGAAATGCAAGCCCGCATGCCGAAAACCCCAAAAAAGTAGCCCAACCAAAAAGCCGCGCCGAGGGCGCAAAAGTAACTTTGCGTTACCTTTGCGCCTCAGCGCCTTCTTTGCCCGACGAAGCACCAACGAAGGCGAGACGGCTAAAAACTCAGATCCATGGAGAACACCCCTCAACTGACCCCCCTCATCCAACACATCCGAAAGTTCGTCTCCCTGGCCGATGCCGATATCAAAACCCTGTCCACGCGGATCCACTCCAAAGCCATCCCCAACAAAACCATACTATCCCGCGCCGGCGAAGTCTGCCACGAAAAATACTTCGTCATCAAAGGATGCCTGCGCCTCTTCATCCATACCGACGAAGGCAACGAGCAAATCATTCAATTCGCCATCGACAATTGGTGGATGACCGACTACATGAGCTTCGAAATGCAAAAGCCCTCCACCTTCACCATCCAGGCCGTGGAGCCCTCGCAGCTTCTGGTCATCACCAAAACTGACTTGGAAGAATTGCTGGCAAAGGCACCGGCTTTGGAGCGCTACTTCCGCCTCATCGTAGAGCGCGCCTATTCCGCATCGCTCACCCGCATTCATTTTATCTACAACCAATCCGGGGAGGAGCGCTACAGACAGTTCAGCCGTCTGTTCCCCGAGTTCGTCCAACGCGTCCCCCAATACATGCTAGCGTCCTACCTCGGCTTCACCCCCGAATTTCTCAGCAAGATCAGAGCAAAAAGAAAGGAGTGAGGGGGGTGACCAAATAAAGAAAGCGGCCCGCGGGTCCGAAATCAAAATGGAAAATCAGCCGTTAGGACGTGACCTTTATCGGCTCACCACATAAACGCCGGCACCCACGCAAAAACACCTCCCCGAATCCCCGGATTTGAAATGCTGGCTCCTAAATTTCTGGCTCCTGGATTCTAATTCCCGTCTCCAGATCCGTTCTTGAACTAGATTAAGTTATTTCTCCTATCCCTTGCCGTTACTTTGTCTCAACAAAAAACAACAAAGTCACTTATGGAACCGAGAAAAAAATTCCAAGACGTCGATCCCGACGCGCTCAAAGCCATGCTGGCACTCGAAAAGTACCTCAGCACCACCCAGTTATCTGTGCGTCACAAAGACCTCATCAAAATCCGCACATCCCAGCTCAACGGCTGTTCGTATTGCATCGACAAACACACGGAAGAGGCCCGCGCCAACGGCGAAACCGAACGACGCCTCTACAACCTCACCTCCTGGAACGAAACTCCCTTCTTCACCGAAGACGAACAAGCCATCCTCGCCCTCACGGAACAAGTAACGTTCATCACGAACCGCGTATCGGATGAGGTCTATAACCGGGCGGTGAAATTGCTGGGAGAAAAATATGTAACGCAAGCGATGATGGCGATCGTTACGATGAATGCCTGGAATAGGATTGGGGTAACGACTAATTTGTGGCCGAGTTGAAAAATCAGTAGCCAGTAGTCAGTAGCGAGTAGCCAGTAGGTTGGTCAGTGGGAGTCGGGAGTTGGGGGGACTTGTGGCGATTTATTTTGATAAGGTGGGAAATAGCGGCTGGGGATTCGTTCTTGTCGGTATTTCTCACCAATAAGTTTCAGACAAGGCGCCACTGCCCACCGCCCTTGTTGGTGTTCTTTACCAACAAGGTTTTGACCCATCGCGCCAACGCAACCAGAAATTCAACGCGCCCAAACAGCACGCCTTGTTTACTCTCCATCAATCGTCAAGGTCCAAATGGGGCCAATCAGATCACAACATTCACAATTCGTCCCGGCACAACAATCACTTTCTTCGGCGCCTTTCCTTCCGTCCATTTCTGCACCACCTCCGAAGCGATCACCAGCTTCTCGATGTCGTCTTTCGGCATATCCAATGCAAAGTTCATCTTCATGCGCACTTTTCCATTGATGGAGATCGGATATTCAAACGAGCTCTCGGTCAGGTATTCCTCGTTGTGTTGCGGGAAGGTGGCGTAAAGGATCGATTCTTTATGCCCCAGTTTTTCCCAAAGTTCATCGGCGATGTGAGGAGCAAACGGTGCAAGCGTGATCAACAGCGGCTCCAGGATGGCGCGCTTGTTACTCTTCATGCTGCTCAACTCGTTGCAGCAGATCATAAACTCGCTCACCGACGTATTGAACGAAAAATGCTCAATATCGTAAGCGATCTTCTTCAACGTTTTATGCAACACCTTCAACTCTTCGGGCGTGGGCGCTTCGTCGCTCACCTGCATGTTGCCCTGGTTGTCATGGAACAGGTTCCAGAAACGGCGCAGGAACTTGAACACGCCGTCGATGCCGTTGGTGTTCCAGGGCTTTGACAATTCCAGTGGCCCGAGGAACATCTCGTACATACGCAGGGTGTCGGCACCATAGCTTTCCACCATGTCGTCGGGGTTCACCACGTTATAGTAACGCTTCGACATTTTGTCGACTTCCGACCCGCAGATGTATTTGCCGTCTTCCAGGATCAGTTCGATGTCTTTCAGATCGTCTCGCCAGTTCCGGAATTTTTCCACATCCAGCACGTCGCCATCCACAAACGTGATGTCCACGTGCAGCGGCGTTACTTCATATTGTTTTCGCAGGTTATACGATACAAACTTGTTGGTGCCATTGATCCGGTAGGCCAGTTTGGAAATACCTTGAATGTGGCCCTGGTTGATCAGTTTCTTAAACGGCTCTTCCGGCGACACATAGCCCAGGTCTTTCATCACCTTGCACCAGAAGCGTGAATACAACAAGTGGCCGGTGGCATGCTCCGAGCCGCCGATGTACAGGTCGACATCTTTCCAATAGTCGAGCGCTTCCTTGCTGGCAAATACAGTATCGTTTTTCGGATCCATATAGCGGAACCAGTACCAGCTCGACCCGGCCCAGCCGGGCATGGTGGTCAGTTCGTAGGGATGTCCTTTGTAATTCCAGCCTTTCGCACGGCCCAGGGGAGGTTCGCCGGTTTCGGTGGGCTTGTAGGCGTCAATTTCCGGCAAGGTCACGGGCAGATCTTTTTCGTCCACCAGCTTGGGAATGCCTTTGTCGAAATACACGGGGAAGGGTTCACCCCAATACCGCTGACGGCCAAAGATGGCATCGCGCATGCGGTAGTTCACTTTGCGTGTACCGATGCCTAATTTCTCCACGTGTTGCAGCGCCTTTTCAATGGCCTCCTGCCACGGCAAGCCATTCAGCATGCCGGAGTTTATCATCTTGCCCGACTTGGGTTCGAAGTTGTCTTTCGTGATGTCGCTCGTCGGACCTTCCAGCACGTCGACGATGGGAAGGTTAAAATGTTTTGCAAAAGCATAGTCGCGTGTGTCGCTGCTGGGCACGGCCATCACCGCGCCGGTGCCATAGCCGGCCAGCACATAGTCGGCGATCCACACGGGCACCTTCTCGTTGTTGAACGGATTGATGACATAGGCTCCCGTAAAGGCGCCGCTAATGCGCTTCACTTCGCTCATGCGTTCGCGCTCGCTGCGGTTCTTGGCCACCTCCACATACTGGCTCACCTCCGCGCGTTGTGCGGGCGTGGTGATCTTGTCTACCAGTTCGTGTTCGGGCGCAAGCACCATGAACGTAACGCCGTAGATCGTATCGATGCGCGTCGTGAACACGCGAATGGAATCCGTGCCCGAGGCCAGCTTGAAGTCCAGTTCACAGCCCACGGACTTGCCAATCCAATTGCGTTGCATTTCCCTCACGGGCTCGGGCCAATCGATCGTATCCAGACCGGTCAGCAGCCGTTCGGCGTAGGCCGAAATGCGCATGTTCCATTGCAACATCTTGATGCGCTCCACCGGATAGCCGCCGCGTTCGCTCACGCCGTCTTTCACTTCGTCGTTCGACAACACGGTGCCCAGGGCAGCGCACCAGTTCACCATCGTTTCGGCCAGGTAGGCGATGCGGTATTTTTGGAGGAAGTTCTCTTTTTCAGTTTCGTTGAAGTCCGCCCATTGCGCGGCCGTGATCGCCGGCGTTTCGTCGTCACATGCCGCAACGATATGTTTGTTGCCATGCTTCTCCAGTTCGGCTACCAGCTCGGTCATGGGACGTGCCTGGCCCACCTTGTTGTTGGCGGTCCGGTCATACCAGGCATTGAACAGCTGCATAAAGATCCACTGCGTCCACTTGTAGTAGGAGGGGTCGCTGGTCACCACTTTGCGGTCCCAGTCAAAGGCAAAACCGATCTTGCTCAACTGGGCCATGTAGGTGGCCATGTTCTTTTCTGTGGTCAGCCGGGGATGCTGGCCGGTTTGGATGGCATATTGCTCAGCGGGCAAGCCAAAGGCATCGAAACCCATTGGGTGGAGCACATTGAAGCCCTTCAGACGCTTGTAGCGCGTCACGATATCGGAAGCGATGTAGCCCAGCGGGTGCCCCACATGCAACCCCGCCCCGGAGGGATAGGGGAACATATCCAGCACATAGTATTTTGGCTTATCTGAGTGATTATCAGTTTTGTAGACGCCATTTTGCTGCCACTTCACCCGCCACTTTTCCTCTATGCGCTTGATCTCGTCTTTGCTGTATTCGGCCATCAGGTTGTTGTTGTAGTCTTTAAAGGCCCAAAAATAAGAATTTAGGCAAAAAGAACGTGCAGGATGGTGAAAGTTAACCAGGGGACAACGATTTTGACGACGGGACTAGAAAAGCAAGCGTAGGATCGGCGTAAGGTTTTTGCCAATCCGCCTATTGTCGGTTTGGCGTCTGCCGATATCTTTGTCCCCGGTTTTAGCACCAGCTATGCGAAGGGAAGAACCAGTCGCAGCCAGCAAACCGTTAGAAATTAATCATGAAAGCCAGGATCTTCTTCACGTTACTCGTATTGTCGTTCGTCCCGGTATTCAAAGGTATTTCTCAAAGCATCGAGATAGAGGCCATCGGCGGTGTCGCCTGGTCCGGTAAACACAGGCCGGGGGGAGACATCCCCCATTTCAAGTACAGCCACGCGTACGTCGGAACGGGGTTCAACTATCAGGTCCTGAAGCATTCCTTTCTCACCTCCGGGCTATACTACGACAAGGCTGAGTACGAACCTGTCAGTATCACGAACTGGAGCATGCCCTTTCAATGGTCACAACGCTATGGGAAGAAAGTGCAGTTGCAATTGGGTCTCGGCATGTATGTGGCCCGTCTGGGATACCAGTATCATCCTTATAGCTATGGATATGTCGGCGCTGGGGATCCGTTGGTCGTCACCGGCGAAAGCCACGCCACAAGATTTGATTTTGGTGTGGCTGGCAGTGCCTCGGTTTATGTACCGCTCAATAAGGTTTTGGCCATCAAAGCCGGCATCAATCAAAATTGGGGTCTGAAAAACGTCAGCCAAGACACAACCGTCAGAAAACAAAGAACCACGGCCCTGTTCCTGGGACTTAGCATCAAGCTGAAGAAATGATGTGTCATGATGTTGGGTTAGTTGACTCGATCTTTCCTGTGGCTTCGCCATCAGAGATTCAAGAGCAGCACATCCAGGGAAGCCTGTAACGTTGAAAATAAACTGCGCCTATAGTGATCAAGAAAACCAAGCTCCAAATCGTTACCCATCTCTTAAAAGAGAACCGGGCCATTTGGCTCTTGCTTTACGCCGGCGAGCGTTTATTTAAAACGGCTGCTTTTTTTCATCGCCAACGCGTGCGTTGGGAGATCTTCCGGAAATTGCCCGGCTTCAACACCACGCAATACAACTATAAAGAATGGAGCCACTACGACTGGTCACGGCAAGGCGAAGAGTGGACCGATTCCACCCCCTGGCGACAAGCCCTGATCGATGAAGTGCTCAAGCCCCATCTTCAGCCCAATGCCACAGTATTGGAAATTGGCCCGGGCGCCGGCCGGTGGTCGGAGACCTTGGCAGCCCTTTCTAAAAAGCTGATCCTGGTGGACCTCACCGAAAGGTCCATCGCCCATTGTCGCGAAAGGCTGAAGGCTCACCCGCACGTGGCCTACCATCAGAACAACGGAAGGGATCTTTCTTTCCTTTCCCACAACAGCGTCGATTTCGTCTGGTCGTTCGATGTGTTTGTTCACCTTTCGCCCGGCGATACCGAGCAATACCTCGAAGCGACAAAAAAAATCCTTTCACCAGCGGGCATAGCCGTCATTCACCATCCCGCCATAGGAGGCATCCGGGGAGGGTTCCGCAGCAGCGTCACCAACGAACTGTTTTGTCAACTATTAAAAAAACATAACCTCACACTCATCCGCCAATTCGACTCCTTCGGAAAAGACGATGGTTTCTCTGTCAGGACGTACGGCGACATGATCACCGTATTCGGCAGAACAGCATAGGATGTGGCGCGGACGGCGTCCATGCAAGGGTAGCGGCATGATGGAAAGGCACCTTCGATAACAAATAAGAAAAACAACGACGCGGTTTCCGGGCTTGGCAGCAAGCCAAAGAAGTGACGCGATGGAACATCGAGACCGCTTGCAAACTTCCTTCAGTACGTGTGGTCATTGATCTGCCCAATCACATGGTCGAGCTTGATCACCGTCGCCCGCAACATCTCGATGATCTCCTGCGATTGAATGCCAATCGCACTCTCATGGGTCATCAGTTGCACAAGCCCAAGGATCGTGGCGACAGGCCCCCTGAGTTCATGACTGTTCTTAAATGAAATGATCTCCATCTTGCTCAGCTCTTCCGCGAGGCGACGACGCAGCTCAACGATCTCGGTAATATCCACCGCCGTGTTCAGAACCGTTTTTGCTTTTTGATTCTCATCAATTTCGAGCACCGACAGCCGCACGATCGCGTGCAGATAATCGCCGTCTTTTTTCCGGATCCTGATCCGGCATTCCTTAAAAAGCGCCAACGGGTTTTCAACCAAAGCAGCATACGTTTTCAGCTGCGTTATTCGATCTTCCGGGTGGATTATTTTTTCAAACAGATCATGACTTAAGGCCATGTATTCCTCCTGCGTGTAACCAATATGATCCTTCACCCAACTGCTGGTGCAGATCAATTCCCGTGTAGAAATATCGATAATATTGATACTGATCGGGGCTACCTTCAATAGCTTTTCCAGCGCAAGATCCTTTTTAAATTCCATGACCGGGGGATGACAAACCAAAAAATGATTTAAACTAAGATAGCGGAAAAAAGTCAGGATTGCAGGAGCAGCAGGAGGGATTTGAAAATCTTGATCCCCCAATCACCTATTCATTTTTATCATGCACACCATCTCCTCATCGGACTTATACCACTCCACGCACGGCGCCCCCATGACCACGCGCGAGTCTTTCATCAGCGCATCGAACACATCTTTGATCGAATCCGTCTTGCTCATCCAATCGTAGACGGTGGCTGCGAGATATTCACCCTTTTCGACGGTAAGATCCATTTCACAATGGTACTGTTTTGACTCCCCCTGAAATTTCTCCGCCGCCATCGTGTAGTAGATCACGTCTTCGCCTTCCATCCAGCTCACACCATAATAGGGCCGCTCAAGACCCTCGGGAAGCATCTCAATCAACGCATCGAAACTTTCCTTAATCCCCATAGGGAAAGTGTGAACTCTATTGCCAAACAGGTGAAGGTCGTTGGGAAGAACAAATTTGTCCATGGTCGCACGATTTAGTTTTTACAAACGTAGCGACCTGCAATAAAAGAGGGCGAGGGTGATTGCGTCAATAGGCCAGGCTAAAAGCGACAATAAATCATCCCGTGAACGAACCAGAAAAGTGAGCTATCATTGCCTTTGCTAAGCCCCAAAGCCACTCTGCCTTTAAACTCCGAAGGAGTTCCCGAGCAATAGCCCCCGGTGAAACCGGGGGTCAGCGAATCAAGGCATTTCAACCCTGAAAGGGTTACCTGTGGTGGGGAGTGCCTTCCTAAATGGACCCGCCTCTTATATGTGGGGACTAAATTAATTATGCTTGGCGGCCCCCTCGGAAACCTCGGGCGGGCTATCCACTACAAGTCCGGCCACGTGCGGGGCCTACGCACTTCGGGCTTTTCGTTTCTATCCCTGGCCGGGGCTGGTTTAATAAGAAGACTGGAGTCGTTGCCCTCTAAAGCTGTAATTTTTTGCCGTCCTATTGAATGTTGTAGCGAGCCTCTCCATTTTTCAAACACTAAGGCCTCTTATCTTTTGTCAATCATTTTCTCTAGCATGATCACCTTTTCACGCTCACTTTTTAATAAAGCCTCATAAAGCTTCTTCACCTCTTCATAAAGCTTTTCGTTCTTATCCAAAGCCTCCATCCATTTTTCTATGGGATTGATGTTAAGAGTGCTGCACAGACCGTAGGTGCTTTGATTTGAACTGTTATCGTAAAAGGTATTGATATAGGTGATGTGCGCATCTTCATCATAGTTCTTAATAGCCTCCACGGGCACCTTCAACGCCTTGGCTAATTGCTCCAGCAATTCCTGTTCAATGACTTCTTTACTTTCTAGCGTAGATATTCTTTTCTGGTGCCAGTCCCCTCCAAGTTGTGCCGCAAGCGCATCTTGTTTAATACCCAAACTTTCGCGTAAGCGTTTTAGATTGCGACCGTGGTGAATGGTTTTTGGAGTTTCTGGAGTTGTCATGCGCAAATATGGCTTAGGGGAAGGAGAGATACAAGAGAAGGTGCGCAATGAAACGCACCGCGGGTTTCGAATGTGTGGTCCGAAGGGGTAACCCCTCCGGGGTTGAACACTGCTGTTCGTTTACCCCGGGTTTCACCCGGGGCTATTGTAGGGAGTCCCTACGGGACTAAATACAGTGGGCGGCCGGGAATGCACCTGATCGCTGGAGCCTTTTTTGGACGGGTGAATATCTTTCATGCTTCTCTTCCCTTGTGTTGCTAAGTAACCTGGAAAGTCGACGGATATTCGTCTTCCAGGTCCTTTAGGAATTCCGACAAAACATAGACGGTGGCGGCGATGTCGTCGAAGTTGATGGGGAGGGCGTCGTGTTCGTTGATGACGTAGCGTTGATAGAGTTCGAGGAGGGTGTGGTAAAGAATGGTGGGGCGGTGGAAACGGAGCAACGTGTGCAGGTGTAGCACCATTTCTTCGTTGACGGGCGAGGAGGACGCTAACTTTACGACGAGGCAGCGTTCCTGGTTTTCAGTGGTTTCCATTGGCAAGTTGGGTTTAGCGTACGGAGGGACACGTAAGGATAGGGGACGTCGCCAAGCTAATCAAGGTCTGCCCGATCTGAATAACCGTTTGTAATCGGATAAAATACCTTGCCTGGTTGTCTGGCGTACACTGCTTGTACGTGCGGCGTACACTGCCTGTACGTGCGGCGTACAAGACTTGTACGTCGGCCGAATCCGACAGGGGAATTGAATTTGCCCGGTAGGGCTTTTTGATTTTCCCCGGTTGGAGTCTGTCATGAAACCAGCCCAGAGATTTAAAAAATAGCCAACAAAAAAAGCCAATCCGGGTCTGGACTGGCTTGCGAGAGGGTGTGGTTAAGGTGTGTTACTTAACCGTCACATCGTCGATGAGGAAGCCTTCGCGAAGGTCTTTCGAGTTTTTGAGTACGCTACGCACCGATACGGAATAGGTGTCTGCGGCGAGCGTTGCTGGAATCACAAAGATGACTTCGGAAGGCATGGTGCTGACGATGGTCTCGGCTTTGATGGCCGTGCCGTTGGAGCCCGTGAAGAAAACACCTTGTGTGGCTTCGGCGCTGTTGAACTTCAGGTTTGTTCCCATGATCTGACCAACGCCACCGGGCGTGAGCACATCACTTTCGGTGGCCGAAGTGATGTCTTTGAACGATTGCAAAACCGGCATCGGTTTAACGGCCGCTACCTTTTCTACCTTCATTTTGTTTACGGCCTCTTTCATGCGCACGCCTGGATTGATGCGCACCTTCAACTCGTGGCGCGAAGGGTCGAAAGCATCGCTGGCGTTGGTGAACACACCTACGATGGAAACTGAGGCATTGAACAAAGGGGTAACCACATTGTAGCCGTCGCGCACCGCTTGCACCATGGCCAAGGTGAGTTCTTCAAAAACCGAAAGCGCCTCCGCCTTGGTCACCGTAGAGCCGCGGCTGATCATCAGGTCAACCACCTGTTCCATCGTTTTGGTGCCGATGGGCTGCACTCCCGCCACATGATCGTCTGGATCCGGTGTCAGGTTGTTTTCAACAAGTGAATAGCGAATCATATAAGATTTATTTATGCCACGGCCTTGCCAAAAGAGGTGCCAGCATAGATGGCCCAACCCAAACTGGAATCAAAGGGTGGGAGCGGGCGTCCGACGAAATATCGTTGGGCCGACGATATTTCGTCGGAAGACTTGTGATGGTGTGCGTCCAATAGGGTGGTAAAGGCAGTACAAGGTTCGCTTCATCTGCCCCTACGAGAAGAAGGCTACCACCAGTTAGGTCCACCGAAACTACACACAAAATCTTACAGGCAAACTTCATCGGCGCACCACGCCGGTTCATCGCAACACCCTCCGGTGAAGGCGCACAAACGGTTTAAAATATTGAAAATCACAACCCTGGATTTAGTTCCCAACCCAGACCGTCTTTTCCGGCCATACCTTACGTCGTTCCCGCGACACGGCCCCAAGTTTTTTTTGTAAACAAGCATCTAATTCAGGACATTCAGCGTTATACAGCCATTATTCACCTTTGTTGGAGCCCAGGTGATGATGCCCTTAAATTCTCAAATGCTTATGAATTGGCTTAGAAACGCCCTGAATCGCATTTTTCCTCCCAAACCCCAGCTGATCCCGCAACCGGTGCGTGTACGCGCCTAGAGCAGTCACCGATAATGTGACAGTTCAAATCAATCACCAAAAATGACAGGACGGATGACGCAGTTGGAGCAGAGCGATGTGAGTGTGTGGCAGGACATGTTTACGTCCATCATTGAAGATGCCGATGCAAACATTTTATTGATCGATGAAGAGTTCAAGGTCATCAGCCTGAACTCCGGTTTCTATTGGATCTTCTTGGAGACCTATGGCATCGAACTCAAAAAAGGAAGCTCCCTGCTCAACGCCATGGAACCCAAAAATCCACGGCTCACCCACGAGTGGAAAGAGCGATGCATGATCGCCCTCAGCGGCACTCCCATCAAAGTAGAAGATATCTTCGAGATCGACGGCCGCAGCTATTACTGGGAGATCCATTTCAAATCCAGCGCACGCCCCGACGGCTCGCAAGTCATCTCCGTTTTCAGTCGCGACATCACCGTCCGCAAAGCCTATCAGCGCAAGATCATCGGCAACGAGGCCAACCTCCGGTCTATCCTCAACACCATTGAAGACAGCATTTGGCTGGTCAACGCTGACTACGAGCTGATCGATTTTAATAAAGAGTTCTATAGAAAATATAAAATGGCCTTCGGCGTTAAGTTGCTGAAAGGCGCCAACATTCTGACCTTGCTGCCCGACACCATGCCGGACCTCCGCGAAACGTGGAGGCTACGCTACGAGAGCGGGTTGAAGGGAAGACCGGGAAAATACTACGACACCTACCCGGTAGACGACAAGGAATGGAGGACCTACGAAATTAAAACATACCCGATCGTGGAGAATGGAGAAGTAA
>Ga0209050_1003484_pt1 | contig 11532 bp, 14 predicted proteins | sample Araplavi_mTSA_r2_FD_184276 | JGI IMG/M metagenome (GOLD analysis project Ga0209050, IMG submission 184276) | Arabidopsis root microbial communities from North Carolina, USA - plate scrape MF_Cvi_mTSA_r2 (SPAdes) (version 2) | ecosystem: Host-associated > Plants > Roots > Endosphere | place: USA...
ACATTGGTCATATCCGCAGCCGCTTCGGCCCGAGCGGTCAGCAGCGCGTAAAGCTCCGGCACCAGCCCGTCACCATTCTGTTCGGCAAGCTTGTGCAGGCCGATGAAAAGGCTGGTGTCACGACGTTCTTCGTTCATCATTGCGTTCCTTCATGGTCTGGAGCGCCCGCTCCAGACTGGATTTGGAGCCGTTGCGAAGCGGCACGAAGGCGACGCCGAACTTCTTGCAGCCGGTCTTCACCCTCAGGCACGCGTCGTGGCTGATACAGTCGATGGGGCAGAAGACGCAGTCGACCGACGGCAGAACCGTGTCGATACGGGAGACCGCCTCGCGAAGTCCGCCGTCGTGGTGGATCAGTTCGGCGCCGAAATTGCTGGCGATCTCCCTCAGGTGCGCCACCTGACAGTCACGGCCGCCGACATAGAGAAAGCTGCGGACATCGGTCACGCCTGGTCCCCGCGCTTCGGAGCCACGCGTTTCCACACCCTTCGCCTCCGCGCCGGAATTGCCGTTCTTGTTCTTCTGCTTCTTGGCCATATGCCCTCGCCGCCGATTCTGCTTACGCTTCGGTTCCTCGATGGCCGGCACCATATTAAAGTTGATTTTCAGAGTAAAGATTAAAAGTGGACTCTTTTCATCATGATATATCGGGGCCCCTGACAAGGCGCGCCATTTCCAAAATTTTACCGTTTGATAAATTTTTCTGCTGTGGTACCTTTTTCCCAATAGTTGTCCATGAATCCATAAAAGAGGGAACTTAGGATGGAACGACTGGGAAACGGTCCAAAGGCCGGGATCGAGGCTGGCCGCCTCACCGCTGCCGACTATCAGGCGAACTTCGCCGATCTGCACCCGCGTCTCGACAGGCACGAGGCGCTGGTCGAATCCGATCGCTGTTATTTCTGCTACGACGCGCCGTGCATGACGGCCTGTCCCACCTCCATCGATATCCCGCTGTTCATCCGGCAGATATCGACGGGCAATCCGCTGGGTTCGGCAAAGACCATCTTCGACCAGAACATTCTGGGCGGCATGTGCGCCCGCGTCTGTCCCACCGAAACGCTCTGCGAACAGGCCTGCGTGCGCAACACGGCCGAGGACAAGCCGGTCGAGATCGGCAAGCTGCAGCGGTATTCCACCGACATCGCCATGGAACAGGGCCGGCAGTTCTATAGCCGCAAGGCCCCGAGCGGAAAGACGGTCGCGATCGTCGGCGCCGGTCCGGCCGGTCTTGCCGCCGCGCATCGGCTCGCCATGCACGGCCATTCGGTCACCATCCTCGAAGCCCGCGAAAAGGCCGGCGGCCTCAACGAATACGGCATCGCCACCTACAAGGCCGTCGACGATTTCGCCGCCCGCGAGGTGGATTACGTCACCGCGATCGGCGGCATCGAGATCGTCAACGGCCAGGCACTCGGCCGCGACTTCTCGCTGTCCGACCTCTCCGCCAAATACGACGCCGTTTTCCTCGGCATGGGCTTGGCCGGCGTCAACGGCCTCGGTATCGAGGGCGAAAGCCTGACCGGCGTCGAGGACGCGGTGGATTTCATCGCCGCCCTTCGCCAGGCAAAGGACAAGAGCGTGCTTCCGATCGGCCGGCGCGTCGTCGTGCTCGGCGGCGGCATGACCGCCATCGACGCCGCGATCCAGTCGAAGCTGCTCGGCGCCGAAGAGGTGACGATCTGCTACCGCCGCGGCAAGGACAACATGAACGCCTCACCCTACGAACAGGATCTGGCGACCGCCAACGGCGTCATCATCCGCCACTGGCTGGCGCCGAAATCGATCATCGGCAAGGATGGCGCCAATGGCGCTCATGTCGCCGGCATCGAGGTGGAATATACTGCGATGCGTGACGGCAAGCTGATCGGCACCGGCGAGACCGGCGTGATCGCCGCCGACCAGATCTTCAAGGCGATCGGCCAGACCTTTTCCGCCTCGGGCCTCGGCGCGCTGCAGTTCGAGAAGGGCAAGATCGTCGTGGACGGAGAAGGCCGCACCTCGATCGAAGGCGTCTGGGCCGGCGGCGACTGCATCGGGTCGGGCGAGGACCTGACCGTTTCGGCCGTCGCGCAGGGGCGCGACGCCGCGGAAAGCATCGCAAGAGCCCTGGCCGCCGCTGCGCAGCCGGCAACCGCAGTCGCTTGAGGGGAGAACGATCATGGCTGATATCCGCAACAATTTCGTCGGCATCAAATCCCCCAACCCGTTCTGGCTGGCATCCGCGCCGCCGACCGACAAGGCCTACAATGTCGAGCGCGCCTTCAAGGTGGGCTGGGGCGGCGTGGTCTGGAAGACGCTCGGCGAGGAAGGCCCACCGGTCGTCAACGTCAACGGCCCGCGTTACGGCGCCATCTGGGGTGCCGACCGCCGCCTGCTCGGCTTGAACAATATCGAGCTGATCACCGACCGGGACCTCTACACCAACCTTCGCGAAATGAAGGAAGTGAAGAAGAACTGGCCGGACCGTGCGGTCATTGCATCGATCATGGTTCCCTGCGAGGAACAGGCCTGGAAGGCGATCCTGCCGCTGGTGGAAGAGACCGAAGTCGACGGCATCGAACTTAACTTCGGCTGTCCCCACGGCATGTCCGAACGCGGCATGGGCTCCGCGGTCGGCCAGGTGCCGGAATATATCGAGATGGTGGTGCGCTGGTGCAAGCAATACACCCGCATGCCCGTCATCACCAAGCTGACGCCCAATATCACCGACATCCGCAAGCCCGCCCGAGCCGCCAAGGCTGGCGGCACCGACGCCGTGTCGCTGATCAACACGATAAACTCGATCGTCTCTGTCGATCTCGACAGCTTCTCGCCCAATCCGTCGGTCGGCGGCAAGGGCAGCCATGGCGGTTATTGCGGCCCGGCGGTCAAGCCGATCGCGCTCAACATGGTCGCCGAGATCGCCCGTGATCGGGAAACCTACGGCCTGCCGATCTCCGGCATCGGCGGCATCACCACCTGGCGCGATGCGGCCGAATTCCTGGCGCTCGGAGCCGGCAACGTGCAGGTCTGCACCGCGGCGATGACCTATGGCTTCAAGATCGTCCAGGAGATGATCACCGGCCTGTCCGACTGGATGGACGAAAAGGGCCACCGGACGCTCGACGACGTCATCTGTCGCGCGGTGCCCAACGTCACCGACTGGCAGTACCTGAACCTCAACTACATCGCCAAGGCACATATCGACCAGGATGCCTGCATCAAATGCGGCCGCTGCCACATCGCCTGCGAGGACACCTCGCACCAGGCGATCACCTCGATGGTCGATGGCGTGCGCCATTTCGAGGTGATGGAAGAGGAATGCGTCGGCTGCAATCTCTGCGTCAACGTCTGCCCGGTCGAAAACTGCATCACCATGGAAGCTCTGCCAGCCGGCGAACTCGACCGGCGCACCGGCAAGGTGGTGGACCCGACCTACGCCAACTGGACCCAGCACCCGAACAACCCGATGGCAAGACAAGCCGCGGAATAACTGATGGGGCGGCGCAAGCCGCCCTTATTCGTTTTCAAAAGGTTCACGCCGCTTCGGCAAACTGGTCCCAGGCACGCAGCGCGTCGGCGCCATACATCAGGGCCGGGCCGCCGCCCATGTAGACGCTCATCGCCACCACGTCGGCGATCTCCTGACGTGTCGCGCCGAGGCCGTGCAGCGCCTTGGCGTGGAAACCGATGCAGCCGTCGCAGCGCTGGGTGATGCCGATCGCCAGCGCGATCAGCTCCTTGGTCTTCTTGTCCAGCGCCCCGTCGGAGCCCGCCCCTTTCGAAAGGGCATTGAACCCCTGCATGGCTTCGGGCGCCAGTTTGCGCATCTCGGCGGTATAGGCGGAAATGTCCCGGGTGATCTCGCGATAGTCTTTCGTCACTGCGGCCTCCTTCGGCTTTACAATTCATATTTTTATGATATAAAGAAAATATGAATTGTAAAGGGGCTCCGATGGACCTGACCGACGAAATGCCCGCGAAGGCGGAGGAAGTGGCGAACTTCCTCAAGGGACTGGCCAATTCCCACCGCCTGCTGGTGCTCTGCGCGCTGGCGGAAGGCGAGCGCAACGTGGCGCAACTGATCGAGGCGACCGGCATTGCGCCGACCTCGATGTCGCAGCATCTCGCCAAGCTGAAAGAGGAAGGGATCGTCGATTTCCGGCGCGACCACCGCACGCTTTTCTATTTCATCGCCCATCCCGCCGTCGGCGAGGTGATGGGCGTCCTTTACCAGCACTTCTGCAAGGCGAAATGAGATGATGACAGAAACCACACGAACCGTATCCGCAACCCGCGCCGCCGAATGGCTGGCCGCCGGCGATGCGATCCTGATCGACGTGCGCGAGCCGGACGAGTTCCGGGCCGAGCACGTCGCCGCAGCCGCTTCGCTTCCGCTGCAATCGGTGGCGGGCCTGCCCCGGACGCTGACGATCCCGCCGGACAGGAAGATCGTCGTGCATTGCCTGAAAGGCGGGCGCGGCGAGCAGGCCTGCCTAACGCTGGCCGATATCCTGCCCGGCCGTGAGATCTACAATCTCGAGGGCGGGATCATTGCCTGGAAACAGGCCGGGCTGCCCGTCGTCGGCACGGCAGCCGGCGCGGGCGCGCCGTCGATCTTCCGCCAGGTGCAGATGATCGTCGGCACTCTCGTTCTTTTGTGCGTGGTCCTTGGCTTCCTCGGGCTAACCTATGCCTTTGCGCTGGCCGGCCTGTTCGGTTTCATGCTGGCCTTCGCCGGCATAAGCGGCTGGTGCGGCCTCGCCCTGCTGCTGCAGCGCATGCCCTGGAACCGGACGGCTTAACGGGCTCCGGGAAGCCGGGTGCCTCCCGGCATTTTCGCTCTGGCGTTCCGGATCAGGAAGGCCATGCGGTCGCGTGCGAGGGCGGCCTTGTCCAGCTTGAGGTGCTCGCTGAACTCCACGGAACCGTGTTCCGGCGTCTGCAAAAGGCAATGGTAGTGCATGCCGCCCTCGCCGTCGCTTTCCGCGTCGATCGTCGGAGCCGGCAGGCGGTCGGGATCGACGCGCTCCTCGTCATGGGTCCAGAGCCAGCGGCGAATGACGATCCAGTTGCCATCGCTCCCCTGCCGCACGGAGACGATCGGCCGGGAAAGCGCTCCGAACGCCAGCCAGCCGCCGAGGCCCCAGAAGAAGGAAATGATGAGGGCCCGGAACGGTTCCTGGACGATGCCGCCGTTACGGAAGAACGCCCAGGTCATCAACACGAGAATGGCGAACCAGGCGGCGATGAAAAGCCAGCCGTACATCGGCCGCAGGTTCCTAAAAAGCAGTCTCTCCATGGCTCTTGCCTCCAAAGACTTCTTTCGGTGCGGAGACTATAGCACATTCCAAAATACCCGGCGATATTTTCGGAACGGCCCCTCGATTTCGGCAGGAAGACGAGCTAGGAGGCGGTGTTGCCATTCGCAACGCTCCAAACCTGAGGAGGCTACCATGTCACGCAAGCTCTTCGACGACGTGAGCTTTTGAGGTCACGTCCAAGCGACGCAAGTCCTATCCATCCGAAACACGGGTCAAGACCGGCACGCAATTCGTGCGCGGCGATGTCGAGCTGATCGAAAAGCTCGGCCGCAACGACCCCTGCCCCTGCGGTTCGCGGAGGCGGTTTCAAACTGTGCTGCCTGAAATCCGGCCAGTATGACGGCATCCACCGGGATTATTACTTTTAGGGATCGCGATTGACGACCGAGGCCCGGAAGCGCCGGCCCGCCGGTGGACCGGCTGCTGAAAACAAAGAGGCCCGGCGGGTGCCGGGCCTTCTTCGTCTCGCATGGAAACGTGATTAGTTCGGGCGGTTTGCGCCGTCGAAATAGTCGCCGCTGTTGACGCCTGCCTGGATATCGGCCTTCCGGGCGTCTGCCTTCTGGCCGATGCTGCCGGTCTGGACCTGGTCGACGGCGGCGGAAGCCTTGGAGGCGCCTTCGTAATAATCGCCTTCGGCGAGAGCGGCGGATGCAAAGGAAGCCGAAGCGATGAGGGCTACGGCGATAGCGGAAGAGATCCTGGTCATGATGGTAGTCCTTTCAGAGTGTTCCGCGGCTTCAAGTTTGCGACCTTGCCTGCGGATGATTGTTTCGGTGTCTTGAATGAGATGCTTAGTTCGGGCGGTTTGCGCCGTCGAAATAGTCGCCGCTGTTGACGTCGGCCTGGATGTTGGCCTGGATGTTGGCCTTCCGGGCGTCTGCCGTCTGGCCGATGCTGCCGGTGCTGGTGCGATCGACGGCGGCCGAAGCGGCGGGAGCGTTCTTCTGGATGCCCTGGTAATAGTCGCCTTCGGCGAGAGCGGCTGAGCCGAACGAAGCCGAAGCAATCAGGGCTGCGGCGATAGCGGAAGAAATTCTGGTCATTGTCTTGTTCCTTGCATGTGTCGGAGCCGAGTTTTCTCGAAGCCCCTCTCTTTCGTGTCTGATCTTGTTCTTCGAAGCTCGTTGCCGCGCTTCTGATGGTGAAGATGGTGCAAGATCGTCCCCGCCGATAGACAGCAAGTTGCGGACGTTGCGTTCAATAAAAATGAACGACTTAAATTTTATCGTTCACAGAAATGCGAGCAGGTGTTTACCGGCGGCGTGCCCGGCCTCTCGATCATCGACCCTCGTCCGCAGGCTCGTTCAGGAGGTCGAGCATGGCGCGCAACGCCCGTGTGACATGACGCTCGCCGTGAAAAAGCGCCGAGAACTGCCGGAGCGGCATCGGGAAATCGGCAACGTGGAGCCGCCCGGAAAAGGAATGGGATGAAGCGGCGCGGCTTGAAATCACCGTGGCGCTCAGGCCCGCCTCGACCGCCGCCATCGCCGCCTCGTTCGACGGCATTTCCAGCACGACGGACAGCGATTGCGGCTCGATGCCGAGATTGGTGAGCTGCGCCTCGAAGGCCGACCGCGTGCCGGAACCCTGTTCGCGCATGATCCAGTTGGTTTCAAGCAGATCGCTGGAGCGGATTTTTCGCCCGTCCGCCCAGGGATGACGGCTGCCGACCACCAGCACCAGCCGGTCCTCCGCCACCTTGCGGCGCTTCAGACCGGCAAGAAAAACCTCCCCCTCGACGACCGCGAGTTCCGCCGCTCCGGTCAGCACCGCCTCGGCAGCGCTCTGGGTATTGCCGACTGTCAGCCTGACATCGACGCGCGGAAACCGCTCGTGATAGCTGACCAGCCGGGCCGGCAGCCAATAGCTCGCCACCGTCTGGCTGGCATGGACACGCAGGATGCCCGAGGCCGAGCCGCCGAGGTCCGCAAGCACATGTTCAGCCGTCTGCGCCCGCTCCAGCACCGCGCGGGCCTCCGGCACGAAGAGCTTTCCCGCCTCCGTCAGTTCGATCCGTCGTCCGACCCGGTTGAACAGGATCACCGCATGGCGCGCCTCCAGCGCCGAGATCGCCGCGCTCACCGCCGATTGCGTCAAGTTCAACGTTTCGGCGGCGCGCGTCACATGTTCGCGGGCGGCGACTTCCAGAAAAATTCGGAGCTGATCGAGGGTCATCTTCCAAAACCATTCGCTTTTAACGAACGATATCAGAAAACTTATCGATTGGATTTATGTTTTTGCAAAAGAGAGAATGATTTTCGACAATTTCAGAGACTCGCGGAAAAATCATGAAGCCGATCCAGCCGACTGCGGAACAGCGCCCCCTCCTTTCCTCGCCCCATTGGCCGGCTGTCATCCGGTTTCTCCCCGGACTTCTGCTGACCGCCGCAATTGCCACGGCTTCCCTCACCGTCCGCAATCTGACCGGATGGATGGCGCTGAGCCCGCTCATCCTGTCGATCGTTTTCGGCATGCTGATCCGCAACGCCATGCCGGTTCCGGCGGCGGTCGAACCCGGCATCGGCTTTTCCCTGAAGCGCATCCTGCGTTTCGGCATCGTGCTGCTCGGCCTGCAGGTGACGGCAGGCCAGATCCTTTCGCTCGGTGGCGCCGGCCTTGCCATGGTGGCGCTGACGCTCGCGACGACCTTCGTGGCGATCCGCGTGGTCGGACGGGCAATGGGCGTCGACAGTTCGCTGACCGACCTGATCGCCGCCGGCACCTCGGTCTGTGGCGCCTCGGCCGTCATCGCCGCCAATACGGTGGTGCGCGGCAAGCAGGAGCACGTCGCATACGCAGTCGCCTGCGTGACGCTGTTCGGGTCGCTTTCGATGCTCGCCTACCCGCTGCTCGCCGCCCCGCTCGGGCTCGATGCGCGCGGTTATGGCCTTTGGACCGGCTCGACCATCCACGAAGTGGCGCAGGTGGTGGCCGCCGCCTTCCAGGGCGGCGATGTCGCCGGCCAGTTCGGCACCATTTCCAAACTCGCCCGGGTCGTCATGCTGGCGCCGCTGATCATGACGCTGGCGCTCGCCATGCGCTCCGGCGCGGAAGGCCCTTCCAAGGCCTCGGCACCGATGCCGTGGTTCGTGCTCGGTTTTATCGGGATGATGCTGGTCAACAGCGCGGTCGCCATTCCGGCAGGGGTGAGCCAGACGCTGGTGACCGTGACGAGCTTCCTGCTCTCCATGGCGCTCGCGGCCATGGGCCTGCAGACAGACATCCGCAAACTGAAGGCGGAAGGCTGGCGGCCGCTCGCGCTCGGCGCCTTCGGCTGGCTGTTCATCGCGGTTTTCGGTTACGCGATGCTGAAGCTGTTCGCGTTCTGAGGAAAAACAGATCGAAGAAACAGGGGCCGCGTCAGCAATGGCGCGGCCTTTTCGTCATCCATGGGATCAGCAGGGTTTGGACGGATCGTTCTTCGGCTCGCCATCCCGTACGGCCTCGTCGTGATACCAGCAGCTGGTATCCACGATACTCAAGGCAACATCCTGTATCCCGGTCGGTACCGTCCGGCCATCTTCCAGCCGCCGCCTCGGACGGACCGGGAACTGATAGATGGTTGCCGACTCACGATGGATGTGAAGTGTCATCCTATCGTCTCCTACCTTCAAAAGTGCATTCAAATACCCACAGAGCACAAATCTGCACATTTTTTGTGCTAATTGCACTATTTTATATCATTTCCGCGACTCGCGCTAGGCGCTAATTTAGCGGCAGCGAGGCTCCAACGATCGATTTTGCTCGCAGGGACCTCCGCCGCAGAAACGTATGCCAACCGACCCCGGTTCCGGACGATTGTCACGAAGCCGTCAAAACCCACGGATTTCATGAGGGTGTCCTCATTTACGCCAGGGCATACTCTCTTTCGGAGGCCAACGGAAAACCGCCATTCACACTTTTTTAACCGAAAATCGTCACCCGGGGCCAAACTGGCACGGGAAATGCGTTCTCTCAGGTACCCCGGAGGCGCGGGATCATCGCGATGCCGCTTCCTCAGGATGACTCAACCATGAACGTCACGGCCTGAGAGATAAAATATGACCAAGTATAAGCTCGAGTACATCTGGCTCGATGGGTACACCCCGGTACCGAACCTGCGCGGCAAGACGCAGATCAAGGAATTCGACACCTTCCCGACGCTCGAGCAGCTGCCGCTGTGGGGCTTCGACGGCTCGTCGACCATGCAGGCCGAAGGCCGCTCGTCCGATTGCGTGCTGAAGCCGGTTGCGCTTTATCCCGATCCGGCCCGTACCAACGGTGCGCTGGTCATGTGCGAAGTCATGATGCCGGACGGCGTCACGCCGCACGCTTCGAACGCCCGCGCCACCATTCTCGACGACGAGGATGCATGGTTCGGCTTCGAGCAGGAATATTTCTTCTACCAGAACGGCCGCCCGCTCGGCTTCCCGGAAAGCGGTTACCCGGCTCCGCAGGGTCCGTATTACACCGGCGTCGGTTACTCGAACGTTGGCGACGTCGCCCGCGAAATCGTCGAAGAACATCTCGATCTTTGCCTCGCCGCCGGCATCAACCACGAAGGCATCAATGCCGAAGTGGCCAAGGGCCAGTGGGAATTCCAGATTTTCGGCAAGGGCTCCAAGAAGGCCGCCGACCAGATCTGGATGGCACGCTACCTCCTGCAGCGCCTGACTGAAAAATACGGCATCGACATCGAATATCACTGCAAGCCGCTCGGCGACACCGACTGGAACGGCTCGGGCATGCACTGCAACTTCTCGACCAAGTACATGCGCGAAGTCGGCGGCAAGGACTATTTCGAAGCGCTCATGGCCGCCTTCGACAAGAACCTGATGGACCACATCAACGTCTACGGCCCGGACAACGACAAGCGCCTGACCGGCAAGCACGAGACCGCTCCGTGGAACAAGTTCTCCTACGGCGTTGCCGACCGCGGTGCTTCGATCCGCGTGCCGCACTCGTTCATCAAGAACGACTACAAGGGCTATCTGGAAGACCGCCGCCCGAACTCCCAGGGCGACCCCTACCAGATCGCCTCCCAGGTTCTGAAGACGATCGCCGAAGTCCCGACCAACAAGGCTTCCGCTGCCGCCTGATAAAGGCCGGCTATCGACAAGCAGGAAACGCCGGCCTCAGCGCCGGCGTTTTTCGTTTCCGGTTCTCGTGTGAAGGTCAGCTCTGGCGCGCCCGCAACCCGTCGATGAAAAGCTGTTCCAGAAACCGCGCCGCATCCTCGAAACGGCCTTCGCCCGCATAATTCTGGCCGAGCACGGCCCGCACCTGCACGTCGAAGTCGGCATAATGCTGGGTCGTAGACCAGATCGAGAAGATCAGGTGGTAAGGATCGCATTTGGCGATCTTGCCCGACCGAGCCCAGGTGCGGATCACCTCCGCCTTTTCATCGACCAGCGCTTTCAGCGGGCCTTTCAGCTCGTCCTCGATATGCGGCGCGCCCTGCAGCACTTCATTGGCGAACAGCCTGCTCTCGCGCGGGAAATCGCGCGCCATTTCGAGCTTGCGGCGGATATAGGAGCGGATCTCCGATTCCGGATTGCCCTCCGCATCGAAGGCTCTGAGCGGTTCCAGCCAGGTGAACAGGACCCGATCGATCAGCTGGCGGTGGATCGCCTCCTTGGTGCGGAAATAATAGAGGAGATTCGGTTTCGACATGCCCGCCGCCTCGGCGATCTGGTCGATCGTGGCGCCGCGAAAACCGTTTTGCGAAAACACGTCGAGCGCCGCTTCGAGGATGCGCTCCTCCTTCTCCTCCTGGATGCGCGTGCGTCTTTGCGTCTTCGCCGCCCTCGGGATGGCCATGCCTGTCCTTGCCCTCTTTCGCGCCCACCCGGAGCTTTAGAAATTCCTCTGGATTTTTCGTGATTTTCGTCTTGAGTGGCGCGGCGGAAATAGTAATGTTTTACCAAGCGGTCAAATTATCGGCGACAAGCGGAATAAACGCAATGCCGATCTTCGCATGTATCGTTCGGGATGCGCGAGGTGGCCGATGGGAACCAAAAGCATGCCGCCCGCAACGGGCGGACCTGGAAAAGGCGAGGACATAAAAATGGTGGCAGCACCCGGCGAGAACTTGCGCATTAACGGCGATCGTCTGTGGGACATGCTCATGGACATGGCGAAGATCGGCCCCGGCATCGCCGGCGGCAACAATCGCCAGACGCTGACCGATGCGGACGGCGAAGGCCGCCACCTCTTCAAGCGGTGGTGCGAGGCGGAAGGCCTG
>Ga0209050_1003486_pt1 | contig 11529 bp, 11 predicted proteins | sample Araplavi_mTSA_r2_FD_184276 | JGI IMG/M metagenome (GOLD analysis project Ga0209050, IMG submission 184276) | Arabidopsis root microbial communities from North Carolina, USA - plate scrape MF_Cvi_mTSA_r2 (SPAdes) (version 2) | ecosystem: Host-associated > Plants > Roots > Endosphere | place: USA...
AAGGGAGCGCTGTAATGGCACATGACACTCACGCACACGACCACGGCCATGGCGCCGCGGGCGAAAGCCACGGCAGCGTCAAGTCGTACCTGGTCGGTTTCCTGCTGGCCGCCGTCCTCACCATCATCCCGTTCTGGGCGGTGATGAAGGGCGGTCTGCCGGTCTTCACCACCGGTGTGATCATCGTGGTGGCGGCGATCCTGCAGATCTTCGTGCACCTGGTGTTCTTCCTGCACCTGAACCGCTCGTCGGAACAACGCTGGAACGTCAGCGCGGCGGCCTTCACCGTCGTGGTGATCGGCATCATCGTCGCCGGCACGCTGTGGGTCATGCACAACATGAACGTGCACATGATGCATTGACGCCTTCGGGTGTGATGCACGCAGAAGGGCCGCCCGCAAGGGCGGCCTTTTTGTTTGCATCGGAGCACATCGAAAACCGCACTCGGTAGTGCCGACTGTTAGTCGGCAGCGCGGTGTGACGAAGTCGCGCCAACCTCCGCGCGAAGAGCAGCCGACTAACAGTCGGCTCTACCCGTCGGCGAGACGCGGAAGGGCTTGCGGTAGTGCCGACTGTTAGTCGGCAACGGAGGTCCTGCGGTAGTGCCGACTGTTAGTCGGCAACGGAGGTCCTGCGGTAGTGCCGACTGTTAGTCGGCAGCGGAGGTCCTGCGGTAGTGCCGACTGTTAGTCGGCAGCGCGGTGTGACGAAGTCGCGCCACCCTCCGCGCGGAGAGCAGCCGACTAACAGTCGGCTCTACCCGTCGGCGAGACGCGGAAGGGCTTGCGGTAGTGCCGACTGTTAGTCGGCAACGCGGTGCATGACGAAGTCGCGCCACCCTCCGCGCGGAGAGCAGCCGACTAACAGTCGGCTCTACCCGTCGGCTCTACCCGTCGGCTCTGCCTGGCAACTACGCGGCGTTGCGCAGGAACGCTTCGGCGTCCACCGGCTTGCCCAGGTGGTAGCCCTGCAGCAGGTCGCAGCCCAGTTCGTTGAGGTAGGCGCGCTGGCCGGCGGTTTCCACGCCCTCGGCGACGATCTGCAGTTGCAGCGATCGGCCCAGGGCGACGATCGAGGAAACGATCGCCGCGTCCTCGGCATTGTCTTCCAGGTCGCGCACGAAGGCGCGGTCGATCTTCAGTTCGGTGGCCGGCATGCGCTTGAGGTACAGCAGGCTGGAATAGCCGGTGCCGAAGTCGTCGATGGAAATCTTCACCCCCATCGCGGTCAAGCCATGCAGGATCTGCAGGCTGGCTTCCACGTCCTGCATCGCCGTGGTTTCGGTGACTTCCAGCGTGAGGTGCTGCGGGGCCAGCCCGTGCCGTTCCAGGGTGAGCTTCACCGTATCCAGCAGAGTCGTCGAGGAGAACTGCAGCGGCGACAGGTTCACCGCCATCGACCATGCAGTGTGGCCGGCGTCATGCCACTGCCGCAGCTGCGCGCACGCCTGGTCGAGCACCCAGTCGCCGAGCGGCAGGATCAGGCCGCTGCGTTCGGCAATGGGAATGAAGGTGTCCGGGCCGAGCAGGCCCAGGCCCGGGTGCTGCCAGCGCACCAGCGCCTCGGCCCCGATCACCCCGCCGCCGTCGGCACGGAACTTGGGCTGGTAGTGCAGCACCATTTCATCGCGCTGCAAGGCGCGCCGCAGTTCCTGCAGCAGCTTGAGCTGGCGGTTGGCGCTGACATGCATGGATTCGGTAAAGAACGTATAGCCGTTCCGCCCCGATTCCTTGGTGTGGTACATGGCCGCGTCGGCGTGCGCCATCAGCTCGCGTTCGGTGGTGGCATCGGTGGGATACAGCGCAATGCCCAGGCTGGCGGTGACCTGCAGTTCCAGCGTGTCGATCTCGAACGGCTCGGCCACGCAGGCGATGATGCGCTCGGCTACCACGGCGGCGTCTTCCGGCACATCGAGCTGGAAGACGATGACGAATTCATCGCCGCCGAGCCGCGCGAAGGTGTCGTGTGCGCGCAGCAGGGCATTGACCCGCTGGCTGACCTGGATCAGCAGTTTGTCGCCCAGCTGGTGACCGTAGGCGTCGTTGATCGCCTTGAAGCCGTCCAGGTCGCAGAACATCACCGCGAAGCTGAAGTTGCGTCGCTTGGCCTTCTCGATGGTCTGCTCGATCCGGTCCTGCAGCAGCATGCGGTTGGGCAGCTGGGTCAGCGGGTCGTGCAGGGCGGCGCGCAGCAGCTTTTCGTTGGCCTGGGCCAGCGATTCGGCAAGCAGGCCGGTGCGGGTGCGCATCTGGCGGTCGAACAGCGAGGCGATCAGTGCGATGCCCAGCGTGCCCAGGGTAGTGACGATGACCAGCACCGCCAGCCACTTGGTGTCCAGGCCGTTGGCGTACACCGCGCCGCAGACGCTGCCGGCCGGAAAGCTGGCCGCCGCCATGCCGGTGTAGTGCATGCCGACGATGGCCAGGCCCATCACCAGCGACGCCACGCCGCGCAGCAGGGTGGGGTGGCGCTGCTCGGTGCGCAGGCGGAATGCGATCCACAGTGCTGCACCGGCGGCGACGATGGCGATCAGCAGGGAGGCGCCGAACCACAGCGGGTGGTATTCGATGCCCGGTTCCATGCGCATGGCGGCCATGCCCAGATAGTGCATGCAGGCGATGCCCAGCCCCATCAGCACCGCGCCGGCCATCAGCCGCGACCACGGCAGCTGCGGGCGCGACACCAGCCACAGCGCGTAGGCCGATGCGCCGACCGACGCTGCCAGCGAGTACAGGGTGATGCCCAGGTCGTAACCGACCGGAATGGGCAGATGGAAGGCCAGCATGCCGACAAAATGCATGGACCAGATGCCCAGGCCCATGGCGGCGGCGCCACCGGCCAGCCACCAGCGCGCAACGCGACCTTCGGTGCTGGCCAGGCGGCCGGCCATGTCCAGCGCCGTGTAGGAGGCGAGGATGGCAACCAGCAGCGAGAAAATGACGAGACTCTGGCTGTAGGTGCCGGTCATGGAAAAGCCTGATGTGACAAGGTGGGGGGTGTAGGGCGTGGGGGCCCGCCACGGTATCGGCGGGCACGGCGGAAAGTTGAATGTCGCCGTCGTGCGGGCTCGCGTGACCGGGCCTGCGGGGCCGGCGTCTCGGTGCCTGCGACGCTGCTCGGGTATCCTGCCGCACAGACGATGAATTGGAATTGACATGGCCAAGCGGCTCACCGCCTATGTATGCAGCGAATGCGGCGCGGAATACAGCAAGTGGCAGGGGCAGTGCACCGAGTGCGGCGCCTGGAACGTGCTGAGCGAGATCACGCTGGAAAGCGCGACCGCGACGAAATCGCCGGCCGCGCGCCGCTCCGGCTGGGCGGGCAAGGTCGATGCACCGAAGATCATGGCGCTCAAGGACGTGCAGCAGACCGAACACCTGCGCGTCAGTACCGGCATCGGCGAATTCGACCGCGTGCTCGGTGGCGGGCTGGTGGAGGGCGCGGTGGTGCTGGTCGGTGGCGATCCGGGCATCGGCAAGTCGACGCTGCTGCTGCAGGCGGTGGCGAAGATGGCCGCCGGGCTGCCGGTGCTGTACATCACCGGTGAGGAATCGCTCTCCCAGGTGGCCGGCCGTGCGGTGCGGCTGGACCTGCCGCTGGACAACGTCAACGCGCTGGCCGAGACCCAGGTGGAAGCCATCCTGCAGCACGCCAGCGCGGCGCGGCCGAAGCTGATCGTGGCCGATTCGGTGCAGACGCTGTGGACCGAATCGCTGACCGCCGCGCCCGGCTCGGTGAGCCAGGTGCGCGAGAGCGCGGCCCGGCTGGTGCGGTTTGCCAAGGAGACCGGCATTGCGGTGTTTTTGGTCGGGCACGTCACCAAGGAGGGCGGCATCGCCGGCCCGCGCGTGCTGGAGCACATGGTAGATGCGGTGCTGTACTTCGAGGGCGAGAGCGGCAGCCGCTTCCGCCTGCTGCGCGCGTTCAAGAACCGCTTCGGTGCGGTCAACGAGCTGGGCGTGTTCGCGATGGGCGAAAAGGGCCTGAAGGAGGTCTCCAATCCCTCGGCGATCTTCCTGTCCGGCGGCAGCACCCGTCAGCCGGGCAGCTGCGTGATGGTCACCCGCGAAGGCACGCGCCCGCTGCTGGTGGAAGTGCAGGCGCTGGTGGATGCCTCACCGCTGTCGAATCCGCGCCGGGTGGCGGTGGGTCTGGAGCAGAACCGGCTGGCCATGTTGCTGGCCGTGCTGCATCGCCACGGCGGTGTGCTGGTGGGCGACCAGGACGTGTTCGTGAACGTGGTGGGTGGCATCCGCGTGCAGGAAACCGCGGTGGACCTGCCGGTGCTGCTGGCGGTGCTGTCCTCGCTGCAGGACCGGCCGCTGGCGGAAAAGACCATCGCCTTCGGCGAGGTTGGCCTGTCCGGCGAGATCCGCCCGGTGCCCAATGGCGAGGACCGCCTGCGCGAGGCCGCCACGCATGGGTTCAAGCGGGCGATCGTGCCCAAGGCGAATGCGCCCAAGACCGGTAGCGTGAAAGGCATGGAAGTCATCGCGGTGGAGCGCCTCTCCGAAGCGATCGACGCAATCTAGCCGCGCGCGCGGATGGGGGTAGAGCGGACTGTTAGTCCGCTGTTCTCCACGCAGACCCTGAAGACCCACGCATTTTCGCTGACCATACACCTCGCAAACGGCAGCGGACTAACAGTCCGCTCTACCATTCCCGTGTGCCGGTCGCGTTACCGGGTGTGGCCGAACACCAGTTCAATGGCGAACTGGCTGCCGAAGAACGCCAGCAGCAGCAGCGCCATCGCGGTCAGCGTCCAGTGCACCGCCTTCGCGCCCCGCCAGCCGTAGCGGCGCCGACCGATCAGCAGGGTGCCGAATACGATCCACGACAGCACGCTGAGCACGGTCTTGTGCACCAGCTTCTGCGCCAGCAGGTCGTCGACGAACAACACGCCGGTGACCAGGGTGAGGGTGAGCAGGGCGAACCCGACGGCAATCACCCGGAACAGCAGCGCTTCCAGATCGGCCAGCGGCGGCAGGGCGCGCAGCCACGGGCGGAAATCGCGACGGCGCAGGGCGCGTTCCTGCAGCCACAGCATGATGGCCAGCAGCGCGGCCACGCTCAGCGTGGCGTAGGCCAGCAACGCCATCCAGGCGTGGGTGGCCAGCTGCCAGCCCAGCGGCCGGCTCGGTTCGTGGCCATAGCCGTGGTAGACACACAGCACGGCCGCGGCCATCGGGAACACCAGAACGCCCAAGGCGGCCATGCGCCCGCGGGCGGCTACCAGCGAGGTCAGCCAGGCCATGCCCAGGCCGACCAGCGACAGCGCGGCGAAGAAGTGCATGTCCGGCCCGCCACTGGTACGCATGGCCACCAGCGCGTGGTAGCTGCCATGCAGGACCATGGCCGGTACCGCCGGCCACAGCCAGCCCGGCGAGCGTGCCGCGTCATCGCGCACCACCGCGCGCACCAGCAGGGCGGTGGCACTCAGGTAGAGCAGGGTGGCAATGAGAACGATTGTCATCGTTTCAGTTTCGCATACCCCCGCAGCAGTGGCGATGCCCGCGACGCCATGTCGCGTGGCCGGGTTGCCGGGCAGAGCCTGGTGCTACCGACGCTGTGGCGTTGCCGGGCCGAACCGGGCGCGATCGGGTGCGGGTGCGGGTGCGGACGCAGTGCTGGGCCCTGCCGGGCAACCAGGCCCCTGGCCGCGCTGAGGAGCACCTGACGGACCCGCTATACTGTGGGTCTCTTTGTCTTTCGTTCTGAACAGGTTGCCTCCATGTTCGAGTCCCTGACCCAGCGCCTCTCCGGCACCATCGAGCGGCTGCGTGGCCGCGGTCGCCTCACCGAGGAAAACATCCGCGAGGCCACCCGCGAAGTCCGCATCGCGCTGCTGGAGGCCGACGTCGCCCTGCCGGTCGTGCAGGCGCTGGTCGAGCGCATCAAGGTGCGCGCCGTCGGCCAGGAAGTGCTCAAGTCGCTGACCCCGGGCCAGGCCCTGATCAAGATCGTCCGCGACGAGCTGACGGCGGTGATGGGCTCGTCCGCCTCCGACCTTAACCTCAATGTGCCGGCCCCGGCGATCATCCTGATGGCCGGCCTGCAGGGTGCGGGCAAGACCACCACGGTGGGCAAGCTGGCCAAGCACCTGAAGGAAAAACGCAAGAAGAAGGTGATGGTGGTGTCGGCCGACGTCTACCGTCCGGCCGCGATCGAGCAGCTCAAGACCCTGGCCGACCAGGTGGGCGTGCTGTTCTTCCCCTCCAGTGCCGACCAGAAGCCCGAAGCCATCGTGCGCGCGGCGATCGATGACGCGCGCAAGTCGTTCGTGGACGTGCTGCTGGTCGATACCGCCGGCCGCCTGGCCATCGACGACGCCATGATGGCCGAGATCAAGGCCCTGCATGCGGCGGTCAATCCGGCCGAGACGCTGTTCGTGGTGGACGCCATGACCGGCCAGGACGCGGCCAACACCGCCAAGGCCTTTGGCGAGGCGCTGCCGCTGACCGGCGTGGTGCTGACCAAGACCGACGGTGACGCCCGTGGCGGTGCCGCGCTGAGCGTGCGTTACATCACCGGCAAGCCGATCAAGTTCGTCGGCGTCAGCGAAAAGCCCGACGGTCTGGACGTGTTCCATCCGGACCGCATTGCCAGCCGCATCCTGGACATGGGCGACGTGCTGTCGCTGGTGGAGCAGGTCGAGCAGCAGGTCGACAAGGACAAGGCGCAGAAGCTGGCCGAGAAGGTCGCCAAGGGCAAGAAGTTCGACCTGAACGACATGCGCGACCAGCTGGAGCAGATGCAGAACATGGGCGGCATCGGCGGCCTGATGGACAAGTTGCCGGGCCTGGGCCAGATCCCCGAGCACCTCAAGCAGCAGGTCAGCCAGGGCAAGGAAGTGCCGCGCATGATCGCCATCATCAATTCAATGACCAAGAAGGAGCGCCGCAACCCGGGGCTGCTCAACGGTTCGCGCCGTGCGCGCATCGCGCGTGGCTCCGGCCTGACCCCGGCCGACGTCAACAAGCTGATGAAGCAGTATCAGCAGATGGAAAAGATGATGAGCAAGATGGCCGGCGGTGGCATGAAGGGCATGATGCGCAGCATGAAGGGCATGATGGGCGCCATGGGCGGCCGCGGTGGCTTGCCGTTCCGCTGACGGACACGCGCGCCATTGCGCTGCCCAGCGTAGCCACACGCCATGCGTTTCCACGGGAGGTCGGGGGTATCCTGTATCCCGTCGACCCCCTGGTGCTTAACGCATGAGCAACCCGCGAATCCTCGAACGCGCCGACAGTTTCTGTCGGCGTTTCTCGTTGCAGGCCCCGATCCTGCTGGCACCGATGGCCGGCGCCTGCCCCGTATCGCTCTCGGCAGTGCTGGCCAACCACGGCAGCATGGGCGCGATGGGCGCGGTGCTGTCGCAGCCGCAGGACATCGTGGCGTGGATGGAAGCGTTCCGCGCCCTATCCCAAGGGCCGGCGCAGGTCAATGTGTGGATTCCCGACGCTCCGCCCGCGCGCGATGCTGCGGCTGAAGCGGCATCCCGCGCGTTCCTTGCGCAGTGGGGCCCGGAGGTTCCACCGGACGCGGCCGACGCAGGTCCGGCTGATTTCGATGCGCAGTTCGATGCCTTGATCGCCGCGCGCCCGGCTGTGGCCTCGACCATCATGGGGGTGTTTACCGAGGCCCAGGTGCAGCGTCTGAAAGACGCCGGCATTGCGTGGTTCGCCTGCGCGACGACGCTCTCCGAAGCGCTGGCGGCCGAGGCGGCCGGTGCCGATGCGGTGGTCGCGCAGGGCTTTGAGGCCGGCGGTCATCGCGGTGCATTCGATCCGGCGGCGGCCGAGCGGCAGCTGGTGGGTCTGTTCGCGCTGCTGCCACGTTTGGCCGACCGCCTGCAGGTTCCGGTGATTGCCGCCGGCGGCATTGCCGGTGGCCGTGGCGTTGCCGCCGCGCTGATGCTCGGTGCCAGCGCGGTGCAGATCGGCACCGCGTTCCTGCGCACGCCCGAATGCGCGATCGATCCGGCCTGGTCGCAGGCGCTCGCCGCTGCGGAACCGGAGGATACCTGGCCGACCCGCGCCTTCAGCGGTCGGCTCGGTCGTGGCCTGGCCACGGCGTATGTGCGGGCCGCCGCAGACCCGGGCGCGCCGCCGCCGCGCCCGTACCCGGTGCAGCGTGGCCTGACCGCACCGATGCGCGCGCAGGCCAACCGCGATCATCGCATCGATGCGATGCAGGCCTGGGCCGGACAATCGGCTTGGATGGCCCAGGACAAGCCGGCGGCCGACGTGCTGCGCGCGCTGTGGTCCGACGCACGAGGCTTGCTGGAATGAGCGTGTACTGCAACGGGCACCGCGCCACCGCCGAAGCACTGGCCGGGGCGCTGGTGAACTACGGCCACTTCACCTCGATGCAGGTACGCGGTGCTGCGGTGCAGGGCCTGGACCTGCACCTGCGGCGCTTGCGCCAGGGCACCGAAGCTCTGTTCGGCACGGTGCTGGACGGCAGCCAGGTGCAGGCGTGGATCGCCCAGGCGCTGCAGGCCGAGGGCCGGGTGGATGCCTCGGTGCGGGTCACGGTGTTTTCGCAGGCATTTGATTTCCGCCAGCCGCTGCAGGCGGTGCCGGTGGATGTGCTGGTAGCGGTGACGCCGCCGGCATCGGCACCGGCATCGCCGCGACGCGTGTGCAGCGTGCGCTACCAGCGCGAGCTGCCGCACCTGAAGCACGTAGGCACGTTCGCGTTGTTCCAGCACCGCCGCCAGGCCCTGCAGGCCGGTTTCGACGATGCGCTGTTCGTGGATGCGCAGGGGTTGATCAGCGAAGGCACCACCTGGAACGTGGCGTTCGCGCGCAACGGCGAGGTGGTCTGGCCACAGGCACCGGCACTGCGTGGCACCCATGAGCGGCTGCTGCAGGCGGGCTGGGGCGGGGCACCGACACTTGAAGCGGTGAGCCTGGAGCAGCTGGGCGGGTTCGATGCCGCCATCGGCCTCAACGCCTCCGGCGTATGGCCAATAGCTAGCATTGATGATCACGCGTTCCCGGAATCCGATGCATTGGCGCAGAAAGCATTGGCCACGATGGACAAGCAGGGGTGGCAGCCCCTCGCGTGAGGCGGCACGACCAACGGTCGTGCCCTACCACGGAGCCGCGGACCGGTAGCGCACGACCGTTGGTCGTGCGGCGCCGCAACGCGGCGGCCGCCGGCCACGATGCCCATTCAGCTTCGAATGCCCCGCTGGGCTTGGAATGCCCCGGACCGGCCGCTATAATCGCCGGCTTACCGCGCCATCCTGGCGACTGGGCACTAGAGGAAACACCACCATGGTCAAGATTCGACTGACCCGCGGCGGCGCCAAGAAGCGTCCGTTCTACCACATCATCGTGACCGACTCGCGCAGCGCCCGTGACGGCCGCAACATCGAGCGCGTCGGTTACTACAACCCGGTTGCCCAGGGCGCCGAGTCCCGCATCGTGCTGGACCTGCCGAAGGTCGACGCATGGGTCGCCAACGGCGCCCAGATGACCGACAAGGTCCGCAACCTGTACAAGGAAGCGACCAAGGCCCAGGCCGCTGCGGCCTGATCCTGAAGGGCCGCGCTTGGCGCGGCCCGTCGGCATACGCAGATGAAAGATACCGAGCGCCGCATCCTGCTGGGCAGGATTGTCGGCGCTTTTGGTGTGCGAGGCGAGATAAAGCTCGAGTCCTGGACCGAGCCGCGTACCGCCATCTTCAATTATCAGCCCTGGATCCTGCGTACTCCCGCCGGCCAGGAGACCACCCTCAAGGGCGCGCGCGGACGTCAGTCCGGCAAGCACCTGGTAGCGGTGTTTCCCGATATCACCGACCGCGATGTGGTCGAGTCGATGTACGGAACCGAAGTCTATGTAGCGCGCAGCGCGCTGCCGCCCCCGAAGCCCGACGAGTATTACTGGGTCGATCTGGAAGGGCTGCAGGTGCGTACCGTGGACGGTGTCGAACTGGGCCGGGTCTCGCACCTGTTCTCGACCGGCGCCAACGACGTGCTGGTGGTGCAGGGCGATCGCGAGCGGATGATTCCCTTCGTGCAGCCGGACTTCGTTGTGTCGGTGGATTTCGAGGCCAATCTGGTCATCGTGGATTGGGATCCGGAGTTCTGATCAATGCGCATTGACGTGATCACCTTGTTCCCGGAGTTCATGGCGCAGTCGGCCGCGCTGGGCGTGGTCGGCCGTGCCGCCGAGCGCGGTCTGCTCGACCTGCACGGCTGGAACCCGCGGGACTATGCCGAGGGCAACTACCGCCGGGTGGACGACCGTCCGTTCGGCGGCGGCCCGGGCATGGTGATGCTGATCGAGCCGCTGCGGGCCTGCCTGGCCGCCGCCAAGGCGGCCGATCCGGCCCCGGCCCCGGTGATCTACCTCAGCCCGCAGGGGCGGCCACTGACCCAGGCCAAGGTCCGGGAACTGGCCGCGCTGCCGCGCATGATCCTGCTGTGCGGGCGATATGAAGGCGTGGACGAGCGGTTCCTGGCGGCGGAAGTCACCGAGGAAATCTCGATTGGCGATTACGTTCTGTCCGGCGGCGAACTGGGCGCGGCGGTGATCGTCGATGCCGTGACCCGGCTGCAGGAGGGCGCCCTGGGCGATGCCGAATCGGCGGCGCAGGACAGTTTCGAAGGCCCGCAGGGGCTGCTGGACTGCCCGCACTACAGCCATCCGGCCCAGCATGAATGGGGTACTGTCCCGGACGTGCTGCGCTCGGGCAACCATGCGGCCATCGCCCGCTGGCGCCGCCAGCAGTCGCTGCTGCGGACCGCTCAGCGGCGCCCGGACCTGCTGGACGAGACCGCGCTGTCCAAGGCCGACCGCGCCCTGCTGGCGCAGGCCCGCACCGCCGAAGGCACCCGGGAGGCGGATGGCTGACCGGCTGGCCCGGCCGTTGGCCCGCCCAGGCGGTCCATGCCGCCCGATACCGGCGGACATCGCCCATCTAAGCGGTCCATGCCCCCCCGGTACCGGCGGCCGTCGCCCGCCCAAGCGGTCCATGCTCCCCCTGTAGCGCCGACCGTTGGTCGGCCCAAGCGGTCCAGGGCCACTCGCAAAAGGTCGTACCCAGTAGCACCAGCACCACAAAGTAAGCTAGAATCGCGGATTCCCATCAGGCCTCAACCGGCCCGGTGGTTGGAAGCCCTACAAAAAACGTGCAGCACAGTCCGGTGACTGCATGAGTCCACGTTGTCGAACGACACGATCACCCGAACACTATCGGTGCACCCATGAGCAAGCTGAACAAGACCATTCTTTCGGATTTCGAATCCGCCCAGATTACCCGTGAGCTGCCGAAGTTCAGCCAGGGTGACACCGTCGTCGTCAACGTGAAGGTGAAGGAAGGCAACCGTGAGCGCGTCCAGGCTTACGAAGGCGTCGTGATCGGCACCAAGAACGCCGGCCTGAACTCCGCGTTCACCGTCCGCAAGATCTCGCACGGCTACGGCGTCGAGCGCGTCTTCCAGACCCACAGCGCCATCATCGACTCGGTCGAAGTGAAGCGTCGTGGTAAGGTCCGCGCCGGCAAGCTGTACTACCT
>Ga0209050_1003487_pt1 | contig 11528 bp, 7 predicted proteins | sample Araplavi_mTSA_r2_FD_184276 | JGI IMG/M metagenome (GOLD analysis project Ga0209050, IMG submission 184276) | Arabidopsis root microbial communities from North Carolina, USA - plate scrape MF_Cvi_mTSA_r2 (SPAdes) (version 2) | ecosystem: Host-associated > Plants > Roots > Endosphere | place: USA...
CGATGTCGTGCGTGCCGCTATTACCCTCGGCGGCGGTCGCGTCGGCGATGTTGAGCGTGCCGGGCTGGGGCGGCACCACGCCGCCGAAGCTCTGGCCGGCATTGACGCCGCCGGGCGTATCGTCGGCGATCAGCGCCCAGGTGAAGTCCGTGACCGCGGTGCCGCTGCCGACCAGCCCGATCGAGGTGCCCGATTGCGTGCCGTTCTCCGACACGCCGACATTGACGCTGGTCATGCCCGCAGCGGGACCGTCGGCGGCGGTGAAGCTACCCTCGTAGCTGAGGAACTGGACGACGTTGCCGGCCGCATCGACCAGCGCCACGCCGTCGGGCGAACCGTTCTGGATGCCATCGGTGGGATAGGCGATCGAGATCGTGCCGAAGCCGTTCTGCTGGTTGGCGAGCACGCCACTCAGCGTCTTGGTGTCATAGACCTTGAGCGCGGTGCCGCCGCTCGTCGCGCCGTTGTAGAGAACGATCTTCCAACCGGTCAGGTCGGTTCCCGCGAGGCCTGCGATTTCGACAAACTCGCCGCTGTCGCCACCCGCATTGTCATAATGGAGTTCGTTGATGAACACGTTGGCCATGATCGATCCTCTGTTTGACGGCAGTCATGGTCCGGGCCGGCGCCATGACGGAACAATGCGGTGGGGAAGACTGGGGAATCTGTACTTCGCTAGGGGGCGATCATGACAGCAACATTGCGAGGCTCAACCGGCTTGTGCCGACGTTGCACACTTGTCGCGATAATCTGTGGATAATCGCGCCGCTCCCTTTGTGTACAACGAGGTAGCGCCGTTGCGTCGTCCGGAAATCGGACATCAAAACCGCCGGTGCACGTCGTTTCGACGAGATGTCCGCGAGCGCTTGCCCCCGATCGGCGCCAGTGCCTATGCTTGCCTCCCACCTCTTTGCGGGACCCCGCTTATGAAGCTGCTCTGTTCCGCCGTCTGTGCCCTCGCCCTGCTCCCCGGCATCGCTTCCGCCCAGGCCGGCGATACGGAAGCGCACGCGCTCGACATCGCGAAGCGCGCGATCGCCTTTCGCAGTGTACAGGGACCCGGCAACCAGACCCCGCAGCTTGCGGCATGGCTCAAGGAGCAGCTCGTCGCCGGCGGCTTCGCGGCAAATGAAGTGACCGTCACCCCGGTCGACGACACCGCCTATCTGGTCGCGCGCTGGCCGGGGACCGACGCCAAGGCCAAGCCGCTGGTGATCTCCGGGCATATCGACGTGGTGGAGGCCAAGCCCTCGGACTGGCAGCGCGATCCGTTCACTCCGGTGGTCGAGAACGGCTATCTCTATGGCCGCGGCGCGACCGACATGAAGCTCGACGCGGCGATTGCGATGGCGACGCTGATCGAGATGAAGAAGCAGGGCTACAAGCCGCGCCGCGACATCATCCTGCAATTCTCGGGCGACGAGGAAACCACGATGAAGACCTCGGCGATCATCGCCGAAAAGCTCAAGAACGCCGAGCTGGTAATCAATATCGACGGCGGCGGCGGGGTGCTCGACGAGAAGACCGGCAAGCCGCTCTATATGACCTGGCAGGGCGCCGAGAAGACCTATGCCGATTTCGAGCTGACCGTAACCAATCCCGGCGGCCATTCGTCCGAGCCACGGCCGGTCAATGCCATTGCCGAGCTGTCGGCTGCTCTGGCGAGGATCGACGCGTATCGCTTCCAGCCCGAGCTCAGCGACCTCAGTCGCGCCTATTTCAACGCCGCCGCGCGGTACGAAAAACCCGAGACCGGCGCCGCGATGAAAGCCTTCGCCGCCAACCCCGCCGATGAGAAGGCCGTCGCCACGCTGCGCGCCAATTATGCCACGATCGGCAAGATCGGCACGACCTGCGTACCGACGATGGTCTCGGGCGGCCATGCGCTCAACGCTTTGCCGCAGCGCGCGACGGCGAATATCAACTGCCGCATCTTTCCCGGCCACAAGCCCGCCGACATCATGGCCGAGCTCGCCCGCGTCGCCAACGATCCGGCGATCCAGTGGAAAGACGTCACCGAAGGATCGGTCGCGACCGACGCCTCGCCTATGCGGCCCGATTTCGTGCGTGCCGTCGAGAAGGCACTGAGCAAGGCCTCTCCAGGCGTACCGGTCTTCCCGAGCATGTCCTCCGGCGCCAGCGACTCGATGTGGTATCGTTCGGTCGGCGTGCCGAGCTACGGTGCCAGCCCGGTCTTCATCAAGGAATCGGACAGCTTCAGCCACGGGCTCAACGAGCGCACGCCGGTCGCCGCGATTGCGCCGGCGATCGTCTATTATCGCTCGCTGTTCACTGATCTATCGAAGTAACGCCGCGATCTGCGCCTCGGTGATCGCGCGCGCTTCGACCGCGTCGAGCACCGTTGGCGACAGGCAGAGCTCGAGCCACAGCCCGTCGACCAGCGCGGTGATCGCGATCGCCGCGCGCCGGGTCGCCGGCGCGACCAGCCCGCAGGCGGCGAGCAACGCCTCCAGCTCCGTGCGATAATGCGCATATTGGGCGTCATGAAGCGCGGCGACGTCACCCCGCGCGATCACCAGCCCCCAGAATGCGGTCCACGTCGCCAGCAGCGCGCGGTCGGCGATCGGTGGCGCGAAGCTCGCCGCGACATAGGCGCTCAGCCGCGCCCGAGGGTCCTCGCCCGCGTCGGCCACCGCAGCATCGAGCGCCGCCGATACTTGCTCGCCGATATGGCCGTAGGTCGCTGCGATAAGCGCATGGACCCCGCCGAAATGATGCGCGACCAGCCCGGGCGACACGCCCGCCTCCAGCGCGATTGCCCGCACCGAAGCCCCCGCCGCCCCATCGCGTGCCAGGACGCGCGCCGTCGCCTCGATCAGCGACTGGCGCCGCGCATCGGGTTCGGCGCGCGTGAAGGCGGGGTTGCTCATGCCGCGAGCTTATTATACGATCGTATAACAAGCAATCTCGGAGTCCGGCCATGGCGACCCTCGCCTCCTCGCCCAACCCAGGGATCGATCCCGACGCCGACTGGTCGCTGCCCGGCTGGATCTATACCGATCCCGAATTCCTGAGCGTCGAGGCCGAGCGCATCCTGCGTCCGTCGTGGCAGATCCTGTGCCACGAGAGCGATCTTGCGGAAGCGGGCGACTGGCGGGCGATCAGCTATCTCGGCGAGAATGTCGTCGCGGTGCGTGGTCGCGACGGCACGATCCGCGCTTTCCACAATGTCTGCCGTCACCGCGCAATGCGGATCGTCGAGGGCGATGCCGGCTGCGCGCACAAGCTCGTCTGCCCCTACCATGCCTGGACCTACGAGCTCGACGGCCGCCTCTCGGGCGTGCCGATGCGGCGCGACTATCCGGCGCTCGACATGGATGCGAGTGGGCTCGTACCGGTGGACGTATCGATCTGGCGCGGCTTCGTCTTCGTTCGGCTGGAGGACGATGGCGGTCCTTCCGTCGCCGAGATGATGGCACCCTATGACGCCGAAATCGCCCCCTATCGTTTCGAGGATATGCGCCGGATCGGCGATGTTCGCACGCGCGAACGCGCGGTGAACTGGAAGAATGTCGGCGACAATTATTCGGACAATCTCCACATCCCGGTCGCGCATGACGGGCTGACCCGGCTGTTCGGCAAGAGCTACGCGATCGAGGCGTCGGGCTGGGTCGACAAGATGTCGGGCGATCTGGTCGACCGCCCCTCGGCCAATCCGTGGGAGGCATTCTACCAGCGCCATCTGCCGCGCGTCGATCACTTGCCCAAGGCGAACCAGCGGCGCTGGCTCTACTACAAGCTATGGCCGAACATGGCGTTCGACATCTACGCCGACCAGATCGACTTCATGCAGTGGCTGCCGACGTCGCCGACCAGTTGCGTGCTGCGCGAGATGGCGTTCGCGCTTCCCGATGATCGCCGCGAAATGAAACTCGTGCGTTATGCCAACTGGCGGATCAACCGCGTGGTCAATGCAGAGGACACCTGGCTGATCGAGCGCGTCCAGCAGGGCATGGCTTCGCAGAGCTACACTGCCGGGCCGATCGGCACGAGCGAGGTCTGCCTGCGCAGCTTCGCCGCCAAGATCCGCACGATCATTCCCGAGGCCCGGCTGCACCGCGCGCCGGCTCCGGGCTGGTCGCGGCGGCCGCGATCGGTCGATCCCTGACTTTCGTCACCCTGAACTTGTTTCAGGGTCCACCGCGCCACCAGCACCACCGTCGCCCGCTGAGCGGTGGATGCTGAAACAAGTTCAGCATGACGACTGAGGGGAAACGATGGCCAGGAAATACGACGCGATCGTCATCGGCGGCGGGCATAACGGCCTCGTTTGCGCATTCTACCTGGCGCGTGCCGGGCTCAAGGTCCGTGTGCTCGAGCGGCGCCACGTCGTCGGCGGCGCGGCAGTGACCGAGGAATTCCATCCGGGTTTCCGCAATTCCACCGCAAGCTACACCGTCAGCCTGCTCCGTCCCAAGGTGATCGCGGACATGAAGCTGCACGAGCGCGGCTGGCGGATCATCGAGCGGACGATCAGCAACTTCTTTCCGCACGAGGACGGCTATCTCAAGCTCGGCGGCGGCACCGCGCGGACACAGGCCGAATTCGCCCGCTTCAGCCGGAAGGATGCCGAGACCTTCCCGAAATATGAGGAAGCCCTCGAGCGCGTCGCCGAGGTGCTGCGCGACATGGCGCTCAAGACCCCGCCCAACGCCGGCGGCGGGGTTCGCGCCTTGCTCGCCGCCGCGATGCAGGGAAAGCGGCTTGCGGCCATGGACATCGAGGCGCAGCGCGACGTGATGGACCTGTTCGTCAAATCGGCGCGCGATTTCCTCAATAGCTGGTACGAGAACCCGTACATCCAGGCGGCGTTCGGTTTCGATGCGGTGGTCGGCAATTACGCCAGCGTGGATACGCCGGGCAGCGCCTATGTGCTGCTCCACCACGTCTTCGGCGAAATCAACGGCAAGAAGGGGATGTGGGGTCACAGCGTCGGCGGGATGGGCGCGATCACCCAATATATGGCCGAGGCGTGCATTGAGGCCGGCGTCGAGATCAGCCTTGAGGCGCCGGTCGCCAGAGTGCTGGTCGACGGCAAGAAGGTCGCCGGCGTGCGCCTCGAATCGGGCGAGGAGATCGCGGCGAAGATCGTCGCGGCGAATGTCGGGCCCGCTTTGCTCTACCGCCAGCTCGTCGACCGCGCGGACATGACCCCCGAATTCGCCCGTCGCATGGATAGCTTCAAGGCCGGGTCCGGCACCTTCCGGATGAACCTCGCGCTCTCCGAGCTCCCCGATTTCACGGTGCTCCCCGGCAAGCAAAAGGCCGAGCATCACACCGCCGGGATCATCATTTCGCCGACGCTCGACTATATGGACGCGGCCTATACCAGCGCGAAGGCAAAGGGCTGGTCCGACGAACCGATCGTGGAAATGAAGCTTCCCACCTCGGTCGACGACAGCCTCGCCCCCGAAGGGATGCACATCGCCAGCCTGTTCTGCCAGCAATTCGCCCCCGTGCTGCCCGACGGCCGGAGTTGGGACGACGAGCGCGAGGCCGCGGCGGACCACATCGTCGATACCGTCACGAAGCATGCCCCCAATTTCAAGGCGTCGATCATCGCCCGCCAGATCCACAGCCCGCTCGACCTGGAGCGCAAATTCGGGCTGGTCGGCGGCGACATCATGCATGGGCATATGTCGCTGGACCAGCTCTGGGCGGCGCGCCCGGTGCTCGGCCATGGCGACTATCGCGCGCCGATCGCGGGGCTCTACATGTGCGGATCGGGCACCCATCCCGGCGGCGGCGTCACCGGCGCGCCCGGACACAATGCCGCGCACGAGATCCTGCGCGATCGCTCGCTCGTCAGGTGGCTGTTGCCGATCTGAGGCTGGCCCGCCGCACCCACAGGAACACCGGCAGTCCGAGCGCGAGCAGCCCTAGGCCCCAAAGGTTCGCGCGCAGGCCGAGTCCGTAGATCATCCACAGCACGAACCCGGCAGCGACGATCGCCGCGAGCGTCACTGCGCGATCGCCTGCGAGCAGCTTGAGCGCGGCGAGCGCGCTGGCGAAATAAGCGAGCATTCCGGCGGCAAGGCTGATCGTCGCGATCTCGGCGAACAGCGTGGCTGTAGAACCGGTGTAATTGAGTGCCATCACCAGCGTCACCAGCGCGCCGGAGACCAGATGCGCGCGCGCCGGGGTTCCCTGCCGGCTCTCTTTGCCGAACCATGCGGGGAAGACCCCGCCACGCGCCATCGCCCACGGCATCTCGCCCTGCAGCAGGATGAAGCCGTTGAGCGTCCCGAGCGCGCTGATCGCGGCAAAGACGGCGACAATGAGCTGCGCGCCCGCCCCCCACGATCGCCCGAGGAATGCGGCGAGCGGCGCAGGCGATGCGGCGATCAGATCGGCGGGCATCATCAGCGCGATCGCACCAGCGACGAGGACATAGACCATCCCGGCCAACGCAGTCCCGAGCATCGTCACCAGCGGCACGATCCGCGCCGCATCCTTGACCTTGTCGGCCGGAACGGTCGCCGATTCGACGCCGAGGAACCCCCAGAAGGTCAGCGCCACCGCCCCTGCGATCGCACCGGCGCTGATCGGCACCGGCTGGTTGGCGGCGATCGCGGATTGGCCGTCGCGCAACAACAGCCACAAAGCGACGAGGATGATCGCCGCGAGCGGCGCGAGCTTGAGCAATGCGGTGACCAGCTGGATGCGCCCCGCCAGCGCGACTCCGCGGATGTTGACCGCGACCAGCCCCCAGATCAGCACCAGCGCCGTCACGAAGGCCGGCGCCCCGCCTGCCAATGCCGGAAACGGCACGCCCAGCGCACTCACCACGGCGATCGCCAGCGCGCCATTGCCCGCCCAGACGAGGATCCAATAGCTCCACGCGACTGCGAACCCCACTACGGGCCCGAACGCCGCGTCGGCAAAGGCATAGGGCCCGCCCGCGCAGGGCAGCTTCGCCGCGAGCCGGGCGAACACAAAGGCGAGCGCCATCGCCCCGAAGATCGTCACGCCCCAGCCGATCAGCGCATTGGCGCCGAGCGGGGCAAGCGTCGCGGGCAGCAGATAGATGCCCGACCCGATCAAATTCCCCACTACCAGCGCCAGCGCCGGCCAGAAGCCGAGCACGCGTCGCGGCGAGGATGCGGTGTCGCTCACGCACCTGTTGTCACCGCGATGGAGGGGCGCGTCCAGCGGGAAAAGCGCGCGGAGCGCTTGATCGCGGGACAGCCGCGTGGTCATCTTCGCGCGATGCTCGCTACGCGCTTCCCCCCCGATCTGATGGCTGCCGCGCTCGCGCTGCACGACAACCGCCTTCCGGACGCCGAACGCGGGCTCAAGGCCTATTTGAAGCGCGACCCGTTCGACGCGCGCGCGATCCGAATGCTCGCCGAGCTGGCCGGGCGGATCGGGCGATTAAAGGATGCCGAGAATCTGCTGCGCCGCGCAGTCGAGATCGCCCCCGCATTCACTGCGGCGCGCGCCAATCTCGCGCTCGTCCTTTATCGCCAGAATCGTGCGAGCGAGGCGATGGAGGAGCTCGACCGGCTGATCGAAGCCGAGCCCGACCATCCCGGCCACGCTAATCTCAAGGCCGCCGCGCTCGGCCGGCTCGGCGCGTTCGAAGAGGCGATCACGCTTTACGAACGCGTGCTCGCCGAAGCGCCTGCGCAGCCCAAATTGTGGATGAGCTACGGCCATATGCTCAAGACCCTGGGCCGCCAGGCGGACGGCGTCGCGGCATATCGCAAGGCGCTCGCGCTTTCGCCGACGCTGGGCGAGGCGTGGTGGAGCCTCGCCAATCTCAAGACGGTGCGCTTCGACGATACCGATATCGCTGCGATGGAAGCCGCGCAGGCCGAGCCCGGCATAAGCGACGAAGACCGGTTCCACCTCGATTTCTCGCTCGGCAAGGCATATGAGGATCGACGCGAGGTCGGCCGCGCCTTCGCGCATTATGCCGCGGGCAATGCGCTGCGCCGGACGCAGCTCGTCTACGATGCTGACGAGACCGAGCGTTTCGTCGACGATTGCATCGCGCTGGCCACACCGGAATTCTTCGCCGATCGCGTCGGCTGGGGCAGCGACGCGCGTGATCCGATCTTCATCCTCGGCATGCCCCGCGCAGGCTCGACTCTGGTCGAACAGATCCTCGCGAGCCACAGCCGGATCGAGGGCACCACCGAGCTTCCGGATCTCCCCGCCCTCGCCCGGCGCATCGCGGAATATCCGCACGGCCTGACCGCGCTGACCGCCGAACGCGCGCGCGAACTCGGCGAGGAATATCTGCATCGCACCGCGGTCCAGCGCCGCACCGATCGGCCGCTGTTCGTCGACAAGCTTCCCAACAACTGGGCGCATGTCTTGCTGATCCGGCTGATCCTGCCAAACGCCACGATCATCGACGCGCGGCGCGAGCCGCGCGCCTGCTGCTTCTCCAACTTCAAGCAGCATTTCGCGCGCGGCCAGGCATTCAGCTACGCGCTGGACGACATGGGACGCTATTATCGCGACTATGTGCGGCTGATGGCCCATCTCGACCGCGTTCAGCCCGACCGCATCCACCGCGTCGTCCACGAAGCCATAGTAGCGGATACCGAGTCCGAAATAGCCCGACTGCTCGATGCGTGCGGCGTTGCCTTCGAACCGGCGTGCCTCACGTTCCACCAGACCGAGCGCGCCGTGCGCACCGCGAGCTCCGAACAGGTGCGCCAGCCGATCTTCACCGGCGGCGACCGCGCCTGGCGACCGTTCGCGCCGCATCTGGGCCCGCTCACCGATGCCCTCGGGGAGCTGATCGAACGCTATCCGGACGTGCCGGCAAACTTGTAACGTTGCAGAAACATCACGGTCGACCAAGGATCGCACCTGCACGCCCGCGCAACGATTGACGCCTGTTGCGTCGCAGCACAGTCTCTCATGACATTGAGGTTACGCTGGGGATTGCGATGATCGTGTCAATGCGCCGTACCGTGATTTTCGGGTTGCTCGCTTCGACTGCCCTGACTCTCCCAGCCCTGGCGCAAGCCCAGGATGCGCAAAGCACCAGCGACTTGCCTTCCGATCGCGACGAGATTGTCGTCACCGCGCAAAAGCGCGACGAGAACATCCAGTCGGTTCCGATCAGCATCCAGGCGATCGGCACGCGCAAGCTCGATCAGCTCAACATCTCGAACTTCAACGAATATACTCAGCTGCTGCCATCGGTGGCGTTCCAGACGTCGTCGCCAGGTGTGACCACCGTCTACATGCGCGGCGTCGCGTCGGGCGGCGACGGCAACCATTCGGGCTCACTGCCTTCGGTGGGCAGCTATCTCGACGAGCAGCCGGTGACGACGATCGGCGGCACGCTCGACGTCCATATCTATGACATTGCCCGGATCGAGAGCCTCGCCGGGCCGCAGGGCACCTTGTACGGCGCGTCGAGCCAGGCCGGCACGATCCGCATCATCACCAACAAACCCTCGACCACTGCGTTCGAGGGACGCGTCGATGCCGAGGTGAACACCGTCGCGCATGGCGGCCAGGGCGGCAAGATCGAGGGCATGATCAACACCCCTTTCTCGGATTGGGCGGCGCTCCGCGTGGTCGGCTTCTATCAGCGCGACGCCGGCTATATCGACAATGTCGCGAGCACGCGCAGCTTCCTGCCCACGCCCGGGGGGATCACCGTCGACAATGACGAATTCGTCGAGGAAAATTACAACGATACGGAAACGTGGGGCGGCCGCGCCGCGCTCAAGGTCGATCTCGACGACAGCTGGACCGTCACGCCGACGGTGCTCTACCAGGAGATGCGCAGCCACGGCACCTATGGCTTCGATCCGAGCGTCGGCGACCTCGAGGTGCAGCATTTCTACCCTGAATATCGTCGTGACCGCTTCATTCAGGGCGCACTGACGATCGAGGGCAAGATCGGCAATTGGGATGTGACCTATGCTGGCGCCTATCTCGACCGCAAGACCTATTCCTCGAGCGATTACACCGATTATTCCGAAGCTTATGACAATCTCTACGCCTCAGTCGGCGGGCTTGCGGGCTATTTCTACTATCAGGACAATGCCGGCAACACGATCGATCCGCGCCAGGTCGTGATCGGTTCGGATCACTTCAAGAAGACCAGCCAGGAACTGCGCGTCGCCTCGCCGTCCACGGATCGCTTCCGGATCGTCGCGGGCATGTTCTACCAGCGCCAGTCGAATCTGATCCATCAGGATTATCAGATCCCAAATCTCGGCGATGCGGTATCGGTCAATGGTTCGCCGGGGACCTTGTGGCTCACCCAGCAGCACCGCGTCGACAAGGATTATGCGATGTTCGGCGAGGCGAGCTTCGATCTCACGCCGAAGCTCAGCTTCACCGCGGGCGCGCGCGCCTATATCTTCGACAATTCGCTGATCGGCTTTTTCGGCTTCGGCAGGAACCCAGGCGTCGATCCCCTCGACGGGCGACCGTACACTGCGTCGCCGTTCAATGCCGCGGGGAGCTCGCGCACCGGCGTGGCCAGCTGCTTCCTCGCCGACGGACGGACGCTGCGCGATGCCTATCTCGACGGTGGTCCCACCAACACCTTGCTGCCGGCGGCAGTGGCAGGCGGGCCGTGCACCAATCTCGCCACCTATGTGGGCGGCGAGCTGCGTCCCAAGAAGACGAGCGGCCAAGGCGTAACTTATCGTTTCAACCTGACCTGGAAGCCCAGCGATGCGCTGATGTTCTATGCCGTGGCGTCGAGCGGCTTCCGGCCGGGCGGGATCAACCGCCGCGGCGACGTCGCCCCTTATTCCACCGATGTCCTCTACAACTACGAGCTGGGATGGAAGACGACGCTGGCCGACGGCCTGCTGCGTTTCAACGGCGCGATCTATCAGCAGAGCTGGAAGGACTTCCAATTCTCCTTCCTCGGCCCGAACAGCTTCACGATCATCCAGAACGGCCCGGACGCGCGCATTCGCGGGGTGGAAATGGACGCCAACCTGTTGCTGGGTGGGCTTAGCCTCACGGCCGCAGGGTCGTATACCGATGCCAAGACCCGCGAGGACCTTTGCGCGACGCAGATCTGCATCGGTGACGGCAGCGATGTGCTGGCGCCCGAAGGCACGCGGCTGCCAATCACGCCGCGCTTCAAGATCAGCGGCAACGCGCGTTATTCCGTGCCCATAGGATCGGGCCGCGGCTATGTGCAGGGGCTGATCGCGCATCAGAGTTCGGCTTCGTCGGACATCCGCGTCGCCAAGGCGGCAGCGTTGGGCCGAATCGAGTCCTACACGACCGGCAACCTCGCGGTCGGTTTCGAGTTCTCGCGCATGAATTTCGAATTGTTCGCGCAGAATATCTGGGACGAACGCGGCCAGATCTCGCGCTTCCAGCAATGCGGCGCGTGCGATCAGCGCCCCTATATCGTACCGATCACCCCACGGACCATCGGCATAAGGGCGGGAACGCGGTTCTAGGCGAAACGCGTCACTGCCGCGGCCCTGTTGCAACACCATCTGGATTTCTGGGTGTAGAGGCTGCGTGGTGCAGCCGTTGTTGTGTTCGGGACGCGAAAA
>Ga0209050_1003490_pt1 | contig 11523 bp, 10 predicted proteins | sample Araplavi_mTSA_r2_FD_184276 | JGI IMG/M metagenome (GOLD analysis project Ga0209050, IMG submission 184276) | Arabidopsis root microbial communities from North Carolina, USA - plate scrape MF_Cvi_mTSA_r2 (SPAdes) (version 2) | ecosystem: Host-associated > Plants > Roots > Endosphere | place: USA...
GGGCAAAGGCAAAGTAGTGATCGACATGAGCTCGATCTCGCCGACCGCCACCAAGGCTTTCGCCGCGAAGATCAACGAAAAAGGCGCGCAATACCTCGACGCCCCGGTCTCCGGCGGTGAAGTCGGCGCCAAGGCGGCGACCCTGAGCATCATGGTCGGCGGCGATGCCGACGCCTTCGAACGCGCCCTGCCGCTGTTCCAGGCCATGGGCAAGAACATCACCCTGGTCGGTGGCAACGGCGACGGTCAAACCGCCAAGGTGGCCAACCAGATCATCGTGGCCCTGAACATCCAGGCGGTGGCCGAAGCCCTGCTGTTCGCTTCGAAAAACGGTGCCGATCCAGCCAAGGTGCGTGAAGCACTGATGGGCGGTTTCGCTTCCTCGAAGATCCTCGAAGTGCACGGCGAGCGCATGATCAAGGGCACCTTCGATCCAGGCTTCCGCATCAGCCTGCACCAAAAGGACCTGAACCTGGCCCTGCAAGGCGCCAAGGAGCTGAACATCAACCTGCCGAACACCGCCAACACCCAGCAAGTGTTCAGCACCTGCGCGGCCATCGGCGGCAGCAACTGGGATCACTCGGCGCTGATCAAGGGTCTGGAACACATGGCGAACTTCTCGATCCGCGACAAGAAGTAAGTCCTGCCCCATCCCCATGTGGGAGCGGGCCTGTGGCGAGGGGGCTTGCCCCCGTTGGGCTGCGTAGCAGCCCCAAAATCTCTGATACACCGAAGATCTTGTGAGTGCTACGCACTCAAACGGGGGCAAGCCCCCTCGCCACAGGGCCCGCTCCCACACTGGACCGAGTTGCCCATTCGAATAACAAGAATTCCGGGAGCCCGCCATGTCGGTCGATCCGCAACAATTGCTGCGCGAGCTGTTTGCCACAGCCATCGACGCGGCGCATCCGCAACAAGTCCTCGAAGCCCATCTGCCTGCCGACCGCAGCGGTCGCGTGATCGTCATCGGCGCCGGCAAAGCCGCGGCCGCCATGGCCCAGGTGGTCGAGCGTTGCTGGCAGGGTGAAGTGTCAGGCCTGGTGGTGACCCGTTACGGTCACGGCGCACCTTGCGAAAAAATCGAAGTGGTCGAAGCTGCACATCCGGTACCGGACGCTGCAGGTCTGGCCGTGGCCAAGCGTGTGCTGGAGCTGGTCAGCGACCTCAACGAATCCGACCGCGTGATCTTCCTGCTCTCCGGCGGCGGCTCTGCCCTGCTGGCGCTGCCGGCCGAAGGCATCACCCTGGCGGACAAGCAGTCGATCAACAAAGCCCTGCTCAAGTCCGGCGCGACCATCGGCGAGATGAACTGCGTGCGCAAGCACCTCTCGGCGATCAAGGGCGGCCGCCTGGGCAAAGCCTGCTGGCCGGCCACTGTCTACACCTATGCGATTTCCGATGTACCGGGCGATCTGGCCACGGTCATCGCCTCCGGCCCTACCGTGGCCGACCCGAGCACCTCGGCCGAAGCCCTGGCGATCCTCAAGCGTTATGCCATCGAGGTTCCGGCCTCGGTGCGCACCTGGCTGCAAAGCCCCGAGTCGGAAACCGTCAAACCCGGCGACCCGAGCCTGGCACGCAGTCACTTCCAATTGATCGCCCGTCCGCAGCAATCCCTCGAAGCGGCGGCGGTGAAATGCCGTCAGGCCGGGTTCAGCCCGCTGATCCTCGGCGACCTCGAAGGCGAATCCCGCGAGGTGGCGAAGGTCCACGCCGGCATCGCGCGCCAGATCGTCCTGCACGGTCAGCCGCTGGCGGCGCCCTGCGTGATTCTCTCGGGCGGTGAAACCACCGTCACCGTGCGCGGCAATGGCCGCGGCGGGCGCAATGCCGAGTTCCTGCTGAGCCTGACCGACAGCCTCAAAGGCCTGCCCGGCGTCTACGCACTGGCCGGTGACACCGACGGCATCGACGGCTCGGAAGACAACGCCGGGGCAATCATGACCCCGGACAGCTACGCCCGCGCCGCGGCAAAGGGCCTGAGCGCCAGCGACGAGTTGGACAACAACAACGGCTATGGCTATTTCGAGGCGCTCGACGCCCTGATCGTCACCGAGCCGACCCGAACCAACGTCAACGACTTCCGCGCCATTCTGATCCTTGAGAGCACTAAACATGACGCCTGACAAAAAGGTCAAAATCCTCGCCACGCTCGGCCCGGCCATCGATGGCATCGACGACATCCGTGAGCTGGTGCTGGCCGGGGTCAATATCTTCCGCCTGAACTTCAGCCATGGCGATCACGCCGACCACGCCCAGCGTTTCCAGTGGATTCGTGAAGTTGAGCGCCAACTGAATTATCCATTGGGCATTCTGATGGACCTGCAAGGCCCGAAACTGCGTGTCGGCAAATTCGCCGAAGGCAAGGTACAACTGGTACGCGGCCAGGCCTTGCGCCTGGACCTCGACGCCACGCCGGGCGATGAGCGCCGGGTCAACCTGCCCCACCCGGAAATCATCGCCGCGCTGGAGCCGGGCATGGACCTGCTGCTGGACGACGGCAAGTTGCGCCTGCGGGTCGTGACCAAGTATGCCGACGCCATCGACACCACCGTGCTCAATGGCGGCGAGTTGTCGGACCGCAAAGGCGTGAACGTGCCGCAAGCGGTGCTCGACCTGAGCCCGCTGACCGCCAAGGATCGCCGCGACTTGACCTTCGGTCTGGAGCTGGGCGTGGATTGGGTGGCGCTGTCGTTCGTGCAACGTCCCGACGACATCCGCGAAGCCCGCAGCCTGATCGGCGACAAGGCCTTCCTGATGGCCAAGATCGAGAAGCCCTCGGCTGTCGAACAACTGCGCGAGATCGCCGAATTGAGCGATGCGATCATGGTCGCCCGGGGTGACCTGGGCGTGGAAGTGCCGGCCGAAAGCGTGCCGCAGATCCAGAAGAACATCATCAGCACCTGCCGTCAGCTCGGCAAACCGGTGGTGGTGGCCACGCAGATGCTGGAGTCGATGCGCTTCTCGCCGGCGCCCACCCGCGCCGAAGTCACAGACGTCGCCAACGCCGTGGCCGAAGGGGCGGACGCGGTGATGCTGTCGGCGGAAACCGCGTCCGGCGAATACCCGCTCGAAGCCGTGCAGATGATGAGCAAGATCATCCGCCAGGTGGAAAACGGTCCGGACTACCAGACTCAACTCGACGTCAGCCGACCGAAAGCCGAGGCCACCGTTTCCGACGCGATCAGTTGCGCCATTCGCCGTATCAGCAACGTGCTGCCGGTGGCAGTGCTGGTCAATTACAGCGAATCCGGCGCGTCGAGCCTGCGTGCGGCGCGGGAGCGGCCGACCGTGCCGATCCTCAACCTGACGCCGAACCTGCAGACCGCCCGTCGCCTGAGCGTGGCCTGGGGTGTGCACTCGGTGGTCAATGATCGCCTGCGCCAGGTCGATGAAGTCTGCTCCACAGCGCTGGAGATCGCCCAGGCCCAAGGCATGGCACAGCGTGGCGACACCTTATTGATCACCGCCGGTGTGCCCTTTGGGCAGCCGGGATCGACTAACTCTCTGCGTATCGAGACATTGATCTAGCGCCCATACCGGCCTCATCGCGAGCAAGCTCGCTCCCACAGTTGATTTGTGTACGGCACAAATACAATGACTGAGCAAAGACTCAATGTGGGAGCGGGCTTGCTCGCGAAGCAGGCAACTCGGTTTCATTGACTTTCAGAACTGCCATGCCTGCCAATCACTTCAACACCCACTGCCCCGACTGGGCCGAAGCCTTGCTCAACGGCTTCAGCCAGATCTTTCTTCAGCGTAATCCGTTGTGCGGCCTGCTGTGCCTCCTGGCAATCCTGTTCACTGCGCCCGCCTTGCTGGGCGGCGCCTTGCTCGGCGGGGTTGCCGGGCTGCTCACCGCGCAACGTCGCAACTACGCCAAGGCTGACCGTCAGGCCGGATTGTTCAGCTACAACGGCGTTCTGCTCGGTCTGTTGCTGAGCCTGTACTTCCCCTGGTCGGCGATGATGCCGCCACTGATTCTGGCCGCCGGTGGCCTGAGCGCGATGTTCACCCAACAGTGGCTCAAGCGCGTCCGGTTCAGCCAATACCTCCCTGCCTACACCACGCCATTCGTGGTGCTGAGCTGGGTGTTGCTGTGCTTCGCCACGCCCTCGACAGAGGCGCATTTGATCGAGGTCAGCACCCTGAACATGCTCGCCGCCCCTTTCAAAGGCATCGGCCAGGTGATGTTCCTCGGTCATCCGCTGGCCGGTGCGATGATTGCCGCCGGTTTGCTGATCGCTGATCGCCGCGCATTCTGCTGGGCGTTGTTGGCGTCTGGTGCGGGCATGGGCTGGAGCCTGCTGCAGCACGACTTCTACACCGCACTGCTGGGCCTCGGCGGCTACAACGCGGTACTCGCTGCCCTCGCCTTCAGTTCGCAGCGTCGCCAACCGTGGCTACCGCTGGTCGGCATCGGCCTGGCGCTGTTGCTGACACCGGTGTTCGCCGCCATCGGCCTGCCCACGCTGACTGCGCCGTTCATTCTTGCCTGCTGGCTGATCCGCACGATTGTTCAGATGCTCGGCAAAGCCAGGGTCGAAAGCGCGCCTTGCGCTACCGGGGAGAATCAACCTAGGCTGCGCTGATCATCGAGTCAGGCGTTATCCATGGACAGCAACAAACACTGGCGTGAAGACCTTTACGTCATGATTTTCCAGACCGACACCCAGGCGGGTCGGCGCTTCGACGGCATCCTGCTGTTGATCATCCTCGCCAGCCTGGTGATCGTGATGCTCGACAGCATCGACAGCGTTCACCGCAACTACGCCGATGTACTCGCCTATATCGAGTGGGGCTTCACGGTGATCTTCCTCGGCGAGTACATCCTGCGCCTGTACTGCTCGCCCAAACCCCTGCGCTACGCCTTCAGCTTTTACGGACTGGTGGACCTGCTGGCCATCGTGCCCGGCATCCTCGCGCTGTATTACGCCGATGCGCAGTATCTGCTGATTATCCGGATCATCCGCATGCTGCGGATTTTCCGCGTGCTCAAGCTCAGCCCTTATCTCAAGCAAGCCAACTACCTGATGTCGGCGCTGCGCGGCAGCAAACAGAAAATCGTGGTGTTCCTGGTTAGCGTCTGCACGCTGGTGACGGTTTTCGGCACGCTGATGTATGTGATCGAAGGCCCGGAACATGGCTTCACCAGCATTCCCAAAGGCATCTATTGGGCTATCGTGACACTGACCACCGTGGGCTTCGGCGACATCGTGCCGAAGACGCCGCTGGGCCAGGTGATTTCGTCGCTGGTGATGATCACCGGTTACTCGATCATCGCCGTGCCAACCGGGATTTTCACCGCTGAACTGGCCAACGCCATGCGCGGCGATCAACTTCAACACGACTGCCCGGTGTGCAAGAAAAACAGCCACGAACACGGTGCTGCATTCTGCTCCCGTTGCGGCAATGCGCTGTTCAAAAAGCTGGAATAAGCAAAGAGCTTTTTAATCTTTAAAGGTCTATACGAGCACGGTTATAGTCGCTGGCAAAATGCCCCATCTTTTAAATAGAACAAGGATTGCGCAGTGAAAAAACTCTTTAGCGCCTCTCTTCTGGCCGCTGGCCTGGCACTGACAAGCGTAACTCAAGCGGCACCGACACTGCTCAACGTCTCGTACGACGTGATGCGCGATTTCTACAAGGACTACAACACTGCGTTCCAGAAACACTGGCAAGCCGAGCACAACGAAAACATCACCCTGCAGATGTCCTTCGGCGGCTCCAGTAAACAGGCGCGCTCAGTGATCGACGGCCTGCCGGCGGATGTGATCACCATGAACATGGCCACCGACATCAATGCCCTGGCGGACAACGGTAAACTGGTCCCGGACAACTGGGTCACGCGCCTGCCGAACAACAGCGCGCCCTTCACCTCGGCCACCGTGTTCATCGTGCGCAAGGGCAACCCGAAAGCCCTGAAAGATTGGCCTGACCTGCTCAAGGATGGTGTGCAAGTCATCGTGCCGAACCCGAAGACTTCGGGGAACGGTCGCTACACCTATCTCTCGGCCTGGGGCTACGTGCTGAAAAACGGCGGTGACGAGAACAAGGCCAAAGACTTCGTCGGCAAGCTGTTCAAACAAGCGCCGGTACTCGATACCGGTGGCCGCGCCGCCACCACCACCTTCATGACCAACCAGATCGGCGACGTGCTGGTGACCTTCGAGAACGAAGCGGAAATGATCGCCCGCGAGTTCGGCCGTGATCAGTTCGAAGTGATCTACCCAAGCGTTTCCGCCGAAGCCGAGCCACCGGTGTCGGTGGTCGACAAAACCGTCGACAAGAAAGGCACCCGCGCCGCCGCCGAGGAATACCTGAAGTACCTGTGGTCGCCGGAAGGCCAGGAAATCGCTGCCGCCAATTACCTGCGCCCGCGTGACCCCGCCGTGCTGGCCAAGTACACCGACCGTTTCCCGAAAGTGGACTTCCTGTCCGTCGAGAAGACCTTCGGTGACTGGCGTACCGTGCAGAAGACTCACTTCAACGATGGCGGGATTTTCGACCAGATCTACAGCGGCAAGTGATCCCTGCCCGGCAATGAACAAGGCGACCTGCACAGGTCGCCTTTTTTGTGAACACCCCGAACGACACGGGTGCGCCTCTAGCTCAAATTGCCGCAGAAAATAGCCTGATGACCATCGACCGGGCTTTGACGCACCACCAGGGCGTAGCCGCCGGCTCGAAGGGTCTCGACGGCGACCGGCGCGCTTTTCCAGAAGCGCTGGTTCGACGCTTGCGAATAGAACCGGGCATTTGGGCCGTCATTCATGTCATAGACGGGTTTCGAACCCAGGTTCCCACAGCTTCCCGGATAGATGTAGGCCGTCAACCGCCCCGGCAATGTGCTGCCTATGCCCTCGCCGCTGACCTCAACCCAGAACGTTGTTGCGTTATCACCGGGCATCATGATCAACCGGGCAATATTCCCGGGATTATCGGATGTAGCATTCAGGGGAACGCTGGTGACCTGACTGTCAGGCACTGTCGAGCACCCAGAGATCCAACCGACCGCTACCACTAACGCCAGCGAAGATACGATTTTCATCGTGATACTCCCGCTTGTAAGGACACATTGAAGTGATCCCCCCAGTAGATTCTAGCTGCCGGGGCCGTGCGGGCTTTTCTTCAGATGGCCGGTTGCCATGTGTCGGCTACATCGGCGGCGTCACGCCATCCTTGCCCGCCGAGATGGATTGAGCGGTGAGCGTGCCGTCAGTGCCCTGCGTGACAAAGGTCACGATCTTCACGCCCACCTTCAACAGGCTGCGATCGGCCGGCATCAGGTTGACGATGGGGACGTCTTCGGGCACCAGGATCTTCTGTTGGCCTCCCTTGTAGTTGACGGTCAGCACCCGGCCATTGCTCACCACCAGGTCGCCGACGCTGCCGTTGGTCATGCTGCTGCCCTTGACCAGATCGAAGGGCCGATGACCGTCGCCACTGCCGGCCAGTTCCGGCGGGAACACATGGACCTCCAGGGCCTTGAGGGTGCCATCCTCCTGGGGAATGGCTGCGGAGCCGATGTAGCTGCCGGGCTTGATGTCTTCGATATTGGCCAGGGTCACGGCGCGGACCTTGGTGTCCTGGGTCAGGTTGATCACCAGGTTGTCGCCGCTGTTGGCGTGGACCTTCACAACGTCCGGACTGACACCGGTGATTTCGCCGCGTACACCGATGCGCGTGCCCGGCGCATCTTCGGCCTGCGCCAGGCCAGCGCTGAATACGCTGATCAAGGTGACGACTGAAACCCGGCGAATCAGCTGACGAAACTTCACATTCATGGAGCGGCCCTCGGGTCATGAGACGTGGAGAGAGAACATAAGCACGCTATCGAACAAGATGTAAGTGAATGTATCATTGACCTTCGATCTTCTGACGCAAGGCCATCAGGCGCACGACACACGCGTCCGTCAGTCATTCCGCAATGGAATGATAGCTATCACTCCAATCCCGCTTCCGCCGTTTCAGTCAGCCCGTTAGCCTGCGCGCATTCCTTTCCGTACAGCGAGACCCGTTATGAACCCAGCGACCCAGGTGCCCCACGGCACCGCGACAATGACCCGAGGCATGGTGCTGCTGATCGCTTTCTGCTGCGGCGCCATTGTCGCCAACATCTACTACGCCCAGCCGATCATCGGCCTGATCGCCCCGGATATCGGCCTGAGCAACACCATGGCCAGCCTCATCGTTTCCCTGACTCAGATCGGCTATGCGCTGGGGCTGTTTTTCCTGGTGCCGCTGGGGGATCTACTGGAGAACCGCCGGTTGATGATCATCACCACCCTGGTGGCGATTGCCAGCCTGCTGGGTGCGGCGTTCACCGATCAGCCGAACCTGTTCTTGCTGATTTCGCTGTTGGTGGGGTTCAGTTCGGTTTCGGTGCAGATCCTGATTCCACTGGCCGCACACCTGGCGCCGGAAGAAACCCGTGGCCGTGTGGTGGGCGGGATCATGGGCGGTTTGCTGCTCGGCATTCTGCTGGCCCGGCCGGTGTCCAGCGTGGTGGCCGACCACTTCGGCTGGCGCGCGATGTTTGTGATTGCTGCGGTGTTGATGGCAGCCATCAGCATCGTGCTGGCCGTGACCATTCCCAAGCGTGAGCCTGATCACAGCGCCTCCTATGGCCAGTTGCTGGGTTCGCTGTGGACGCTGCTGCGCAAGCAACCGGTGCTACGCCAGCGCGCGTTTTACCAGGGCTGCATGTTTGCCACGTTCAGCCTGTTCTGGACCGCCGTGCCGCTGGAGCTGGCGCGCAACCACGGTTTGTCGCAAAGCGAGATCGCGATTTTCGCGTTGGTGGGCGCCATCGGCGCCATCGCCGCCCCGATCGCCGGACGCCTGGCCGATGCCGGCCACACCCGCATCGCATCGTTGCTGGCCCTGCTGTTTGCCAGCCTGAGTTTTATGCCGGCGTTCATCCATCCGGCCTACAGTGTCATCGGCCTGGCCGTGACCGGCGTGGTACTGGACTTCTGCGTGCAGATGAACATGGTCCTCGGCCAGCGTGCGGTGTACGCCCTCGACGGCAAAAGCCGCAGCCGCCTGAATGCGCTGTACATGACCAGCATCTTCATCGGCGGCGCCTTCGGCTCTTCGGTGGCCAGCGCAGTGTACGAACAGGGCGGCTGGTTGTGGATCGTGATCGTCGGCAGCGCGTTTCCGCTGCTGGCGTTATTGCGGTTCCTGAGTGTTTCGCCGAAGGCATCGTTGGCGACGGCTTAACAGCGTTGACTTGCGACATCCTCAAGATTTTGCACAAGGACCCTCAATGGACCGCCTCGGCGCAATGGAAACCTTCGTCTACGTGGTGGAAACCGGCTCGTTTTCCGCCGCGGCACGACGCCTGAGCATCGGCCAGCCGGCCGTGTCGAAAACCATCGCGCAACTCGAGGCGCGGTTGGCAGTGCGGTTGTTGCTGCGCTCTACCCGCGGCCTGACGCCTACCGAGGCCGGGCTGGCCTTTTTCGAACGGGCCAAGCGTGCCATCGAAGAAGCCGACGAGGCCGACAACGCCGCACGCGGTTCCGCCAGTGGGCTGAGTGGCAACCTGCGTATCTGCGCGCCGGTCACCTTCGGCCGGCTGCACATCGTTCCGCACCTGGGCCCCTTCCTGGAGCAACACCCGGAGCTGAACATCGACCTGATGCTCGACGATCGCAACGTCAATCTGGTGGAAGAAGGCGTCGATATCGCCCTGCGCATGGGCGCGTTGAGCGACTCGGGCCTGACCGCGCGCAGGGTCGCCGAATGCCGGCGCATGGTACTGGGTACACCGGCGTACTTCGAAAAACACGGCGACCCCACCTGCCCCGCCGACCTGGGCAAGCATCAGGCAGTCGTCTACACCCTCGGTGACGGCGCCAATTGGCAATTCAACAAGGCCGGTGAGAAGCAATCGGTGATCGTCAGTGGCCGGATCCGTGTCAACGCCGCCGAAGGCCTGCGTGAAGCCGTGCTGGCCCATCAAGGACTGACCATGGCCTCGCAATGGATGTTTGCGCCAGAACTGGCCGACGGTTCGGTCCGGGAAGTGATGAAGGACTGGGCATTGCCGAACCAGGACCTGTGGGCGGTGTTCCCCACCGGGAGAATGGCCAGCGCCAAGGCTCGGGCATTTGTGGAGTATGTGCATGGGTTGTTGGGCACGAAAGCCTGACAGGCAGCTCAATCAAGATCAAAAGATCACAGGCTGCGCCATTGCCTGCATTGGCCGCATACGAAGGTAATTGCTCGTCGTCCGTTCCCGGCAATGTCAGGTAAATCGGTGTCACTCGTCAATGCAGACCAGCAAACGCTCGACCGTTTGCTCAATTGGCCCGGAGTTGTCGAGCATGTGTACGGTCTGGTCGTCCGCCAGAAGTTGCTCGCTGAAGCGGGCATTGCGCGCCAGGCGCTGATCGATCTCGATCAACGATTCTCGCCCGCGCTCCAGCAAGCGATGGCGCAGTACCGCTTGATCCACAGTCAACAACAGCACCAATACGTCTGGATAGCGCTGGCGTGTGTTCTGCAAATGCCCCCGAGAGCCATTGACCAGCACGTCCTCGCCGGCGGCCAGCCAATCGTCGATTTCCCGCGGGATGCCATAGGACAACCCATTGGCGTGCCAGCTCAGGGCAAACGCGCCCTGAGCTTCCATATCGGCAAACTGCTGCGCACTGACACCCAGCGCCGCCTCACCCACCGCTTCGGCCGAGCGGGTAATGACCCGCCTCACGATACGGCAGCCGCGTTCGGCCAACCGCGTTCGTGCGGCATCCAGCAGGCTGTCCTTGCCCGAACCTGAAGGCCCGATGAGATAGATCAACCTGCCCGCCATCAAAACACCCTCTTCATTTATCGCCACACTTGCTGGAGCACCGGCAAACCATCCTGACTGCGCTTGCACCCGATCAACCCCGCTGGCCCGGCGAATGATCCATCACCTGCATCCGTTGCACCAGCAGGTTTTCCACCCGATCACGGTATAGGCTCAGGGTGTTCGACCAGTGCCGGTTAAAAACTGTTACCTATGTGCTTGAACTGTTTTGTTACCTATGTGGGTGAGTCATACCCTGCGATCTTTTTATTTTGATTTTTGACCATGTCGAAGAGGCGGAAGATCAAGATCAAAAGATCGCAGCCTGCGGCAGCTCCTACAGGGGGGAATGCGTACCACCCCACCACTCAACAGGCCGAGCGTTAGCTCGCCTGCAGCTCTTGATCTTGATCCACCCGCCCCCTCGGCAGGCTGAGTGGAGGTGTTCATCCGGGGATGGGCGCGCAGCGCCGTTCGACGCAGTCGAACTCATTGCATGTAGGTCGAAGCGAAGCCGACCGGAGGGCAATGCCCCCGGATGAATGCCGGAGTGAAGGAACCCCGAGCCTCAGCGAGGGGCCGTACGTAAGGGGTGAAGGGATCAACCACATAGGTAACAGAAGAGTTCAGTCACATAGGTAACACCTGATCACTTATTTCTGATTACTTTGAGCGTCAGATAAGCGTCTTTGGCATCCCTTTCATCAACGCGGCCTAAT
>Ga0209050_1003491_pt1 | contig 11523 bp, 8 predicted proteins | sample Araplavi_mTSA_r2_FD_184276 | JGI IMG/M metagenome (GOLD analysis project Ga0209050, IMG submission 184276) | Arabidopsis root microbial communities from North Carolina, USA - plate scrape MF_Cvi_mTSA_r2 (SPAdes) (version 2) | ecosystem: Host-associated > Plants > Roots > Endosphere | place: USA...
CGCCCAGGGCGTGGACCACGCGAGCGACGACCACCTGAACACCGGCGCCGGCGACCAGGGCCTGATGTTCGGCTACGCCTGCGACGAAACGCCCGAGCTCATGCCCGCGCCCATCTACTACGCGCACCGCCTCGTCGAGCGCCAGGCCCAGCTGCGCAAGGACGGCCGCCTGCCCTTCCTGCGCCCCGACGCCAAGAGCCAGGTCACGATGCGCTACGTGGACGGCAAGCCGCACAGCATCGACACCGTGGTGCTCTCCACGCAGCACAGCCCCGACCAGAGCGAGACGCCGACCAAGATGAAGGCTTCGTTCAACGAGGCCATCATCGAGGAGATCATCAAGCCCGTGCTGCCCAAGGAGTGGCTTAAGGAAACGCGCTACCTGATCAACCCGACCGGCCGCTTCGTCATCGGCGGCCCGCAGGGCGACTGCGGTCTCACGGGCCGCAAGATCATCGTCGACACCTACGGCGGCGCCTGCCCGCACGGCGGCGGCGCGTTCTCGGGCAAGGATCCGTCGAAGGTCGACCGCTCGGCCGCCTACGCCGCGCGCTACGTGGCCAAGAACATCGTGGCCGCCGGCCTGGCGCGCCAGTGCCAGATCCAGGTGGCGTACGCCATCGGCGTGGCGCAGCCGATGAACATCACGGTCTACACCGAAGGCACGGGTGTGATTCCTGACGACAAGATCGCCGAACTCGTGCGCGAGTTCTTCGACCTGCGTCCGAAGGGCATCATCCAGATGCTCGACCTGCTGCGCCCGATCTACCAGAAGACCGCCGCCTACGGCCACTTCGGCCGCGAGGAGCCCGAGTTCACCTGGGAAGCGACGACGCAGGCCGCCGCGCTGCGCGCAGCCGCCGGCCTCAAGTAAGCGACAGGAACCGGCGGTGGGTCGTCAGAAGCGGTACGCGCCGCTCAGGCCCACCGTCCAGTTGCGGCCCGGCGCGGGCTCGTAATAGCGCGCATTGCCCTCGTTGACGATGACCGAGCCCACGTAGCGCCGGTCGAACAGGTTGTCGACACGCGCGAAGGCGTTGAACTCCCAGCGCTCCCATTTCTTCAGGTAGCCCGCATACACCGCCGCGACGGCATAGCCCGGCGCGCTCGCGGTGTTGGCGTCGTTGGCCTGGATGCGCCCCAGCGCGCGCATCTCGACGCCGGCGCGCCAGCCTTCGGGCGGCACCCAGCCCAGCGATGCGAACAGCGACTGCCGCGCGATGCCAGGAATGCGGTTGCCCGCGACGACGGTGTTGGCCGCCGCGCACGGTGACGGCGAGCAGAAGGCATCGCGGTAGGTCGCGTCCAGCCACGTGTAGGCCAGTTGCGTGCGCCAGTGGTTCGCGGTCTCGTGCTGCCAGCCCAGCTCGAAGCCGTTGCGCTTCGTGCGCCCCGCGTTCTGGAAGGTGGCGCGGCCGCCGACGTTGGTGTCCGTCACGATCTCGTCGCGCGTGCGGGTCTGGAACAGCGCTGCCGTCAGCAGTCCACCGGCAAGCCGTGCCTTGGCGCCGAGCTCGATGCTGTCGTTCACCGCAGGCCGCAGCGCGAAGTTGAGCCCGCTCGCGCCGTTTGCCCGATAGGAAAGTTCGTTCAGTGTCGGCGTCTCGAAGCCGCGGCCGATGGAGCCGTACAGGGCCAGGTCCGGCGTCGCCTGGTAGCGCAGCGAGGCCACCGGCAGGGTCTTGCTGTAGCGCGCACTGCCGCTGTCGTCGCGGTTCGTGCCGACGATGTAGCGGTCCTGCGAGTTGAAGTGCACGCTGCTGCGGCGCACGCCGGCTTCGAGCGTCCAGCGGTCGGCGAAGCGCCAGGTCGCCTGCGCGTAGGGATCGAGGTTCCAGACGTCGTTGAGCTCGTTGCGCCGCAGACGGCCCTGCACGCCCAGCACGGGCGCCGCGACGCGGCCGAGGTAGTTCTCGTAGCCGCGGCGCTTTTCGCGCAGGCTGTCGTAGCCCAGGCCGGCGACCACGTCGAAGGGCCGATCGGCCAGGGTCAACGCAGCATTCCAGCGGATGTCGACACCGCCGTACTGCCGCGACAGGTCGATCACGCCGCCCGCATGCAGCGGGTTCTGCTGCGCCGACACCGGAATCGATTGGTACTGCGTGGTCTTGCGCTCGCCGCCATAGACCATGAGGCGCAGCCCCTGCTCTGCGTTGATGCGACGCTCGTACAGCAGGCCGGCCTGCGTCTGCTCGACCGTCTTGCGCGTGTTGAATTGGGTGGCGAGCGCCGCATTGCGCGGCGCCAGCGCGTACTGGTCGGCCGTGAGGCCCAGCGGGTCCTGCGCGTCGACGCGCACGCTGTTGAAGACCAGCGTGAGCCTGTCGCCGTTGTCGAGCGCGATGCCGAGCTTGCCGTTTTCGATGTCGCGCCGCGCGGCGCTGTGCTCGCGCCAGCCGTCGGTATGGAAGCGGCTCGCGTCGAGCAGGTAATCGACCGCGCCCTGCGATCCACTGAGCTGCAGCGACTGCCGCCAGGTGCCGAAGCTGCCGCCCGCGAGCGAGTACGACAGCCGCGGCGGCCCCTCGCCCGAGGCGGTGAAGGCCTGCAGCACACCACCCGAGGAGTTGCCGTACAGCGCGGAGAACGGCCCGCGCAGGATCTCGACGCGGTCCAGCGAGCCGATGTCGATGTTCGAGGTCTGCCCCTGCCCATCGGGCAAGGTCGCCGGAATGCCATCGACGTACAGCCGCACGCCGCGCACGCCGAAGGTCGAGCGCGCACCGAAGCCGCGGATGGACAGCTGCAGGTCCTGCGCATAGTTCAGCCGGTTCTGCACCTGCAGCCCCGGCACCGCGCCCAGGCTTTCGGAGAGGTTGACCTGCAGGCGGCTGTCGCGCATCTCGTCGCCGTCAACGCGGTCGACCGAGCCGGGCACATTGAAGGGCGCAACCTCGCCGCGCGGCGTGGAGACGGTGATCTCGCGCAGGCGCGCGCCGCTGGCGCCTGGATCGGCCGGCGGCTCCTGCTGGGCCTGCACGGCCAGCGGAACACCCAGCAAGAGAAGGCAGGCAGCGGCGACGGGCGCAAGTTTCATCGCGCCGATTCTGCTTCGGCACGCCGGCCGCGCATGTCGCGGTGGCGCGACTCTCAGGGAAAACTAGCGGGCCGGCGCCTTGCGCCAGCCATACCAGGCGCCCACCACGACCGGGATGCCCAGCGTGATCCAGGCCAGGACGTCGCCCAGCCCGCCGTCGCTGAAGAGCGCCGAGATCAGCCCGAAGGTCGTCAGCAGGCCGAGCGCGATCGGCCAGCCCCACATGCGCCTGAAGCTTTGATGCTGCTTCATGCCTGCACCTTCATGGCCGGCGCGGGCTCGGGCTGCGCAGTGCCGCCAGAGACGCGCGCTTCATGCGCCGCGGCCCTCGGGGGCGCGGGCACGGGGTTGCCCCGCTTGAGCCACAGGTACAACCCGCTGCCCAGCACGATGATGGTCGCGATGTCGAGCAGCGCCCAGATGATCTGCATCGGCATGCCGCCGTAGTCGCCGAAGTGCAGCGGCTGCGACACCAGCAGCGCCGTGAGGTACCAGGGCAGCTTCGGCACCGCGGTCACCTCCGCTGTCTTGGCATCGACCAGCACCGGCTGGAACAGCTTCGACGTGAAGGGCTCGTTGCCGCGCACGAAGAAGGTCGTGTGGTGCGGGCTCGAGAACGACGTGCCGGGGAAGGCGACGAACGACAGCTTCATGCCGGGCGTCTTCTGCATCGCGGCGTCCATCGAGCGCTGCACCGAGGCACGCTCGTTCACCGCCACGATGGGTTCGTTCTTGTAGGGCGCGAGCAGCGAGCTGAGCTGGTCGTGCTGCCAGTACTTGATGAGCAGGTCGGCCCAGGTGTTGATCATGCCGGTGGAGCCCACCACGAACAGCCACACCAGCGTGACGATGCCAAGCAGGTTGTGCAGGTCGAGCCACTTCAGGCGCGGGCGCTTCTCGCGCCGCACCGTGCCGAAGTCGAGCTTGCGCATGAAGGGCGAATACAGCACCACGCCCGAGACGATGGCCACCAGCAGCAGCAGGCCCATGAAGCCGAGGAAGAGCTTGCCCGCCAATCCCGCGAAGAGGTCGACGTGCAGCTTGAACATCACATAGATGAAGCCCTCGTCGAACTTCGGCTGCGCCAGCACCTCGCCGGTGCGCGCGTCGATCGCGACCGACTTGAAGTCCTCCGTGGCTTGCGGCGTGGGCGTGAGCGTGACGAACCACAGGCCGTCGTCGTCCTCGGGCTGCGAGACGAACTGCACCACCCGGCCGGGGTGCTTCGACTTCGCGATGTCGAGCACGCGGTCGAGACTGACGCGCGGCGTGCCCGCGGGCATCTTCGGCGCCTCGACCTCGGTGCCCAGCAGGTGGCCGATCTCGTGATGGAAGATCAGCGGCAGGCCCGTGATGCACAGCAGCAGCATGAACACCGTGCACACGAGGCTGCTCCATTTGTGCACCCAGGCCCAGGTCTTGATCTTTCGGCTGTTCATGCGGGGGCTTTCCTGAAGGTCGTGTTCTAGAAGCGATAGGTCGCGCTCGCGACGATGTTGCGGCGCGAGCCATACCAGCAGTCGCCGCGCGACAGGCAGGTGCTGAAGTAGACCTTGTCGGTCACGTTGTTGATGTTGAGCGCATAGCGCCAGCGGTCGGTCTCGTAGGCGAACACGAGGTCGGCCAGCGCGATGCCCGGCACGCGCGGACCGGTGCCGAACTGCGTGTCGCGAAACGAGCTCATCAGGCGCACGCCGGCGCCGGCGGAAAAACCGTTCACGCCGCCGATGGAAAACCTGTACTTCGCCCAGAAACTGGCCTGGTGTCTGGGCAGGCCTTCGATCTGCGCATCGGCATCGGTGTAGTTGTAGTGGGCGATCAGGTCGAGGTTCGGGCCGGCCGAGCCCTTGGCCTCGAGCTCCACGCCCTTCGTCTTCGTCAGGCCGTGCTGCGAGAACACGTTGGGCTGCTCCTCGACGATCTGGTTCTTCTCGCGCAGGTCGTACACCGCTGCGCTGAAGGCCAGGGCGCGGTCCCTGGGCTCGTACTTGACGCCGGCTTCCCACTGCTCGCCACGCAATGGCGTGAAGATGCGGCCTTCGCGCGGCGACTGCGGCGTGAACGACTCGCTGTAGCTCAGGTACGGCGACCATCCCGACGGCGAGGCGTACATCAGCCCGAAGCGCTTGGTGGTGGCGCTGCTCTTTTCCTCGTTGCTGCCCGCTGCGCTGGACACAGCCCTGTCTTGCCGCAGGCCCGCCACGAAGATCCAGTTGTCGAGCCTGACCTGGTCCTGCAGGTAGACGCCCGCCTGTCGCTGGCGAGTGCGCGGCCGCGCATCGCGCACGGGCTCGTCGAGATGGCCGTAGACCGGCGCGTAGACGTCGATGGTGTCGAAGGTGGTGCCGCCCCAGACGTTCTCGCGCTGGCGCGCGAAGTCCGCACCCACGAGCAGCGTGTGCTTCAGCGCGCCGGTCTGGAAGCGGCCCTCGACGTGGTTGTCGAGCGTCTGCGTGCGGTTGCGGGTCAGCTGGCTGTCGTAGTAGCGGCCGAGCACGCGCTTGAAGACCGGGTCGGTGGACCAGCTGTCGAATCCGCTGAACGAACTGCCGTAGTGGTAGCGGTTGTCGTTTTCGTTGTGCGCATAGCGGAAGTTCTGGCGGAAGGTCCAGCTGTCGTCGAACTTGTGCTCGAACTGCCAGCCGAAGGTCTTGCGCTCGCTGTCGTAATAGTCGCCCGGCTCGCCGATGAAGCGGCTGCTCGGCAGGCGTCCGTTGGGGTTCGGCAGCAAGGTGCCCTCCCACGGCAGGAACTGCGAGCTGCTGCCGCTCTTGTCCTTCTGCCAGAGGCCCTGCAGTGTCAGCGAGGTCATGGCGTTGGGCCGCCAGGTCAGTGAAGGCGCGATCACGCTGCGGTCGTCGGGCACGTGGTCGACCTGCGTGCCGGACTTGCGCTGCAGCGCGATCAGGCGGTACGACAGCGTGCCGTCGGCGTTCAGCGGGCCGGTCAGGTCGGCCTGGATCTGCTTGCGGCCGAAGCTGCCAAACTGCACGCCCACCTCGCGCTGGGCCTCCTGCAGCGGCCGCTTGCTGACCATGTTGACCACGCCGGCGGCGGTACCCGCGCCGAACAGCATGCCCGAGGGGCCGCGCAGCACTTCGAGGCGCTCCAGCGTGTACGGCTCGGTGCGGGTGGTGCTGGTGTAGTAGCCGTAGGCCTGGCGCAGGCCGTCGAGGTAGACATCGGGATAGGCGCCGCGCACCCGCACGGAGTCGGTGCGGGAATCGAGTCCGTAGGCATCGGAACGCACACCGGCCGCGTAGTTGAGCGCGTCCTGCACATTGACCGCGCCCTGGTCGACCATCTGGTCGCGCGTGACCACGGTCACGGACTGGGGTGTTTCGGACAGCGGGGTGTCGGTCTTGGTCGCGGTGATCGCATTTTTCGCGCGGTAGCCGATCACCGGCGTGATCGCCGTCTCGGTTTCGGCATTCGCGTCGACCCGCACTTCCGGCAGCGCGCCCGCATTCGTCGCCTGGGCCAGCACCTCGCGCTGTGTACAGATCGCCAGACACCCCATCAGCACCGATGCAGCCTTGCGCCGCGCCTCCAACCTCTTCATCCCGGTCTCATTCCAAATATTATTAAGAATGATTCGCATTTTAGTACGTGACTTATTTGTGCCTCCCCCAATCACTGCTCCGATGAAGGGTGTTGCGTTGCGAAATTGCGTCTGCGGGTCCAGGGCGGACCGGCTACCATGCCGCCCGCACGCTTCCCGTGCGTTGGCAAGCCCTCATGCTCAAGCTCATCGCCTTTCTGTTTCCCGCACTGCGCGGTCCGGCTCTGCGGCTGATGGTCCTCGCGGCTGCCATTGCGCTGGCCGGCTGCGCGGGGCTCCCACCGCGCACGCCTGAACCGCCCACCCTGGCGATTGCGGCCTCGCCTGCCACCGAGCTCGGCCGCGCCGCCGTCAGCCTCGACTCCCCGCCCGACGGCCTGAGCAGCATGCGGCCGCTGATCGAGGCGTCTTTTGCGCTCGACGCCCGGCTGGAGCTGATGCGGCGCGCGAAGTCGTCGCTCGACATCCAGACCTACCAGCTCGGCAACGACAAGACCGGCCGCCTGCTGCTGCGGGAAATGCGCAATGCTGCCCGGCGCGGCGTGCGCGTGCGGCTGCTGCTTGACGACTTCTACACGGCCGGCATGGATCGCCTGCTGCTCGGCCTGGCCGCCGAGCCCAATGCCGAGATCCGGCTGTTCAACCCGTTCGTGAACGCGCGCGACCACTCGTCGGGGCGGTGGCTGGAGTTCTTCACCGACTTCCGGCGCCTCAACCACCGCATGCACAACAAGCTGTTCGTGGCCGACGGCGCCATGGCCATCGCGGGCGGCCGCAACCTCGCCGACGAGTATTTCCTGCGCAGCGAGAGCGCGAACTTCATCGATTTCGAGCTGCTGCTGGCCGGCCCGGTGGTTCCCGAGTCGGCCGCCATCTTCGACACCTACTGGAACAGCGACGTGGTCTACCCCCTGCAGCGGGTGGCCGGCACCAGCAGCACGCCGCAGGCGCTGAAAGCCGATTTCGAGGAAGCGACCTCCCCGGCCCACGCACCGCCGCCCGACCCGCTGCCTCCCACCGACCTGCTCGGCGACCTGCCGCTGGGCGCCCAGCTCGCCAACATCGACGAGGCCAAGTGGATGCGCGCCGAGGCCCACGCCTCCGCCGACAGCCCCAACAAGGCGCTGGGCGTCATGGCGCAACCCATGGAGCCGCTGGCGCAGCGCTTCCACGAGATGCTGGCCACGGCCAAGTCGAGCGTGGTGGTGATCTCGCCCTACTTCATTCCGGGCGACGAGGGCATGGAGCGCATCCGCATGGGGCGTGAGCACGGCGTGAACATCACCGTCATCACCAATTCGCTGGCCGACAGCGACGAGCCGCTGGTCAACATCAACTACAACCGCTACCGCGTCGACATGCTCAAGCTGGGCGTGAACCTGTACGAAGTCAGCACCCAGCAGCTGCGGCGCAGCGGCCAGTTCCGCGACCTGCTCAAGAAGGCCCGCGGCCGCCTGCATGCCAAGCTGGCACTGGTCGACCGCCAGTGGGTGCTGCTCGGCTCCATGAACCTCGACCCGCGTTCCGCCCGGCTGAACACCGAATTCGGCATACGCGTGCGCAGCTTCGACCTGACGCAGGCGCTGCTTTTCGCCTACGAGCTCGACGACATCGAGGGCGTCTACCGCGTGGTGCTCAAGCCCGACGGCCAGAACGTCCAGTGGATCGGCACCGGCGACGTCCACAACGAGGTGCTCGACAGCGAACCGGATTCGAGCATGCTGACGCGGCTGCAGCTGCTGCTGTTCTCGTGGTTCGTGCCGACCGACCAGCTGTAGGCGGCTGCGGAACGCCAGAGAACCTTGGCGGCCAAAACCTCCCGGCGCGCCAAGTGAAATGCAGAGGACGGTCCTTCCGCGTCATGGCGTCTTGTGGCCGACCCGGTGCTCGTTCCAGCGGCGTTGCAGCAACTTCACCTTCTGCGCGCTCTGTGCATCGACCGGCGTATAGACGACGAGCCGCATGTCCGGCGACTCCTCGACCATGAACGAGCTTTGCTCCAGTTCCATCCGGCCGACGCCGCGCACCTCGAAGCGCTTGGCCCGGTCGGTGCGCATGCTGACATTGTGGTCCGGCCACCATCGTCCGAATTCGGGGCTGGCGATCTGGAGGCGTTCGATCAACGCAAGAAACGCCGGATCGTCGCGATGCCGCCCGAACTCGACACGAAAGCGCGCGAGCATCGCGCGTGCATCGGTTTCCCACTGCGGTATCGCCGCGCGGTGCGCCGGGCTCGCGAACACCAGCCACAGCATGTTCCTGTCTTCGGGCGCGATTACCGAGAGATCGCCGAACACGGCCGAGAGCGCATCGTTCCATGCAATCACGTGCATCGATGCGGTCGCGAGGTAGGCCGGCCCGGTGACTGCATCGAGCATGCGGCGCAGGTGCGGCGTGACCGCGAGCGAGGGGCCGGGCGCGATCGGCGGCGGTCGGTTGTGCGCCAGCGTGAAAAGGTGCGCGCGCTCGGTTGCATCGAGCTTCAGCGCCTGAGCGATGCGGTCGAGGAAATGCGCCGACACCTCGATCTCGCGCGCCTGCTCCAGCCATGTGTACCAGGCCAGACCAACGCCCGCGAGGTGGCAGACCTCTTCGCGCCGCAGGCCCGGCGTTCGGCGCCTCGCCGTTGTCGGGAGACCGACTTCGGCGGGCTGCAGACGCTCGCGGCGGCTACGCAGAAACGCGGCCATTTCGGCGCGCGCCAGCATGCGGGTCGGTGGGGTCATTGCGTGAGGCTGGTGGTTTTTATACCTGGATAACTTCCTGTCTTGTCGAGGGATATTAGGCCTTCTACGCTGGTTCTTTCAACTGACGAAGGACCACCGAATGACACCCATCGCCCGCATCAGGGAACGCTTTCTCGACTTTCGCAGCCGGCTCTACGACCAGCACGATCTCACAGTTGTCGACGAGCACCTGCACCCGGAATTTTCGAGCCACAGCCCCAATGTCCGTCCGCTGCTGGAGGCGGCGCGATCGGCCGGCGCACCGCGCCCCGACGTGCGGCCCGCCTACAAGGAGTTTGTGAAGGCCTTCTACGTCGGCTTGCCCGACCTGAAGCCGATGCGCCAGGAGATCATGGTCGAGGATGAAGGCCTGATGGCGATGACGCAGTGGGAAGCGACGCACACCGGCGTCTTCTTCGGCGTGCCGGCCACGGGCAAGGCACTGCACTTCTCGACGGCGGACCGCTATCGCCTGCAGGACGGCCTGCTGGTCGAACACTGGGATGTGGTGGACGTGCTGGAGGCGTGGCTCGCGCTCGGCATCGTCATTCGCCCCGGGGCCGCCCAGATGTAGAGCTTCGATAGGTTGTTGCGGGTGTTCACCCGGAGTGGATTGAGAGGCTGGAAATCGCCCCCGATCCACTCAACACCCCAACCCGTGCGTAGCCGTCAGGACGGCCCAAATACCCCTGCCAAGCACCCTGAGGCCAAGAATCGGATGTTCAGTGGCGCATCGTTGAAGGATCAGTGTCGTTCCGCACCGAGACACCGGCGGCAACCCCGCCCCCTTGAAAGCCCGCCGATTGCCCTTATGATTAGCACTCGCTGCTGATGAGTGCTAACAGCCTCGCTTCCAGTCGATGGGCTGCCGGCCTCCGGTCCGGCACCCGACCACAAACCCGTTTCTTATCCATACATCCAGGAGATGCAATGAAACTTCGTCCTTTGGCCGATCGCGTGATCGTCAAGCGTGTTGACAGCGAAACCAAGACCGCCTCCGGCATCGTCATCCCCGACGCAGCCGCTGAAAAGCCCGATCAGGGTGAAGTCCTGGCCGTGGGCCCGGGCAAGCGCAACGACAAGGGCGAGCTGGCCGCACTGACCGTCAAGGTCGGCGACCGCGTCCTGTTCGGCAAGTACAGCGGCCAGACCGTCAAGGTCGGCGGCGACGAACTGCTGGTCATGAAGGAAGACGACCTGTTCGCGGTCGTCGAGAAGTAATTCAACAAATCCATTCGGAGTAAACAGACATGGCAGCAAAAGACGTAGTCTTCGGCGGTGAAGCCCGCGCACGCATGGTCGAGGGTGTGAACATCCTGGCCAACGCAGTCAAGGTGACCCTGGGCCCCAAGGGCCGCAACGTGGTGCTCGAGCGCTCGTTCGGCGCCCCCACCGTCACCAAGGACGGTGTGTCGGTCGCCAAGGAAATCGAACTCAAGGACAAGCTCCAGAACATGGGCGCCCAGCTCGTGAAGGAAGTGGCTTCCAAGACTTCGGACAACGCCGGTGACGGCACCACCACCGCTACCGTGCTGGCACAAGCCATCGTTCGCGAAGGCTTCAAGTACGTGGCCGCCGGCATCAACCCGATGGACCTGAAGCGCGGCATCGACAAGGCCGTGACGGCCCTGGTCGAAGAGCTGAAGAAGGCCTCGAAGCCCACGACCACGTCGAAGGAAATCGCACAAGTCGGCTCGATCTCGGCCAACAGCGACGAAACCATCGGCAAGCTCATCGCTGACGCGATGGACAAGGTCGGCAAGGAAGGCGTGATCACCGTCGAAGACGGCAAGTCGCTCGAAAGCGAACTGGACGTCGTCGAAGGCATGCAATTCGACCGCGGCTACCTGTCGCCCTACTTCATCAACAACCCCGAGAAGCAATCGGCGCTGCTCGACAACCCCTTCGTGCTGCTGTTCGACAAGAAGATCAGCAACATCCGCGACCTGCTCCCCACGCTGGAACAAGTCGCCAAGGCTGGCCGTCCCCTGCTGATCATTGCCGAAGAAGTCGAGGGCGAAGCCCTGGCGACGCTGGTCGTGAACACGATCCGCGGCATCCTGAAGGTCGTGGCCGTCAAGGCGCCTGGCTTCGGCGACCGCCGCAAGGCCATGCTGGAAGACATCGCCATCCTGACGGGCGGCAAGGTCATCGCTGAAGAAGTGGGCCTGACCCTCGAAAAGGTGACGCTGGCCGAC
>Ga0209050_1003492_pt1 | contig 11521 bp, 13 predicted proteins | sample Araplavi_mTSA_r2_FD_184276 | JGI IMG/M metagenome (GOLD analysis project Ga0209050, IMG submission 184276) | Arabidopsis root microbial communities from North Carolina, USA - plate scrape MF_Cvi_mTSA_r2 (SPAdes) (version 2) | ecosystem: Host-associated > Plants > Roots > Endosphere | place: USA...
TGCTGTCCTTGATGCACGAGCTGGACCACAACGGGCTCAGGGACCTCCTGCAGCCGCTGCGACGCCGATGATGGCAAGGAGAACCGCATGATCAAGGTCACCGTGATGTACCCGTACGCCGAAGGCGCGCGCTTCGACCACGACTACTACCGCGACCGGCACATGCCGATGGTGAAGGCCCGGCTGGGCAGTGCCTGTGCGTACTACACCGTCGACAAGGGCCTGGCCGGCGGTGCGCCCGGTGCGCCGCCGGCCTTCGTGGCGATGTGCGCGTTCGTCTGCGAGTCGGCCGAAGGCTATGCGGCCGCCGTGCAGGCGCACGGCGCCGAGATCCGCGGGGACATCGCCAACTACACGGACATCGTGCCGGTGGTTCAAGTCAGCGAGGTCGTCGTCGAGCGTTCAGATCGTTCCTGACGCCGCACGCTCATGGACGGCGACCCGCCGTGATCAGCAGTTCGTTGGGACCCTCCCAGCCGGCGGTCGTGTCGAAGGCGTGCAGTTGCGTCCGGATGTCCTCCCAGGCCGCCTCGGCCTTGGCGGGTTCCAGGCCCGCGAGGATCTGCAGGATCGGGCTCGCCGAACTGCGCACGAAGGCGAGGTAGTCGTCGACCGAGGGCATGCGGAAGACCGCGTCCATCGCGGTGGTCGCGACGTCGTCGAAGCCAGCGTCCCGGAACAGGGCGTCGACGCGGCCGGGTGCCGAGAGGCTGAACAGGCTGCCCGGTGCGTGCGGGTCGGGGGCCGGCAGCCCGGCGTGCCGGAGGGCCGTGGCCATGAGCAGCCGGATGCAGGGGTTTCGTGCGGGTGCAGAGAAGACCACCGTGCACACCTGTCCGCCCGGGCGAAGCGCGCGATGCATCTCGCGCAGCCCGCGTTCGGGATCGGGAAACAGCATCAGGCCGAGCCGGCAGACGGCGGCGTCGAACGAGGCCGCATCGACCCCCAGGTCTTCGCCGTCGGCCACGCGGCACTGCACGTGCTGGAAGCCGGCACGCCGTGCGCGCTCCTGGGCGAGCGCCACGATCGTCGGCGAGAGGTCGACGGCCAGCACGGCGCCCGACGGTCCGACGCGCTCGGCGATGTCGAGCGTCTGGTCGCCCGCACCTGCCGCGACGTCGAGCACGCGTGTGCCACGCGTGATGCCCGCCATCGCGATCATCGCGTCGGTGGAGCCCCGCAGCCAGGCGCGGATCTCCTGCGAATGGGCGTCCCAGCCGCGGGCTGCGGTGTCCCAGTGGGTTCGTACCGAAGCCTTGAAGGCCTGCCGTTGGGTGTCGAAGGTGTCCATGCCTTCCAGCGTAGGCGCCCGGAGGCGTCGGCGACAGCCGCAAAGTTGCAGAATGGGGCCGCGATGGCGCATACCCCGCTGGATTTCGACTGGGACGATCTGAAGCCCCTGCTCGCCGTGGCGCAGCACGGCAGCACGCTGGCGGCTGGCCGCGCGCTGGGCGTGGACGCCTCGACGGTGCAACGGCGGCTGTCCGAACTGGCGCGCCGCCTGGGGCAGCCGCTGGTGGAGCGGCTGCCGAGCGGCTACCGCCTGACGGCGTTCGGGGAAGCCCTGCTGCCGCAGGCCCGGCGGGTCGAAGCCGCGGTGGCCGAGTTCCAGCAGCAGCTGGCCGTCGCAGCCGCCGAGGTCGCGGGCGTGGTCCGGGTGACGTGCCCGGAGCCGATCGTCTACCGCATCACCCGATCGACGCTGCTGCAGCGGTTCGGCGAACGCCACCCCGGGCTGCAGGTGCATTTCGTCATGAGCGACCGCTACGTCGACCTCACCCGGGGCGAAGCCGACGTGGCGCTCCGGTCGGGCGACACGGACGATGGTGCCCTGGTCGGCCGGAAGATCGGAGACTCCGTCTGGGCGGTCTATGCCAGCACCGACTACATCGCGCGCCATGGGCGACCCCGCGCCATCGAGGACCTGGCGAACCACGCGCTGGTCGGCTTCGACGACACGATGCCGACGCATCGCCTCTCGGTGTGGCTGCACCGCATCGCACCGGAGGCGGCGATCGTGGCGAGGAACAACAGCGTGCTGGGCCTGGTCCAGTCGGCCCGGGCGGGCCTCGGCGTGGCGCCGTTGCCCGTGGCCCTGGGAGATGCGGAGCCCGATCTCGTGCGGGTGATCGAACCCGTCGCCGAACTCACGCGCACCTGGCGTGTGCTGACGACCCCCGCGTTGCGCCACACGCCGCGGGTTGCGGCGTTCTTCGACTTCATCGTCGACGAGATCGATGCGCTTCGACCGATCATCACGGGCTGAGGGGCTGGGGAGGGGGCGCAGGCGCTGGCGTCCACGACAACGTTGTAAAGAAACTTCACAAATTCGTTCGAAGCGGTGTTGACGAAATCGTAAAGAGTCTTCACACTGGAGGCCATGGATTGCAGAGGGCACGAGCCTTCTGGTCCGAGCAACAACCGAAGAACCGAACAAGCAACCGCCCACCCGCGCAACAGGAAACCATCATGACCCGCCAACTGCCCTCGACCCCGAACATGCTGCCCACGTGCGCAGCCGTGTTCGGCCGTGTCGGCAGCAGCCCGCGGAACGGTCTTCCGCATGCGCCGCAGCTGTCCTCGCACGCCGTCCGACTTCAATCGATTCGTGACGACGAGGATCAGGTGCACCCGGGAGAGGGCGCGACGTAGTCGCATCCTCCTTGCTCGCAAGAGGCCCGGACTCCGAAAGGATCCGGGCCTTTTCGTTTTTCACCTCCAACTTCACGGCAAGGCCTGGCCGCCGAGCCGCGGCGATCGATGGATCGCGCCTCCGGCAACGGCCGATGAGGATGCTCTTTGACAATTCAACGCGAGGCGTTCCCGATGCTGGTCGGGACGAACGCCTCGCTCCATGCGGACGTGGCGCAGCAGGCAGCGCGCAACGTTGCCAACGTTGAGGCCACGGGTTCGATCCCCGTCGTCCGCTCCATCTCGGGTGTGCCCGTGCACAAGCATCGGGCCGGCCCGGTGTGCATGTGTGCCGGCGCGGCCGCGCCGGCATGCAGCGAGTCGCCTGGTCTCCGGGCGGCTCGCGTGCGGACACAGCCGAGATGGAAGTTTCAGGCCCTCGTGGCCCGGCGGGTCGAACCGCCGCCATGCGTCGTTAACTCAGAGGCCAGAGTGCCGCCCTGTCTCGGCGGAAGCCGCGGGTTCGAATCCCGCACGACGCGCCAGATCACGCAAGCCGTTGCGCTTGCATCGTTGCCGGACGGACGGATGCGAACCCATCGTCCGGCGTGTGTTCAACATCCCCTCGTGGCGGAACTGGCAGACGCGCCTGGCTCAGAACCAGGAGTCGAGAGACGTGTCCGTTCGAATCGGACCGAGGGGACCAGTTCATCGGGTTCGTCCATTCACATCGACGCTTAGCTCAGCTGGCAGAGCACCGTCTTGATAAGGCGGGGGTCGCAGGGTCGGAACCTGCAGCGTCGACCACTTCTTCAATCACACATCTCGGTGTGGCGCAGCTGGCAGCGCATCGCGTTTGGGACGCGAGGGTCGCAGGTTCGAACCCTGCCGCCGAGACCATCCGTTCAATGGTGCATGTAGCTCAGTGGGAAGAGCACCGGGTCGTGATCCCGGTGGCCGTCGGTTCGAATCCGACCATGCACCCCACGTTCACCCTGTTCCCGCCGGAGAGCTGACCGAGTGGCCAAGGTGCCGGCTTGCTAAGCCGTGGCCGGTGCTGAGAAGCGCCGCGCGCGTTCGATCCGCGCGCTCTCCTCCAGGGCCCTCACGATCTGATGGGGCGTAGTTCAATTGGCAGAACACTTCACTTTGACTGAAGCCGTTGCAGGTTCGAGTCCTGCCGCCCTTGCCAGCGCCCACACTCCCTGCCTGGCGGAACTGGCAGACGCGCGCGCTCGAGAGGCGCGTGCCGAAAGGCGTGCAGGTTCGATTCCTGCGGCAGGGACCAGACCGAAGGGGCGCTCCGCAAGGGGCGCCCCCTTTTCGTTTCTGGAACGGGCACGGCTCAGGCCATCAGGCCACGGCGTAGAACCCCTGGTCCGACCGCACACCCGCGTTTCGGGTGAACGCGGCGGGATCGAACCCCTCGTCCGCGAACTTCTTCTTCACGACCACCGCGGCGGATGCCACGGCCTCCTCGTTCGCCCACTCCACCAGGGTCAGCACGTTGAACTCGCCCGAGCCCCCGGTCTGGTCGAGCACGAGGGTGCGCTGGCAGCCCGGCAAGGTGCGCAGCGTGGCCTGGATGCGCTGCATCTGCGCGATGAACGTCGCACGCACCTCGGCGGGCACGACGAACTTGTCGATGCGGAAGACGGGAGTGGGCGAGAGGGTGGCGCGGTCGTTCGACATGGAGGTTTCCTGGGGGTTGGTGCGCGCAGGGCCCGCGCGCTGACCTGGATTCTCAAACCTCAAGCGTGGTTGAGGTCAAGGGGTTTTTCCTTCGTTGAACGACACCGCGGAACGCCGCCAGCCGTTCCGCGTACGGATCCAGCGCATCCTCCGCCTGTTCCAACGCCAGCCCTGTCACCGCGACGAACCGGGCCGGCGTGACCTGACCCTCGGCCATTAACTCGTCCACCACCGCGAGCAGTGCGCCGCGATGCGCTTCGATCAGGCGCGTGGCGCGCGCATGTTCGCGCTGCAGCAGCGCCTCGAGCGGGACGTTGGTGGCTTCCACGTCCGTGCAGAGGTTGTCCTCGCCGTTGACACACACGTCGGTGCGGCCGATGCGTTCCCCGTGGCCGAGGTGCCGCAGCATGCGTGCCGCCGATTCGGTCGCCTTGCGCAGGTCGCTCTCCGCGCCGCTGGAACTCATCCCCGGGCCGAAAACGAGCAGCTCGGCCGCCCGCCCCGCGAGGCTCGTGCAGATGGAGTCCAGCAGGTTCTGCCGCGACCACACCTTCCGCGAGGTGTAGGCGTTGTAGCCGCCCTCGAAGCTCGCCACGTGGATCTTGATCTCCCGCGGCGCCCGCCCGAAGAGCAGCGCGTGGACCAGGCCGTGCCCGGCCTCGTGCACCGCCAGCAGCGCACGGAAGTCGGGGTTGTTGCGCTGGCGCAGGCGGCTGATCTCGAACGGGGCGGCGATGGCCTGCGACTGCCCGTGCCACTGGGCGATCAGGCTGCGGCCATCGGCGGTGAGCCGCACGAGGTCGCCTGCCGAGGCGCCGTGCTCGAGCGCCCACAGCGCGGTCTTCGCGAGACCCGCCCCGAGGATGGCGTGCAGCGACGAGAACAGCGGCCGCGTGCCCTGCGCCGGGAAGACGGCGTTCGCGTAGATCTGCTCGTGCACGCTGCCGTCCACCTCGAAGCGCAGCCCGCAGCGTTCGCCGGTCTCGCGGGCATAGCGCTCGCAGCCCTGCGCGATCAACTGCTCGTACGCGCGGCGTGACAGCGACGGGTACACCACGTGTTCGTTGCCCAGCCGCGCCACCTGCTCTGGCTTGAAGCGCCGGTTGAGGGCCTGCTTCACGTCGATGACGCTCAGCTTGCCGGTCATCGCGTGGAAGGTGTCGGCGTCGCTGTCGCAGTCGTCCACGCTGGTGGCGAGGTCCTCGTACATCTCGTCGAGGTTGCCGCACACGAAGACGAGCAGGCGGCTGTAGTCGGTCTCCCACTGCTGCTGGCCGCTTTCGCGGAAGGCGTGCAGGCGCGCCTGGATCTGCTCGGGGCTCCAGGACATGATCTCCATCAGCGGCTCGTCGAGCTTGAGGTTGCGCTGCAGTTCCTGCGCCTCCCAGCTGCGCAGCTTGAAGCGCAGCTTCGCATCGCCGGCCTCGGCCCGCTCGGCGTCGAACGCGGCCTCGGCGATGGACGATTCGATGTCGGCCAGCAGCGAGAGCCCGGGCGGCAGGCGGCCGTCCGACAGCAGGGCCCACACGTCCTGGTAGCGCTCGACGCGCACCTCGCCGCGCTTGTTGTCGATGGTGCGGAAGCGCTGGAACTCGTCGAGCACGAGGATGCCGGGCTCGCCCTCGCGCACGCTGGACTGCGTCAGCATGCCCGAGATGCTCTGCGCGCCGCGCCAGCCCGCGCCGTTCGAGAAGCCGTCCATCTGCACTTCGACGAAGCGGTCGTAGAAGCCCAGCAGCTGCGCCAGGCGCCGCACGAGCTGGGTCTTGCCGGTGCCGGTCAGGCCCCACAGGCACACGATGACGGGCCGTGAGATCAGGTCGGGCATCAGGTACCACGCACGCACCGAGTCGATGACACGGTCGATGATGGGGTCGATGCCGAACAGTTCGTGCTTGAGCTGTTGGGCGACGGCTTGCAGCTGCTGGTTCTTCTGCGCGAGCTGCCCGCGCAGGTTCAGGGAATCATTCATCCCACTCCTTTCGTCGCGTGAACGCCTGCAGCGCCACGCGGTCGGCACGGCGTTGTGCGCCGCGGCTCTGGATGTGTTTGCCTGCACCACGAAGGCCGCGCTGGGCGAGGCCGCGCGCGACGGGGTCGCGTGCGCCCGGGCTCGTTTCGAGCACCAGCGTCATCGGCTGCTTCATGCGGCGCAAGGCCTTGATGCGCCCCTCTTCGAGGGCGCGGGAACGGAGTTGTGCACTCATTCGGTTTCCGAAAAGCGAAAGCCCCGGCTCGAGGGCAGCGGGGCTTTGCTTCGCCGCGCGGTCTGAGGCCGTATCTGTGCAGACACGGTTCAGCCGGGGCACGGGAACCGTGTTCAGTCGATGGTCGAGATGAACAGTGAGGACATAGGAGGGATCTCCGTCATGCGGGCGCTGTCGTGGGCGCCTTCAGCAGTGGGACGCGGATGATGCGCGCGCCGGTGCGGGCGCGCAAGTGGGATGGGGCGGATGCGTTGTGGCGTGCCAACGGGACCGCACTGTTGTCCGAGGGCGACTCGGGAGAACAGCGAGGAGGTCGATGAACAGAACAATGGTCACCCCGGCGGACGCCGGGGCCCACGACGCGCCTGGCTCCGCCCCTCGTGCGAAGCGCAAGAATGCGCGCACTGCAAGATCAACCGACCGCGCGCTGCGGCCGCAGTGGATCCCGGCGTTCGCCGGGATGACGAGCATTTTCGAGGCGCCGCACTTTGCCTGGACAGCAGTGGCCGAACGCCGGGATGACGAGTGTTTGGCGGTCGTCTCTTTCATCCTCGGACGGCAATGCGCGGGACCGGCCTCGAAGGGTTCACTCCAGCGGCACCGCCTCGAAGGCCCCGCGCCCCTCGGCACGCTCGAACGCCGACCCCGCCGGGTGGTCCAGCAGGGGCGCCACGTCGGGATGCTCGAGCGCGAAGTCGTCCAGCACGCACGTGATGTAGTGCCGGGGCTGGTTCATGTACTTCTCGCTTTCGCTGCCGCTGAGGAAGCGCCAGCCGCTGTCGTTGGGCTTGGCGGGGGCGGTGCGGTAGGCATAGCCCACCGGCTTCTGGTGCGTGGTGATCACCTCGGTGGCCACGCAGGTGAGGGCGCTCATGGAGACGGTCTTTCGAAGGGCGGTCGGGGCCGGAACCGGAGAGCGTACCCGAGTGCCGGGCTCAGGGCGTGCCGAACTCGGGCGCCGGGGCCATCGAACTCCGGTTGCGCCCGCTGCCCTTGGCGGCGTACAGCAGCTTGTCGGCACGGTCGAAGCAGGGCTGGAAGCGCGTGTCGAGGTGGCTGCCGGGGGCGAGGCGGATCACGCCCATGCTGGCGGTCACCGGCCGTGCCAGCGCGGGCACCGCCGCCGCCACCCGCGACGGAATCGCCTGGCGCCGGCGCTCGGCCTGCGCCGGGCCGTCGTCTCCGCGGAGCAGCAGCACGAACTCTTCACCACCCAGCCGGAAGGCCTGGGCCTGTGCGTCGGGTTGCAGCGCCTCGGCCGTGGCCTTGAGCACCGCGTCACCGACCCCATGGCCGAACTGGTCATTGACCGACTTGAAGTGGTCGAGGTCGAGCACCGCCAGGGTGTCGTAGCCGTTGGCGCGGAACTCTTCGAACCGCGTCTCGATGGCACGCCGGTTGAGCAGTCCGGTCAAGGCGTCGTGCGCCGACAGGCGGTCCAGCACCGCGGCTTCGGTCTGGGCCTGGTCACGCTGGTGCTTCAGGCTCATGAATCGGTCGGCCACGCCCATGGCCGTCGACAGCACCTCGAAGACGCAGCCGATGTGGAACAAGGTCTCGGCATCGTTGCTCGTCAGACCGGGCACGACACCCGTCACCAGGCGCACTAGGCCGACCAGCAGCAGCGGTGCCCACCCCACGGCCTGGAAGCGGGCGGCGCGGCTGCCGCGCCGCAGGGCGTCGACGAGCGCGCAGAGGACGATGAGGAGGATCGGCCCGAAGGCCGCCGTGTAGAACACGGACTGCACGGGCCGCGCGACGTAGGGGAAGGCGGCATGGAACGCGCTCAGCGCCAGCGCGGCGGCCGCGCAGTACGGCAGCGCACGGCGCAGCCGCGGGTTCATGTGCTCGGGCTCCACGAAACTGGCGGTGAACATCACGCCGGGGCGATGGTCATGCCGAAGACCAGCGTCGTCATCCAGCTCAGCGTCATGGCCGGCAGGTCGAGCAGCACCGGTGCCAGTTCGGACGAGACCAGGCTGCTCAGCAACAGCGACACGGCCAGCGCGCCATGCCAGAGTACGAAGGGTTCCCGCAGCACGCGGTAGAAGGCGATGTTGAAGACCAGCGGCATGAGCAGCATGCCGCACAGCCCGGCCAGCAACAGCAGGTGGCGTGTCGTCGGGGCGCTGTCCACGTTGGCCAGATGCGCCTGTTCCAGCACCATCCGGTGCGTGGGCCGGTCGAATGCGACGATCAGCTGGCGCGTCCGGCCGGTGACGTCGGCCAGGGGCACCTCGAAGTAGCCGCCCGCCAGGGCGTTCTGCAGCTGGCCCGGAGAGAACGACGCCCGGCGCAGGCCGCCTTCGGCGTCGACGGCCAGCAGGTGGATCGCCTGCAAGGCGCTGCGCCGCGACAGCAGGTGGCGCGGCAGCACCTGTCCCGGCTCGATCTCGAAGCGCAGCAGCACTCTTTCGCCTTCGAGGGTGTAGTCGCGGTCCCCGCATCGCCAGCGCGACTCGGACCGGGCGACAGCGTCCAGTGTCTCGGACAGGGTGCCGGCGGCCCAGCACGACGCCTGGAGGGTCGAGACGGACGTCGGGTTCGCCGCGTTTGCCACGATCGGCAGCAGCGCCCACAGCATCAACAGCACCCGGGCCGCGGCGCGCAGCACGAGTCGACAACGACTCCCGAACATGAATTGAAGAGAAAGCAATGCGAACGCGGGCGCCCGGCGCCGTGCCGCCGGCGTGATGGCGGGACCTTCGTGTTCTTCGGCCGCTGCGGCCGGAACTTGAGTTTGCGGCCGCGCGGCGTAGACTCGTTCGCCCAGCCCCGCCCTCTGAATGGAGAGGCCCTGCATGAAGGCAGAGAACGTCATCGGCCCCGCTTCGATCGTGAGCAAGCCCGAGCGGCCCACGCTCGGCATTCGCCTCGAGACGCCGTTCGACGGCATGTTCGCGCGGGTCACGCAGGAGTTGAAGCATCTGCGCCAGTGGGTCAAGGCGCGCGACCTGACGGCGGAGGGGCCGTACTTCCTGAGGTATTACCACTGCGACATGTCGCGCACGATGGAGGTGGAGGTTGGGCTGGTGACACGCGCCTTGCTCGCGGGGGAGGGCCGCATCCGGCCGGGGGCGCTGCCGTCGGGGCGATTCGCCACGCTGGTCTATCGAGGGAACGGCCTGCGGGGCAACCAGGCGCTCATGCGATGGGCCAAGGAGGAAGCTGTCCGGTTCGACGCACTCGTGCCCGGCGAAGCCGAGTCGTACACGTGCCGGTACGAGGCGTACTTGACGGACCACCGTGTGGAGCCGCGGAAGCTGCTGTGGGACGTGGAACTGTCCATCAGGGTGGCGGACTGACGGAGGCCCCGTCGTCCCGCCCCGCAAAGTGCTCCCGCACCCCTTGCTCGCACGCCGCCCACAAGGTGGGCGAGCCTCGTGCGATGACCGGCCCGTACCGCTCCAGCACCTGTTCCAGCGTGACGCCGTTCTCCCGCCACGTGCCCCCGTCGGTTCGCAGGTTCACGAGCAGCGGCTGCACGCGGTCGAGCGCCTTCGCGAACTTCGCATCGTCGGACTCGGTCGCTTCGAACTCGCGCCACAAGGTCAGCATCGCGGCCCCCTGTTCACCGGGAACGAGACCGAAGAGCCGCACGGCGGCTGCATCTTCCAGCTCGGCCTGCGATGAGCCGGCGCCGACGTTGTGGATCGGCGTGTCGCCCACGTCCACCTCGACGATGTCGTGGATCAGCAGCATCTGGATGACACGCTCGCGGTTCACCGAGGCGGCGGCATGTTCGCTCAGGAGCAGTGCATACATGGCCAGGTGCCACGAGTGCTCCGCGCTGTTTTCCTTGCGGCTGCGGTCGAGCAGCGGGGACTGGCGGACCACGCTCTTGAGGCGGTCGATCTCGCGCAGGAACGCGAGCTGCTGGTTCAACACATCGCGGGTCATGGTCAGGGTCGCGGTGCGGCGTCGGGCAGCCGCCACAGCCAGATGCCCACGGCGAGGCAGCAGAGGCCGGGCATCCAGCGCCACGGGTGCGCCAGCACCCACCAGCAGCCGACGGAACTGACGGTCATCATCGCGATGGCCAGCTGCTTGGCGCGGCGGGGCACGGCGCGGTGTTCGCGCCACTGGCGCGTCATGGGGCCGAAGCGCGGGTGCGTGAGCAGCCAGCGCTCCCAGCGCGGGCTGCCGTTCGAGAAGCAGAACGCGGCCAGCAGGATGAACGGGGTGGTGGGCAGCAGCGGCAGGAAGATGCCGATGAAGCCCAGCAGCAGCGCGATGAACCCGCCCGCCATCCACAGGTGGCGCTGCCACGCGGGGCGCGGCGCCGAGGCAGGGACGGGCAGGGGCTCGGTGCTCACGCGCGCGGGTCGCCGAGGCGGGCGATGTCGAGGTACTGCGCCCGGTACGTCTCGAAGGGCATGGTGTCGGCCGCCTCGATGGCCGCCTGCTCGGCGACCGAGTCGCGCGCGATGGCGGCCAGGTGCAGGGCCTGCTGTTCGGAGAACGGCAGCGAGGTGAGGTACTCCTTCGCGGTGCGCGAGCGGGCGCGGCCGAAGTCGATGAAGGAGCTGCCGTGGTCGCGCACCATCGACTGCAGCACGCGTGCCGACGGCAGCGTGTCCGGGTGCGTGTGGGCGAATCGTGCGGCCTGCATGGCTTCGTCGTAGGCCGAGCCGCCGAGTGCGGCGTCGAGCTGCGCCGCAATGGGGGCACACCCCGCGAGCAGTTCCTCGGCCCATTCGACCAGCGTGACCTCGCGGTCGCCGCGCTCCAGGCGCAGGCCGGGCTCGCGGCCGCGGGCGGCCGTGCGGTGCTGGTTGCGGGCCAGCGCGGCGATCTCGGCCGGGGTGTCGTCCGGACTGTCGCTGAGCAGGCAGTGCAGCAGGAACACGTCGAGGAACCGCATGGTCTGCGCCGTGATGCCGGCCGGCACGAACGGGTCGAGGTCCATGCAGCGCACCTCGACGTACTCGACGCCGCGTTCGCGCAATGCGTGCAGCGGCCGCTCGCCGGGGTGGATCACGCGTTTCGGG
>Ga0209050_1003493_pt1 | contig 11515 bp, 15 predicted proteins | sample Araplavi_mTSA_r2_FD_184276 | JGI IMG/M metagenome (GOLD analysis project Ga0209050, IMG submission 184276) | Arabidopsis root microbial communities from North Carolina, USA - plate scrape MF_Cvi_mTSA_r2 (SPAdes) (version 2) | ecosystem: Host-associated > Plants > Roots > Endosphere | place: USA...
ATCGCGCGTCTCTACAAACAGCGGACGCGACAGCGGGTCGCTGCCGGAGATCAGATAGACCTCGCCGGCCAGCAACGTGATCCGCCGCGCTTGATCGCCATAACGGATGTTGACCGCCGTATCCGTGTTCAGCACCAGCGTGCTGCCGTCCGGCAACACGACCCGCCGCCGCTCGCCGCGCGACGTAGCCACATCCGCCAGCGCATGCTGAACCAATTGCGCGTCCCGCGCCTGCCACGCCATCCAACCACCGGCGGCCAGCACGCCCAGCGACATCAACGCCTTGCGCCGCGAGCGCAGCGCCTGCGCCGTTCCCGTCTGCCGAAGAATCCGCGCCGCGGCTTCCCGCGGCATGTCCATCGCGGGCCGCTGCAAACGCGCACTAAGCGCCTGCAACCGCTCCCAGACGAGCGCATGCGCGGGGCTAGCGCCCAGCCACACATCGAACGCCCGCCACGCCGACGCGTCCGCCGTGTTGTATTGCAGCTTGATGCGCCAACGGATGGCGGCGTCCAGCACCGCCGCATCGCCCGCGCCGTTTGTAGTGGCTTCCGCACCCGCGCCAGGCTTGGCCGTTGCCACGCGATCAACACTCATAGACCAGGCGATAGCAGTGTTGCAGCGCCTGAGCCAGATAGCGCTCCACCGTCGCCACCGACTTGCCCACCTGCCGCGCGATCTGCGGGCAGGTATGGCCCTCCATCTGCGCCAGCAGGAACACCTCGCGCACCTCGGGCTTCAACCGGCCCAGCATCTGCGCGATCTGCTCCAGCGATTCCAGGATCAGCAGGCGCGATTCTTCGGACGGCCAATGTTGTTGGGGATAGGTCTGCAACACCGCCAGATAGTTGCGCTCGATTTCCTGGCGGCGCCAATGGTCCACCAGGAGGCGGTTGGCGATGGTGCGCAAGTAAGCGCGCGGTTCGCGCAGGGCGGTTTCGGTTTGGGTGGAAGAATTGGCTGAGAGCAGGCGGACAAACGTGTCCTGCGCCAGATCCGCCGCGCGATGCGCGTCGCCGAGCTTCAGGCGCAGCCAGCCATGCAGCCAGGAATGGTGGTCACGGTAAATCGTCGAGATACCGGCGTCGGGACTGGCGCTGGGCTTGGCGGACATCGGACGGGCTTTGTTAATGGGAATGGTTCCCATTATAGGGGTGAAGGCGGAGCGGGTCGGATTGGATGATGCGGGGGGCTTCGGGATGGGTTCTTCGCTTTGCGGCACGCGGGTCGGCGTGCGTTTGGTATTTGAGGCCTAAGATGTCGCCCAAGGAGCGAGTATGGCCATCAAGAAAACGACACCATCGCTGAAGCATTCCGCCCGCTGCGTTGCCATGACGCTATGCGCGACCAGCCTGCTTGCCGCATGCGAACCCTCGCTGCCACCACCGCCGGCCGGGTCGAAGCTCACTGCTGAAACCATCGCCACCCGTGAGGCGCCGGCTGAACATCAGTTCAAGGGCGTGCTCGCGGGAAAGCCTATCCATCTGCTTGCGCACAACTGCAAGGTATACCAGGTAGATCCAGCCGAAGGCGAGAACGTGAGCTGGACGTTGGTGCTGGAAGGCGATTTCTATCCCTTGCCGACGTCATGCTTGAGTCAATCGCTGACGGAAGAGAAGGGCGGCGTGACGGCGTTCATCGGGCGGCAGGCGCTTGGGGCTGGCGGGTGTTGCACGGGAACGCCGAAGTATCGGACGAAGGATGGCGTGACGTGGAAGCCGAATTGAATTCGTGTCCCCCCCTTTGCGCTTCGATCGCATGAGCCATGGAGAATGCCTCACATGGCCCATTCCCCACGTCAGCGCGATGACGCCGGACGCCCGCGCGTCATCGATTCCAGCACGCCATCCCGCCGCACCCAGCCATGAAACAACGCCGCGGCCAGATGCAGCAGCACCGTCGCGAACAGCAGAAACGCTAAATACCGATGCGCGCCCCGTAGCGAACTGAATAACGCCGCATCCGCAGGCGCAATCGGCGGCAACTGCCACCCGCCCGCCACGACCGGATAGCCGCCCGCCGACAGCATCGCCCAGCCGATCAGCGGCATCGCGAACATCAGTGCGTACAGCAGGACGTGCGACGCCAGCGCCGCATGACGTTGCCAGGCCGGCAGATCCGCGGGCAACGCAGGCGTGCCCTTGAACACACGCCTGGCCAGCCGAATGCACACCAGCGCCAGCAGCGCCAAGCCCAACGGCTTATGGATCTGCACCAGCCACTGATGCCGCTCGGACACCGACGCCACCATGCCCACGCCGATGAACAGCATCGCGAGTATGCCGGCCGCCATCGACCAATGCAGCACGCGTGCGAATAGGCTGAAGGTGGCGGGCGGCCGGCGGATTTGATTAGGCGACGAGATCATTGGGCGGGCTCCGGTTGAGTCGAATGGGATGACGCAGCGGCGGCTTGAGGCGGCCCTTCGCCCGTGCGGCGTTCATAAGAGGCCGCATAGGCCGCGGATCGCGCCGCCAGCAGTGGGTCGTCGGAAACCGCAATGCCTTGCGGCAACACCGTCGGGTCGTAGTTCACATCGCGACAGGGACCATCGCTTTGCGGTGCGCTGCTGGTTATCACCACGGTGCCGGCGTCGACAGTCGGCCGGTCCGCCGGCCACTGGCGGGTTGCGTCGTTAGTTGAATCGCCGGGTTGTCCCAACGTGAGCAGCAGACGCCACCGCAACGGCCCTTGCGTCAGGCGCTGTTGCAGATCGGTTTGCAGATAGTCGGCATCGTGTCCCGGCTGCGCCACAGGCGCCGCCGCCGCATCCAACGGCGCCAACTGCCAGCGCACCGGCTGGCGCTTTCCGTTCCCATCGATCAGGTAGAAAGCGTTCAGGCCGTAATAGCCTTCGGTGGCGTAGCTGGCCGAAGGCTTGGCGGTCTTGGCCCACGCAAGGAACGCCGCCGCTTCAGGATGCGCCGCGAAGAAGGCCTGCATGCGCTGCGGATCGGGCTTGCCCGTCTTGGGATCGGGCCGGCCGGCAAGCTGCTGATCGTAGAACGCCTGCGGGGTCGACAGCGGAAACACCGGCATGCTGTTCATGCCGGTTCGCCACTGTTCGCCATTGGCCGACGTGAACATCAAGGCAAAGCTGCGGATCGGGACGCTGGAGTCCGACGCGTAAGGGTTGCCGCCGGGCAGGGCCAGCCGTCCCACCACCGGCGTGCTGCCCGGCGCGAACACCGAGGCGGTGGATAAGTCGTGAGCGGCGCCGCTGCTTTCGAAGCGGCCGACGACACAGACGCCTTTGGCGTGATTGCGGCGAAAGCCCTCGTGGACGCCGCTATTGGCTTCCAGGGCGTTCACCACGCGGTCTGGGGTCAGGCGCTGAGGGTCGAGCCAGCCGCCTACGTAGGCAAACGCGGCGCCGGAGGCGAGCACGATGGCGCCGATTGCGGTGAGGCGAAGGAGGGTTTGGGGGGTAGTGAGCGGCCGGGGTTTCTGGGGCCGGTCTTCCGAGGGCTGGCCGTCTTGGTGCCGTGCACCCGGCGGTTGGCGATTCGGCGGGAGGCGACCCGGCGGCTGGCTTCCCGGTGGCGTTTGACCCGCTGGCGGGCCGTTGCGGTCAGATCCTTGTTGCATAAGGCTCCTTGCCCATGGGGCGATGAATACCCCTGTAGGACGCCACGCCGAACAAGTTATTCCCCGATGGAATAAACCCGCCGGCGCGGCGTCTTACTGCATTGACCTGTAAGCTGGTTGCGCAGGCCTGTCCCAGGAACCCGCCATGATTCAACCGGTCCGCGTGCCGCCCGACGCGCCGGCATCCACCGACGACGAGATGCCAGCGGATGAACTCTCCGACGCCGTGCTGCGCCAACTACTGCCGCGCCTGCGGCGTTTTGCGCTGCGCCTCACGCGCGACTCGGTCGCGGCCGACGACCTGGTGCAATCCACCTTGGAAAGAGCGCTCACCCGCTGGCGCGGCCGCCGTCCGCAAGGCGACGTGCGCGCATGGCTCTTCACCATCCTGTACCGCCAGTTCCTGGACGCCCAACGCCGCTCGCGCCGCTATGCGCGGCTGCTGTCATGGTTTGCCGGCTCCGACGCCGCCGCGCCGTCGGCCGAACGCGAGGTCATCGCGCGATCTTCCCTGGATGTCTTCGAACGCCTGCCCGAAGCGCAGCGCACGCTGCTGTGGCTCGTCAGCGTGGAAGGCATGAGCTACAAGGCCGTCGCCGATGTTTTAGACGTGCCGCTAGGCACCGTCATGTCGCGCCTGTCCCGCGCGCGGAGTGCCTTGCGTGAATTGCATGAGGGGCAGGCCGGCGAGGCTCGTTTGAGGATATTGAAATGAAAGAACGCGCTATTGATGATCTGACGCGGAATGCGTATGTGGATGGACAGTTGGATCCGTCGCAATTGCAGGCGCTGCAGGCGTATTTGCGGGCGCATCCTGATGAGGCGCAGGAGCTTGAGGCGTGGCGTCGGGATGCGCAGCGGCTGCGGGAAGGGGCCGGCGGGGATGATTTGCCGGGTAATCCTGCGTTGGATCCTGCTGCGGTGCGCGCGGGGCTTAGGGTTCGCACACGGCGGCGTATGGCGATGGCGGCTAGTCTGGTTGTGGCGGTGGCGATTGGCGGCGTCACGGGATGGAGTGCTCGGGATACGGCCTTGGCGAGTCGGGTGCTGCCGATGCAGGATGCGATGCAGGCTTATCGTTTGTTCGCGTCAGCGGATGCGCCGCAGCCGGATGTGCTTGCGGATGCTGGGGATTTGCAGGGGTGGTTGGATGCGTATTTTGCCCATGCCGAGCGGTTGCCTAATTTGAGTGACAGCGGGTTTAGGCCTGTCGGCGCGCGTTTGTTGGCTACCGATCAGGGGCCGGCTGCGCTTGTTATCTATGAGAACGCGGGGCGGCGCGCTACGTTCTATATCCGGCCGCCTGGGCCGGGTGGGCAGTTTCTGGCGCAAGGGAGCCGGAGGGATGGTGAGCTGGTGGCGCGGTATTGGTCGGGGCGGGGGTACAACTATGCGTTGGTGACGGCGGGGGATGGGCGCGGTCAGGCAGCGCAGGTTGGTGAGTCGTGACGGCCGGGTAAGTTAAAGACCTCGGTTCGCGTAGGTATTCGTCAAATTCGGACGGCTCGGGCGCGTCGCATATCGCGGCCCGCCCGAGCCGTTTTTGCGTTTATTGAATCGACGCGGGTGCGTCATGCGTGGGGTCGGTGCAACCAGCGTCTTGTGCGCACGCGCGCACTGATTCCAGCATGGCGTCGGTCATGGTGCCCATGTGGTCACACAAGCCTTCCACGCCACCCATCAATGCGGCGACTGTCCATGCGTCCAGCGGCTGCGCGCCGGTGGCGTCAGGTTCGGAGGCGCTGTTGCCGACGATACGTGCGATCGACGCAATCGCGTAGCGGGCGCGGTCGATGTTGTAGAGGTGAGAGAGGGGAACCAGGCCGTGTTCGGGGTTAGTGTCGATCGACCAGGGGTTATCTGTGAGGGGGTGGGAATGCATGGACTTCCTCCGACAATGTGGAAATCCCGCTGCCCCACTTCCAAATGGGGCGGGCGGGCACAGGACAAGGTTGGAAGACCGGATCGTCGGAACCGGCGTGCGACTAGCGCACCCCTGCCAAGACCCGCCCATTGGACGTGCGAAGGCGTGCTGACTGAGAGGTCAACACCGACGAATTTGCCGGCTTCCAAACCGGGCTACCGTTGATGGCGGTAATAGGATGAGTATAAGGTGCTTAAGGTGCATTTCTGTGGAGCGGGATAAATTCGCGACACGGCAACAGCGAAGACAACAATTACGCCTGGCTGCGCTTGACCGTCAATCACTAATGGATGGACTGCGCGGACCGCTAAGAATCAAGCCCTTCGAAACCTTTTTTATTTTCCGTGAACTTACCTTTTTCTGACGGCTGGAAGCTACGCCACCACGTTGTGTGTCCGCAGTCGACACAAATCAAATCCATCGTGTCTTGGCCCATAATTTTTTCTTTCGTAGGAGTCGTCGTTGAGCCACACTGCGGGCAAACGGTACCGGTACGGATCATTTTTCTCCCTCGTCAAATTCACCAGCCCTGAAAGCTGAAAAGTCATTTAGCATTGCCGCCTAGTACGCGTAGTGCTTCATAGCTTGAGGTGTAACACGAACTAAAAGATTGTCGATATCTGATTGAAATTTCCTGCCTGGATGCCGCTTATTATTAGCCACTTTCGATTATTCTTTTTCGAATAATGGCAAGAAGATAGTCGCCGTCGGCTTCTCACCGAATAGTACTTTATCAATGCTCGGCAAATGCTCAAATGAGCTGGACATCATCGTCTCAGTCCATTACCTCATGGTGGAATTCGATGCCGTGCGAAAAATCGCGTCGACAAGGCGGCTGCCCGCCCCAACAACTTTCGTCAATACACGCAACTGTTCGCGACAAGCAACGTTATCGGTGGGCGTTGGGTAGTTCAGCGAGTGGTCAACCTCTCCCCAAATCTCCTCGAAGAGTGTACGCACTTGTATCTCGCAGCAGTGCGGCGAGTCGGGCCTCGGTCGAACCAAGTAATGAACGCTGGTGTAAAAGCTGTCCTTCACCTCGACGTCCAGCCCCATGCTCGCGAAAAATCCCTGCGCCTCGGGATCCCAGGTATAGGCCTTCGGGGGCTCATTGAACACCCAATCGCGTTGGCTCACCACTTTGTCGACAATCGCTGCATGGATCGCCTGCGCCTGCTCTTGGTACAAGTGCAACACGCGGACGCCAGCGAGGTCGGTAATTCGATCAAACAGATTCTCGGCAGTAATTACAACGCCGTCCGCCTGCTTCCGATCAATCTTGTCTTTGAGGTGGCTCGCATCCTTAAGCCGCGATTTAACCGAATGCACAGTGGGCGACGCACCACTTGTCAGCTTCGGGTGGCTCGCGAACCACCCCTCGATCCCCTTCATGAAAATGGAAAGTTCATGCCGACGCGCTTCGAATGCAGCGAGAGCGGGGTCGGCGGATTGAAGATCTGACATAGTTCTGCCCTCACTGCAAGGAGTTCAGGCGGCTTAGGAGGTCGCTCGCGAAGGCGTGATAGCGATCTTGCGTCCCCTCGTATAGACCTCGATTGCCACTAACCGTGGAGTTATCTTCCCGCTCCAACGCTGCTTCGGGCACCTTCCACATCGGGCAGTGGTACTTCTGCGCCATGGCTGGCATCGTGTTGTGCGTGTGCATGATGGCCGTATCCCCGATAGGGTGAGACCACACTGAATGGTCCAGATGTCCACGTACCGATTCGGGAATGTACTCGGCGATCGCATCTGGGATCTGCGTCGCATAGTTGAAGTGAGCCTGGGCCAAATCCCACTTAGATGCGCCTGAGTAGCGCTTTGCGTTGTATATGGTGAAGCCGAGAAGGCGCACGAAGTTCTCAGGAAATAACCCCCGTTTCTCGTGGGAAAGTAAGTGATAGATAGTGTCGAACTGCTTCTTCCAAACAGCTAAGGCATTACCTATGTTGCGAATGCCGTACAGGGAGAACATGTCCGGCATGCAGGGAATTAGAAAGCCGTCGGTGGTTGAGATGATGAGCCGATTCAAAGTTCCCAAGCTTGGCGACGTGTCCATGATGACGAAGTCGTAGCCGAATTGCTGCGCGTAAGCGATTGCCAACTCCCTCGGGCGGGTCGCCGTTCTGACCGCAAGGGGATCCCCTTGGTAAAGCTCGCTCCAGCGGCGGGCTACAGCGTCTTCGTAGAGGTGCATGGTTAACCTGCCTGGAATCAGGTCTAGGTTGTTTACCAATTTACGAGGAGGCGGGAGGCTCGGAAGATCATCGATGCCGTCCTCGACCGGCTTAAGCAAGAAGTGGATAGAACGCGTTTGGCCAATAAGCGCATTAAAATCGTTTGCGGTCAACTTCTGTTGTGCGGACTTAAAGTCTTCCACAAACGCGTCCTCTTCCTTCCAAATGTCGTACAGCACGTCTTGATCCATCCCGAAGATAGTCAAATTGCACTGCGGATCGAGGTCAATCAAAAGCGTTCGGAGGCCTTGCTCCGCGAGGGCATGCGCAAGGTGGAAGGTTAACGTGGTTTTTCCCACGCCTCCCTTATTGTTGAACACTGAGATGGTTTTCAATTCGCGCTCCTACGTTTAAGCGCACTAGCATACATCTCGAAACAGCAATGCGAAAGCGCGCTTACGGCGCGTCTGCGCGGAGTTTGGTTTCCCGCAGAGAACTAGACGCTTTTCCTACCACAAACTACGCGAAAGTGGACCTCGATCGACAAGAGGGCTACGCTCCGCCGATGTCTGTGGGACGAAGGGCTGCGAGACTTGCTATCTCGATTAGTACCAAATCGATGTAGAGTCCGGCTGTCGGTGTCAGACACTCAGCGACCCAAGATCTAGAGCAGGACAACAAGAGGCTCAAGAAGCTGTTGGCCGCGTCGATGCTGAACAAGGTAGCGCTTCAAGATCTGCTAAGCCGAAAGGAATCAGCCCGCAGGCCTAGCGCAGCATGTGTGTTGCACGGACCTGCAGGCTAATCGGGTTTCGTGATCGTTATTTGCCTACGAGAGCACGCGCACGGGCAATTTTGCACTGACCTAGCGCATGAAAAGGTGACAGTGATCAAACAACGCTATGGCTTTAGGCGAATCCATGTGTTCTTACTTCGCGAAGGCGAGCAAGCAAATAACAGGCGAGTCTAGCGGCTGTACAGGCTGGCGGGATTGAAGCGTCGATCAAAGTTGGTCGAAGGACTTTGTGGCCGACGGCCTGGCCGATGGTCTGCGGTTGCCTCGTGTGAATATCGTCGATGACTACACTCCCGAATACTTGGCCATTTTACCCTGGGGCCTTATATCGCTACCATACTAAAGCTGGAGACAGGTCGACCGCCCTATAACCAGGGCAATTCATTTTCAGTCTCAAACAGGCTAGAGAGACCCATATTATCGGCGTAACGAAGTAATTGCAGGAGAGAGTTTATTGGGAATTTTCATTTACACAGACGATTTTGAACTCAGATCCCAATCTTTTGGAATGAGGATTTGTCCTAAATCAGCACTAAAGTTGCCTAGCGTGTACTTATAATGAACCAAAATAAGTCAAGTCTCATTGGAATAACTGGAATAGCTATAGGAATTTTGGGTGTAGTGGGTCCAATTGCATGGGACTATTACAAGACTAAATCCGAAATCGAATTTAGGGTCTTAGAGAACAGCGTTGTGATTGAGAAAGTGCAGCGTCTCGAAGGCTTGGTTATTACGTATGCAGGAGAGGAGGTTGAGGAGTTATCCAAGACAACAATAGGCGTGACCAACACAGGCCGAACGCCAATTCTCAATAAGGATGTGGTGCAACCCCTTACACTAGTCTTCAGTGCCGAATCGAAATTAATCGACGCGAAGGTTGAATCGAGCACTCCTAAAGATCTTGGGGCGACCCTTCGGCTGAATAAAACAAGTGGAGCGGTCAATGTGGATTTTCCTTTGTTGAATCCAGGCGATCAGTTTCAGATTAGCGCGCTTGCCAAGTCAGTGAAAGCAGACTTCGACGTCATAGGGCGGATTGCGGGAGTAGGCACCTTCCGCTTAGAAAAAGATCTCGCTCGAGTGGGAACCGCTAAGACCATTCCCTGGACAATATACCCAGTGGGGTTTTTCTCGCTATTGCTTGCACTCGTTTTGTGTGCCGGGCTTCGCCACATGCGTGCAGAGCGGAGAGTGAAGCGAGCTTTGCGGCGTGGATCATTTAGCATTCCTCCGCTCAACTCCTTGAACGATTGTTTGAAGTGGATCGATCGACATTTCTTTTTCACGACAGTCAAAGAGAGAAGGTCGTTCAAGGAGGCGGTATCGACATTAACTGACCAACCGAACTTTACGTCCGCACACGAGATGGAGATATTGCGTCTCGCTCAAATTTCGGTGGAGAGCGCGCTATCCAACTTCCTCCCGGCTCTCATCGTTGCGGTGATTAGTGGGCTGGGGTTTTGGTATGTGTGGTCGAACGTCTAGATGAGAGACTTACGATCGGCTCCTCTAAGCTGAGGTAGGCAACCGTGCGACGAATTATTAGAAAGATGTTGCCATGAACCACGCGAGCTGCTGGCCCAGGATACAAATCGCTTAGATCCGCACAGGCTGGACAGACTTTACCCGGATATTGCTAGGGCCATCGAGCATGGCCGCTATCCTGTGATCGACTGTAGAAAGACATTGGGTGGTGGAGGCCTTGTAGCTTTCATGACCGCGAACGGAACGTTCCCGGTTCGACCTGTGGTGTTGGACATCCGCGACGATCACATTAGGCACCTGCAAGAAGCCCCGCTTCCCTACCCCGCTAGCTTTCTGTTGGTCGAGGGCCATCGCCGTTTCAACATCGCCGCATATTTGGCGCAAGAACGTCTGCTTCGGCCAGCGGTCCCATTTGGGTTATGAGCCCATCTAGCGGCCTATGACTAATGCTGCGGAGCGCCAAACCCTCGATGCTTGCGGCCAACTACACTTCTGCCAATCGATCCACCGTATCAGGAAACTTTTCCACTAGGCGTATCAACAACGCCGCCTGCGCATTCGGCTTTGCGCGACCTTGTTCCCAATTCTCGACAGTCCGAGGATTGGTACGAAGATAGTGCGCAAACACCTGCCTCGACAACTTCAACCGCTCACGCAAAGCCAACAGGTCTTCGGCCGTCACTTCCGGAGCAGGCTTGAGTTCAACCTTATGCGTGCGCAGCGTCCGCTTGCCTTCCCGCGCCTCCGCTAGCGCCTCAAACCCTTCGGCGATCTCCGAGTACAAGTCACGCTTCTTCATAGCCTAATCTTCCTTTCATGTTCGAGCATGCCCTTGAGCGCCTGTTTAGCTCTGGCGGACAGATCCTTCATCTCGTCCTTGTCGAACAGGGTGAACAGCCAAAACTGCGACCCGCCGTCCCACCAGTAGTAGATGACTCTCAGACCGCCGCGCTTACCTTTGCCGCGGCGAGGATCGCCGTGGCGCAGCTTACGAAGTCCCCCTGTGCCTTCAATGACGTCACCCGCTGCGGGGCGCTTCATCATTGCGTGTTGCAGGTCAAGAAAGGCGTCGTCATCCAGGTACTCGGCCCGATAGCGCGAGAACGCGGGCAATTCTATGAACAGGGCTTTCATCAATGTACGTAAGTTACGTATAAATAGCAACTGCGTTGAATTTGGCCGCCACGGCTGAAATGGCTGAATGCTCGCAACGCATAACCTGCGAAACACGCCCTGGCTCAGGGCAGCGGCGATGAGCCGCTCATTGTGGCGAGCCACCCTGCATTGATGAATTCTGTCGGCCCAATATCAGACGACGTAACAGCGCTGCCCGCTCAATTCGTCCGCTTCTGATGCGCGCACCTGCTTGATCCCGATCCAGACCTCGCAACGTTGCTGGCAAGTCACGTCTTATTCCCACCACGCTTCGCCACCCACACCGTCGCCCCCCCACACCCGTCATCCTCCACCACATGCCGCACCACCTCAAACCCACTCCCCCCCAACAACTCCCGATACTCATCCCCCTCCAAACTCCCGTGATAC
>Ga0209050_1003497_pt1 | contig 11508 bp, 8 predicted proteins | sample Araplavi_mTSA_r2_FD_184276 | JGI IMG/M metagenome (GOLD analysis project Ga0209050, IMG submission 184276) | Arabidopsis root microbial communities from North Carolina, USA - plate scrape MF_Cvi_mTSA_r2 (SPAdes) (version 2) | ecosystem: Host-associated > Plants > Roots > Endosphere | place: USA...
GCACCTTCTTCTTGCGCTTCTCGATCAGGTGCTTGGCCAGCTTGGCGGTGGTGGTGGTCTTGCCGGCGCCCTGCAGGCCGGCCATCAGGATCACCGCCGGCGGCTGGGCCGCGAGGTTGATGTCGGAGACGCCGTCGCCCATCGTCGCCGCCAGCTCGCGGTTGACGATGCCGACCAGCGCCTGTCCGGGCGACAGCGAGCCGACCACCTCGGCGCCGAGCGCCTTCTCCTTCACGCGGGCGATGAAGTCGCGCACCACCGGCAACGCGACGTCGGCCTCGAGCAGCGCCATGCGCACCTCGCGCAGCATGTCCTGCACGTTGCTGTCGGTGATGCGGGCCTGGCCGCGCATCGTCTTGACGAGCCGGCTCAGGCGATCGGTGAGGGTGGAGGCCATGGGGCGAAGCGGGCGCGAAGGACGCGGCCCGCGAAAGTACACTGTGGACCATGAGTTTATCGCCCAGGGTTGCAACGCATTGAGCTCGCCGTCGACATGGATGCTGTGGGTGCCCAGTGCCGCCGCCCTGCTGGCCTACGCCGCGGCGGTGCTGCTGGGCGAGCGTCGCGCGGAAGCCGCCGGCCCCGGCGCCGCGCCGCGCCGCGCGCTGGTCGCCGGCTGGATCGCGCATGCGCTGGCCATCGTGGTCGACATGGCCGGCATCGGCAGCCCGATCGCCGGCGCGCGCTTCGGCTTCGCGCCGGCGCTGTCGGCCACGCTGTGGCTGGTGATCGCGGTCTATGCCGTCGAGAGCCGCTGGGTGCCGTTGCCCGGCGTGCGCCGCTGGCTCGGCCTGCTGGGCGCCGCCGCGGTGGTGCTGGCGGCGATCTTCCCCGGCGAGTTCCGCCCGCAGGCGGTGTCGGCCTGGGCGCCGTTGCACTGGGCGCTCGGCATCGCGTCGTACGGCCTGTTCGGTGCCGCGGTGCTGCACGCGGTGATGCTCGACACCGCCGAGCGCCGCATGCGCTCCAACCTGCGCGCCGCGTCGCGCACCGGCATGCCGCTGCTGCAGCTCGAGCGCCTCACCTTCCAGTTCGTCACCGCCGGCTTCGCGCTGCTGTCGGCCACGCTGCTGCTCGGCTGGTGGTTCACCAACCCGTGGCGCTGGGATCACAAGGCGACGCTGTCGGTGCTCGGCTGGATGGTGTTTGCCGGGCTGCTGATCGGCCGCCAGTTGCTCGGCTGGCGCGGCCGGCATGCGATCCGCTGGCTGTATGCGGGCGCGTTGCTGCTGCTGCTGGCCTATGTCGGGTCGCGCTTCGTGTTCGAGGTCGTGCTGCACCGCACGGTCGCCTGAGGTCCGCATGGGAAAGTTGATCGTGCTGCTCGTGGTGGTGTTCCTGATCGTCTGGCTGGCGCGCGGCGGACGCCCAGGCCGCCCGGCGCCCCCCTCGCCGACGCCGCCGCCTGCGAAACCCGCCGCGACGCCCGACACCATCGTCGCCTGTGCGCACTGCGGCCTGCACCTGCCGCAGGCCGATGCGCTGCCCGGGCGCGGCGGCGTGTTCTGCGGCGAAGCCCACCGTGCCGCGTTCGAGCGCGCGCAACCGCCGCAATGAGCAGCGCGCCGCCCAAGCCCGAGCGCCGTCGCAGCGACCGCCGATCCAACGCGCGCGCGACCACCCGCCCCAGCCAGGAATCGTGGTTCGGCGCGCTCGGCGAGGACACGCAGGCGCGCGACAGCTGGGCCGAGGACGAGTCGAGCTACGACGGCAACTGGCAGGCCGCGCAGGCGGCGCAGGCCGACAGCAATTTCCTGACGCGCCAGGCGCGGCGCCTGATCGGCTCCGGCCAGACGGCCTTCCAGCGCATCTACGGCGCCTTCATCAGCGCGCGCGCGGCGCTCGGCGTCGCGCTGGTCGCGACGATGGTGGTCGCCGCGTTGTTCGGCGTCAGGCCGCCCTGGCCGGTGGTCGCCGTCAGCATCGCCTATGCCGCGCTCTCGCTGTCGATGTGGGTGCTGCCGCGCTACCGCCGCTCGGCCGCCCCGCGCGAGCTCGCGCGGCTGCGCAGCCCGCAGTGGATCTCGACGATCGGCGTCGACATCGTCTGTTTCGGCGCGCTGCACTGGATGTCGCCGGCCTCCGGGCTGAACTACGTCGCGCTGCTGGTGCTGCCGGTGCTGATGGCCGGCGTGCTGACGCCCCGCCTGATGGCGCTGGCCACCGCGTCGGTGGTCACGCTGGCGCTGCTCGGGGTCGCGTGGCTGTCGGTGCTGTCCGGCGGGGCCGACGTCACCGCGCTGATGACGCAGGCGGGCCTCGCCGGCAGCGGCTTCTTCGTGATCACGCTGCTCGCCGGCGAGCTGGCCGGTCGCCTGGCGCGCGAAGAACTCACCGCGCGCGGCAGCCTCGAACTCGCCCGCCAGCAGGCGCAACTGAACCGGCTGGTGATCGAGGAGATGCAGGAGGGCGTGCTGGTGGTCGACCGGCGCGGCCGCGTGCGCACCGCCAACCCGGCCGCGCGTGCGCTGCTGGCGCCGAGCGGCGTGTCGCGCGAGGCGCCGTTCCAGCTGCAGGGCGTCGAGGCGTGGAACGCGCTCGTCAAGTCGGTCGAGCGCGCATTCGCCGAATCGACCTGGCCCGAAGGCGGGCGCGACGTGCTGCTCGATTTCGATTCCGCGCCGCCGCGCACGCTGCGGGTGCGGGTGCGCTTCACCCGGCGCCAGGCGCCTGACCCGAGCGAAGAGCTGTGCGTGTTGTTCGTCGAAGACGTGCGCAGCATGCAGGCGCGCACGCGCCAGGAGAAGCTCGCCGCGATGGGCCGGGTGTCGGCCGGCATCGCGCACGAGATCCGCAACCCGCTGGCCGCGATCTCGCAGGCCAATGCGCTGCTGTCCGAAGACATCACGACGCCGGGCCAGCGCCAGCTGACGCAGATGGTCGCCGAGAACGTCGGCCGGCTGAAGCGCATCGTCGACGACGTGATGGAGGTCGCGCCGAGCGAGGTGCTGGACGGCGGCCCGATCGACGCGACCGCGCTGGTCGCTGCCGTCTGCAGCGAATGGGCGCGCACCGCCGGCATGCCGATCGGCGGCGACAGCCTGCTGCGCGTGCGGCTGCCCGAGGAGCCGCTCGGCGTCTTCTTCGACCCGGAACACCTGCGCCGCGTGATGGTCAACCTGCTCGACAACGCCAAGCGCCATGCGCAGCAGACGCCCGGCGGCGTGCGGCTGACGCTGTCGGCGCGCGACGACGTGCACGTGGTGCTGAGCGTCACCAGCAACGGCGAGCCGATCCCGCCGGAGGTCGAGCGCTACCTGTTCGAGCCTTTCTTCTCCACGCGCAGCCGCGGCACCGGCCTGGGCTTGTATATTTGCCGGGAACTGTGCGAGCGCTACGGCGCGCGCATCGACTACCGGCTGCGCGCCGCCAGCGAGCCGAACCGCAACGAATTCTTTGTCGCGATGCGGCGCAAGCCGCTGGCGGGCATCGAAGCGCCCGAGACCCGACTGCACCTCACATCATGAGTTCGCCTTCCCACTTCAGCCTGCTGGTCGTCGACGACGAACCGGACCTGCGCACGTTGTACGAGCTGACGCTGTTGCGCGAGGGCTATGACGTCGAGACGGCAGGCACCGTCGACGACGCGCTGCTGCACCTGAAGGACCGCACCTACAGCGCCGTCATCACCGACATGCGGCTGCCCGACGGCACCGGCCTCGACCTGTTGCGCCGGCTCGAAGAGGGCAACCGGCGCGAGAAGGCGATCGTCATCACCGCCTACGGCTCGGCCGAGAACGCGGTCGAGGCGCTGAAGGCCGGCGCCTACGACTACCTGACCAAGCCGGTCGACCTGAAGCAGTTCCGCGCCGTCGTCGCGTCGGCGCTCGGCCGCAGCGCGGTCACGGTGCCGACGATGGTGCCGTCCAGCCTGCCGTCCGAGAACGGCGGGGCGGCCGCGTCTTCCGGCCCGTCCGTCGCCGCCCGGCCGGCCGCGCTGGCGCCGGCGGCGCCGCCGGTGCAGGCCGGCCCGGTCAGCCAGGCGCTGATGCGCATGGCCGGCCAGTCGCAGGCGATGCAGCAGGTGCGCCAGCTGATCGACAAGGTGGCGCGCAGCATGGCGCCGGTGCTGGTGAACGGCGAGTCCGGTACCGGCAAGGAACTGGTCGCGCGCGCCATCCACGAGATCAGCCCGCGCGGTGCGCAGCCCTTCGTGCCGGTCAATTGCAGCGCGATCCCCGAACAGCTGCTCGAGGCCGAGTTCTTCGGCTACCGCAAGGGCGCGTTCACCGGCGCCGCCGAAGACCGCGAGGGCTTCTTCCAGGCCGCCAACGGCGGCACGCTGTTCCTCGACGAGATCGGCGACCTGCCGCTGGCGATGCAGAGCAAGCTGCTGCGCGCGATCCAGGAGCGCTCGGTGCGGCCGGTCGGCGCGGTCGTCGAGCAGGCGGTCAACGTGCGGCTGCTCAGCGCGACCCACAAGGACCTCGGCGCCGAAGTGCAGGCCGGCAAGTTCCGCCAGGACTTGTACTACCGCCTGAACGTGATCCAGATCCGCGTGCCGCCGCTGCGCGAGCGCCTCGAAGACTTGCCGTCGATCTGCGACCGCGTGCTCGACCGCATCGCGCGCGATGCCGGCGTGTCGCCCGCGCCGCGGCTCACGCGCGACGCGATGGTGCAGCTCAGCCGCTACAGCTTCCCCGGCAACGTGCGCGAACTCGAGAACCTGCTGCACCGCGCGGTCGCGCTGACGGTGGGCGACGTGATCGACGTCGCCGACCTGGGCGTCTCCGAACTGGTATTCAGCGACAGCGAGGCGTCCGAGTTCGACGCCACGCCGGTGGTGTCGGCCAAGCCCGTCGCCGCTGCGACTGTCGCCGAAGCCGCGCGCGCGCCGGCCGCGCCGGTGCAGGCGCCGCTGCCGAGCGATCTCGCGGCCTACCTCGACGACATCGAGCGCGACGTGCTCGAACGCGCGCTCGAGCGCTACCGCTACAACCGCACCGCGGCCGGTGCGAGCCTCGGGCTGTCGCTGCGCCAGATGCGCTACCGGATGGCCCGCCTGGGCGTCAACGTCGGCGGCACCGACGACCCGGTCGATGTCGAGCGCGGCGAACCCGGCTGACACGCCCGGCGTGCCGGCGCCTGAGGTTCTGCCGGTGCTGTCGATCGATCCCGACGGCTGGTGCGCGCAGGCCCGCCGCTGCGAATCGCCGAACTTCGGGCCGCGGCCGCCGGGCTGCGCGGTCGAGCTGGCCGTCATCCATTCGATCAGCCTGCCGCCCGGCGAGTACGGCGGCGATGCCATCGAGCGCCTGTTCGCGAACCGGCTCGACTGGGGCGCGCATCCCTATTTCCAGCAGATCCGCGGGCTGCAGGTCTCGTCGCACTTCGTCGTGCGGCGCGACGGCGAGCTGCTGCAGTTCGTCTCGTGCGACCAGCGCGCCTGGCATGCCGGCCGCTCGGCCTGGCGCGGGCGCGAGGGCTGCAACGACTTCTCGGTCGGCGTCGAGCTCGAAGGGCTCGAAGGCGAGCGCTTCGAAGATGCGCAGTACGAGCGGCTGCTGCCGCTGCTGCGTGCGATCGCGCGGCGCTATCCGCTGCAGGGCGTGGCCGGACACGAGCATGTCGCGCCCGGTCGCAAGATCGACCCGGGGCCGGGCTTCGACTGGCCGCGCGTGACCGGCGGGCTGCGCTGGCACGGTCGGTATTTTCCCGAGGGACTGCGCGCGCCGCGCTGAGCCCGGCCCGCCGATGCACGCGTTCGTGCATCGCGACAAGCCAGTTCCCATCGGCGTCTCGGGCGCAAATCGCGCGGAGCGCAAGGCTGCTGGCGGATGCGCCGATGCAGGCGCAGCGCTGGTGGGCGCCGAGGCCGCGCGATGCACTTTCACGATGCGCGGCGGCGCCGCGGCGGAGCACCCCCCTTGTTTGGCAGGACGCTACAGCTAGTGCTTGAAGGGTGGCAGACCCCCAGATATAGTGTCCTCGTGGTATCCTCTTGTCCCAGCAGCTTCAGACCCATGCCCGCCCTTGCCATCTGGAATCCAGGGGCCTGCGCAGCAGGCGGCATCGACGAAAACGCGTCACGACGGCAACGTCAGGGCGCCACGTCACAGGCATCCGGGTCGCGCATGTTGGCAAGCCGTTCCACAGCCTCAACCATCGCGCTCGTCCTTCGTTCTTCATCGTTCCTCTCAGGCGTCACCGGCGGCTCAGCGCCGGGGGCGCGCCGCAGTCCATGGGCTGCGGGGCGGTCGGCGTGAACGTCGGGCATTGAATCCATACCGCGTCGACAGACCACAAGAAGGGGTATCCATGCAAGCAGTCAGCAACGCCACTCCCAACGCCGCCTCCACGTCCACCAGCACGCCGCGCAGCGGCACCGGCCCGGCCGCTTCCGCGTCGGCCTACCAGGGCTACCAGATCATCCGCCGCAACGGCGCGGTCGTGTCCTTCGAGCCCAACAAGATCGCCGTCGCGCTGATGAAGGCCTTCCTGGCCGTGCACGGCACGCAGGGCGCGGCCTCGGCCAGCGTGCGCGAGACCGTCGACGGCCTGACCGAATCGGTCATGCGCGCGCTGCTGCGCTCGCGCCCGGGCGGCGGCACCTTCCACATCGAGGACGTGCAGGACCATGTCGAGCTCGGCCTGATGCGCGGCGGCCACCACGAAGTGGCGCGTGCCTACGTGCTGTACCGCGAGCGCCGTTCGCAGGAGCGCTCGAAGCAGGGCCACGTGGCCGAAGCCGCCGCCGAACCGGCGCTGACGGTGATCGACCGCGGCCAGCGCGTGCCGCTCGACTTCGCCCGCCTGCAGGTGCTGATCGAGTCGGCCTGCGCCGACCTGGGCGCCGACGTGAAGCCCGACCCGATCCTGGCCGAGACGCGCCGCAACCTGTATGACGGCGTGCCGATCGACGAAGTGCACAAGGCCGCGATCCTGGCCGCGCGCACGCTGATCGAGAAGGACCCGGGCTACACCCGCGCCACCGCGCGGCTGTTGCTGCACACGATCCGCAAGGAAATCCTCGGCGAGGAAGTACTGCAGGGCGAAATGCCGGCGCGCTACGCCGACTACTTCCCGGGCTTCATCAAGAAGGGCGTGCAGGCCGAACGGCTGGACGAGAAGCTGCTGCAGTACGACCTGCCCCGCCTGGGCGCGGCGCTGAAGGCCGAACGCGACCTGCAGTTCGACTACCTCGGCCTGCAGACGCTGTACGACCGCTACTTCCTGCACATCAACGACGTGCGCATCGAGATGCCGCAGGCCTTCTACATGCGCGTCGCGATGGGCCTGGCGCTCAACGAGATCGACCGCGAAGCGCGTGCGATCGAGTTCTACGAGGTGCTGTCCAGCTTCGACTTCATGAGCTCGACGCCTACGCTGTTCAATGCCGGCACGCAGCGCTCGCAGCTGTCGAGCTGCTACCTGACGACCGTCGCCGACGACCTCGACGGCATCTACGAGGCGCTGAAGGAGAACGCGCTGCTGTCGAAGTTCGCCGGCGGCCTGGGCAACGACTGGACCAACGTGCGCGCGCTCGGCTCGCACATCAAGGGCACCAACGGGAAGAGCCAGGGGGTCGTGCCGTTCCTGAAGGTCGTCAACGACACCGCGGTCGCGGTGAACCAGGGCGGCAAGCGCAAGGGTGCCGTCTGCGCCTACCTCGAAACCTGGCACCTGGACATCGAGGAGTTCCTGGAACTGCGCAAGAACACCGGCGACGACCGCCGCCGCACGCACGACATGAACACCGCGAACTGGATTCCGGACCTGTTCATGCGCCGCGTGATGGAAGGCGCCGACTGGACGCTGTTCTCGCCGTCGACCTGCCCCGACCTGCACGACAAGTTCGGCAAGGCCTTCGAAGAGGCCTACACGCGCTACGAAGACAAGGCCGCGCGCGGCGAGATCAAGCTGTTCAAGAAGATCCCGGCGAAGGACCTGTGGCGCCGCATGCTCTCGATGCTGTTCGAGACCGGCCATCCGTGGATCACCTTCAAGGACGCCTGCAACGTGCGCTCGCCGCAGCAGCACGTCGGCGTCGTGCACTCGAGCAACCTGTGCACCGAGATCACGCTGAACACCAGCGAGACCGAGATCGCCGTCTGCAACCTGGGGTCGGTGAACCTGGTGCACCACCTGAAGCAGGTCGACGGCACGGTGCAGATCGACCACGCGAAGCTGAAGAAGACCGTCGCCACCGCGATGCGCATGCTCGACAACGTGATCGACATCAACTACTACGCGGTCAAGAAGGCGCGCGACTCGAACCTGCGCCACCGCCCGGTGGGCCTGGGGATCATGGGCTTCCAGGACGCGCTGTACGAACTGCGCACGCCGTATGCGTCCGACGACGCGGTGTCGTTTGCCGACCGTTCGATGGAAGCCGTCTGCTACTACGCCTACTGGGCCTCGACCGAACTCGCCGCCGAGCGCGGCCGCTATTCCAGCTACCGCGGTTCGCTGTGGGACAAGGGGATCCTGCCGATCGATTCGCTCGACCTGCTGGCCGAAGCCCGCGGCGGGTACGTCGATGTCGACCGCAGCGCGACGCTCGACTGGTCGGCGCTGCGCGGGCGCATCGCCGAGCACGGCATGCGCAACTCCAACTGCGTGGCGATCGCGCCGACCGCGACCATCTCGAACATCATCGGCGTCAGCGCGTCGATCGAGCCGTCGTTCGGCAACCTGTCGGTGAAGTCCAACCTGTCGGGCGAGTTCACGATCATCAACGAGTACCTGGTGCGCGACCTGAAGAAGCTCGGCCTGTGGGACGACGTGATGGTGATGGACCTGAAGCACTTCGACGGCTCGCTGCGCCGCATCGACCGCGTGCCGGCCGACCTGAAGGCGCTGTACGCGACGGCCTTCGAGGTCGAGACGCAGTGGCTGGTCGAGGCCGCCGCGCGCCGCCAGAAGTGGATCGACCAGGCGCAGTCGCTGAACATCTACATGGCCGGCGCCTCGGGCAAGAAGCTCGACGAGACCTACAAGCTTGCCTGGACGCGCGGCCTGAAGACGACCTACTACCTGCGCACCGTCGGTGCCACGCACGCCGAGAAGTCGACGGTCCGCTCGGGCCAGCTGAACTCGGTGTCGAGCGGCGACGGCGGCTCGCCGGTGATCGCGGCGCCGGTGGTGGCTGCGCCCGCGATCGTTGCTGCAGCGCCGGTGATCTCGGCATCGCAAGAGCCTGCGACCGACATCAAGTTCTGCGCGATCGACGACCCGACCTGCGAAGCCTGCCAGTGATGCGTCGAGCATCGAACGCGTGCTCCGATGAGCACGCGTTTTTTTCGATGCAACACAGCAACAGCGAAGTGCTCGCGATGTCAATAAGTGCTTGGTGTTTCAACACAACACTCTCATAATTCAACGCGTCAAGGAAGTCCACCATGTTGGTTTGGGAAGAAGACCTTAAACCCTCGATCTCTCACAAAGCGAGTCCCGCGCAGAGCCTGCCCTCTCAAGCGCGTGCGGTCGCTCCGTCTCCGGACTTCGATGCTGCTACCGCAACAACTTCGGCAGCACCTGTCTCCGCCTTGATCCCCACCGCCTCCAGCACGCAAGCCTCTGCCAGCCCTGCCGCCACGCAACGCGTGAAGGCCGCCGACAAGCGCATCATCAACGGCCGCACCGACGTCAACCAGCTGGTGCCGTTCAAGTACAAGTGGGCGTGGGAGAAGTACCTCGCGACCTGCGCGAACCACTGGATGCCGCAGGAAGTGAACATGTCGCGCGACATCGCGACCTGGAAGGACCCGAACGGCCTGAGCGAAGACGAGCGCCGCATCATCAAGCGCAACCTCGGCTTCTTCGTCACCGCCGATTCGCTGGCCGCCAACAACATCGTGCTGGGCACCTACCGCCACATCACGGCGCCCGAATGCCGCCAGTTCCTGCTGCGCCAGGCCTTCGAGGAAGCGATCCACACGCATGCCTACCAGTACATCGTCGAGTCGCTCGGGCTCGACGAGAGCGAGATCTTCAACGCCTACAACGAGGTGAAGTCGATCCGCGACAAGGACGAGTTCCTGATCCCGTTCATCAACGCGATCATGGACCCGGCCTTCAACACCGGAACGCCCGAGAACGACCAGACGCTGCTGAAGTCGCTGATCGTGTTCGCGTGCCTGATGGAAGGCATGTTCTTCTACGTCGGCTTCACGCAGATCCTCGCGCTCGGCCGCCAGAACAAGATGACCGGTGCTGCCGAGCAGTACCAATACATCCTGCGCGACGAGTCGATGCACTGCAACTTCGGCATCGACCTGATCAACCAGATCAAGCTCGAGAATCCGCACCTCTGGACCGCCGAGTTCAAGGCCGAGATCAAGGCCTTGTTCATGACGGCCGTCGAGCTCGAGTACCGCTATGCCGAGGACACCATGCCGCGTGGCGTGCTGGGCCTCAATGCATCGATGTTCAAGGGTTACCTGCGCTACATCGCCAACCGGCGTGCAACGCAGATTGGTTTGGAAGAGCTCTTCCCGAACGAGGAAAACCCGTTCCCGTGGATGAGCGAAATGATCGACCTGAAAAAGGAGCGCAATTTCTTCGAGACGCGCGTCATCGAGTACCAATCCGGTGGCGCCCTCTCGTGGGACTGACGCTTCGCTGACTGCACACACGAGATCAGCAACAGGTCATGGACGAGATCAAGATTCGCAGGCCGTCAAGAGATCACCGTCAAGCAAGCGGTGGCCAACGGTCTGCAACCCCATTCACCGTACCGGGGCGTCCCTCCTGGGCGACTTCGGACAGTGAATAACTGCCTCGCATCGGCATGGCGCCGGCGCAGGGCAGTGCTCTTTCAACTTGATCAAGGAGAAATGTAATGGCAACTGCAAAGAAGGCTCCGGCCAAGAAGGCGGCAGCGAAGAAGGCTCCGGCAAAGAAGGTCGCGGCGAAGAAGGCCCCGGCGAAGAAGGCCGCAGCGAAGAAGGCTCCGGCCAAGAAGGTCGCTGCCAAGAAGGTCGTCGCCAAGAAGGCGCCGGCGAAGAAGGCGGCAGCCAAGAAGGCGCCGGCGAAGAAGGTTGCAGCGAAGAAGGTCGCGGCGAAGAAGGCTCCGGCGAAGAAGGCCGCTGCCAAGAAGGCCCCGGCGAAGAAGGCTGCTGCCAAGAAGGCGCCTGCCAAGAAGGCCGCTGCGAAGAAGGCGCCTGCGAAGAAGGCTGCCCCTGCGAAGAAGGCTGCGAAGCCTGCTGCGAAGAAGGCTGCGAAGAAGCCCGCGGCGAAGAAGGCGGCACCCGCGGCGCCTGCTGCGCCCGCTGCTGCGAAGCCTGCGGCTGCGCCTGCTGCGAAGACTGCACTCAGCCCCGCGGCTGCGTGGCCTTTCCCGACGGGCAACAAGCCCTGAGGCCGGAAGGCATTCAGACAAAACCCGGCCTCGGCCGGGTTTTTTTATGGTGGATGGAGCCCCCCAGTCGCTATCGCTCTGTATGGACCGGGGACCTGGGTGACAGGTGTGCGAGGACCTGGGTAACAGGTTGAGCGAGGTTAGCTCAAGTCACTCAGGTCGATCTCGTAAAGGCGTTGGTGGCAGAAGTAGAGGTCGTAGACGCC
>Ga0209050_1003498_pt1 | contig 11507 bp, 10 predicted proteins | sample Araplavi_mTSA_r2_FD_184276 | JGI IMG/M metagenome (GOLD analysis project Ga0209050, IMG submission 184276) | Arabidopsis root microbial communities from North Carolina, USA - plate scrape MF_Cvi_mTSA_r2 (SPAdes) (version 2) | ecosystem: Host-associated > Plants > Roots > Endosphere | place: USA...
AAAAGAACATGATCCTGGGCACGCTCGCGCTGGCGAGCGGCATCGCCAATGCCGCACCGCCGGGCGGCAAGCTGGCGCTGCGTCCGGGCGACGCGTTGCCCGGCCAGGATGACGTCGTTATGGGCAGCAACGGCTGGGCGTTTGGCGGGGATGTGACCGCCGACGGCCGCGGCATGGTGATCGGCAACCCCCATTTCCCATGGACCGGCCCCAACCGCTTCTGGCAGATGCATGTCACCGTGCCCGGCAAGCTCGACGTCATGGGGGTGGGGCTGGCCGGATCGCCGCTACCGATCCTCGGCTTCAATCGCGACGTCGCGTGGACGCACACGGTGACCGCGGCGCGGCATTCGACGCTGTTCCAGCTGGCGATCGATCCAGCGGACCCCACCGCCTATCTGGTCGATGGAAAGTCCGAAAAAATGGTCGCGCGGACGATCAGCGTGCCGATGGGCGGCGGCGCGGCGCCGGCGACGCGCACGCTCTGGTCGACGCGCTATGGTCCGCTTGTGGTCTTGCCCGCTTCGGGTCTGGCGTGGAACGCCACGACGGCCTTTGCGGTGCGCGAGGGCAATAAGGGCAACCAGCGCGCGCTGGGCACTTGGGTGCGCATCGCGCGTGCGCGCAATGTCGGCGAAGTACGGGCGGCGGTAGAGCAAACGCTCGGCATCCCTTGGGTCAACACGATCGCCGCCGACCGCAACGGCGACGCGCTCCATGCCGATGTGACAGTGGTGCCCAACCTGTCGGCGGAGAAGATGAAGGCGTGCGCGACGCCGCTTTCGGCGATCGCCGCCGAACGAATGACGTTGCTCGACGGCGCGCGATCGTCGTGCGACTGGGACGTCGCAGCCGGGACGCCTGTTGCGGGAATGATGCCCGCCGCGGCGCAGGCGGTCTATGCGCGGCGCGACTATGTCGCGAACAGCAACGACAGTTATTGGATGAGCAACGCCAAGGCGCCGCACGCGTCGCTCTCGCCGATCCTTGGCCGTGCAGAGAGCATCTTGTCGCTGCGGACGCGGTCGAACTTCCTCGAGCTCGATCGCATGCTGAACGGTGAGCGCGGCAAGCCGGGGGTCAAGGTAGACCATGCCGCCGCCAAGGAGCTGACCTTTGCCAACAAGAGCCTGGCCGCCGAGCTGGCGATGGACCGGCTGCTGGGCCTCTGCCGCGGCAAGCTCGAGGTTGCGCGCGGATGTCAGGCGCTCGAGCGATGGGATCGCCGGTTCGACGTCGACAGCCGCGGCGCCTATCTGTTCACGCTTTTCTGGAAAGCGGCGAGCCGCATCCCCGACCTGTGGGCGGTGCCGTTCGATGTCGCCGATCCCGTCCATACGCCGCGCGACATGGTGACGACCGGCGACACCGGGGCGAAGCTGCTTGCCGCGCTGAGCGCCGCGACGGCAGAGGTCGACAAGCAGGGGATCGCGCTCGACGCGCGCTGGGGCGATGTCCAGTTCGCGCCGCGCGGCAAGGAACGGATCGCGGTGCACGGCGGCGATGGCGCCGCGGGCGTGCTCAACTTTCAGGCGTCAAACCCCGTACCGGGCGGCATCACCCCCTATCACGGTTCGAGCTATATTCAGATCGTCGGGTTCGACGACGCGGGCCCGGTGGCCGACGCGGTGCTCAGCTACTCGCAGTCGCCCGATCCGGCCTCGCCGCATTTTGCCGACCAGACGCATCTCTATTCGGAAAAGAAATGGCATCGCTTGCCGTTCGGCAAGGCCGAAATCGCCGCCGATGCGGTGGGTACGCCGGTCCGGATCAAGGAGTGACGGCGCCGTAGCGTGGCCGCGCGGCACGCCATTTTCTCTAACCCGTGGCAATTCACGGTCGAGCCGAACCCGCGGCTCCGGTCGCGGTGGATCGATGGATGACGCCGCACGTTTCTGGGAAGACGGGATAATTTCCCAACGGATGGAGAATGACATGACCATGCTGAAAAAAGCGGCCATATCCTTGGCGATGCTCTCGATCGTTGCGGCGCCGGTCGCCGCTTCTGCTGCAAGCGGCGCACGCCCGCTGTCGGCGGCCGAGGGCCAAAGCGACCTGGAAGGCAATTCGAGCTGGATCATCGGGCTGGTCGGCCTGTTGGCCGGCATCACCGCCATCGTCCTGATCGCCGATGACGACGAGGATTCCCCCGTCAGCCCGGATTGATCGCCTGCATCTGGCCGTGCGCATCTATTGGCGCGCGGCCGTTCGCGGCCTGCAAGGAAGGCGCTGCGCTTTCGCCGTCATGAACAGCGCCCCGTTTCTGCGACATTTTGCGACAATTTTCCGTCGATCCGGCAATATGCTGGGACAAACGACGCCTAGAACGGCTTCATCGGGATCCGGCTCCTGTCCGGCAGACCCCCTGAAGGAGTTCGTTACGTGAACAAGAAAATCTCTCTTTTGACGCTGGGCGCCGCGCTTCTCGCCGTGCCCGTTCTCGCCGCCCCTGGTGGCGCCGCCAAGGGTGACGCCGACGGCAATGGCGTGCTGACCCGCGCCGAAGCGCAGGCCGCTGCGACCGCGCGTTTCGCCAAGATGGATGCGAATAGCGACGGTAAGCTCGACGCCGCCGACCGTGCCGCCAAGCACGCCGAGCGGCAGGCGAAGATGTTCGCCAGCCTCGACGCCGACGGCAATGGCAGCATTAGCAAGGCCGAATGGGACAGGCATGGCGCCGACCGTGCCGCCAAGCGTGCCGAACGCGGTGAAAAGCGCGCCGCCGCCGGCGAAGGCGGTGAAGGCAAGCGCGACGGCATGCGCGGCGGCCATCACGGCAAGCGCGGTGGCCACCATGGCATGGGCGGCCGCATGATGGGCAAGGCCGACACCAATGGCGACAAGGCCGTCAGCCAGGCCGAGTTCCAGACCGCGGCGCTCGCGCGCTTCGATGCCGCCGACGCGAACAAGGATGGTCAAGTGACCGCCGAGGAACGTCAGGCACAGCGCGGCGCGTGGCGCGCGAAGCGGGGTGCGGCACCCTCCGCTCCCGCCAGCGAATAAGCCATTTGGCAGGGGCTGGGCGCAAAGCGTAGGGCCTTCCTCCCCCCTCCCGGCATTGCCTTTGTCGCCGGTCCCTGTCAGCTATCGCCCATCGGCCCCCGCGGCCGGTGGGCGAACTAGCATTTTCTTATGGAAACCCGATGACCGATAGCGACACGCCCCGCATCCTGCTGATCGACGACGAGCCGTCGATCCGCGAACCGCTCGGCGAATATCTGACCGCGCAGGGCTTCGCCGTCACCGACGTCGCGAGCGCGGCCGAGGCGCGATCGGTGCTGCGCGCGCAGGGCGTCGACCTGGTCGTCAGCGATATCATGATGCCCGGCGAGGATGGCCTGTCGCTCACGCGCCATTTGCGCGAGACAAGCAGCATCCCCGTGATCCTGCTCACCGCGCGCGCCGAGGATACCGAACGCATCATCGGGCTCGAAATCGGTGCCGACGATTATGTCGTCAAACCGTTCAACCCGCGCGAACTGGTCGCGCGCATCCGCACCGTGCTGCGTCGCACCCAGCAGGGCGGCCGCGCGCTCGATCCGGGCGGCACCTATTATGCCTTTGGCGACTGGGTGCTGCGCGAAGTCGAACGCGTGCTCGTCGATGGCGAAGGCAATGAGGTCGCGTTGTCGTCGGGCGAATATCATCTACTCCACGCGCTGGTCCGTCATCCGCGGCAGGTGATGAGCCGCGACCGCCTGCTCGACATGGTGCGCGGGCGCGAGGCCGATATCTTCGACCGCGCGATCGACAATCTTGTCAGCCGGCTGCGCAAGAAGATCGAGGCCGATGCCGCGCATCCGCAGCTCGTCAAGACTGTGTGGGGCGGTGGTTATACGCTCGCGTGCGAAGTGAAGCGGATGGGTCCCGCGGCGTGAAACTGCGCCTTTGGCCCAAGAGCCTGATCGGCCAGCTCGTCTTTGCCGTCGCGGTGATGTTGTTCGTTGCGCAGGCGATCAATTTCGTGCTGCTGTCGCGCGGGATGCGGCAGCAGACCCTCGCGCACGGCGGCGGCATGGCGGTCGCGCGGATCATCGATGCGATCGAGCGCGACCGGCGGGGCGACTTCGGGTCGCCGCGGAACGAACGCGAGCGGCACGAAGCGCGCGAGCGTGCGGAAAAACTGGTGATTTCAGATCAGCGCCCCCCGATGCCTGTCGGCGCCGTCCGCGTGCCCGACCTTGCCGCCTATGTCGACGGTTTGCTGACAGAGACCAATATCCCTGCCGCGATGGTCGATGCGTGGGCGCTCCCGCCGCGCGAACGGCAGCGGCTGCGCCGGCCCGCCTTTCCCGACCGCGCCGTCATCGTCGTCGCGAAGGTCGACGGGCGCTATTTTGCGGTACGAACGCGGATCGCCGCCGGCGGCAATCGGCTGCAGGGTTTCCTCGTCTGGCAGACGCTCTCGCTCTATCTGTTGCTGCTCGTCCCGATCATGCTGATCGCGTATCGCGCCGCGCGGCCGCTGCGCGACCTGACGCGCGCGGCGCGCGCCAACCCGGCGCTGCGTGATGCCGAACCGCTCGACGAGGAGGGGCCGTCGGACGTGCGCGAGCTTATCGGCGCCTTCAACGCCTATCGCGGCCGCATCGCGACGATGCTGTCGGACAAGGACCGGATGCTCGGCGCGGTCGGGCACGACCTGCGCACCCCGCTTGCCAGCCTGCGCGTGCGGGTCGAGCAGATCGACGACGACAGGCTGCGCGACAAGATGATCGCGAGCATCGAGGAAATGACCGCGATGCTAACCGACATATTGGCGCTCGCGCGCTCGGGGGCGGGCACCGAGGCGCAGGAGCGCATTCCGCTGCGCGAATTGGTTGGTGAGCTCGCGGCCGATTATCAGGAGCGCGGGCAGGATATCGCGGTCGGCGAAATTGCCGACACCACGGTGCTGGCGCGGCCGATGCTGCTCAAGCGGGCGCTGCGCAATCTCGCCGACAATGCAGTGGCTTATGGCCTGCGAGCGCGGCTGTCGGTGAGTGTCGAGGACGGCCGTGCGCGCATCATCGTGTCGGACGACGGCCCCGGCCTGACCGACGAACAGATCAAGACGCTGATCGAACCCTTCGCGCGCGGAGAACAATCGCGCAATCGCGCGACCGGCGGCGCCGGTTTGGGCCTGTCGATCGCGCGCGATATCGCCGAAGGTGAGGGCGGGACGCTGATACTGTCCAACCGCGCAGGCGGCGGGCTCGACGCGGTGATTGCGTTGCCGGTCCTAGCGTAGGACCAGCGTCACCCGCCAGTGGATCGATCATGGAAAGTTCAGCTTTGGGGTGAGGAACTGCCGTCCCCCTTTTCGTCATTCCCGCTTTCGCGGGAATGACGAAGCATAAAAACGCGGCGCCGCGGTTAGCAGTTGCCCTTCACTCCATCGGCACAATCTGCGGCGGATTCAACGTCTTTTCCAGCACCTTCAACCGTATTGCAGGCCGTCAGCAGAAATATCGAGCTGCCAATTGCGAAAATTTTCAGAAGACTTTTCATTATCTCTCTCCAACCGCGAGGGCGAACCGCCCTCCATTTGAGTTTCGATATTTTGGCAACGGCCGTTCGCAATGATCGTTCCGTTGCATCGGCATCACGCTGGCCGAAGCGTTCAAAATGATCGCCAGGCCGCTTCCCGAAATCTGCTCGTCGGCTAACGATCGGAACCGCACTCTCCGGTCGAAATATTCCGACCGGCGAATGGGAGTTCGGGTCGATGTCAGGCGTAGATCGCGATCGCCTGGCTACCGCTGAGGATCGGTTCGCCCGTCCGGTTCCACAACATCATGTCCTGCACCGACAAGCCATGCCGCGCATAGGCGGTTTTGGCCGAGAGCAGCCACCAGCCGTCGTCGGTCGTCGGCGTGCCGGTCAGCATATTGACCGTCCAGTTCATCGAACTGATCGGTCCGAACTCGCTGAATAGTGCCATCGCGGCGGGAGGCAGCGCGTCGCCCATTGCGAGCAGCGCGACCGCGGGATGGCAGGCGGGTTCCTCGACGAAGCGGACCCAGGTCAGATATTCGCCGACATCGCTTTTCCACCCGAAGCGTGGCCCGGTCGTCGGGCGCATGTCGAAATGGCGGACGAAGGGCGGCCGCGCGTGATGATCGGGAACGGGCGTCAGCGTTTCGGGATCGGGCGCATCGGGCACCGACAGGCGATCATGGTCGAGATGGCTCTTGCGATCGCCCGAAAAGGCGAAGACCGCGGCGGTGCCGAAACCCTGATCGCTCGATACGCCCGCGTCGATGAACAGCGAGGATTTCGACTGGCGCAGCACGCGCGTTTCGACCGTGCAATCGCCGCCGACGGGGCCGACAAAGCTGATCTGCGCATAGCGCAGCGGCGTGTCGGTCGGGTGCAGCGCCATCGTGCCCGCGAGCGCGACCGCCGAGCTGATCCCGCCATAAGCGGTGCGGCCCTGCATCCATCCTGCGTCGATATGCGCCTTGGTCACGCCCTCTTCGGTGCGCAACGTCGAAAGCAGCGCGTCGAGCGCGCTGGGAGAGGTCGTCATTTCTGGTTTAATCCTCGATCTGGAACGTCAGCCCGGCGTGCTCGGTGAGCCGCTCGATCAGCGCGTCGCCGAGCAGCGCGCCCGGGGTCCACACGCCGCCTTCGCCCTTGTTCGCGAGCAAAGCGATGCCGGTCTCGGCGAGCATCTTCGACGTCGAGCCATAGCCGGGATCGCGGTCGCCTTGGACGCTTGCCCGGACTCTCGTCCCGTCGGGATATTCGCTGACGAAGAGGATGTCGTAGAAGCCGTTTTCGCGCTCCTCCTTGCTCGGACCTTCACCCGGCTGGAGCTTGGATTCCCCGAACGGGTTCGCCTTCGCGATCGCCTCGGCCATCGCTTTCCCGGCGTCGCCGATCGTCGTCATCATCATCTCGTCATAGACGAGGTCGGCGCCCCACGCATGGCCGAGCAGGAAGTTGGTGCGGTGGACATTCTTGGTGTTGATCGCCGCCATGACGAAGGGCGCGGTCCAGGTGCCGGTCGCGCTGTCATATTCGGGGATCAGCCCGGTGGGCTGCGATGGGCCCTCAAAACCCGGAGTCAGCGCGAACGAGGATTTGAGCAGCAGCGCGAGCGAGGGTTTGCGCGCAATCGCCTTCATCGTTTCGGTCAGGCTGGCAATCGTGCCGCCTGAGGCGCCACCGGCCATCTTGCGGACACGGCCCTTGACCCGCGGCGCGGGCTTGCCGTGGCGTTTGACTGCTTCGGCCTGCAGGAAATGGACGCCGAGGTCAAAGGGGATCGAGTCGAACCCGCAGCTGAAGGTGATTCGCGCGCCAGATGCCTTGGCCGCATCCTGATGCTCGTCGATCATCTCGCGCATCCAGCCGGGTTCGCCGCAGAGGTCGGCATAGGCGGTGCCCGCTTTCACGCAGGCGGCGACGAGCGGGCTGCCGTAAATTTGATAGGGGCCGACTGTGGTCAGGATGACCTGCGCGCGTGCCGCCATCGCGTCGAGGCTCGCCGGATCGCTCGCGTCGGCGACGATCAGCGGCGTGCCCTTGGGCGCACCGATCAGGTCGCGGACCTCGGCCAGCTTGGCGGCGCTGCGCCCCGCCATAGCCCATTTCGGCGCGTCCTTGCGCCCGGCATAATGCTCGGCAAGATATTCGGCGACGAGCCGGCCGGTAAAGCCGGTCGCGCCATAGACGATGATGTCGAATTCGCGGGCCGCAGCCATGGCCATCCTCCCTTTACGTAAACGTTAAGTGAAGGCTAGCGCAGGCGGCGAAGCTTGCCAAGCGCGAAGCGTCAGCGGCGCCAGAAGGGCCGCTTCTTCACGACGACCGGCGCCCCGACGGCTTCGGCGCGGCCCTCCGCACGCGCGGCGCGGAGTTCGGCATTGGTGGCATGGTCTTGCGCCCGGTGTGCAGCGAGTTCATCGCGGCGGCGCTGGCGCAGCGCGTCGTAGCTCCAGCGCGTATGGCCGTAACCGAACAGGCAGAGCAGCCCGCCCGCGATCGCCAGATTCTTCATCGCCGCCATCGCCTGCATCGGGTCGGTGAATTCGCGGTGGAAGAAGAGGATGGTGGCGAGCACGAAGATCGCGAGCAGGATCGACACGAGGCGGACAGCGATGCCGAGCGCGATGCAGATGCCCGCGATCAGCTCGAACAGCCCGACCGGGATGGCGAGGCCGCCGGGAAGGCTCGCGGCGGAAATCATCGCGCTGGTGTCGGACACGTGGATCAGCTTGTTGATCCCCGAAACGATGAAAATCAGCGCGATGAACAGGCGCCCGATGAAAACGGCAAGCATGGACATGGATTTCGTCCTCCAAACAGGGCCCCGTCCGCTTGTGCAGACAGGACGCGCGGGGAGGCGTTGGGTTCCGGGTTAGCGCGGGGTGAAGACCAAGTCGGCGATCTCGCAGTCGCCGCAATCGATCGCGCGTAACGTGGCGGCGCCGGGACCGGCGGGCAGATCGACGTCGGCGAGCTTGATTACCTGCCACGCGGTGTTTGCGGGGATGGGGACACCGTGCTCGTCGATTCCGATGCGTCCGCCCTTTGCCGATCGCACGTGCGCGGTGACCGTCCAGCGCCCCGCCTTCGCCACCTCGGCGCTGTAGCGCATCCATTCGCCGGTGACGAAATCGCTGACATAGAGGCTGCCGTCTGCGTCGCGTGCGATGTCGACGCCGTCGTTGCGATACGTGCGGCCGTTGTTCCACACTGCCCAATCGCCGCCGGTCGCGACATGATAATCGGCGTCGACGGTGTCTTGATAGGCGACGCCAGCCGGGCCGAGATCATAGTCGACCGCCCGGATGGTGAGCGGACCCGCGCCGATCCGGCGTTCGATAAAGGGCTTGTAGCTGGCATCGTGCGGCTGGCGCAGCATCGCGTCGATGACGTCGCGGTGCACGATATTCTTCTCGAACCGGCTGTTTTCGGCGAACGTCATCATCGCGGCAAAGGCGGTGTCGGCGTCGGGCTTCGGTCCCTTGCCGGTCGCCCATTGGGCGATCTTCATCCAGCCTTCGCCGGGGTCGATTTCGAGCGGCTGGTTGAAGCCGATTTTCTTGAGCGGCCAGAAATTCCAGCCGATGCCTTCGCCCTCGACCAGCGCGACCGCATCGCGAAACCAGACATTGCTGTTCTCGCCCGACTCGCCGAGCCAGATCGGACGGTTCGTGCGCGTGCGCGTCGCCGTGATCTCCGCGATGCTCGCTTCGTCGTTCCGGTTCCAATATTTGTGGAAGCTCAGCACCATATTGGCGTCCCACATGGGCGGCAGGCCCTTGTAATTATTGCCCCAGCAATTGCCCTCGATGATCACGATATGCTGTTTGTCGACCTTGCGGATCGCCGCGGTGATCCGCTGCTGCAGGCTCCAGACCGCCTTGTTCTCGGTCTCGTCGCAGCCATTGCCCTTGCCGGGGGTCGCGAAGCTCCAATTGGGCTCGTTGATCAGGTCGTAGCCGCCGATCCACGGCTCGTCCTTGTAGCGCGCGGCGAGTTTCGTCCACAGCGCGACAGTCTTGCGCTGGTTTTCTTCGCTCTCCCACAGCGACGGCTTGGCAGGATCGCGGTCGGAAATGGCGAGATCGTTGCCTTGCCCGCCCGGGGCGGCATGGAGGTCGAGGATCAGGTAGATGCGGTTCGTCTTGCTCCATTCGAGCAGGTGGTCGATGCGCGCGAAACCTTCCTCATGCCATGTGTCCTGCCCCGCCTTGGGCTCCTTGTCGGCGGGCAGGGTGAGCTGGTCGAAATGGATCGGCAGACGCACCGAGTTGAAGCCCCATTTCGCCATTGCGGCGATGTCGGTCTCGGTCGTGTGGTTGTCGAGCCAGGCGCGATAGAAGGTTGCGGTGCGCTCTTCGCCCACGAGTTCGACAAGCTTGGCGCGGATTTTATGCTGCTGCCCGACCTCGCCGAGCTTCAGCATATAGCCTTCCTGCAGCATCCAGCCGCCGAGACCCATGCCGCGGAGGATGATGGGTTTGCCGCTGTCGTCGACGATCTGCGTTCCTTCGACCTTCAGAAAGCCTTCGGCGTGCGCCGTGGTCGAGGAAAGCAGCGCGGCAAGCGCGAGTGCGACGGTACGCAAGTTCATGACCTCATCCCCATTTTTGATCTATGAGAACGTTATCAATTTACTCCGTCAGAACAAGCGCGTTAGCGTAAGTCGCGGTATCAAAGCTTGGGCAGCGTGACGCCCTTTTGCCCCATATATTTGCCCGCGCGGTCGGCGTAGCTCGTCTCGCACGGCTCATTGCCCTGCAGGAACAGGAACTGGCACGCGCCTTCATTGGCATAGATTTTGGCGGGCAGGGGGGTGGTGTTCGAAAATTCGAGCGTCACATGACCTTCCCAGCCGGGTTCGAGCGGAGTGACGTTCACGATGATGCCGCAGCGCGCATAGGTCGATTTGCCGAGGCAGATGACGAGCACATCGCGCGGGATACGGAAATATTCAACCGTGCGCGCGAGGGCAAAGCTGTTCGGCGGGATGATGCAGACGTCGGTTTCGCGGTCGACGAAATTCTTCGGATCGAAATCCTTGGGATCGACGATCGTGCTGTCGACGTTGGTGAAGATCTTGAACTCGGGGGCGACGCGCGCGTCGTAGCCGTAGGAGGAGAGGCCGTAGCTGATACAGCCGTCGCGGCGCTGCGCCTCGACGAACGGTTCGATCATGCCCTGCGTTTGGGCGGCTTCGCGAATCCAGCGGTCGGAAAGAATGCTCATGCGTGTCTCTTGTCGGTCCTGCAGGGGTTGCGCAAGCGGTCAGTCGATGAGGCCGAGATCCTTCGGCCCGAACGCAGCTGGAAGGAGCTCGCTGAGCTTGTACGTCTGGACCGCGCTGCCGTCGCCCGAGGCGCAGTGCACAAGAATGTCGGTCTGCGATCGTTCGGCCGCTTCGTTCAATATCTGGCGGCAGCGCCCGCACGGATTGACCGGATCGGTGCCCAGCAATCTGCCACCATCAGGGCGGCCGCCAACGATCGCGACCTCCGCAAGCTCGCCGATCCATCCCTCGTTGACGATCTTCGCCACCGCGACGGTTTCGGCGCAGAGGGTGAGGCCATAGCTGGCATTTTCGACGTTCGCTCCCGTCACAACGTCGCCATTTTTGAGCAGCAGCGCCGCGCCGACGTGAAAGCCCGAATAGGGGGCATAAGCACGGGTTGCGGCGTCGCGTGCGGCGTCGATCAGCGCATCACGGTCGTCGGTCATTGCATCTCTCCTTGCGGGCGCAGCGCGTTCCAGCCGACGGTGCCCTCGGCGCCAGACAGGCGGATGTAGTCGTTCGACTGCCACATCGCCCAGGGATGGGCACCATAATCGGGTTCGAAGAAATCGCGGCGCAGCCAGGTGGTGCGTGCGATACCTTGTGTGACCTTGTAGTCGGCCTCGAACGCCGGGCCGGGGGCGATCAGGCTGCGCTTGCCCATATGCGCCTCGATCTGTGCGAGGAAGGTCGCGAGTTCGGACAGGAGCAGCGCGCGCGTCGGTCGGTCGGGGCAGCGGTCGTCATAGTCGAGCCACAC
>Ga0209050_1003500_pt1 | contig 11503 bp, 6 predicted proteins | sample Araplavi_mTSA_r2_FD_184276 | JGI IMG/M metagenome (GOLD analysis project Ga0209050, IMG submission 184276) | Arabidopsis root microbial communities from North Carolina, USA - plate scrape MF_Cvi_mTSA_r2 (SPAdes) (version 2) | ecosystem: Host-associated > Plants > Roots > Endosphere | place: USA...
GGCAAAAGACAAAGGAACAGGTAAGGAACAAAAGATCAGGATCGAAGCTTCTTCCGGATTGACGGACGCCGAAATCCAAAAGATGAAGCAGGAAGCTCAAGCCAACGCCGACGCCGACAAGAAGGTGAAGGAAACGGTAGAGAAAATCAACCAGGCCGATTCGCTGATCTTCCAAACCGAAAAGCAATTGAAAGAATTCGGTGATAAGCTTTCCGAAGGCAACAAGAGCGCCATCAACAGCGCCCTTGAAAAACTGAGAGAAGCACACAAGAGCCAGGACGGCGCTCAGATCGACACTGCGGTGGCCAACCTGAACAACGCATGGTCAGCAGCCTCTACGGAGATGTACAATGCCACAAACAATAGTGGTGCTGCAGGCGGCAATGCAGGTGCTAACGCAAACGCAGGCGGTTCATCCTCCGATGCCAACAACGTGTCGGACGTTGAATACGAAGAAGTGAACGACAATAAGAAGTAATTTTTTCGATTGATAGTTTAATGGTTCAAGTTGGAGCCCTCCGGAGACGGAGGGCTCTTTTTTTGTTCCTATTTCAAATAGGTCTCAAACCATTTCCAATAGCGGTCGTAGCGATCTTTTAAATAACTGGGCACCCTCAATCCATGGTGTTGTTTGGGATAGATGATCAGCTGCGTAGGCACGTTGAGCGAACGCAGCGCCTGGTACATCTGTTCGCTGCCGGCGGCGGGCACGTTGAAATCGCTTTCGCCTACCATGTAGATTGTGGGCGTTTTAATTTTTTCAGCATTCCAAAACGGATACGACACTTTCGTCCATTTATCCATATTTTTCCAGGGCACGCCCAATTCCATTTCATATTGTTGCACGTATTGATCCGTGCCATACATGGAGGTTTGCAGCGCGCTTCCCGCGCCACTGGCCGCGGCCTTGAAGCGGGAGTCGGTAGCGGTCGTGTAATCCGTAAGGATGCCGCCATAACTCCAGCCGCCGATGGCAAGTTTGTCGGGATCCACATCGCCAGATTTTACAAGATAATCCACACCGGCTAGCAGATCGGCAACTTCTTTGTTTCCCCAGTCACCAAAAATAGCGCGCGAGAAGGCATAACCTTTGCCATTGCTTCCACGATAGTTGATGTTGGCGACCGCGTAACCTTTTGCCGCCAACACCTGGTTGGTCATGTCGAACTCATACTCATCCTGCGCAACGGGGCCGCCGTGTATCCACAACAACAAGGGCAGTTTTTGCCCTTTGGTTTTTCCATACGGACGAAATAATATTCCACCCACTTCAATGCCTTCCTTGTTTTTGAATGTGAAGCCTTCGGCGGTAGCGAAGCGATGAGTCTTTACAAAAGCCTCATTGTGATGGGTCACGGCTTTGAACGCGCCGTTCTCGAGCAGATATAGTTCGGGAGGGCTTGCCGGCTCACTCATCAAGACCACTGATTTTGTATCGGTGAAAGGAAGCACATCCGTGATGCTCCGTTGTCCGGAAGTGCGCTTCGTATATTTTTTCGTGGCAACATCAAATTCCATCACATAACGTTCACGATCGTCTTCGATCAATGCGAAAATAGAGTGGCCGTTCTTAGACCATTGGGGATTGTTAACGGGACGGTCCAACGTCTTCGACAATACGATCGGCTCTCCTCCGGCAACCGGCACGATCGCCAAGTGCGCTTCATCATACGTATCCCATTCGGGCGAGATCGATCGCAGGTAGGCGATGTATTTTCCATCGGGACTCCACACGGGTTTCTTATCATAGTCTACCCAGGTGGTGAGTTGCCGCGGTTTTGCTTGAGCTTTGGCTTCCACAACCCAGATGTCGGAGTTAAGGTTGCGGTCCGGGTCTTCCGTCCGGTTACTGGTGTAGGCGATGTACTTGCTGTCGGGCGACCATACAGCATCCGACTGATCGAATTTGCCGGACGTTAACGAGTCAAGTTTTTTTGTGGCAACATCATAGACATAGAGGTGCGTGTGAAGATGTCCCAGATATCCTCCTGGATCTTCCTTGAAATGATAGCGGTCGATCACGATCGGCTTAGCGGGCTTATCCTTGACGGTGTCGGCCTTGTCTTCATCCTGGATGAGAAAGAGAATTTTTTTCCCGTCCGGGCTCCATTCGTAATCTGAGATGCTGGCTTTGAATTTAGTGTGCTGGAAAGCCTCGCCTCCCCGGCGATCCATCAACCAGAGCTGGGTTTTGTCCTTCGCTTTTTCGCGGCTGGAGAGAAAGCTGATCCAACGGCCATCGGGGCTGAACCGCGGACTGCTTTCACCATCCTCGGTGTAGGTGAGCTGGACCGCGCCGCTGCCATCGGTGGCCGCCATCCATATGTTGTTGTCGTTGGTGTCGCGTGCCGAATCAGGTGTCGATACGGTGTAGGCCACCCACTTGCTATCGGGGGAAAGATGCGGATCCTTGACGGCCTTCACATGATAGACATCCGACGGGCGCAAGAGCCGTTGTGCCGAAACCATGATCGACATGGACAGAAACAGGAATAGGGATAGGAACTTCATAAGCTCAGGGGAGATTTAGAATGCTGAAAGATAAATTTTTTTCATCATCCCCGGTGAACCACTCAACACCTTCTCATAAAAAATCCCTTCGAACGTCTTCCGAAGGGATCTTCATGCATAGAAATTTAGTATAGAAAAAATGGTTTCACATTATTCCGACCGCAGCGATTTTACGGGGTTCACGACGGCCGCCTTGAACGACCGGTATCCTACGGTGGCCATGGCGATAACCAGTGTTGTGACCAGGCCAATCAAAAATATTCCGGGACCGATCGTGATCTTGTAGGCGAACTCATCCAAAAACATGTTCATGACCCACCAGGCCATTGGCGCTGCGATTAAAAAACCCATACCAATGAGCTTCAGAAACTCGCGCGAAAACATAAACACGATGCTTTCCACAGAAGCGCCCATCACTTTGCGGACACCGATCTCTTTGGTTTTCTGATTTGCCATGAACGTTACCAGTCCGAACAATCCGAGACAACCGATGAAAATCGCGATGGATGAGAACACACTCAGCAGCACCGATATTCTTCGTTCACCTTCATAGAATTCCTCGATTTGCTGATCCAAAAATTCATAGCTGAATATATAGTCGGGATAAGACCGTTCCCAGACCGGTTTCAGCCGCGCTAAAACATCCTGCACAGCGCCACCTTTCACTTGTAGCGCAAGATATCTGTATTCCGAGACCTGGTTCATCAGGACCAACGGTTCGATAGCACTGCGCAGCGATACGGTATGGAAATCTTTCACCACTCCGACTACGGGAAGTGTTTTACCACGCATCTTCAAGATCTTGCCTTCGATTTCGGCGGCGTTGGCGAAGCCCACAGTATGCGCAAGTTTTTCATTCACGACAAACCCTGTGGCCGTGTCGAGGTCTTGCAGATTTTTTCCCACAATGAATTGCAAATCGAATAGCGCCGCATAATTGCCGTCGATCTGCTTCACTTGTGTCGCAAAATTTTCATCACCTCCTTCAACCTTCAGATTCGTGCCAGACACGTGGCCCGAAGACGGAGGATCGCTGTTCAAGCTCGCCGCCTGCACACCGGGCATCACGGCTGCTTCTTCGCGCAGCGTGCGCAGTTTACTCACGCCATCCATCGCACGGACAGAAACCCGTTCGGGGATGGGTACCATGAGGATCGCATCTTTTCTAAAGCCGAGATCTTTTTTCTGAAAATAGTTCATCTGGTCAATCACGACGATGGTGCCGATGATGAAAAATTGAGAGATCATAAATTGCGCCACCACCAATCCTCTGCGGAGGTTATAGCCGGAAGAATTTTTATTGCTGATCAGATTCTTCAATGCCAACGCCGGCTGAAAACCCGATACGACAAAGGCCGGATACAAGCCCGCCATGAGCGCCACGAGAGCAGAGACCAAAATAATAAAACCCCACAACTGAAGATCGGAGCCAAAATTCAATGACAGGTGAAGATCAAGGAAAGGGTTCAGGAAAGTGAGCGCCAGCTGCGACAACGCAATGGCAATGAGCAGCGAGACGAACGTTATCAAGCCTGTCTCACCCAGGAACTGCCGGATCAACTGTCCCTTGGTGCTACCCAACGATTTGCGTATGCCCACCTCTTTCGAACGCTTGATCGCCTCGGCCGTAGCGAGGTTCACAAAGTTGATACAGGCTGTGATGATGAGGATGAATCCGATCACGCCAAAGGCCATCAACATACCGCGCTCCACGGTGTTGTAGCTGAACGTCTCATACCGCGTGTCGAAATGAAGATCGCTCAACGGCTCTAACGCGAATTGTGTGTTATCGGGATCGTCCTTGCCAATGTATTTTTCAGCAAACGCCGGCAGGCGGCTTGTTATTTTCGACGGTGTTTCGCCTTCCTTCAACAAAATATAACATTGCTGATCGCTCCAGATGCTGTTCCATCCCGATTCCTCGCGGTCTTTTTTCACGGTGATGTAGGACAGCATCACGTCAAAAGGAAAATCGGTATTGCCGGGGTAGTCTTCGGCTACTGCCGCGACTTTATACTCGATGTTTTCAAATTTCAACACTTCACCAACGGCATCTTCCTTGCCAAAATATTTTAATGCCGAACGCTTCGAAACCACGGCGCTGTTGGGTTCAGCCAGTCCTTTCTGTGCATCGCCAATGAGCACCGGACGGTCGAACATCTGGAAAAATCCGGGTTCGATGATCACCACACCGCTTCGCTCTTCGTATTTTTTTGGTTCGCCTTTCTGTTGCGGTATCGTGATCAGCGCCCCGGCGCGATACTCCCCGAACATAACGTTCTCCACTTCCGGAAAATCCGTGCGGAATGCATCGGGTAAAACGGTAGGCACGCCCGACGTGTATTGTTTGCCGTCGTTGCCGTCCGACTCGCTCACGACACGATAAATGCGATCGCGCTTGGCGTGAAAGTTATCATAGCTGGACAAGTGCCTCACCAGGAGAAAAAGCACCAAACTGCACGTGATCCCCATTGCCAATCCCGAAATGTTGATGAGTGTGCTCCCCTTGCCCCGGAGCAGGTTTCGGATGGCCGTTTTAAAATAGTTTTTCAGCATAAATTTTTCTCTGGAAATATTGGAACAACTCAAGACGGATGCCAGGGTAAAAAAGGCTCAGGATGGCCCTAAATTAGGCGTTTAACCGCTTAGATTGTACGCAAATGACCCATTTCGTCCGCTACCGAACAGTGTTTCGGAAATTATTCTACGCGGCCCTGCGTTAATGCTATTGAATCCTTATTTTTGAGCTATGCTTCAGCAGATACTGGTCGGTTCTATTTTTTTGGGCGCCGTCGTTTACGTGGGAAGGCTTATTTATAAAAGCTTTCAAATGAAATCGGGTTGTGCTACGGGCTGTGGAAAATGCGGCGCCGTGGATTTTGAAAAGATCGAAGCACAGATCAAAAAAGAAGGCCTGTAATATTGGCGCGGTGCACCGTTAAGCAAAAATCTTCGTCCCCTCCGTACAGTTCTTACAAATTTCAATTTCACTTCTTGAATGCAGCAGCGACGACCGGAAGGCGTTGTATTTTTCGCTGTTCCAGATTTTGTGGAACGGGTCTTTCGTCAGGTCTCCCAGCACAAAGTGGGCATCCTTGTCGAAGCAGCACGGCACCACCTTACCATCCCAGGTGATGACACAGCTGTGCCACATCTTCCAACACTCATTGAGCAGCTTATTTTTTAGCGCGTAGGAACCGTCACTCATTTTGCGATAGCGCGAGTATTGATCCTGCTCGGGAATGAGCGGCGAGCCTTGCTTGTAGTTGTAGATCTGTGCCGTTTTCAACACCACCTGGTCGACACCCAATTTTTCTGCCAGGGCATATACTTCCGGGATTTGGTGTTCATTGGGTTTTACCACCAGGAACTGGAAGATGACATGTGGCGTTCGTGATTTCAATTCCTTTTTCCAACGCAAAATGTTCTGGGCACCTTCCAGCACTTTGTCTAACGCACCGCCTACGCGATAATTTTGATAGGTATCCTGCGAGGTGCCATCGATGGAGATGATGAGCCGGTCGAGAGAAGACTGCACGGTGGCCCTGGCCATTTCATCCTTTAAATAATGCGCGTTGGTCGAGGTGGCCGTGTAGATTCCTTTTCCAGAGGCGTATTTCACCATGTCGAGGAACTGCGGATGCAAGAACGGCTCGCCTTGAAAATAGAAGGTGAGATAGCTCAGGGTGGGCGCCAGTTGATCAATCACGTTGCGAAATAATTCCTCCTGAAGCATGCCCGTGGGGCGCGTAAACGAACGCAAACCGCTAGGGCACTCGGGGCAACGGAGGTTGCAGGACGTGGTAGGTTCGAAGGAGAGGCTGATGGGCAGCCCTTGGATGGACGGCTTCCCGGTGAAGGTTGAGGTGTGAAAGCTGGTATAGATGCGCGCCGCATTCAGCGCACGGTTGAATGAGCTTTTCGCCATCATATTCACGCTATCGCGGAAATTAACCTTCATGCACCACGCGTTGATTAGGCAGCAAGGTAAGGATAAATTGCGGCCCCTGCCCTGTCCCCACCCGGTGTAGCCGTGCCTTTTTCTTCGGATCTCTTCCTCCCCTGCGTATTAAAAAGTTAGAACAGGTTTATATCTTGCAAAGGTTTATTCCACAGCTCATGAAAAAATGTATTGGGGCTTGCATCCTGCTTTTTGCGTTCATTGGCGCTAACGCCCAAAAGTTGTCTGACCGCGCCACGATCTCTGTCATCACGTGCGGGCCTTTCCAAGGTGAACTGTATTCGGCCTTTGGGCACAGTGCCTTCCGCGTGTATGACCCCGACCAAAACATCGATGCGGTCTTCAACTATGGCGTATTCGACTTCGACCAACCCAACTTCTACCTCAACTTCGCCCGCGGTTATCTCTATTACAAGCTGGCTGCCTATGACTACCAGCGCTTCGAGTCATCCTACATTTATTATAACCGCTCCATCCACGACCAGGAACTGAACCTTACCTCCGAACAGAAGCAAAAATTGTTCGACTACCTGATGTGGAACCGAAAACCCGAAAACGAAAACTATCGGTACGACTACTTCTACAACAACTGCGCAACCAAGATCCGCGATGTCGTGGTGACCGCGCTTGGCAAGGACGTTGTGTTTGATGGCTCCTACGTCAAAACCGACTACACCATCCGTCAGCTCACCGACCTCTATCTGAAACAGCAGCCTTGGGGCGATCTCGGCATCGACATCTGCCTGGGGCTTCCGATGGATAAAAAAGCATCGCCCTATGAATACATGTTCCTGCCCGACTACATTGAATCAGGATTCGACCATGCAACCATACAACAAAATGGCACAGTCGTTCCCCTGGTAAAAGCTAAAGTCAACGTATACGATGCACGCCCGGAAGAAATAGCTGGCGGCTTGCCGCATCCCATGTATGTGTTCGGAGCGTTTGCATTGCTTTGCGTTGCAATTACCGCGTGGGATTTCAAGAGAGGAAAGCCGTCCACCTGGCTTGACAGCGTCCTCTTCATCGTAACGGGTCTTTTGGGATTTCTGCTTTTCTTTTTATGGTTCTTCACCGACCATCAGGCCGCAGCAAAAAATTTCAACCTGCTTTGGGCATTGCCTACAAATCTGATCGCAGCGGTCGCGCTTTTCCGCCGGCCGGAGTGGCTAAAAAAATACTTTCTCGGTGTGACCCTCGTCAGTGCGTTGTTGCTGCTTACTTGGCCAATATTACCTCAACAACTTCACACATCACTGATCCCGATCGTCGTCGCCATCCTGATCCGAGCCTTCACGCAATACAAGCTTTGGAAAAAATAAACCCCGGGGTTTCGCCCGGGGTGTATGACAAATGAATCTCTTGAGCGTGGTTCAATGCAAGAACCACCCAGCTTAAAGATGGATAGGGCGATTCGCCGTAGCCGCAAGACACGCTTCTTTCACGGCTTCCATATAGGTCGGGTGGGCGTGCGACATTCTTGAAACATCTTCCGCCGATGCGCGGAACTCCATGGCCGTTACACCCGCTGCGATCATGTCGGCAGCCCGCGCGCCGATGATGTGAACGCCAAGGATCTCATCGGTTTGTTTGTCGGCAAGGATCTTCACAAAGCCGTCGGTGTCCATGCTGGCGCGCGCTCTTCCCAGTGCTTTGTAAGGGAAGTTACCCACCTTGTAGGCTTTGCCGTCGGCTTTCAATTGCTCTTCGGTGTAGCCGACGCTGGCCACTTCCGGCCAGGTGTATACAACACCAGGAATGAGCAGGTAATGCACGTGGGGTTTTTGTCCTGCAAATTGCTCCGCCACAAACGTACCTTCCTCTTCGGCTTTGTGCGCGAGCATCGCGCCACGCACCACATCACCAATCGCGTAGATGTTATCTACTTTGGTCTTCAAATGTTCGTCCACGGGAATCTGGCCCTTCACGGTTTCGATACCAACCTTATCCAAGCCGAGGCCGTCGGTGTAGGGTCTTCTGCCAATGCTCACCAAACAGTAGTCGCCTTTGAGTTCGATGGTCTTGCCATCTTTTGCTTCGGCCTTTACCACTACTTCGTTGCCTGTATTTTGAACCGACGTCACTTTGTGACCGAGGAAGAAATCCATTCCCAGTTTCTTGGTCACTTTCAAAAGCTCCTTGCCCAGCGAAGCGTCCATGGTAGGGATAAGGCTGTCGAGGAACTCGACTACCGTTACTTTGGATCCCAGGCGTGCGTAGACGGAACCCAGCTCCATGCCGATCACACCACCACCAATAACAATAAAATGTTTGGGCACTTCTTTCAATTCCAGGGCTTCCGTGCTGGAGATGATTCTTTTTTTGTCGAACGGCGCAAAGGGAAGCGGTGTAGGTTTGGATCCGGTGGCGATGATCACGCGCTCGGTCGTGATGGTCGTTTCTTTTCCATCCTTCGCTGTGACCTTGATGGTATTTTTATCGACAAACGAACCCACGCCGGTTAGCACGTCGATCTTATTTTTCTTCATCAGAAAAGCAATGCCGTCTACGTTGGCTTTCACCACACCGGTTTTCCGTTTGATCATCTGGGTGATGTTCACCTTGGGCGCGGGAATGTCGATGCCGTGTTCGGCAAAATGTTCCTTGGCCGTGATGAAATGCTCGGAAGAATCCAACAGGGCCTTGGAAGGAATGCATCCTACATTGAGGCAGGTGCCGCCCAAGGTGTCATATTTTTCGATGATGGCCGTTTTAAAGCCGAGTTGTGCACAACGGATGGCCGCTACGTAACCTCCGGGACCTGAACCAATGACTGCGACGTTGTATTGCATAAAATGTTTTTGTTGATGTCTTTATTCCACGTATCTCCTGACAAAAAACAGGCATGAAAAAAGAGCGCCTTCCTGGCTCTTTATCCATGCCTGTTTATGACTATTTGTTTAAACTCCAAGGATCAATCTTCCCGGATCTTCCATCATCTCCTTCACGCGCACCAGGAAGCTCACCGACTCGCGACCATCCACAATGCGGTGATCATACGACAAGGCCACATACATGATCGGGCGAATCACGATCTCGCCGTTCTTCACCACGGGACGTTCCACGATATTGTGCATGCCCAAGATCGCCGACTGCGGCGGGTTCAGGATGGGCGTTGAAAGCATGGAGCCGAACACACCGCCGTTGGTGATCGAGAAGGTTCCACCCGTCATCTCTTCGATGGAAAGTTTTCCGTCGCGGCCTTTCGTGGCCAAACGCACCACTTCACTTTCGATCTGGTTGAAGCTAAGCGCCTCCGCATTGCGGATCACCGGCACCACCAAACCACGCGGTGTAGACACGGCGATAGACACATCGCAGTAGTCGTGATAGATAATTTCATCGCCGTTGATCGACGCATTCACGGCGGGGAACTCCTTCAAAGCAGCACACACGGCTTTGGTGAAGAAGGACATGAAGCCCAAGCCAACACCGTATTTTTCCTTGAATTGATCCTTATACTTCGAGCGCAGATCCATGACCGGCTTCATGTCTACCTCGTTGAACGTGGTGAGCATCGCCGTTTCATTTTTCACCGACACCAATCGCTTGGCGATGGTCTTGCGCAGCGACGTCATTTTTTCGTTGCGCACATTGCGTCCTCCACCGGAAGCGATCACCGGCGGGGCCAGCGGAGCTTTGGTCTCGGCGGGCTTGCCGGCGGTAGCTGCAGGAGCCTGGGCTTTCTGAGCGTTTTGCGCGTCGGTTTGTGTAATTCTTCCACCTACGCCCGTTCCGGAAACCTGGTTAGCAGGAATGCCTTTTTCATCGAGGATCTTCGCTGCTGTGGGCGATGGATGACCCGCGGCATACGTCTTGTCGCCAGCTACTGCGGCGGTGGCCGTTGCCGGTTGGGCTGCGGCTGCACCGTTCGAAGCGGCCGCACCATCCGTGATCTCGATTTTGCAAATGAGACCGCCTATGGGTAGCGTTGTTTTTTCCTTGGCCACAATGCGCAGGATGCCGGTTGCTTCGGCCGGCAACTCAAACGTTGCTTTGTCGGATTCCACTTCGGCAATGACTTCGTCCAGCTTCACCAGGTCGCCGTCCTTTTTCAACCAGGTTGAAATGGTCACCTCGGTGATCGACTCTCCCACGGTAGGCACTTTCATTTCTTTCACACCACCACCAGCTTTCTTCGGCTCGGCTGGCGCCTGGGCTGCGGGAGCTGCTGCTGCTGCGGGCTGAGCCGCAGGTTGTGCAGGGGCAGGGGCCGCCGCTGCCGCTGTGGCGCCCGAAGGTTCCACTTCGCAGATGAGGCCGCCGATAGGAACCGTCTCGCCTTGTTGTTTGATGATCTTCAACACCCCGGCACTGGGCGCCGTGAGCTCGAAGGTTGCTTTGTCCGACTCAAGTTCGGCAATCACCTCATCCAACTTCACCACATCGCCGTCTTTTTTAAGCCAGTTCGCGATGGTCACTTCCGTGATGGACTCGCCGACTGCGGGCACTTTTATTTGAATAGCCATTCCCTTTTGATTTTTTTATTTGAACGATATGTTTTTTGACGGCCGGAGCCGTGACATGTTTCTGGTTTAGATCTCAAATGCTTTGTTCACCAATTTCTCTTGTTCCACTTTATGAACTTTAGAGAAACCTGTTGCCGGCGATGCACTGGCCTTGCGCGATACCACTTCAAACTCCTGCTTCGGCATCATGCGAAGGATGAACGAATAGGCACCCATGTTGGCCGGCTCTTCCTGTGCCCACACTACCTTGGCGTCCTTGTATTTCTTCAGGATCGCTTTCACTTGCTTTTCGGGGAAGGGATACAACTGCTCGATGCGAACAATGACCGCATCTTTAGCCTTGCGCTTCTGCTGCACTTCGGCGAGGTCATAATAGAGTTTGCCCGAGCAAAGAATCACGCGCTTCACATCTTTGGCCGGCACTCCCGTAGGATCATCCAGCACTTCGCTGAAGCTGCCCGACGTGAATTCCTTCACCGGTGAAATCACGGCGGGATGCCGCAACAAGGACTTGGGTGAGAACACCACGCAGGGTTTGCGGAATTGCCAGGTCACTTGTCTT
>Ga0209050_1003501_pt1 | contig 11502 bp, 4 predicted proteins | sample Araplavi_mTSA_r2_FD_184276 | JGI IMG/M metagenome (GOLD analysis project Ga0209050, IMG submission 184276) | Arabidopsis root microbial communities from North Carolina, USA - plate scrape MF_Cvi_mTSA_r2 (SPAdes) (version 2) | ecosystem: Host-associated > Plants > Roots > Endosphere | place: USA...
CGCACCGCAGGCCAGCCCCACGCGCTGGGCGGCGGCTGGGCCATCCCGGTGATGGTCCGCACGCACTGGGGCGACGACCACCTCACGCGGGCGCGCATTGCGCGCAACTTCATCGGGGCCCTGGGTGTCGATGAAGCCATGTACCCGACGGCCGAGGTCGACGTGGCGGGCGAGCCGCTGCACGGTGGCAGGCGCTACGAACTGCGCTTCGCGCCGGACCTCGGTCCGCGGGTCGACGCCTTCTGGTCGCTCACGATGTACCGACGCAGCGACTGCCTGTTCGTCGCCAACGCGATCGACCGCTACTCGATCGGCGACCGCACACCGGGCCTGCGCACCGAACCGGATGGAAGCATCGTCATCCGCCTGCAGGCCGATGACCCCGGCCCCGGTGCCAACTGGCTGCCCGCGCCGGCGGGCGAGCTCTTCTACGTGGTGCTGCGGCTGTACCAGCCCCGTGCGGAGCACCTGGAACTGCGCTTCGACTACCCGCCGATCCGCCCGATCTGACGAACGATTCAACAAGACGGAGACAAGGACCATGCACATCAACCGCCGCCACCTGTTCGCCTGCGCCGCTGGGCTGGCGCTGCCCTGGAGCCTGCACGCTTCCGCGCAGGCCTGGCCCACCCGGCCTGTCCGCCTCGTGTCGCCCTACGGCGCGGGCGGCTCGAACGACATCCTCACGCGCGTGCTCGGCGACTTTCTTTCGCGCCGCCTGGGTCAGAGCATCGTCATCGAGAACAAGGCTGGCGCCGGCACGCGCATCGCCAACGATTACGTGGCCAAGGCCGCGCCCGATGGCTACACGCTGCTGCATGCCGCGGCGCCGATCGCGATCGGCGAGGCGCTTTACAAGGACCTGACCTACGACGTGCACAAGAGCTTCACCGCGATCGGCAGTACGGCCATTGCACCACTGTTCCTGGTGGTGAACGCCCAGGCTCCCTACAAGACGCTGACCGAATTCATCCGGCATGCAAAGGCAGACCCGAAAGGCGCCACCTTCGGATCGCCCGGCGCCGGCTCGGCCCCGCATCTCACGGCCGAACTGCTGCTGCGCGCGGCCGGCGCCAAGGGCATCGTGGTCCAGTATCGGGGCGACGCGCCGGCTTACACCGAGCTGCTGGCCGGCCGCATCGATGCCACGCTCACCGCGATCTCGACCGCGGTGCCGCACATCCAGGCCGGCAAGCTGCGCGTGCTGGGCGTGGCGAACGAGGAACGCACGCAGCTCTACCCCGACGCCCCGACCCTGCGCGAACAGGGCCTGCCCACCGTGGTCGGCTACGGCTGGTACGGCATGCTCGCGCCGGCCGGCACCCCGGCTGACGTGGTGACACACCTGCACACCGAACTCAAGGCCGCCTTGGCCGACCCCGACGTGCGACGCAAGGCCGAAGCCGCCGGCCTGCAGTTGCGCGGCGGCTCCCCCGCCGAGTTCAGTGCCTTCATCGCGAGCGAGACGCGCAAATGGGCGCAGATCATCCAGGCCGCACAGATCACCGCAGAATGACCGGCGCGCCTGAGCTCAGGAGCCGCGGCTGGCTCACCGTTGGCGCCGCGCTGTTGGCGCTGTGCATCTGCGGCTGCGCGGCGCCCGGCTTGCGCGAGGCAGCGATGCAGCGCCAGACCAGCTGGGGGCCGGTGACGGGCAGCGACGACTCCGCCGTGAGCGGCACCTGGAGCTGGAAGGGAGTGCCGTACGCGCAACCGCCGGTCGGCGCGTTGCGCTGGCGTGCACCGCGCGATCCGCAGCCATGGAGCGCTGCGCGCCCTTCCCAGGCTTTCGCGCCGGCTTGCGTGCAAACCCAGCGCCTCTACGGACCGGGCCTGAACAACCGCTACGACGAGACGGTGGGGAGCACTCTGGGCCGCACCGTGGGCGACGAGGACTGCCTGTACCTCAACATCTGGACCCCCGTGTCGCGCCCCGGCGCGCCACGGCCGGTGATCGTCTTCGTGCATGGCGGCAGCAACATCACGGGCTACACCGCCGACCCGGTGTACGACGGTGCCGCATTGGCCAGGCACGAGGACGCCGTCGTGGTTTCCATCAACTACCGGCTCGGCATCTTCGGCTTTCTGGACGCCAAGGCACTCAAGACCGGAGTCCGCGAGGAGGATTCCGGCAACTTTGCATTGCTGGACATCGTGAAGGCCCTCGAATTCGTCGCCGCGAACGCAGCGGCCTTCGGCGGCGACCCGCGGCGCGTGACGCTGATGGGCCAATCGGCCGGTGCCGTCAACGTCTATGCACTGCAGAGTTCTCCGATGCTGGTGGCGCGCGGGCGCGTACTCTTTCACCGCCTGGCGGCCCTCAGCGGGGGCCTGTCCACCGCAGCGTCGCTCCCGTCCGGAGGCATTCCCGCGGTGCTGCCAGCGCCGGTATGGGCGGCGCGCGGCCAGGCCCTGGTGCTCGAATCGCTCGTGGCAGGCGGTCAGGCCGCCGACGAGACGCAGGCGCGCCAATGGGAGGCCGGCAGCAGCCCCGAGCGCACTGCCGCCTGGCTGCGCAACCTGTCGGCCGACACGCTGCTGCAGGTCGTGCGCACGCGGCTCGCGCCACGCGGCATGGCGGCAAGCAACCCGATCCCCGATGGATGGGTGCTCGCGCAGGACCCGATCATGGCGGTGCGTGCGGGCCGCTATTTGCGCATGCCGGTATTGGCGGGCCACACGCGCGACGAGACGAAGCTCTTTCCGCAGCTCTTCGCCCTGAGCCCGGCGTTGGGCGGCGCCAGCGGTCGCCTGGTGGACGACGGGGCCGTGTTTTCGCTCGCTGCGCGCTACAACCCCGAAGCCCCGCCGCAGACCGCGCTGGAGCAATGGATTCCGCCGGCCTATCTGCCGGTGGGCACGCCGGACACCGGCTTCGATGCGCGCGCGCGACGCCTCGATGCCCTGTGGTTCTCGGCGATCCGAGACGACATGCTCGATGCACTGCGCACGCGCCAGGAGGCGGTCTGGGCTTACGAGTTCGAATGGGACCGCCTTCCGCCGCCCCTGGACCAGATCTTCGGTGCCGCTCACACCTTCGACCTGCCTTTCATCTTCGGCAATTTCGGGCCTTCGCTCTACTCGCGCTTCATGTTCACACACGCCAATGCGCCGGGCCGGCTGGCACTGTCGGACGCGATGATGCGCAGCCTCGGGGCCTTTGCACGGGGTGGCGACCCCAACGATGCTCGATCGGGCACGGTCTGGCCGCAGTGGCCCAGACGCCTGGTCTTCGATGCCGAGTTGCAGCACGCGGCGATTGGCGTGCGCTGAGCTGGAGCCGCGCGGCCAATCCGTTGGCGCACGACAGCAACTCCGCGATGCGAGAGGCCGTCGGTGCCAGTCGCAGATCCTGCATCCGGTGGTCGAGCGCATCGCCGAGCCGCGCCGGGCGCGAGCGCTGTCACCCGCAGGCTCGATCCATCGGGCGTTGGTCCGCCATGAAATCGCGAGACCGGAGGGACGCTCGAAGCTCAGGCGGAAAGCCAGCGATTCAACGACAGCCAAGCACTCCGACCCACGCTGCGTAGGCGTCAAAGATGCGTATCACCATTTCACCCGCACGCCGACCGAGCCGTTGACCGAGCTCCTGACCTTCGCGTCCCCGCCCGAGGCCCAGAGCTTGCCGATTTCGCCATAGACGCTGGTCGATGTACTCAGGGCCAGCGTGAAGCCGCCGGCCAGCTCGGAGCTGGTGCTGCCCGTCGGTGCCGCGATACCGGTCGCGGTCGTGCCGTTGACGAAGCGCGCGATGTCCGCACCGCCCGATGACTTGTACACGTTGAATCGGCCGTACGGTTGCAGCGTCCCCAGGCCGGTGTCGATTTCGCCCTTCACACGGACGCCTGCTCGCGCGATCCAGCCGCTATCGGCCTGCGGCTGCGCGATGGCGCCTGCGATGGCCGAGTTGCCCAGGTCCATGTGCTGGTGGATGAGCTGCAGTTGAGGCTCGACGTGCCAGCCGCCCGCACCGAGCGCAAAGGATTGGCCGATCTCGATCGAGCCCAGCAGGCTATGGCCCTTGCCTCCGACGCCCACGCTGGCGAGCGGCTCGACGGTGTAGCGGTGACGTCCCGACTGCACGATGGCATCGGCATGGAAACCGGTGTCGCTGGTGTAGGTGCCATACACGCCCACATACTGGCTGCGCAGGTCATTGCGGCCGACGGCCAGGTTCTGGATGCCGCTGGCAAAGCCATTGGTGCGTGCGTCGCCGTCGAGCTGACCGACGTAGAGGCCGGCGCGCCAGCCAGGCATGGCCAGCAAGTCGGTGCCGGCCTGGAAGCCGGTCAGGCGGCCCTTGCTGGTCGGTGAGACGGCGCCGCCCTGCCGGATGTCGATGTCGGTCGAGAGCACGCGCGCCCACGCGCGGCGGTCCGAGCCGGTCGGCGAGGTGGCGGAGCCCTTCACATCGTCATCTCCCACGCGCTTGCGCAGGTCGCCCAGCATCGCGAGGTTGCCCTGGCGCAGCTGGCTCGGCAACGAGGCGTACAGCGCGGCTTCGGGGCGGTAGGTGACCACCGACGCCCCTCCCATTGCTCCGGGCGTTGCAGCGTGGGTGGTGGAGCGCAGGAACCAGTTTTCGCCCGCGCCGCCCGCATCCGCTGCGTAGAGGCGGTATTCGTAGGCGCCCGCGTCGACGTGGCCGCCGGCCAGGCTGAACGCGTCCTTCGTGGTTTGCGCGGTGGTCGTGGCGCCCCCCTGCGCCGTCACCACTTCGATGCCGTTACCACTCGTGAGCGCACCCAGGCCGCCGAGGTTGGCGATCTGGACGCTGGTCTTGCCGGTCGCCGTTCCGCCGTTGATCACCAGGCGGTCCGAAGGACCGGTGCCGTTCAAGGCTGTGCCAAGCTTGAGCACGCCGTTGTTGCCGACGTAGTTGCCGTTGACCGTCAAGGTCGTGCCCGCTGCGGCGCCCGCCAGCGAGACCGTGCCGCCGTTGGCGAGCGAGGCGACCGTCTGGTTGAAGCCCGCAAGATCCAGTGTCGCGCCTGCGGCCACGCTGTGCGCCGAGCTGGCGCTGAACGTTCCGGTCGCGGCCGCGCGCAAGGTGCCTTGAGCCACGTTCGTGGAACCGGTGAAGGTGTTGACGCCAGCCAGCGTCAGCGTGCCCGTGCCCTCCTTCGTCAGGAAGCCGCCGCCGCTGATGTCACCGCTCAGGGTGCCCGAGAACGCACCGGTGTCGATGACGGGGTCGCTCGTTCCTGTGAGCCGGATCGCGTTGGCGATGTTCACGCCATCGGCGCTCAAGCCCAGTGTGGTGCCGTCGTCCATTGCGAGCGCGCCGGTGCCCAACGCCTGGCTGTGGCCTACGTCCAGGCGGCCCTCCTTCAGCGCGGTGCCGCCCGTGTAGGTATTCGCGCCCGACAGTGTGAGCTTGCCACTGCCGATCTTGACGATCGAGCCACCAGCATCCGAAATCACCCCCGAAATCTCGGTGCTGGTATTGAGGCCACCGACGTTGAGCGTCTTGTTGCCCAGCAGCACCCGTCCCGCGCCTTGAAGTGAACCGATGCTCACGCCCGGCGTCGTGAGACTGCGAATGCGCACGACGCCGCCGGCGTTGTTGATGACTGTCGCCTTGTCGGCGGTGGCGGTGTCATAGATGTCCAGTGCGCCACCGACCTCGTTCGTGATGGTGGCCTGTCCTGCGGAACCGTTGTCAAGCAGGTTGGTTGCGCCGCCGATGTTGGTGATCTTCGCCTGCCCGGCTGTGGCGTTGTTCCAGATCGTGACCTGGCCTCCCCGGTTCTCGATCGTGGCATCGGCCGCCGTGGCGTTGTTTCCGAAGACGATGCTGCCTCCGGCTTGTGCCACCAGGGTGGCGCTTCCGGCCGAGCTCTTGTCGTTGAACTGCGCAAGGCCGCCGTTGACGACGCCGCTGCCTGCGGCCATCGCGATGTTCAGCGCCCCGGCGCTGGCAGTGCCGCTGAAGATAAGGCTGGCATTGCCAGCCACGTTCACCGGGCCTGTACCCAGAGCACCGGAGACGCTCGCATTGAGCGAACCTGCGTCGATGCGGGTGCCGCCCTGATAGCTGTTGGGCGCGGACAGCACCAGATCGCCGTTGCCGATCTTGCGCAGCACCCCGCCGCCGCTCATCGTGCCGGCGTAGCTGCCTGGCACGGCCTGGTAGAAGTTGACGGTGGCGTTGTTGAGGATGTCTCCCCGCAGGCTGACAGTGTCGCCCTGCAGTACGCCGGCCGTGACGGTCGTGCCGCCCGTATAGATGTTGACGCCGGTGAGCACCAGTGTGCCGGCCCCCGTCTTGTTCAGTCCGTCCGAGCCTGTCAGGACGTTGGCAATCGTGGCCGTCCAGTTCGCGCTGACGGCGCTGCCATCGCCCACGCGCACCTCGACCGGGACGACATGCGTCACATCGGCTGCCAGCGTGAGCGCGTCGCCCGTGAGCCGGTAGCCGTCCGACGCGAACTGCATGCCGCCGGCACGCACCGCCCCCGCGCCGTTGTCGATCGTGACCGTTCCGGGCGTCCCCCCGAAGACCGCGAATCCACCGGCAGGCTGCATCGGCGCAGTCACGCTGCCCGTGGCGTCCGTGAAATTCGAACTCGCCGCGGACCATGTGCCGCTACCGCCACCCATCTGGGTCTCGCTGGCCAGGCCGTTGGCGTTCCAGACATTCAGCGTGTAGCCCGCCGTGTGAACCAGATTGATCTGTTTGTCGACCGTGAGGATCTGCAGACTGCTGCCAGCCGGCGGTGTGAAACCGCCATTGGTAAAACTGAGCGCGCCTTTGTAGCTGAACAGGTTGTACAAGCCCGGCCCCATGCCGCCTGCATCGACGACATTCAGCGTGCTGCTGTCGATGCTCAGGTTGCCGCCCACGGCGACGTTGTCGCCGAGTCCGAAAGACTGGAACGAAGAGCCGGGCGCACCGAATTCGAAGTTCAGCAGGGCCCCCTTCTGCAGGGTCAGGTCGCCCAGCACGTTCAACGTGCCGATCGAATGCCCGGGCGCCAGCGTGGCGCCGCTCGACACCGTGGCATTGCCGCCGATGGTGCCGTGTCCGCCGAGGGTAGCGCCGGAGGCGACCATCGCGTCGCCGGCAATGCTGGCCTTCGAACCTGACGTACCCCCCACGACCAGCGTTCCCGCGTTCACGGAAGTGGTGCCGGTGTAGCTGTTGATGCCGTCCAGCACCAGTTCCCCGACGCCTTGCTTGACCAGTGAGCCGCCTGCGCCGTCGATGGCCCCCGCATAGCCGATGTTGTCGGCCGTGTCGAGTGTGAGCGCCTTCGCGCCAAGCGAGATGCTGCCCGAACCACTGACATTGCCGAGGGTGAGGCCGGAGGCCTTGGTGCCGCTCACATCGACATGGGCGGCGGCGCCGAGGGTGAGCGCGCCGCCGCTCACGAGCGCACCGTTGCCGCTGAGGATCAGGTTGCCTGCGTCGAGTATGGTGCCGCCGGTGTAAGTCTGCGCATTGGTCAACGTCCAGCTGTCACCGGCGTCGGTGATGTGCAGCGCGCCACCGGTTCCCCCGCCGATCCCGCCATCGGCGATGACGCCGCCGAAGGTCGACACGCTGGCGCCGTTGTAGGTGGTGAGGGTCTTTCCGCCCAGCGCGATGCGGCCACCGCCCAGAATGAAGTTGGCCTGGCCGCCTGATGCGGCGAGCTGCGAGATGTCGAAGGTGGCACCCGTGGCGACGTTCAATGCGTAGCTGCCGATGTTGCCGGCGCCCTTCAGGGCGAGCGTTCCGGCGTCGACGAAGGTGCCGTCCGTGTAGTCACTGCCGCCGTTCTGGAGCGTGAGTGTGCCGCTGCCGGCCTTGCGCAGGGCACCGAAGACACCGTCGTTGCGAATGGCGCCCGTCATCGTCACATCGAAAGCGCCGGTATCGAGGGTCCCGTAGTTGACGACGTACACATCGCGCGCCAGCGTGAAGGAGGCACCGGCGCGCAGGCTCGCGTCGTTCACGCGCACGGCACCCGTCGGATCGCCGAGACTCGCGTCGCTCGACACCTGCAACGCGCCGCCCAGGATCGCCGTACCACCGGAGTACACGTTGCTGTTGCCCAGCGTCACCGTTCCGGTTCCGGACTGGGTCAGCGCGCCGGTGCCCGAGATCACGCCGCTGAGCGTCGCGTCCACGCCGCCGCGCAGCGACAGGCCTCCAGCCAGAATGTCCACCTTGTTCGACAGCGTCAGGCCCGCCGTCGAGAACTCGATGGCGCCGCCATTCGACCGGACGGTGCCCGTGCCGAGACCTGCGGCATCGTCGATCGCCGCAACCGCGCCATTGCCGAGCGCCGCATCCGAAGCGGCCGAGGCACCTTGCAACACCCACCGCCCGCTGTCGATGGCCAGATGATTGAAGTTCAGGTACTTGTCGTGGCCGATCGCGCCGTCCGTGGCCGTCCCCTGCACGAGCTTCAGCGTGTTGTCGCCGCCTGCCCCGCCGTCGACGAAGCCCGTTGCGGCGAAATGGAGGCTCCCCGCGCCCACGGCGACGTCGACCGAGGATGCAGAGCCGACCGCAGGCAGCAGTTTGGAATCGGTGGTCGCAACGAACGTGTTGGTGCTGTTCGCTCCGAGCGACACGCTGCCGTCGAGGATGCCGGCATTCGTGAACGTATTGCCCCCCGCGCTCGATTCCAACGCGACCCGGCCGTTGATGGTGCCGGTATTGTCAACATGGACCTGTCCGCCGCCGTACAGTGCCATGACCCCGGCGTCCGCACCGACGAGCGTCGCACCGGTGATGCCTGTCGTGGCCATCGTCCCCGTGTTGGTGACCGAAGTGGTACCGCCATCCCCGTTCTGGATCGTCAGCGCGAGCCCCGTGAGCCCGAGCGCGACGCCACTGGTGCCGCCCAGGATGCCGTTGTTGGTGACTGTTTGCGTGCTGAAGCCGGCGTTGCCCATGAAGACACCGGACGACAGCTTGCTCGGCGTCCCGCCCACCGCCGTTGGATCGATCTTCCCGTTGTTGGTCAACGTGAGGTTGGATCCGGTCAGTGACATCGCGATGCCGCCTACGCCGGACAGCACGCCGACGGTGGCGTTCGGGTTGACCGTGACATTGAGATTGTCCGTGCCGTTGCTGAAACTGGGCGCCAGGGGATTCGCCGCTCCGGAGCAAGTGATGCCCAGTGCGGAACTCGTGCATACGGCATGTGCCGGGGAGCAGGCCATTCCCGCAAACGCCAGCAGCACGGTCGCGACAGGACGACTCGCCGAAGACTTGCCATTGGCCTTGCTTGTCTCGGGCGCCGCAACCCAGGCGCCCGCGGATGCATTCCAGACAGACTTGAATATTGTGTTCACCGCCACTCCCTTTGTGATCGGCGAGCCTATAGCGCCTCTTTCGAATGACCAATATCCGAAATCGGTGGTAATTGCCCGAGACGGCAACCGCGGCTAATGCATTCCTACTCGCTGGCTGGCTCGAGAACGATGGGAGGAAGGGCAACATCCAAGGTTGCTGCGCGCGGCGCGACAGCCCGGGCCCCCACGTTCTTGTCCACGATCTTCATCACCGCGTACTTGGATCGTCCAGGCTCCACTTACCCGCCATGTCCTCGACCGGTGGCTTCGTCTTCCTCATCTCCGCGGCAGTGACGTTGCCGCCCTCTCGGGCCGCCGCGACTCGGGCGATGAAGTCGAGAGCTTGCACCACAGGATGTCGTCCATGGCGTGCCAGAGGCCCTCTTCCCGCACTCGAGCTGCCTCATTGCGCGACGCTGAAGTCGTCGACGCTGGCGCCAGATGCGCGAAAGCGATTGCGCTCATCGGTCGAGTGGAGGCGCCCGGTAAACAAGTACCTTCAGCGAGCGTTGGTCGCAGACGTCCGCAAAATCAGCCGGATTGGAAAGGCGCTCGACGAAGATGAGTTCCGGCGCCAGATTGGCCATGTGATCGAGCAGGAATGCCGGGCCCATCTCGGGAGCGTTGAGACAGAGCATCAAATGGCCGTCTGGCGCAAGAAGATCCGGAAGACGCTTGATCAGCCGTGCGTAATCCTTGGTCGCGACAAAGCTGCCCTTCTGATAGCTTGGAGGATCCACGATGACCAGCTGGTAAGGCCCGCTGCGCGTGATCTTTCCCCATGAGCTGAACAGGTCGTGGGGAAGAAAGCTGGCGTGCTCCAGCACGTTGTTGGCACGGTGGTTCTGCTGTCCGATCGCCAAAGCGGCTTTGCTCATGTCGAGGTTGACGACATGCCGCGCGCCCGCCTGCAGAGCGACGACCGAGAATGCACAGGTATAGGCGAAAAGGTTCAGCACGCGCACCCGTGACTGCGCACCGGAACGCGCCGCGACGTATTCGCGCACCCAACGCCGCCCTTCGGCCATGTCCAGGAAAAGCCCGTGGTTCTGGCCCTTGCCGACGTTCACGCGATAACGCGTCGCGCCTTCGGCGACCCAGTGCGGATCCGGCACCTCGCCGGACATCAGGCGCGTGTCGCTCTGGCCTTCGCGGCGGCACTGGAACACCCAGTCCAACGGCTGGTTCGGGGCAAGTTGGTCCCAGCGCGCTGCGAGTGCATCGCCCACCGCAGCCAATTCGTCTTCAGCCAGAGGCTTGAAGCTGGTCAGCACCCACACCGGTGGGAAAAAGTCCAGCGTGAGGTGCTCGCACCCGGGGTAGAGTCCGCCGCGTCCGTGGAAGACGCGCTTTGCGTCGGTGGGCAGCGCCGTCGTGGCGATGGCGTTGAGCAGGGGTTGCATCAAGCGGGTGGATGTTCGAAGAGAAGGGCTTCAATTCTGGCTTATTGGCGAACGGACCCACGCGGCGACGCTGGAGGAACATGACGCGCTCCAAGGCGTTCTCAACGAACGTCCGGCGCCGCTTTCCATCTACCTGCCTACGAGCTTTTGCCGATCCGCCGAGTACCGCGCGCCCTGTACCTGCACGCCGTCAACCGCTGCCTCGACTTGCGCAAGTTCGTCCGTCGACAACTCGACCGAGGCGGCTGCGGCGTTCTCTTCGAGCCGATGCAGCTTGGTGGTGCCGGGAATCGGCACGATCCAGGGCTTGCGGGCCAGCAACCAGGCCAGGGCCAGCTGCGCCGGCGTGACCTGCTTGCGCGCCGCAATGGCGGACAGCACGTCGACCAGCGCGCGATTCGCCTTGCGGGCTTCCGGCGCGAAACGCGGCACGGTGTTGCGGAAGTCCGTGGCGCCGAACGAGGTCTGTGCATCGATCGCGCCGGTCAGGAAGCCCTTGCCCAGCGGGCTGAAGGGCACGAATCCGATGCCGAGCTGCTCCAGCAGCGGAAGGATCTCCGCCTCGGGCTCGCGCCACCACAACGAGTACTCGCTCTGGAGCGCGGCAACGGGTTGCACCGCATGCGCGCGGCGGATGCTGTCGGCCCCCGCTTCCGACAGACCAAGGTGTTTGACCTTGCCCTCGCGAATCAGGTCCTTCACCGTGCCTGCGACCTCTTCCATCGGCACCTGCGGATCGACGCGGTGTTGATAGAACAGGTCGATGCGGTCGGTGCGCAGGCGCATCAAGGCTTCATCGGCCACCTTG
>Ga0209050_1003509_pt1 | contig 11474 bp, 10 predicted proteins | sample Araplavi_mTSA_r2_FD_184276 | JGI IMG/M metagenome (GOLD analysis project Ga0209050, IMG submission 184276) | Arabidopsis root microbial communities from North Carolina, USA - plate scrape MF_Cvi_mTSA_r2 (SPAdes) (version 2) | ecosystem: Host-associated > Plants > Roots > Endosphere | place: USA...
GGCATCCGGTTTCGTGATGGCGATGTTCCTGGCCGGTCTTCGCGGCATCGACGGGGAGATCATCAAGGCCGCCCAGATCGACGGCGCATCGAGTGTGTCGATCTACCGCCGGATCATCATCCCGCTCCTGCGTCCCGTCTTCCTGTCGGCCTTCATCGTGCTCGCGCATATGGCGATCAAGTCCTATGACCTGGTCATCGCGCTGACCGGCGGCGGACCGGGCAATGCGACCGAACTGCCTTCCACCTTCATGTATTCCTACACGTTCACGCGCAACCAGATGGCCGTCGGTTCGGCGAGCGCGGTGATGATGCTGATGGGGATCACCGCGATCATCGTGCCCTATCTCTATTCCGAGCTTCGGGAGAAGCAGTCATGAGCGCCGCCAACGAAACCGCCAACGGGACGGTAAGTGCCGGCGGCGCCCGCACCGCCCGCTATTTCATCTATGCCGCGCTCGTCGTCCTGGCGCTGGTCTATCTGCTGCCGCTCTATGTGATGCTGTCGACATCGCTCAAATCGCTGGACGAAATCCGCGGCGGCGACATGCTGGCGCTGCCGCGCGATCCGTCGGTGGCCGCCTGGGTGCGTGCCTGGGGCGAGGCCTGCATCGGCGTCTCCTGCGTCGGCATCAAGGGCTATTTCTGGAACTCCATCAAGATGGTGGTTCCGGCGGTCGCCATCTCGACCCTGCTCGGCGCGCTCAACGGCTATGTGCTGACCAAGTGGCGTTTTCCGGGCCACAAGCTGGTGTTCGGCATGATGCTGTTTGCCTGCTTCATTCCGTTCCAGGCGGTGCTGATTCCGATGGCGCGCCTGCTCGGCACGTTCGGCCTTTCGAATTCCACCGCCGGCCTCGTGCTCGTGCACGTGATCTACGGCCTCGGCTTCACCACGCTGTTCTTCCGCAACTATTACGAAGCCTTCCCGGACGAGCTGGTGAAGGCCGCGATGATCGACGGCGCGGGTTTCTTCCGGATCTTCTGGCGCATCCTGCTGCCGAGTTCGGGGCCGATCATCGTGGTGACGGTCATCTACCAGTTCACCAATATCTGGAACGACTTCCTGTTCGGCGTGTCCTTCTCGTCCGGCACGTCCTCGCCGATGACGGTGGCGCTCAACAACCTCGTTGCCTCCTCCACCGGCGTCAAGGAATACAATGTCGATATGGCGGCTGCCGTGTTCGCAGCGCTTCCGACGCTGTTCGTCTATGTCGTCGCCGGACGCTATTTCGTGCGTGGCCTGATGGCCGGCGCAGTCAAGGGATAACCGCACATGAGCTTTCTTGAAATCAAGGATATTCGCAAGAAGATCGGCAATAACGAGATCCTGAAGGGCATCAATATCGAGCTCGAAAAGGGCGGATTCCTGGTTCTCGTCGGCCCGTCCGGCTGCGGCAAGTCGACCCTGCTCAATGCGATCGCCGGTCTCCTGCCGCCTTCCTCGGGCGACATCGTCATCGACGGGCAGGTGGTCAACGACCTGCATCCGTCGAAGCGCGACATCGCCATGGTCTTCCAGTCCTATGCGCTCTATCCGAACATGACGGTGGAGGAAAACATCGCGTTTGCGCTGGAAATGCGCGGCGTGGACAAGGCGGCCCGCGAGGCGGCGGTCAATCAGGTCGCCAAGACGCTGCAGATCGAGCATCTCCTGAAGCGCCGTCCGAGCCAGCTTTCCGGCGGCCAGCGCCAGCGCGTCGCCATGGGCCGGGCGCTGGTGCGCCAGCCCCGCGTCTTCCTGTTCGACGAGCCGCTGTCCAATCTCGACGCCAAGCTGCGTGTCGAGGTGCGGGCCGAAATCAAGGCACTGCACCAGAATACCCATGCCACGATCGTCTACGTCACCCATGACCAGATCGAGGCGATGACGCTCGCCACCAAGATCGTCGTCCTCAAGGAGGGGATGGTGCAGCAGGTCGGGACGCCCGCCGAAATCTACGGTCGCCCGGCCAACCTCTTCGTTGCCGATTTCATGGGTTCGCCCGCGATGAACATGCTGAAGGGCAAGGTCGTTTCTTCGGGCGGCGCCCGGAGCATCGCATTGTTCGGCAATGAAGGCGTCACCGTCGCCATGCCGCCATCCGTGACCACCGCGCTCGCCGATGGCAAGGATGTCATTCTCGGCCTTCGCCCCGAAACGATCACCGATGCCGGGCTCGTCGATCCGCAGGCACGCGCCACCGCCCATATCGAGGCGGAGGTGACGATGATCGAGCCGACCGGGTCCGACACCTTCGTCACCGGCAGGCTGGACGGCGCGACCTTCACCGCCCGCACCCGCTCCGACGCGCATGTCGAACTCGGGCAGAAGTTCCCCTTCTCCTTCAATCTGGACAAGGCCGTGGTCTTCGATCCGCAGACGACCAGCCGAATCGACTGAACGGGCGGCTAATCTCGCCTGCAGTCGACTGCCTTATTTTAATATAGCGATTACAATATGTTAGGCGCGCGCGGGGAACCTTTCCCCGCGGACCTGTATTTCCTTGGGACGTTTGCAGCCGAGGAGATATCATGTCGCTGACGCGAGATTTCACGCCGTTCGATTCGCGAAACGAGGGTTTTGACCTCCCGTCCCGCCGTGCATTTCCCAAGTCCTGGGGAGCGGAATATCTCGGTGACGGCGAGGTGCTTTTCCGGATCTGGGCGCCGGACCTGGAGCGCGTGCGGCTGCAGATCGCCGGCCGCAACCGGGAAATGCTGCCGGCCGGCGAGGGCTGGTTCACCTTGACGACAGACGGTCTCGCGGAGGGTACGCCCTATCAGTTTCTGATGCCGGACGGCGTGCTTGTGGCGGATCCTGCTTCGCGCGCCCAGGATGGCGGCGTTCATGGGTCTTCGCTCGTCATCGATCCCACCTCCTACCGATGGGAACGGCCGGACTGGAAGGGCCATGCCTGGGAGGAGGCCGTTCTCTATGAGATCCATATCGGCGTCTTTACCGAGGAGGGCACTTTTCGCGCCGCCGCCGAACGGTTGCGGGAGATCGCTTCGCTTGGCGTGACGATGCTGCAGATCATGCCCGTCAACCAGTTCGCCGGCAGCCGCGGCTGGGGTTACGACAGCGTACTCCCTTATGCGCCGCATCACGCCTATGGCGAACCGGACGACATGAAGGCCTTCGTCGATGCCGCGCATCGACACGGCCTCTCGGTCATGCTCGATGTGGTTTATGACCGTTTAGGCCCGGGCAGCAACGTGTTCGAGCCCTATTTGCCGTCCTTTTTCAACCTCGGGCGTACCACGCCCCGCGGGCCGGCAATCGATTTCAGCCAGCGCCCGGTGCGACGGTTCTTCATCGAAAATGCGCTTTATTGGCTGGAGGAATTCAATCTCGACGGCCTGCGGCTCCATGCGGTCGACCAGGTCCACGACGATGCCTCGCAGATGCACGTCCTGTGGGAACTGGCAAAGCGGGTTCAGCAGGAGGTGACCGGCCGGCGGCGTCATCTCGCGATCGAGGATAACCGCAACATCACCCACTATCTGGAGCGCAGTCGGTCCGGCAAAGCCATGCTTTACGATGCGGTCGTGAACCATGGCATCCCTCAGGCGGCGAACGAGATTGCGACAGCCGAGAGGGTCGGTCATGCCGGCTCTGGCGGGGAAGATCCGGTGGGCAAGCTTGCCAGGGGGCTGGCGGAAGGTTTTATCACCCGGGGCGGAACCGGGCAGGATGGCGGCGCGGGCAGTGAGCCGAGCGGCCACCTGCCGCCCACGGCCTTCATCAACGCCCTGCAGAACCACCAGGAGGTGGGCAGTCGCGCCCGTGGTGAGCGGCTGATCTCGCTCGCGGATCCGCGGATGCTGAGGGTGATGACAGCGGTCCTGATCCTGTCGCCGCAGGTCCCGCAACTCTTCATGGGCGAGGACTACGGCGAGAGCCGGGAATTCCGCTTCTTCGGCGATGACGATGGCGGGCCCGACAGGGTGGCCGAGGGCAACATCTCCGGCGAAACCAGGGGCCTCGACGGGACGCCGGACGGTTTCGCGCAACGGGATGACGTCGCCGATCGGCATGCGGCGGAGGACTTCCGGCTCTCCAAGCTGCGCTGGAACCGGGCACGGGAGCCGGAGGGGCAGGCGCATCGCGACCGCATGCGCACGCTGATCGCCAGGCGCCGCGAACATGTGGTGCCCGGCCTTCATGCGGTTGCGCCGTATTCGGGCACGGTGCTCGATGCCGCCGATGGCGTGATTGCCGTCGACTGGCGGCTGGGGGACCGGTTGCTGCAGCTTCGGGCCAATCTTTCGAAAGAGGAGAGGCGGGTTCCGCCCGTTTCCGGTGTCGTCATCCATAGCGAACCGCCGGACGTGGCCGTGGGCGACATTCTTCCGGGCCTCTCCATGACCGTGGCGGTATCGGCCAATTGAGCTTCGGCAGTCCTCGCAAAAAGCGGAACAATCCCGGGAAGGCGGGGTTGGATCAGCGTCCCGTATGAAACGGGACCAAACCAGACCGAGGAGACAGACAATGGCCAGTGGAAATCATTCCCAATCGGGCGGGTATCGAAACGACCGGATGCGCGACGAGCGTGATTACGCCCGCGAATCCTCCAGCGATTATCGCCCGGGCGATACCGGTTATGTGCGTGGTTTCAGCGACGATCTGCGGAGCGGCGATCCAAATCGGGAGGACGGCGATCGTTCGCGTTTCTCCCGCTACGGCCGCAGCGAACAATGGGCCTCCGACGACGGCGGGTTCGAGGCGGGTTACGGCGATTCCGAACGCTCGCAGGCCTGGGCTCGCGATTCCTATCGCGGCAGGCCTTCCTCGTTCAGCTACGAACCGGGCCGCAACCGCGTCAATCAGGCCTATGGCGACCGTTACGGTTCGGACTACCGTTTTGGCGACGAAAACCGTCAGCGCTCGGACAATCGCTTCCGCGGATCGGAAGACCATGGCAGCGGCCGGCGCGGCTTCATGGAACGGGCGGGCGATGAAGTGGCGTCGTGGTTTGGCGACGAGGATGCGGAACGTCGCCGGATGATGGACGAGCATCGCGGAAAAGGGCCGAAAGGCTACCAGCGCTCCGACGCCCGCATCGAGGAAGACGTCAATGACCGGCTGAGCGACGACCCGGTACTCGACGCATCCAATATCACGGTGACGGTGCAGGGTTCGGAGGTAACGCTCGACGGTTTCGTATCCAGCCGCTGGGACAAACGCCGCGCCGAGGACCTGGTGGATGACGTTTCCGGCGTCCGGCACGTGCAGAACAACCTGCGGATCAACAACAACCCGACCGATACGCTGACCGGTTCGACCACGATCTGATCCGGCCCGGATTCACGCGTCAGGCCGCTGCCGGTGGCCTGACTTTCATGCGGCAAGGAGACATCATGACGAAAACCGACGATACCGCCCGGATCCGCAAGGATGCCGAAGGACAATATGCGAAATCCCAGGCCGATCCCAAATCCAACGGCGTGGCGAGCGCCAAGCCGACGGTAATAACGGGTTCGGACGACGCGACCGAGCATCGCGATCCGCCCGGCAAAAAGAGTTCGAAGCCGGATTGGGACGTCAATTTCGACGTGGGGGAGCGGCCTCGGCACACGTGACCGGTGGCGTTCCGCTCAAACATATCGCCGGCAATCAATCCTTGGCCCGGCGTCCAAAACCGGCTAGAAAAGCCCCGCTAGAATATTAGCAGATGGCGGGACACGGAAATGGGCAATGCCGGCAGGTGGTACAGGCACCTGCAGCCTCTTCTATAGGGTAAATGCGCGGGATGTTTAGAATTTCGCGGTTTTTCCCAACGGCGCCGATCGGTGCCTATCTGGTTGCTCTCGCGGCTGGGGTGGCATTGCCGTTGCTGGTTTTCGTCGGCTATCTGATGATGGAGCTGGAGGCAAACGAACGGGAGATTCTGGCGGGCGAGACCGCCGAGGACGCGCAGCTCATCGCCCGCTCGATCGACCGCGAGCTGCAGGACATGGCGACCACGTTGAGGCTGCTGGTCACCTCGCCGGAACTCGAAGCCGGCGACCTGCGCGCCTTCCACAACCGGACCCAGAACAGCCTTCGTTCCAATTCCCTCTATATTCTTGTCGTCAATGCGGATGGCCAGCAAAGGCTCAACACCCGTGTGCCGTTCGACGCGCCGCTCGGCAAGGTCTCCAACATGCCTGCGCTGCAGTCCGCGCTGAACAGCGGCGTCACCGAGGTCTCCAACGTCTTTTTCGGGGCCACCAGCGGCAAGCACGTCTTCAACATCACCATGCCCCTGCCCAGGGAGATTTCCTATTCGGGCGCTGCGATGATCATGACGCAGAATGCCGAGGATCTGCAGAAGCTGATCTCGACGGAAGGTCTTCCTGCCGGCTGGTCGGTTGCGGTGGTCGATGGGGCGGGGCAGGTGGTAACCTCGCTCGGCGCCCATGCGCTCACGTCCGGCACGGCGTTTCCTTCCGACACGCTCAAGCTGATGACGGGCTTCAAGGGCACGATCGAGGACATGGACGGACGTCGGCGGCAGATGTACGGCTATGCCCAGATCACCGGCTGGACCTGGAAGGCGGTCGTCTGGGGGCCTATCGATGCGGCGCAGGCGAGCATCCTTACGACCTGGCGGCAGTTGATCGCCGGTGGAGCGATCTTCCTTGCCGTCGCGATGCTGATTGCCTGGCTCGTCGGTCGCCAGCTTCGGATACCGATACGGCAGATCGCCCAAATGGCGGAGCGGATCGGCAAGGGCGAGATCGTCTCGCCGGTGGAAACCAAGATCCGCGAGGCGAACCAGGTGGCCATAGCGCTCTCGAACGCCTCGTTCGATCGCAGCGAGGCGGAGGACCGCATCCACCTCATCCTGCATGAGCTGGTGCACCGAACCAAGAACATCCTCACGCTGATCCAGGCGATGATGCGCCAGCTGGCGCGTCAGGACACGACGATGGAAGAGTTCCAGAAGGCGATCAGCACCCGCCTCCAGGGGCTCGGCAAATCGATCGAGGCGCTGGCCAAGGAACAATGGGCCGGGGTCTCGATCCGTCGGGTCGTCGAAATCCACATGAGCACGTTTGCGGACGTGGCGGACCGCGTCGAGCTGCAGGGGGCGGATTTTGTCCTGAAGGCCGAAGCGGTGCAGAATCTCGGGCTGATCCTGCACGAGCTTGCCACCAATTCGGTGAAATATGGGGCGCTGTCCGTGCCGCAGGGCAAGGTGCGCATCAGCTGGAAAGACCTGATCGGCGAGGACGACGGCGAAGGCAGGCTCGAGCTTATCTGGGAGGAGAGAAACGGCCCGGCTGTGCGTGCGCCTTCGCGCACCGGTTTCGGCACGACGATCATCAAGCGCCATGCGGCGGCGGCTTTTGCAGGCCATGTCGAGGTCGACTTCCGAGACGAGGGGCTTTGCTGGACGCTGAACGCGCCGCGCTCCGCCTTTGAACGCGGCGAGGGCGCCGAAAGCATCAAGGATATCGCCATCTAGCCGTTTTGCCGGTCTGCCTCGGAACGAAGGCAGGGGCGTCGCCGTTTGATGCGCCATGGACGCCATGCTCACCGCGATCGACATCGATCAGGATTCCCTGAAAACCATCGGCCTTACCTACGTCAGCGACACGGAACCCGGCATCCGCAGGCTCAAGCGCGGCAAGGGCTTCACCTACCGCCTGCCGGACGGCACGCTGCTGGCCGATCCGGAACACCGCCTGCGGATCTCGTCGCTCGGCCTGCCGCCTGCCTATGATCATGTCTGGATCTGCCTCGATCCGCGTGGACATTTGCAGGCGACGGGCTACGATTCCCGCGGCCGCAAGCAGTATCGCTATCACGTCGATTGGCAGAATTTCCGTAGCGAGCGCAAGTTCGATCAGCTTGTGCGGTTCGGCGAGGCCCTGCCGCGCATCCGCCGCAAGGCGAAACGCGATCTGCAGCTCGGGCTCGACAGATCCGATGCGGTGATTGCGGCGCTGGTGGTCCTGATGGATGCGACGCATCTCAGGGTCGGCAATCGGCTTTATGCCAAGCAAAACAAGACCTATGGCGCGACCACGCTGCTGAAGCGCCATATGACGCTGTCAGGCGAGGCGATCATGCTGCGCTTCGTGGCCAAGGGCGGGCAGCGCGTCCAGCACACGCTGAAACATCCCCGCCTCCAGCGCATTCTGGAAGAGATCGCCGATCTGCCGGGCCGGCAGCTGTTTTCATGGCCGGACGAACAGGGCGTGCCGCATCCGATCGATTCAGGCCGGCTGAACGCCTATCTTGCCAAGGCCGCCGGCTTTGCCGTCTCCGCCAAGACGTTCCGCACCTGGGGCGGCAGTCTCGCCGCGCTGATGGCGGCCTGGGAGGTGGTGGAAGAGGAGGGCAGGCGACCCAAGATCAAGGCGATGTGCAAGGCGGCGTCGCAAGCGCTCCACAACACGCCGGCGGTCTGCCGCTCGAGCTATATCCACCCGAGCATTCTGGCGCTTTCGGAGGACATCTCGCCGCTGGAAACGGTGATGAGGGACAAGGCGGTGCTGAACGGGCCCAAGGAGTTGCGTGCCAACGAACGGCGGCTTCTGGCCTTCCTGAAGCAAGTTTCAGCCACTTGCGCGACGACCGCCCGCGAGGAGGTTGCGGGCGGCCGGGGCCGGGTTTGCGTCTAAGTTACGCTGCCCGGCGATTGTGGCGTCCTTCCTGGACTTCCTCGACGATCTTCGCCACGAATTGCGGCAGATCTTCGGGCGAGCGCGAGGTGATGATGCCGTTGTCGACCACGACGGCCTCATCCTTCCAGGAGGCGCCGGCATTGCGGATATCGGTGCGGATCGAACGATAGGACGTCGCCTTGCGGCCGCGAAGCGCATCGGCTTCCACCAGCAGCCAGGGGCCATGGCAGATCGCCGCGACCGGCTTGCCGCTCTTGACGAAGTCGCGCACGACCTTCATCGCATCCTCGTCGTTGCGCAGGATGTCGGGGTTGATCTGGCCGCCCGGCAGCACGAGGGCATCGAATTCCTCGGCCTTGACGTTTTTGGCCTCCAGATCGACCGGGACGGTGTCGCCCCAGTCCTTCTTGTCCCAGCTCTTGATCTCGCCCGCCTTGATGGAAGCGATCTTGACGTCGGCCCCGCGTTTTCTCAGTTCCTCCATGGGGACGCGCAGCTCCGACCGTTCGTAGCCGTCGGCTGCGAGGATCAGGATGTTGGCGGACTCGATGGTGGTCATTCTGGTCTCCTTTTGTTGAACGGTCTTGTCATTCACGATCTTGGCCGGGTCGAATCCGACCGGTCTCAAAGCCGGCCGGTCGAGAGGTCCCGGCCGTTGATGGAGGCGGGGACGCTGATTTCTTCGCGAGGCGATTTCGGCAAGGGAAGGACTACCGCGTCCGGTACGACGACCTGCAGTTCCTCCGGATGGGCCACCGCAAACGTCTTCTTCTGCTGCGTGCCGGTGAGCCTGTTTCTGAGCATTTTTAGAAAGTGTCTCATGATTTTCTCCCGTCGCGAAAGCCGGGCACTTGCCCGTTCACAACGGGGCAAACCCATCGCAAAAGGATTCGTTCCATCTTTTTCACAGCCGGTTACACAAAGTTATCCGGCGTCTGGAACAAAATTCAGGGTACTGCGTTCGGGCCCGAATGTTTTGCGGCTTCTCTGCCGCGGCCTCTCTGCCGGGTACATGTCGAATGAACGATGACCGCTTGACCGGCTCATGCCGGCCAATCCGATCAAGAAGCCGTATCGGGCGGCAGGGCGTTCCGGGCTGCCAACGGCGGAGAGCTCGACCGGTCTTCTTCATCCCGGCTCTCTTGCCCCTTCTTTCCGCCTGCTCCGGTATCCAGTCGGCGCTCGATCCGGCGGGACGCGAGGCGGCGGATGTCGCTACCCTGTTTTTTGCGATGCTGGTCGGCGGCGTGGTCATCTGGGCCGGCACGGTCGGCATGCTGTTCTATGCCGCGCGCAAGAGGCGGGTTCATTCGGAAAAGGCGGCGGGCCGGGTCATCCTCTGGTGCGGCGCGGTCCTGCCGACCGTCATTCTCGCGTCGCTGCTCTCCTATGCTGTCTGGCTGATGCCGAATATCCGTCCCTGGTTCGGGGGTACGGACGGCGGCATGCGCCGCATCGAAGTGACCGGCGAGCAGTTCTGGTGGCGGGTGCGGTATCTTGAAGACGGCGGTCAACCCGCGTTCGAGACGGCCAACGAGGTGCGCATACCGATCGGCGAACGTGTCGTCTTTTCGCTGAGATCGCCCGATGTCATCCACTCCTTCTGGATTCCGGTGCTCGGCGGCAAGATGGACATGATCCCCGGCCGCGAGAACCGGCTGACGCTGCTTGCCGAAAAGCCCGGTACCTATCGCGGCGTCTGCGCCGAATTCTGCGGGACGTCGCATGCGCTGATGGCCTTCACCGTGCTCGCCATGGAGAAACAGGCCTTCGAGGACTGGTTGGCGGCACGCCGGAACTCGTCCGGAGGGCGGGATGCCGAAGGGCTGGCGTCCTTTCTCCGCCACGGCTGTTCCGCCTGCCACGCGATTTCCGGCACGCAAGCGCAGGGCACGATCGGGCCGGATCTCACCGCCTTCGGCGAGCGCGGGACGGTCGGGGCGGGGACGCGGCCCAATCTCGAGGAGCATGTCGCAAGCTTCATCCGCGATCCGGGGAAGATCAAGCCCGAGGCTCGCATGCCGCATTTTTCCATGCTGCCGGATGCCGAAATCGAGCGGATCGCCGCCTATCTGAAAGGGCTCAGATGACCGTCGAACTCGGCAATTTTTCGCCGGAAGAGCGTGCGACCCAGGAGGAGCGGCTCCGCAAGACCTGGGAAACGCCGAAGGGCATCCGCTACTGGACTTCGGTCAACAACAGCGAGATCGGCCTCTGGTACGGCGTCACCGCCTTCGCCTTCATGCTGTTCGCCGGCCTGCTCGGGCTTTTGATGCGGCTGCAGCTGGCGGTGCCGGAGAACGATTTCATCTCGGCCGAGCTGTTCAACCAGGCCTTCACGCTGCATGGCACGGTGATGATGTTCCTGTTCGCGGTGCCGATTTTCGAGGCGGTGGCGATCTTCCTTCTGCCGTCCATGCTCGGCGCCCGTGAGCTTCCGTTCCCGCGGCTCTCCGCCTTCGGCTTCTGGAGCTTTCTTCTCGGCGGCGTCTTCGTCTGTGGCTCGATCTTCTTCAATGCCGCTCCCAACGCTGGCTGGTTCATGTATCCGCCGCTTGCGACCGACGACGAATATGCCGGCATCGGCGCGGACATCTGGCTGCTTGGTCTCTCCTTCATCGAGGTGGCGTCGATCGCCGCCGCCGTCGAGATCATCGTCGGCATCATGAAATGCCGGGCGCCCGGAATGCGCATCAACCTGATGCCGATGTTTGCCTGGTATCTCCTGATCGTCGCCGGCATGATCCTGTTCGCCTTTCCGCCGCTGATCGCCGGCGACATCCTGTTCGAGATGGAGCGGATGTTCGACTGGCCTTTCTTCGATGCGACGCGCGGCGGCGATCCGCTTTTATGGCAGCACCTGTTCTGGATCTT
>Ga0209050_1003510_pt1 | contig 11469 bp, 9 predicted proteins | sample Araplavi_mTSA_r2_FD_184276 | JGI IMG/M metagenome (GOLD analysis project Ga0209050, IMG submission 184276) | Arabidopsis root microbial communities from North Carolina, USA - plate scrape MF_Cvi_mTSA_r2 (SPAdes) (version 2) | ecosystem: Host-associated > Plants > Roots > Endosphere | place: USA...
AGGAGAACACAGATGACCAAAATTGCACTTGAAGCGGTGGGCCTGACGGTCCGCTATGGCACGGCTAGCGTGCTTGACTGCCTCGACTTGCAGGTACGGCAGGGCGAGATCTACGCCCTCTTGGGCGGCAACGGCGCCGGCAAGTCCACTACGCTGAACGCCTTTCTCGGCTTCAATCGACCCGCCGAGGGCTATGCCCGCGTGTGCGGCATCGATCCCGCGCTCGATCCGCTGGCGGCGCGCGCCAGCCTGGCCTACGTGCCGGAGAACGTTGCCCTGTACGAACACCTGTCGGCGCGCGAGAACCTTGAATACCTGCTACGCATGGGGAGCGCAGACGCAGCGCCGGCCATCATCGAAGCGGCATTGGACGACGTCGGCCTGGACCCAGCAGCCTGGGACCGTCGACTCGGCGGCTACTCGAAAGGCATGCGCCAGAAGGTTGCCATTGCATTGGCGGCAGCGCGCCTGGTGCCGGTGCTGTTGCTGGACGAGCCGACGTCCGGCCTGGACCCGCATGCCACCAGCGAATTCAATGCCCTTCTGCTCAAGCTGCGCGAGCACGGCGTGACGGTGTTCATGGTGACGCATGACCTGCTGGGTGCTGCCGAAGTGGCGGACCGCATCGGCTTCCTCGACCGCGGCCGCATTGTCCACGAACTGGCCGCGCATGGGCCGCAGCGCTTCGACGTGCAGCAGCTGTTCCAGCGCTATGCCGATGCCCGGAGGGCTGCATGAGGCCCGCGATTACCGCCACCGCCTGGCGGGTGGCGCTCGAGGAGTGGCGCGCCCTGCGCCGCAGCAGCGTCGCTGTCGCTGCGGCGGGCCTGCTCTTGGCCCTTACGCTGGCAGCCATCGTGGTCAGCCTGGAACGCGCCCACAGCGTGGAAGTGCAACGTGCCCGCCTCCAGCAGCAGGCCGACGACCAGTGGAACAGCCAGCCGGACCGCCATCCGCACCGCGTGGTGCATTACGGGCACTACGTGTTCCGCCCGTTGACTGCCCTCGCCTTCTTCGATTTTGGCGTGGCACCTTTCACGGGCAGCACGCTGTACCTGGAAGGGCACCGCCAGAACAGCGCCAACTTCAGCGATGCCGGCCAGTCCTCGCTGCTGTTGCGCTTCGGGCAATTGACGCCGGCCTTCGTGCTGCAGGTGCTGGCTCCCTTGCTGCTGGTGTTCCTGGCGTTCGGCGCCCTGGCGCGCGAGCGCGAACGGGGGCAATTGCGCCTGATGCTGGCGCATGGCGTCAGCGGGGGCGCGCTGTTGGCAGGCAAGCTGGCGGCGCATGGCTTGCTTGCCGTGCTGCTGGCAGCGCCGGCACTGGCGGCCCTGGCGCTGATCGCGACGGCGGACCCGCTGCTGGTCGCGCCGGCGGGTTGGCTCGCGCTGGGCTATGCCGCCTACCTGTTGTTATGGTCGGCCGCCGCGGTCCAGGTGTCGGCGCTGGCACGGCGGGCCCGCGATGCCCTGCTCCTGCTGGTCGGCGCCTGGGCCCTGATGGCGGTGCTGCTGCCGCGCGTGCTGCCCGACGTGGCGGCCGGCATGGTGCCCCGTCCAACCCGCATCGAGATGGAAGCGGCCGTCCACGCCGAGCTGGCGCGCATCGGGGACAGTCATAACCCGGATGATCCCTACTTCCGCAATTTCCGGGACAGCGTGCTGAAACGCTTTGGCGTCAGCAAGGTGGAAGACCTGCCCGTCAATTACAAGGGGCTGGTGATCGAGGAAGGCGAGCGCCTGACCAGTGAGTTGTTCTTGGCCGGCATGCAGCGTGATTTCGCACGCCAGGCAGCACAAGGCAGCGTGCTGGAGACGGCGGCGCTGGCCGTGCCGCTGCTGGCCTTGCGCAGCATGTCGGCGGCAATGGCCGATACCGACCGCGCTGCGCACGAACGGTTCCTGCTGGCGGGCGAGGACTATCGCTATCGCTTGATCCAGGCACTGAACCGGCTGCATGCCGAAAAAGTGACCTACCACGACGACCGCGCCCAGCGCATTTCGGCTGATTACTGGCGCGCGCTGCCGCGCTACCAACATCCGCCCTCCCCGCTGGAACGCACCGTCACACAACGCGTGCGGCCCGCACTGGCCATTTTCGCCGGCTGGCTGGTCGCCGCCGCCTTGCTGGCCGCCTGGGTCGCACGCCGTTTGGAAAGGAATACTTGATGAAGAACTGGAAATTTGAGCTTCTGCTGTTGCTACGCTCGCGGCCCGCGGCTGCGGCGTTGGTGGTGCTGGCGCTGTTGTCCGCACTGTCGGTCTGGAACGGCATGCGGGCGATGGCCGCGCAGCGCATCGCGCTTGAACGGATTGCAGCCGTCCATGCCGCCGACCTGGCGGAGCGGGCGGCGCGCCAGCCTGCAGACGGCGATGCCGGGCTCACGGCCTACTACACGCCCCACCTGACCTTCACCCCCGCCCCGCCGCTGGCCTTTGCCGCCATCGGCCAGCGCGATGTCCAGCCTTATGCGCTGCAGGTGCGCGCCCTGGGGCTGCAAGCGCAGCTCTACGAATCGGAGGCGATCAACCCCGAGCTGGCCGCGCCGGGCCGCTTCGACTTTGCCTTTGTGCTGGTTTACCTGGCGCCGCTCTTCATCATCGCGCTGATGCACGACCTACTCAGCGGCGAGCGCGAGGCCGGGCGCTTGCGGCTGCTGTCTTCACTGCCCGGCAAGCCCGGCGCCTTATGGCGGCGCCGCGTGCTGCTGCGGCTTGCCCTGGTCGCCCTGGCGCTGCTCTTGCCACTGCTTGCGGGCGCGCGGCTCTCCGGCGCCGCACCGGTTGAAACGGCCCTGGTAGCGGGCGCAGCGCTGCTCTATGTCGCTTTCTGGTGCGGCGTGGCTGCCTGGGGCGCTGCCGTGTCGCGCAGCGCGGCTGCAGGCGCGGCGTTGCTGCTGGCCACCTTCGTGCTGCTCGCACTGGTGCTGCCGACGGGAGTCAACGCTGCGCTGGACCGGGCAATCCCGGTGGTGCAAGGCGCGGAGCTGGCCCTGGCGCAGCGCCAGGCGGTGCATACGGCATGGGATAAGCCGAGGGAGGAGACGATGCAGCGCTTCTTCCGCACCCATCCGGAGTGGAAGGACACGGCACCGTTGCCTGAAGGCTTCCATTGGAAATGGTATTACGCCATGCACCAGGCCGGAGACGACGCCGTTGCGGAGCAGGCAGCGCTCTACCGCGGCGCGTTATGGTCGCGCGAGCAGTGGACGCGGAACACGGGATTGTTGCTGGCAGGCGTGAACGTGCAGGTGCTGCTGCATCGGCTGGCGGGAACGGACATGGAGGCCCGCATGGCCTACCTGGATCGCGTAGCCGCCTACCACGAGCTGGTGCGGCGCCACTTTTATCCCTATGTGTTCGGTGAGCGGCCGTTTGGGCCAGCCGACTTTGCGCGGCTGCCGGTGTTTGCCCCGGCCCCAGGCGCCGGCCTTCCGCCTGCCACGCTGCTGTGCGCACTGGCCTTGCTGGCAGGCGCCGCACTGTTGCTCGGGCTGCGCAGCACAGCTCGTGTCACCATGGGGCCTGACCCCATGGGGTGACACGGGCTCGGCTGTTTACAGCTTGATGAAGTTCTCGCGGTAGTACTTGAGTTCTTCGATCGATTCGATGATGTCGGCCAGGGCGGTGTGCTTCTGGGCTTTCTTGAAGCCGGCGACCATTTCCGGCTTCCAGCGGCGGCCCAGCTCCTTCAGGGTCGACACGTCGATATTGCGGTAGTGGAAGAATGCTTCCAGCTTCGGCATGTACTTGACCATGAAGCGGCGGTCCTGGCCGATGGTGTTGCCGCACATCGGGGATTTGCCGTTCGGGACCCACTGGCGCATGAAGGCGATGAATTCGGCTTCGGCCTGGGCTTCGGTCACGGTCGACGCTTTCACGCGGTCGATCAGGCCGGAGCGGCCGTGGGTGCCCTTGTTCCAGGCGTCCATCTTGTCCAGCGTTTCGTCCGACTGGTGGATCGCCAGCACCGGGCCTTCGGCCAGCACGTTCAGGTGCATGTCGGTGACCACCATTGCCACTTCGATAATACGGTCGGTCTCAGGCTCCAGGCCGGTCATCTCCATGTCGACCCACACCAGGTTCATCTCGTTCGGGCGCTGTGGGGTGGCCGGGGTTGCTGGGGTGTCGTTCGCTTGTGACATAATTCTCTCTAAGACAATATAAGGCAGATTAATCCGCCATTTTCTCACAGGCACAGAATGTATTCACACGCGTTTTCGTTTTTGTTCGTTGGTTTTTTAACATTGACCCTGGTGGTGCGCTTCTGGCTCGCCTCGCGCCACATTCGCCATGTGCTGCAAAACCGCGCCGCCGTTCCGGCTGATTTCGCGGAAAAGATCCCGCTCTCTGCCCACCAGAAAGCTGCCGACTACACCATCGCGCGCACCAAGCTTGGGCTGCTGAACATGATGGTGTCCAGCATTGCGCTGATCTGCTTTACCTTGCTGGGCGGCCTGCAATGGCTGTCGGCCACCTTGTTCAACGCCACCGGCGGCGGCATGGCCTACCAGCTTGGGCTGATCGTCGCCTTTACCCTGGTGTCGGGCCTGATCGACCTGCCGCTCGATTACTACCGCCAGTTCAAGCTGGAAGAACGGTTCGGCTTCAACAAGATGAGCAAGCGCCTGTTCTTCCTCGACCTGGTCAAGGGCGTCGGCGTCGCTGCCGTGATCGGCCTGCCGCTGGTGTGGGTGATCCTGGTACTGATGGAAAAGGCGGGCAGCCTGTGGTGGCTGTACGCCTGGTTCGTGTGGTGCGGCTTCCAGTTGCTGGTGATGGCGCTCTACCCCAATCTGATCGCGCCGCTGTTCAACAAGTTCACTCCTTTGGCCGACGAATCGCTGAAGCAGCGCATCGAAGGCTTGATGGTGCGCGTGGGTTTCGCGTCCAAAGGCCTGTTCGTAATGGACGGTTCCAAGCGTAGCGCGCATGGCAACGCCTACTTCTCCGGTTTCGGTGCGGCCAAGCGCATCGTGTTCTACGACACCCTGGTGTCCAGCCTGTCGCCGCAGGAAGTGGAAGCGGTATTGGCCCACGAACTGGGTCACTTCAAGCTGAAACACATCGTCAAGCGCATCGTGGTGATGTTCGGCCTGTCGCTTGGCTTCCTGGCCCTGCTGGGCTACCTGAAAGGCCAGCTGTGGTTCTACACCGGCCTGGGCGTGAACCCGATCATCGTGCCCGGCCAGTCCAACGACGCACTGGCGCTGCTGCTGTTCATGCTGGTGCTGCCGGTATTTACCTTCCTGTTGGGCCCGTTGACGTCGCTCAGCTCGCGCAAGCACGAGTTCGAGGCCGATGCCTTTGCCGCCAAGCATACCGATGCGCGCGACCTGGTGTCGGCGCTGGTCAAGATGTACGAGGACAATGCCTCGACCCTGACGCCTGACCCGCTGCATTCGGCCTTCTACGACTCGCACCCGCCCGCCAGCGTGCGGATTCGTCAACTCAACCTGGCGGCATCCCAATGACAGCGAATATCCACACCGCGGCTGACCTGCGCGCCCTGCGCTGCAGCCACCAGACGCAAGCCCTGGACGCGGCCGAGGCGCTGCGCCTGGTCCAGTTGCTGGATGGCTGGAGCATGGCCAGCGGCAAGCTGGTGAACACTTTCGGCTTCAACAACTACCACGAGACGATGGCCTTCGTGAACGCGCTGGCCTACATCTCCCACCGCGAAGACCACCACCCAGAGCTGGTGGTGGGCTACAAGACCTGCCAGGTACGCTACGACACTCACTCGGTCAACGGCTTGTCGATCAACGATTTCATTTGTGCCGCCAAGGCCGATGCACTGGGCCAGGTATGAGCAAAGGAACCAAACGAACCGGCATCATCATCGCAGCCCACGGCCGACACTACCTGGCGGAAGCGGAAGGCCAGCGCCTGCAATGCGTCACGCGCGGCAAGAAGACCAATGTGGCGGTCGGCGACATCGTCGACCTGACCCTGACCTCGCCCGACCAGGCCGTGATCGACAAGATCCAGGAGCGCAAGACGCTGCTGTACCGCTCCGACCAGTACAAGTCCAAGCTGCTGGCGGCCAATGTCGACCAACTGTTCATCGTGGTCGCCACGGAACCAAGTTTCTCGGACGACCTGGTCTCGCGCGCCCTGGTGGCGGCGGAGGCGGCCGGCATCCACGTACGCCTACTGCTGAACAAGGTTGACGTGACCGACATGCTGGAACATGCCCGCAAGCGCCTGCAGGTGTATTCGGCAATGGGCTACGAGGTGATCGAAGTGTCGGCCACCGGCCAGCCGGAGCAGACCGGCGCCACGCTGGCGCCGCTGTTGCAAGGGCATTCCTCGATCCTGATCGGCCAGTCCGGCATGGGCAAGTCTTCGCTGATCAACATCCTGGTGCCGGACGCCGATATCGCCACGCGCGAGATCAGCGAGGCGCTGGATACCGGCAAGCACACCACCACCTTCACCCGCCTGTACCATGTCGGCCCCGGATCAAGCGTGATCGACTCGCCCGGCTTCCAGGAATTCGGCCTGTACCACCTGAGCGAGGGCATGCTGGAGCGGGCCTTCCGCGACTTCCAGCCTTACCTTGGCGGCTGCCGGTTCTACAACTGCCGGCACCTGAGCGAGCCGCAATGCGCGGTACTCGATGCGGTCAACGCGGGCAAGATCGCGAAGATGCGGCATACGCTGTACGGCCAGTTGCTGCACGAGTCTTCGCAGACGCTTTACTGACGGGACGCCAATGCAGCTTCTGTTTGCCGATGACGATGCCGTTGCGCAGTGGGAGCTTGAGCTCCTGCCCCTGCGCGGCATCGCGCGGCTTCCAGTGCTGCTGCCCCTGGCCTGGCACCTGCGCCAGCGCGACGGCAAGCGTGCGCAGGAACTGGCGCGTGAAGCGGCCGCCCTGCTGCCAGCCGCCCACTTGCCGGACGATGCACGCGCTTCACTGGAAGCAAGGCTGCACCTGGTTGATGGCGAAAGCCGCTGGCTGCAGGGTGAACTCGATGCCGCCGCCAACCTCGCCGCGCGCGCGCTGGCGGTGTTCGAGGCGCAAGGCGACGACATCGGCCGCGCCGACACGCACTGGCTGAAAGCCTGGATTTCCGTCGACCGCGGCAACCACGGCCAGCGCGATGCCGAACTGGAGGCCTGCTCCAACGCAGCCCATGCAGCCGGCGACGAGCAGCGCGCCGCAATTGCCGATGCGGTCCAGGCACGCTGGGCGGCGCTGCGCGACCTGCACGCTGCCAGCGAACGCTGGGGCCTGCGTTTCGACCTGTCCCAGGATGTCCCGTCCAGCGTCGATTGCTGGATCAACGATTTCTTTGCCATCGCCGCCAGCCAGGCCGGCGACATCGGCAATTCGGCCGGCTTCTACATCCGCAGCTACGAGGCTGCCCTGGAAACCGGCCAGATCCGCGCCGCCGCCACCGCAGCGACCAATATCGCGGAAAAATTCTCGCAGTTGAACGACCACCATTCCGGCCTGGAATGGATGCAGCGCGCCATGGACCTTGCCAGGCCGACCGGTTGGCCGCGCAGCATCGGCTCCTGCCTGGTGCATACGGCGGATATCGTGCGCCGCCTGGGCCGGCTGGACGCGGCGGAGGAACTGCTGCGCGAGGCGCTGGTGATCCTGGCACCGCAGGCCAACGGCCGCACCTACGCCATCGCCTTGCAGCACCTGGGCGAACTGTGCCTGGACAAGAAGGATTACGGCGAGGCGCTGGACGCCTTCCAGCGCCTGTCGGAGCGCGCCGAAGCGCTGCAGCAGGGCGACTTCAAGATCGTCGCTCTGCGCGGCCAGGCGCACGCCCTGTGCTTCCTGAACCGCTCGCTGGAGGCGCTGGACATGGCGCTGCTGGCAGTGGAACGCGCCTCGCGCCACCACAACGCCTTTCACCACGTGGCCGCGCTGCGCGTGCTGGCCCTGATCCACGGCCAGCTCCAGCTGTCCGCGCCGCCCGGCATGGAAGCGCCCAACGCCCGCCTGCATTACCTGCACAAGGCCCTGGAAGCGGCGCAGACCATCAAGGGCTACACCGTGCCGGGCGACCTGTATGACGCGCTGGGCGCTGAATATGCGCGCCTGGGCGATTTTGGCCGCGCCTACGAAATGGCCACCGCCGCCAGCGCCGCGCGCGAGAAGACGCACACGCTGGAAGCCACCAGCCGCGCCATCGCCATGCAGGTGCACCACCAGACCGAGCAGGCGCGCGCGGAAGGCCTGCACCATCGCGAGCTGGCCATGTCCGAAGCGCGCCGCGCCGAGGTGCTGCAGCAGACCAGCAAGCTGCTGGAACGCCTGTCCGCCATCGGCCAGGAAATCACTACCCACCTCGATGCCGGCGCCGTGTTCCAGGCCCTGGACCGCCACACCCACGCCCTGCTGTCGGCCAATACCTTCGCCGTCTACCTGGTCGATCCGGCCGGCCGCCAGCTGGAACGCGCCTTCGGCGTGGAAGCCGGCCAGGCCCTGCCCCGCAACGCGATTCCGCTCGACCACCCGACCGCCTACACCGCGCAATGCCTGCGCGAACGGTGCGAGGTGTACATCGACCAGGTTCCGCCTGAACGCGACAGCCTGGTGACGCCCGGCACCGCAGCCAGCCGCAGCGCGCTTTACGTGCCGCTGCTGGTGGGCGAGCGGGCGCTGGGGGTGATGACGGCGCAAGCCATGCATGCCAATGCCTACGGTGAACGGGAACGCCTGATCTTCCGCACGCTGTGCGCCTACGGCGCCATCGCGCTCGACAACGCCCTGGCCTACAGCCAGCTGCAGGAAGCCCAGTCGCAACTGGTATCGCAGCAAAAGCTGGCGGCCCTCGGCGCGTTGATGGCGGGCGTGGCGCACGAACTGAATACGCCGATCGGCAACAGCCTGCTGATTGCCAGCACGATGGAACAGAAAACCAACGAGCTGGAAAACGCCATCAACGGCCCAGGACTGCGCAAGTCCGAACTGCTGTCCTTCATCGAAGATACGCGCAAGGCGTCGGCCCTGGTGATGCGCGGCCTGCACAGCGCGGCCGACCTGGTATCGAGCTTCAAGCAGGTGGCAGTGGACCGCACCACCGAGCAGCGCCGCATCTTCGACCTGCAGCAGGTGACGCATGAAGTGGTGGCGACGATGATGAACCGCATCCGCAAGGACGGCCACAAGATCGACTTCGACGTGCCGGAGCTGGTCATGCTGGACAGCTACCCCGGCCCGTTCGGCCAGGTCGTCACGAACCTGATCAACAACGCCCTGCTGCACGCCTTCGACGGCCGCGAAGGCGGCCAACTGCGCCTGGTGGCCGCCACGCCGGTGGAAGGCCGCGTGCTAATATCCTTCAGTGACGACGGCGGCGGCATCGCGCCGGAGCACCTGACGCGCATCTTCGACCCGTTTTTCACCACCAAGCTGGGGCAAGGCGGCTCGGGGCTGGGCTTGTCAATCAGTTACAACATCGTCACTTCCCTGCTGGGCGGCCAGATTGCCGTCGACAGCAGCGACGCAGGCACCACCTTCACGCTTGACCTGCCGATATCAGCGCCAAGGCATGATCCCGAACGCCCGGCCACGATTTATTGAAATGCCCGTATAATCTTTAGTCCACCGCAGCAAAACTTTGCAAAGATGTCTATACCACCTAAAAGCATCAAGCACTATCTCCAGTTCAACGATCTGACCCTGGAGGAGTACGAATATGTGATCGCCCGCGCAGCGGAAATCAAGCGCAAGTTCAAGGCCTACGAGATTTACCACCCCCTGATCGACCGCACCCTGGTCATGGTGTTCGACAAGAACTCGACCCGCACCCGCCTGTCCTTCGAAGCCGGCATGCACCAGCTGGGCGGCGCTGCGATCTACCTGAACACCCGCGATTCCCAGCTGGGACGCGGCGAGCCGGTGGAAGACGCGGGCCAGGTCATGTCCCGCATGTGCGACATCATCATGGTGCGCACCTTCGGCCAGGACATCATCGAGCGTTTCGCCGCCCATTCGCGCGTGCCGGTGATTAACGGCCTGACCAACGAACACCACCCATGCCAGGTATTTGCCGACATCTTCACCTATATCGAGCATCGCGGCTCGATCAAGGGCAAGGTGGTGGCCTGGGTGGGCGACGCCAACAACATGCTGTATTCCTGGCTGCAGGCGGCTGAAGTGTTCGGCTTCCACGTCAACGTCTCCACGCCGCACGGCTACGACATGGACATGTCGCTGGTATCGACCGACCGCTACACCTTCTTCGCCAACCCGTCCGATGCCTGCGAAGGCGCGGACCTGGTCAACACCGACGTGTGGACCTCGATGGGCTACGAAGAAGAAAACGCGGCCCGACTGAAGGCCTTCGACGGCTGGATCGTCGATTCCGCCAAGATGTCCCGCGCCAAGCCGGACGCCCTGTTCATGCACTGCCTGCCGGCCCACCGCGGTGAAGAAGTTTCAGCCGAAGTCATCGACGGCCCGCAATCCGTGGTCTGGGACGAAGCCGAGAACCGCCTGCACGTACAGAAAGCCCTGATCGAATATTTGCTGCTGGGCAAAATTGCTCAATAAATGGGGACGTACCCCATTTTTCAGGCAACACCATCCAATACCAACTGACTGAGAAAATCATGAGCGACGTAAAGAAAGTAGTCCTCGCCTACTCCGGCGGCCTGGACACCTCCGTGATCCTGAAATGGCTGCAGGATAACTACCAGTGCGAAATCGTGACCTTCACCGCCGACCTGGGCCAGGGCGAAGAGCTGGAACCGGCACGCGCCAAGGCGCTGAAGTTCGGCATCAAGCCTGAGAACATCTTCATCGACGACGTGCGCGAAGAGTTCGTACGCGATTTCGTTTTCCCTATGTTCCGCGCCAACACCGTGTACGAGGGCGAATACCTGCTGGGTACTTCGATCGCGCGTCCGCTGATCGCCAAGCGCCTGATCGAGATCGCCAACCAGACCGGCGCTGACGCCATCTCGCACGGCGCCACCGGCAAGGGCAACGACCAGGTGCGCTTCGAACTGGGCGCCTATGCGCTGAAGCCAGGCGTGCGCGTGATCGCTCCATGGCGCGAGTGGGACCTGCTGTCGCGTGAGAAGCTGCTGAAATACGCGGAAGACGCCGGCATCGAAATCGACATGAAGCACAAGAACGGCGGCGCACCGTATTCGATGGACGCCAACCTGCTGCACATCTCGTTCGAAGGCCGCCACCTGGAAAACCCGAGCGCCGAAGCCGAAGAATCGATGTGGCGCTGGACCGTCAGCCCGGAAGCCGCGCCGGACCAGCCGGAATACCTGGACCTCGAATTCGAAAAGGGCGACATCGTGGCCCTGAACGGCAAGCGCATGTCCCCTGCCACCGTCCTGGCTGAATTGAACCGCCTGGGCGGCAAGCACGGCATCGGCCGCCTGGACCTGGTGGAAAACCGCTACGTCGGCATGAAGTCGCGCGGCTGCTACGAAACCCCTGGCGGCACCATCATGCTGAAGGCGCACCGCGCCATCGAGT
>Ga0209050_1003526_pt1 | contig 11423 bp, 10 predicted proteins | sample Araplavi_mTSA_r2_FD_184276 | JGI IMG/M metagenome (GOLD analysis project Ga0209050, IMG submission 184276) | Arabidopsis root microbial communities from North Carolina, USA - plate scrape MF_Cvi_mTSA_r2 (SPAdes) (version 2) | ecosystem: Host-associated > Plants > Roots > Endosphere | place: USA...
TATTGCCCAAAGCTTTCTGCAAACCGGCAAGTTCGATAGCCACAACCTGAAGGCTTTCACCTATGGCGAAATCAACGCCCTGTTGAAACCGTCCGGGAAAGCCTGAGCCCATGGCCGACGGCTATCGGGCTGCCAGTGAGTTCCTGGCCGCCATCGATGACGACTGGCGCCGCCACATCGACGCCACCGGCCCCTGCCTGCACCAGCCGCATGCGGCGCGTGATCCGTATGAATCGCTGGTGCGGGCGATTGCCTATCAGCAACTGCACGCCAAGGCCGGCGATGCGATTGTCGGGCGGCTGCTGGCGCTGTTCGGTTCGGGTGCCTTTCCCCGGCCTGAACAGATCGTCGCCACGGACTTCGACCGATTGCGCAGTTGCGGGTTTTCCGCGAGCAAGATCGCGACCATCCAGGGTATTGCCCAGGCATCACTGGACGGTGTGGTGCCGGATTACGCCACGGCGCTGGCCATGGACGATGAGGCACTGATCGAGCGGTTGATCACATTGCGCGGCGTCGGGCGCTGGACCGTGGAGATGCTGCTGATCTACAGCCTGGAACGCCCGGACATCCTGCCGGCCGATGACTTTGGCGTGCGTGAGGGTTATCGCCGGCTCAAGGGGCTTCAGGTGCAGCCGACGCGCAAGCAGATGATCGAGATCGGCTCGGCGTGGAGCCCTTACCGGACGGTGGCGGCCTGGTATCTATGGCGGGTGCCCGGGCGGTAGACCGCGTTATCGTTCTTCGCGAGCAAGCCCGCTCCCACATTTGAAATGCAATCCCCTGTGGGAGCGGGCTTTCTCGCGAAGACGTCAGCCCAGTCAACACAGCATCACAACCCCGACTTCAACCGGCTGAACGCCCGGATCAACGCCCGGTTGAACGCCTTGCCATTGTCATTCTTGCTGTACAGCGAAGCCTTGACCGCGGCCGGTGGATACGTCCCCGGATCATTGCGGATCGCCGGGTCGATCAAGCCATCCGCCGCCGTGATCGCATTGGCGTAATGGATGGTGTCGGTGATCGGCGCAATCACTTGCGGGGTCATCAGGTAGTCCATCAACGCAAGAGCAGCCTTCGGATGCGGCGCATCCCTGGGAATGACCATGGCATCGAACCAGATCAACGTGCCCTCCTTCGGAATCCGGTACTGGAGCGAATAGGGTTTACCCGCCGCCTCCGCCTGGCCCGCCGCGATGCCCACGTTGCCGTTCCACGACATCGCCACGCAGGTGTTGCCGTTGGCCAGGTCGCTGATGTTCAGGTCGTTGTCGAAGTAGCGAATGTACGGCCGGATCTTCGCCAGTTGCTGCTCGGCGAGTTTCAGGTCGTCGAGGTTCTGGCGGTTGATGTCCAGCCCCATGTACTTCATGACCGCCGCGAACACTTCATTGGGATCATTGAGCAGGCTGACCCCGCAATCGGCGAATTTCGAGACCACGGCCGGGTCGAACAGCATCGCCCAACTGTCGGTCGGCGCGTCGGCCAGGCGCTGTTTCACGGCCTGTTCCTGGTAACCCACGCCCGTGGTGCCCCAGGCGTAGATCCCGGCATAGCGATTGCCCGGATCGAACACCGCCATGTGCTGGCGGAACTCCTCGCCAACGCCGGCGAAATGCGGCAGTTGCTGCTTGTCGACCGTCTGCACCGCGCCACTCTCGATGGCGCGCGACAGGTGCTGTCCCGCCGTCAACACCAGGTCGTAGCCACTGCGGCCGGTGAGCAGCTTGGTCTCGACGGTTTCCAGGGAATCGAAATGATCGACCACCACATGGATGCCGGTTTTTTCCTCGAAATTCTTCAGGGTATCCGGGGCCAGGTACTCGCCCCAGATGTACAGGTTGACCACCGGTCTGGCGGTGTCGGCGGCCTGCACACACAGGGGTGCAAGCACCAGCAGTATTGCTTGAGTCAGTTTGTGCAGGCCCATATTTAAACTCCCTTTTTGTTGCAAGCAGTGCCGGCGTACTGCGGCATGGTGATGCACGCGACGTTGCCGCCGCCGAGGAGGATCTCCCGGGAGTTTTCGATGCCGACGATGCTGTGTTTCGGAAACAGTTCGGCCAGGGTCGCCAGCGCCACCTTGTCGTTGCGATCACCAAACAGCGGCACCACGATGGCGCTGTTGCCGGCGTAGTAGTTGATGTACGACGCGCAGATCTTCGTCCCGGCCTGGCGGGTATGGGTGCTGTCCTGCTGGTCGAGCCCTTCGGCTTCTTCGGCCGTCCATTCCAGCACATCCGGCTGCGGCAGCTTGTGCACGATCAGCTCGCGGCCGCGACTGTCGCGGGTGCTGCGCAGGATGTCATAGGCTTCCTGATAGATTTCCCACTGTGGGTCGTCGCGGTTGTCGGTCCATTGCAGCACCACTTCACCGGGGCGCACGAAGCAGGCGAGGTCGTCGACGTGGCCATCGGTTTCGTCGAACTTGCAGCCCCGCGGCAACCAGATCACCTGCTCGGCGCCGAGGTAGTCGGTGAGTCGACGGGTGACTTCGTCCTTGCCCAGATGCTGGTTGCGGTTGCGATTGAGCAGGCATTGCTCGGTGGTGAGGATGCTGCCCTGGCCGTCGCTCTGGATGCCGCCCAGTTCGGCAATCAAGGGGGCGCGATAGCGGTCGAAGCGTTCGATTTCGAGGATCTTGCTCGCGATCTGGTCGTCCTTGTCCCACGGGTAGTACAGGCCGCCGTCGAGCCCGCCGTAGGCATTGAATTCGAAGTCGACGCCGCGCACTTCGCCGCTCTGGTCATTGACCACGAAGCACGGGCCGCTGTCGCGGAACCAGGTGTCGTTGCAGGTCATTTCCACCACACGCACCTGCGGCGGCAACTGGCGGCGCGCGGTGGCGAACTGTGCCGCCGAGGCGCACACGGTGACCGGCTCACTCATGGAAATGGCAGTGACGATCTGCACCCAGACTTTCTGCGCAGGCTTGGCACCGTTGCGCCAGACGTCGGTGCGCTCCGGCCAGCCGAGCCAGCAACCGGACTTGGCTTCGAATTCGCCGGGCAGACGGAAACCGTCCTGTTTGGGAGTGGTGTCGAGCAAACGGGCCATGGTCAAACCTCTTCAGCAGGGATTGGAATGACCACAGGCTAAGGGCGTTGGCGACTGGCTCGCCAACGATGATTATTTCGGAATACTTGAATTCAACTCATCAATCGAGCAACTGATCGTTGAACCACTCCAGCATCTGCGCCACTGCCGGACGTTCCAGCCGCACCCGTTCGCACACCAGCGCGTATTGTCCCAGGGCAGTCATGCTCGATGTAAACGGCCGCACCAGGCGGCCGCTGAGCAAGTCTTCCTGGGCCGTCAGGTTGTCGCCCATGGCCACGCCCTGCCCTTGCGCCGCCGCCTCCAGCGCAAGCCCCGCATGGGCGAAATACAACTGGCGGTCGGGGCGCTGGTCACCGGCATGGCTGGTGAGCCAGGCGGTCCAGGTCTTGCCGTCCTGGTCGTCGTGCAGCAGGCAGTGACGGGCCAGGTCCTTCGGGGTTTTCAGCGTGCCCTGGTTGAACAGGCCGGGGCTGCACACCGGGAAGAACTGCAACGCCGGCAGCGGCCGGACGAAATACGCGCTGCTGTCCACCGGGCCGGTGCCGTAGGTGATCGCCAGGTCGATGTCTTCTCCCGGCGCCGTGGCGTCGATCGGTTGTTCGTACAGGTGCAGGGTGATATGCGGATAGCGCGCATAGAAATCCGTGAGACGGCTCATCAGCCACTTTTGCGCCAGCTCGGCGGTCACCGCCAGACGCAGCACCGCGAGCGATGAAGGATCACGCAGTTCATCGCAGGCATCGCCAATCAGTTCGAACGCCTGCTGCAAACTCTGCATCAGGCGCCCGGCGGCCAGCGTCGGGCGAATCTGCCGGCCTTCGCGCACGAACAGCGGCACACCGAGCTGCTCCTCGAGTTGGCGAATCTGGTGGCTAACCGCGCTGTCGGTGACACACAACTCGGCTGCCGCCCGGCCGAAATGAGCATGGCGGGCGGCGCATTCGAAGGTTCGCAGGGCTGCCAGGGAAGGTAATCGTCGCATCAGGTCGTGTCCCGGTTTCGAGGGGGACATGCTGACTTGGCCTTTGGCAGGCGTCCAGTGGGACCGCGTTATCGTTCTTCGCGAGCAAGCCCGCTCCCACAGGGGATCGCATTCAAAATGTGGGAGCGGGCTTGCTCGCGAATGGGCCGGCCCATTCACCACAAATCCACCCGCCCATCACCTTCCCTTATGGATCATGACATCCACCCGCACCCGGCACATGCTGGACGTGACCCGCGCACAAAGCGGCGAAGCCGAACTCACCCTGGCTTTTCTCGCCTGTCGAGTCACGCTAACGGTCTAGGCTTTTCCGGGTACGCTCAAGACAGCCGGAGGCTCCCATGCAACTCGAAGGTTCCTGCCATTGCGGCGCGGTGTCGTTCAGCCTGACCTGCGCCCACCCCTACCCGTACCAGCGTTGCTACTGCTCGATCTGCCGCAAGACCCAGGGCGGTGGCGGCTATGCGATCAACCTCGGTGGCGATGCCGCCAGCCTCAAGGTGCGCGGGCGCAAGCACATCGCGATTTACCATGCGCGGCTCAAGGAAGAAGGCGACAAACGCGCCCACAACAGCAGCGCCGAGCGGCATTTCTGTGCGGTCTGCGGCTCGGGCCTGTGGCTGTTCAGCCCGCAGTGGCCGGAATTGATTCATCCGTTCGCCTCTGCCATCGACACGCCGCTGCCGGTGCCTCCAGAGCACACGCACCTGATGCTCGGCTCGAAAGCGCCGTGGGTGGAGGTCCAGGCACAACCCGGGGATCAGCAGTTCGATCTGTACCCTGAAGAATCCATCGCCCAGTGGCATCAGCGTCTCGGCCTGGCTCGCTGAGAATAATTATCAGTTTTTTCAGGCGGTAGTTCCCCTTTGCGTGTTTCGTTCGGTTAACCCCTCAGAAGCACTTCAACTACCGATCGATTCGATGCAAAGGGATCCCCATGTCGCACCCGCTGGTCACCCGTTTCCGTTTTGCCATGTGCCCTCTGGCGCTGGCCCTGCCCGCCGCCCTGCTGAGCCTCGCCGCCCACGCCGCCGAAACCGATGCCGAGAAGAAGCCGGCGAAGGACGACGGTGTACTGCAACTGGGCGCAACGACCATTTCCGCTCAGGCGTTGGGCGCCACCACCGAAGGCACCCACTCCTACACCACCGGTTCAACGTCTTCGGCCACCGGCCTGCCCCTGTCGATCCGCGAAACGCCGCAATCGGTGACCGTCATCACCCGTCAGCAGATGGACGACCGCGGCGTGCAGACCGTCGGCGACGCGCTGCGCAACACCCCCGGCATTTCGACGCAGAAGTACGACAGTGACCGCACCGAGTTTTCCGCCCGTGGTTTTGCCATCACCAACTTCCAGTACGACGGCATCAACATCCCGTATGACGGCGTCTACGGTGAAAACCCCAGCAACAGCGACGACGCCTCCAGCCTGGACCACATCGAAATCGTCAAGGGTGCGACCGGCCTGATGACCGGTTCGGGCGACCCGGCTGCCACCGTCAACCTGATCCGCAAGAAGCCGACCAAGGAATTCAAGGCGTCGATCAGCGGCACCGTCGGTTCGTGGGATGCCTATCGCAGCGTCGGCGACATTTCCGGTTCACTGAACGATTCCGGCAGCGTACGTGGCCGCTTTGTCGGCGCTTATTCCGACAAGAACTCCTACCAGGATCACTACAGCCAGAAGAAGGACCTGTTCTACGGCGTCCTCGAAGCCGACCTGACGCCCGACACCCTGCTGACCTTCGGCGTCGACAAGTCCAGCGCCACTCCGCGCGGCTCGTCCTGGACCGGCAACCCGGTTTACTTTTCGGACGGCGGCCGTACCGACTTCCCTCGTCACTTCAACCCGGGCGCCGACTGGAGTCGTCGCGACTTCGACGACATCACCTACTTCGCCTCCCTGGAACAGGCCCTGGCCAACGACTGGACGTTCAAGGCCACTGTCGACCAGAAAACCACCGATCACGACACTCGCCTGGCCTCGGCCAGTGGCGGCAACCCGGACCGTGCCACCGGTGAAGGCATGTTCCTGTACTGGGGTCGCTGGGAAGGTCATCGGGTGCAAAACACCGCTGACGTGAACGTCACCGCCCCCTTCTCCCTGGGTGGCCGCGAGCATGAACTGGTGGCCGGCTTCATGGCCTCCCACTCGCGCCAGACCGGCGCGACCTTCGACACCAGTGCCTTCGCCATGGTCCCGGGGAGCATCTACGACTGGAACGGCGATCTGCCGGAACAGGACTTCCCGAAGAACGGCAAGTACGAACGCACCCAAAGCCAGAACGGCCTGTACCTGGCCACGCGCCTGCACGCGACCGATGACCTGTCGATCATCCTCGGCAGCCGCTTGAGCACCTTCAAGTACAACGAAGACTATTCGTACTACCCGAGTGCGGGACTCGATGACACCCATGCCAGCTACAAGGAACATGGCGTGGTCACGCCTTATGCCGGTGTGGTCTATGACCTGGACGACACCTACTCGGCCTACGCCAGCTACACCAGCATCTACCAGCCGCAAACCTACAAAGACATCAACGGTTCGACCCTGGCACCGGTCGAAGGCGACAGCTACGAAGCCGGCCTGAAAGCCGCCTACTTCGACGGGCGACTGAATGCCAGCCTGGCCCTCTTCCGCATCGAGCAAGACAACCTCGCTGAATCGATCGGCACCAATCCGGTGACCAACGAAGGCATCTACAAAGCCGTCGACGGCGCGACCACCAAAGGCGTGGAACTGGAACTGGCCGGTGAAGTGGCCGAGGGCTGGAACGTATCGGCCGGCTACACCTACGCCCGCACCCGTGACGCTGATGAACAGCGCATCTTCGGCTTCCCGCTGTCCACCAGCAAACCGGAACACGTCGTGCGTACGTTCACCACCTACCGCCTGCCCGGCGCACTGGACAAGGTGACCATCGGTGGCGGCATCAGCTGGCAGAGCGCGTTCTACGGCAAGATCTACAGCCCGACCGTGGGCGACTACACCCGCATCAAGCAAGGTGGATACACCCTCGTCGACCTGATGAGCCGCTACCAGTTCAACGAGAACCTGAGCTTCACCGTCAACTCCAACAACGTCTTCGACAAACGCTACCTGACGGGCCTGGGCAACTTCGACACCACGTACTACGGCGAACCACGCAACGTGATGTTGACCACCACGTGGGATTTCTGAAGCTGGACACCTGACAAAAAACCGGCCAGAAAGGCTAAAGCCAGTCAGTCAAGCCCGCTCCCACACTGGATCCCGGCGTTTATGAGATCCTCTGTGGGAGCGCGTCGGAACCACACCAGCTGATCAGGCTGCAGCCGGTACGCCGCTATGGAAACGGAATTCCACATCCGGGGATTCGATCAGTTCCTGTTCGGCGGCGCGGACCTTGTCGATCACCTGGGCGATGTCCCTGGCGTCGCCATACTGGTAGGCCAGTTTCAGGTAACCCTGGAAATGCCGGGCCTCGCTCTTGAGCAGGCCGAAATAGAACTTGCCCAGTTCTTCGTCCAGATGCGGCACCAGCGCTTCGAAACGCTCGCAACTGCGGGCCTCGATGAAGGCGCCCACCACCAAAGTGTCCACCAGCTTCACCGGCTCGTGACTGCGCACCACCTTGCGCAGGCCCGACGCATAACGCCCGGCGGACAGCTGGCGCAGGGCAATCTTGCGGCGCTTCATCAGGCGCATGACCTGCTCGTGGTGCACCAGTTCTTCCCGGGCCAGGCGCGACATCATGTTGATCAGGTCGACGTGGGAATGGTACTTGGCGATCAGGCTCAACGCGGTGCTGGCGGCCTTGAATTCGCAGTTCTTGTGGTCGATCAGCAAGGTTTCCTGATCGGCCAGCGCGGCTTGAACCCAGCCGTCGGGGGTGCGGCAGCCAAGGAACTCGTGAATTTCGGGAAGGATCATGGGGCTCACGGACAAATAGGTTCAAAACGAAGGGCGCCGATTATACCGGCCTGCCCGCAGACCACCAGTCGCCAACCGTTGATATGCATCAAGTCCCCGAATCGCAGGCAGCAACTATAGTTGTGCAACGCCGTGCTTTTTAATTTTCAGGAGATCGCACTCATGCAAGCCGTACGCAGCATTCTGGTGGTCATCGACCCCGAACACTCCGAAAGCCTGGCGCTCAAACGGGCGAAGCTGATCGCCGGGGTGACCCAGGCGCAGTTGCATCTGCTGGTATGCGACCCCAAGCATGATCACAGTGGCCTGTTGGGTGTGCTCAAGGCCGCTTTGACGGAGGACGGCTACAGCGTCACCACCGAGCAAGCCTGGAACCACAGCCTGCATCAAACCATCGTCGAGGTTCAGCAAGCCGAAGGCTGCGGTCTGGTGGTGAAGCAGCACTTTCCCGACAACGCCTTGAAAAAGGCCCTGCTGACACCCGAAGACTGGAAATTGCTGCGCCAATGCCCTTCCCCGGTACTGCTGGTGAAAACCGCTGGCTCATGGAAAGACAAAGTGATCCTGGCCGCTGTCGACGTCGGCAACACCGACCTCGAACACCGCCACCTGCACGACACCATCATCAATCATGGTTATGAAATCGCAACCCTGGCCAAGGCCCGTTTGCACGTGATCAGCGCCCACCCGTCGCCGATGCTGTCGTCGGCCGACCCGACGTTTCAACTCAGCGAAACCATCCAGGCGCGCTACCGCGAGCAATGCAAGTCGTTCCAGGCCGAGTACGACATCGACGATGAACACCTGCACATCGAGGAAGGCCCGGCGGACGTGTTGATTCCGTTCATGGTGCACAAGCTGCAGGCGGCCGTGACCGTCATCGGCACCGTGGCCCGTAGCGGGTTGTCAGGCGCGTTGATCGGCAATACGGCGGAAGTGGTGCTCGATGCGGTCGAGAGCGATGTGCTGGTGCTCAAGCCGACGGAGATCGAGGATCATCTCGAGGAGATTGCCGGCAAGTATTGAGATAGGTGGTGATTGAAAGGCCGTCTTCGCGAGCAAGCCCGCTCCCACAGAGGATTTGTGAACGACGCAAATCCCCTGTGGGAGCGGGCTTGCTCGCGAAGCTTTTAAAAATCAGCCTTCAAACGCGTCCTTGAGGAACCCCGGCGCTATGTAGCGCTGGTAGTGCGCCTCGGAGAGCAGGAAAAACTCCCGATCAATGGCATCGCGCAGTTCCGGCAGGTTCCAGTCGCGAAACTCCGGCAGCAACACCATCCCGTAGGCTTCCAGGTTGTTGATCACCCGCGCCCCCCGGGCGATCAACTGGTAGGCCCAGCAATATTCTGACTGATGGGGTACGAAACGGATCTTGCGTTGCTCCAGCTGCATCCGCAGCTGCGCCGGATCGAAAACTTCCACCTTGGCGGCCATCACTTGCGACAGCAATTGCTCAAGACGCAGCCATACAGCGCGCTTTTCCTCCTCGTTGTAACCGTTCCAGTGGATCACTTCGTGGTGGAAACGCTTGCAGCCACGGCACACCAGGTCACCGTAAACAGTGGAGCAAAGGCCGACGCACGGCGTCTTGATGGTCTGATTGGGCATAGGTAGGCAAAACGCGAAAAAGCAGAACAGGCCGGCATGTTAGACCTTTGTCCACCATTGATCACCCCTCAAAGTTCAGGGCCATGGCTAAATCGGCGTTTAGCGGCCGCCACCAAAGTCCAATAAAACCCGACTTACCTTAAATTTTTTTTTGCCGTAGAATCAGCCTGCCTTTTTAGGCGCCAATGTCCGTTAGAAGCTGTTTTCAAAGCGTCACGAGCACAGTCGTTCCTTCAGAGCGGTGTTGGCGAGGGGTTTTTCCAGCGGGGAAAAGCCCAACGCCAACCCTCATCAGCTCCCGTTCTGCAGGCGTAAAACTTTGAAAGCAGCTTCTGTAAGGAATTGTCGGTAATTCTGGCTAAGTGGCTCACAACGCCATGCAGCGCATGAGTACGGCAATTTCGGGATGAGCGTCCCGGACACCCATTTGGGACCACTGATGAGGGTAATAACTGTGCTTGAAGCCTACCGCAAACATATCGAAGAGCGCGCAGCACTGGGTATCGTTCCCCAGCCGCTAAACGCCGAACAAACTGCAGGCCTGGTCGAGCTGCTGAAAAATCCCCCGGCTGGCGAAGAAGCATTCCTCGTTGACCTGATCACCAATCGCGTTCCGCCTGGAGTGGACGAAGCAGCCTATGTCAAGGCCGGCTTCCTGTCCGCCATCGCCAAAGGCGAAGCCAACTCCCCCCTGATCGACAAGAAGCGCGCTGTTGAACTGCTCGGCACCATGCAGGGCGGCTACAACATCGTGACCCTGGTGAACCTGCTGGACGACGCCGAACTGGCGCCAGTAGCCGCCGAAGAACTCAAGCACACCCTGCTGATGTTCGATGCCTTCCACGACGTCGCTGAAAAAGCCAAGAACGGTAACGTTCACGCCAAAGGCGTGCTGCAATCCTGGGCTGACGGCGAGTGGTTCGTGAAGCGCCCGACCCTGGCCGACAAGATCAGCCTGCGCGTGTTCAAGGTCACCGGCGAAACCAACACCGACGACCTGTCCCCTGCGCCTGATGCCTGGTCCCGTCCGGACATCCCGCTGCACGCCCTGGCCATGCTGAAAATGGCTCGCGACGGCATCGTGCCTGACGCACAAGGCGTCACCGGCCCGATGAAGCAGATCGAAGAAATGCGCAACGCCGGCTTCCCGATCGCCTACGTCGGCGACGTGGTCGGTACCGGTTCTTCGCGTAAATCGGCCACCAACTCCGTACTGTGGTTCTTCGGCGACGACGTTCCTTACGTGCCGAACAAGCGTGCCGGCGGTTTCTGCTTCGGCAGCAAGATCGCTCCGATCTTCTACAACACCATGGAAGATGCTGGCGCACTGCCAATCGAATTCGACGTTTCCAACATGCACATGGGCGACGTGATCGACCTGTACCCGCATGCTGGCAAAGTCTGCAAGCACGGCACCGACGAAGTCCTGACCACCTTCGAAATGAAGACCCCGGTCCTGTTGGACGAAGTTCGTGCCGGCGGCCGTATTCCGCTGATCATCGGCCGTGGCCTGACCGAGAAGGCTCGCACTGAGCTGGGCCTGCCACCTTCGACCCTGTTCAAGAAGCCTGAAGCTCCGGCTGAAAGCACCAAGGGTTTCACCCTGGCGCAGAAAATGGTCGGCAAGGCTTGCGGCGTGACCGGCGTTCGTCCGGGCACCTACTGCGAACCGAAGATGACCACCGTGGGCTCCCAGGACACCACAGGTCCAATGACCCGTGACGAACTGAAAGACCTGGCGTGCCTGGGCTTCTCGACCGATCTGGTGATGCAGTCCTTCTGCCACACCGCGGCTTATCCAAAGCCGATCGACGTGACCACCCACCACACCCTGCCTGACTTCATCATGACCCGCGGCGG
>Ga0209050_1003529_pt1 | contig 11415 bp, 8 predicted proteins | sample Araplavi_mTSA_r2_FD_184276 | JGI IMG/M metagenome (GOLD analysis project Ga0209050, IMG submission 184276) | Arabidopsis root microbial communities from North Carolina, USA - plate scrape MF_Cvi_mTSA_r2 (SPAdes) (version 2) | ecosystem: Host-associated > Plants > Roots > Endosphere | place: USA...
GAACCCCTCGGACCCGCCGTATCTGCACGGGCTCAACGGCCCGCAGCGACAGGCCGTGCTGACGACCGAAGGCCCGGTGCTGATGCTCGCGGGCGCCGGCACGGGCAAAACCGCGGCGCTGACCGCCCGCCTCGCGCACATCATGGCGACGCGCCGCGCCTGGCCGTCCGAAATTCTCGCGGTGACCTTCACCAACAAGGCGGCGCGCGAAATGCGCGAACGCATCGGGCGGATGGTCGGCGACGTTGTCGAGGGCATGCCATGGCTCGGCACCTTCCACAGCATCGCGGCGAAGATGCTGCGACGCCACGCCGAACTCGTCGGGCTGCAGAGCAATTTCACCATCCTCGACACCGACGACCAGCTCCGCGTCCTCAGGCAGCTGATTCAGGCCGAGGGGCTCGACGAGAAACGCTGGCCCGCGCGCCAGCTCGCCGGCCTGATCGACAAATGGAAGAACCGCGGGCTCGTTCCCGCCGATCTCGACGCTGCCGACAAGGAATCCTACGCCGACGGCAAGGGCCAGCATTTCTATGCGCTCTATCAGGCGCGATTGAAGACGCTCAACGCCTGCGATTTCGGCGACCTGCTGCTCCACATGCTCGTGATCCTGAAGACGCACCGCGACGTGCTCGAACAATATCAGGATCGTTTCAAATATATCCTCGTCGACGAATATCAGGACACCAACGCCAGCCAGTATCTGTGGCTCCGCCTGCTCGCGCAAACTCGGAAAAACATCTGCTGCGTTGGCGACGATGACCAGTCGATCTATTCGTGGCGCGGCGCCGAGGTGGCGAACATATTGCGCTTCGAAAAGGATTTCCCGGGCGCGACCGTGATCCGCCTTGAACAGAATTACCGTTCGACACCGCAAATCCTCGCCGCCGCCTCGGCGCTGATCGCGCAGAATTCGGGGCGCCTTGGCAAAACACTGTGGACCGACCTCGAACCCGGCGACAAGCTGCGCGTTGTCGGCGTGTGGGACGGCCCCGAGGAAGCGCGCCGGATCGGCGAGGAACTCGAAAGCCTCCAGCGCCAGCGCGTCTCGCTCGAACGCGCCGCAATCCTAGTCCGTGCGCAGTTCCAGACGCGCGAGTTCGAAGACCGCTTCATCGCGATCGGCATGCCGTACCGCATCGTCGGCGGCTTCCGTTTCTACGAACGCGCCGAAATCCGCGACGCGCTCGCCTATCTCCGCCTCGTCCAGTCGGCAGCCGACGATCTGGCGTTTGAACGCATCGTCAACACCCCCAAGCGCGGGCTCGGCGACAAAGCGCTCGCGCGCATCCACCAGTTTGCGCGTCACGAGCGCGCCCCGCTGCTCGATGCCGCATCGCGCATTACCGAAACCGACGAACTGACCCCGCAGGCGCGCCGCCAGCTCGCGAATTTCGTCGCCCAGATGCGGGGTTGGCAGACGAAGGCCAACGAGCTTTCGCATCCCGAGCTGACGCAGCTGATCCTCGACGAATCGGGCTATACCGCCATGCTGCAGGCCGACCGCAGCATCGAGGCCGCAGGCCGCCTCGAAAACCTGTCCGAACTCGTCCGCGCGATGGAGGAATATGAATCGCTCGAGGCGTTCCTCGAACATGTCAGCCTCGTCATGGACCGCGACAACAACGACACGACCGAGACGGTCACGATCATGACGATCCACGCCGCCAAAGGCCTCGAATTCGATCATGTCTTTCTCGCTGGATGGGAAGATGGCGTGTTCCCGTCGCAGCGCTCGATGGACGAAGGCGGGACACAGAGCCTCGAGGAGGAGCGCCGCCTCGCCTATGTCGCGATCACCCGCGCCCGCCAGCGCGCGAGCATCTATCACGCCGCCAACCGCCGCATCTATGGCCAGTGGGTCAGCAGCATCCCCAGTCGCTTCATCGCCGAAATCCCGCCCGAACATGTCGACAGCGAAAACAGCTTCGGCGGCGGGCAAAGCCTGTGGCGCGCCAACTGGTCGGCGCAGGGCGATCCCTTTGCGCATGTCGCCGAACGCCAGCCCGCGCGCACGATGACGCGCGGCCCGGCGTGGCAGCGCGCGACGGCGCAATCGTCAACGATAACCCGCGCGCCCGCTCCCTCTGAACGTGGCCCCGCCGCCTCGGTCGGTGCGAAGGCACGCTCCGATCTCGCCATCGGAATGCGCGTGTTTCACGAGAAATTCGGCTACGGCGACATCGCCGACATCGACGGCAACAAGCTTGAAGTCGAATTCGAACAGGCCGGCAGCAAGAGGGTATTGGACAGCTTCGTCAAGCTTGCCTGATCCATATTGTCTACTCTTTCAATTATGATATGTCATAACATGCGACCATGAGTCGCATGTTGGGAGAGACTTCATGAAAACCAAGCTCTTAGCGGGCGCGATGGCGCTCGCCCTGATCGGCTGTTCGGAAAAAAACTCGGAATCCCTTCGCGACGGCCCGGCTTATGACATGGCGCCGATCGATGCCTCCGAAGCGGGACCGGCGCAGTCCATTCCCGCTCCCGCCGCTCCCCCCTCGGCGATGCGCGGCCCCGATATCAGCGTCTCGTCGGCGCCGGGAGTTGCGTTCAACTATTCCTACGCCTTCCGCCTCGATGACAGTCGCATTGCCAAGGTACAGGAGGACCATGCCGCGGCCTGCGAAGCGCTGGGCATCAACCGCTGCCGCATCGCCGGGATGACCTATCGTTTGGTGCGCGAAAACGAGGTTGAAGCCCAACTCCTCTTCAAGCTCGATCCTGCGATCGCCCGCAAATTTGGCCGCGATGCCCTCGAAAGCGTCGAAAAGGCGGAAGGCGTGCTCGCCGCGACGCGCATCAGCGGCGAGGACGTCGGGAGCCAGATCAGTGACTCGCAGCGCCGCAGCGCCGACCTCAATGCCGAGATATCGCGCCTCGAAACGCGGCTCAAACAGGGTGGTCTCGGTGACCGCGAGCGCGCCGAATTGCAGCAGCAGATCGCAGGAATGCGCCGCCAACTCGACGGCGAGCGCGACACGCGCCGGACCGGCGAGGCCATGCTCGCCACGACGCCGATGCAATTCGATTATGTCGGCACCGGCGGGCTACCCGGAATCGGTTATGGCAACCCGTTCAGCGATGCGCTGAACATGCTGGTCCACAGCGGCAGCGTGATGCTGTCCTTCATCCTCGTCGTTGGGGCGGCCGTCCTGCCGTGGGCGGTGCTCTTCGCGCTGCTGCTCGCGATCTGGCGGACCCGGCCCATGCTCGGAGCACGGAAGTGGCTCCGCGGCGCCACCAGGCCATCCGAAGCTTCCCCTACTGCAGCCTGAGGCACGCCGGGCGTCGCTTGCAAAGGTCCGATGCTGCGTTATGGCAAGAGCCATGACGCAGCAGACGACATGGCTGGACCAGGCACGCGACGCCCATCGCCGCGGCGATATTGAGGCGGAAACGGCGGCGCTCGACGATGCGATCCGCGGCGACCGCAGCAATATCGCGGCGCTGCTTGCCATGGCCGAACTCAAGCGCCGCCTCGCCGACGATCGCGCGGCGGGGAGCTTCTATCGGTTGGCGCTCGGAACTGCGGCGCAGGCCCGGAGCGTTCCCCCGGCCCTTCATTCTGGCCTCCAGCGGGCCGAGCAATTCCTCGCCGAAACCGACCGCGCGTTTGCCGACCATCTCCTCGGCCAGTTGCGCGGTGCCGGTATCGACGCGGGCACCGCAACGCCGCGCGTCGCCGAGGCACTGCGGATGCTTGCGGGCGAACAGGCGTTGTATCTGCAACAGCCTAGCATGTTCTATTTTCCCGGCCTTGCACAGCGCCCGTTTTTCGACCGTGCCGACTTCGATTGGGTCCCCGCTGTCGAAGCAGCGGCGAATGCGATCCGCGCCGAACTTATGGCCATGATCGACAAGTCCTCCGATCGTTTCGGCCCTTATGTAACCGCCAGCCCCGACAGACCCCCACCCAATAACCCGCTGCTCGACAAGCCCGACTGGGGCGCCGCGTGGCTATGGAAGAACGGGGTCATCGCCGACGGCATGGGCGAACTCTGCCCTGCCACCCTCACCGCACTCGAAGCGGCGCCGCAGCCAGTGATCCCCGGCCGCGCACCGATCGCGCTCTTCTCCCGCCTGACCCCAGGCACGCATATCCAGCCGCATAACGGCCTGCTCAACACCCGCCTGATCTGCCACCTGCCGCTGATCGTTCCCGACGGCTGCGGCATCCGCGTCGGCGCCGAAACGCGGAGCTGGCGCGAGGGCGAGATGCTGATCTTCGACGACAGCTTCGAACATGAAGCGTGGAACCGCGGTACCAGCGACCGCACGATCCTGCTGTTCGAAATCTGGCGCCCCGACATCGACGCTGACGAGCGCGTACAGCTGACGCGGATCTTCTCGGCAATCGACACCTACGCCGAACAATAATCAAGGGACAGGAAGACGATGAGCAACCCGGGAATGGACGCCGAGATCTATGACGCCTTCATCGAACAACTGCAGCGCTATGTCCGCGAGCGGCTGATCCCGGCGGAAGACCAGCTCGAAGAGCTCGGCCGCGTTCCCGACGATATCCTGGCCGAAATGCGCGAGATGGGCCTGTTCGGCGTCACCATGCCCGAGGAATTTGGCGGCGCGGGCATGAACGTCAGCCAATATGTCGGCTTCATCCGCGAGATCGCCTACGCCTCGCCCGCCTATCGCTCGATCATCTCGATCAACATCGGCATGGTGTGCAAGTCGCTCGTCGGTTTCGGCACGCAGCAACAGAAGGAGCATTGGCTTCCCAAGCTGGCGACCGGATCGATCGCCGCCTTTGGCCTCACCGAACCCGACAGCGGATCGGACAGCGCGGCGATGAAGACGCGGGCGGTGCGCGACGGCAACGGCTATGTGCTGAACGGCACCAAGCGTTACATCACCAACGCCCCCTTCGCCGACGTCATCCTTGTCATGGCGCGCACCAATGCCGAGGCGCTTCCGAAGAACGCGCATGTCAGCGCCTTCATGGTCCCGCGCGACGCGCCCGGCGTGTCGATCGGCAAGCCCGACGGCAAGATGGGCCAAGCGGGATCGCAGATCGCCGACGTGATCCTCGAGGATGTGCATGTCGATGGCGACGCCCTGCTCGGCGGCGAGGAAGGCATCGGCTTCCGCGCCGCAATGCAGAGCCTCGACAACGGGCGGCTGTCCGTCGCGGCGGCGAGCGTCGGTTATGCGAAGCGGATGCTCGATGCCGGCCTTAAATATGCCATGGAACGCAAGGCGTTCGGCGAGCCGATTGCGAATTTCCAGCTGATCCAGGCTATGCTCGCCGACAGCAAGGCCGAAATCTATGCCGGTGAGTGCATGCTCGCCGATGCTTGCGCGCGCGCCGATCGCGGCGAGAAGATATTGGTCGAAGCCGCGGCGACGAAGATGTTCGCCAGCGAAATGTGCGGACGCGTCGCCGATCGCGTCGTGCAGATCCACGGCGGCGCCGGTTATCTCAAGGAATATCTGGCCGAACGCTTCTATCGCGACTGCCGCATCTACCGGATTTACGAAGGGACGACGCAAATCCAGCAGTTGGTCATCGCAAAGAATATGATCCGTGATTTTGCGGGATAATTAGTCGGGAAGGTCGCTGGTGGAGCCGAGGGGAATCGAACCCCTGACCTCTGCAGTGCGATTGCAGCGCTCTCCCATCTGAGCTACGGCCCCGCGACGGGCAGGGTCTTAACGACGCTGATTGGCGGTGGCAACGGCTTTTCTGATGACGGCCGAGGTCGCTCGCGAAATAGGAATGGGGGGTTCCGATGGCCAAGGCATGGCATTTGATCAGTCGTCCGCAGGGGCTGCCGACAATCGATAATTTCGCGTTGCGCGAGGTGCCCGAGGCGCCGCTCGAAAAGGACCAGCTTCGCGTCCGCAATCTTTGGCTGTCGGTCGATCCCTATATGCGCGGGCGGATGAACGACGCCAAAAGCTACGCCGCGAGCTTCCAGATCGATCAGCCGATGACCGGCGGGGCGATCGGCGAAATCATTGAAAGCCGGATGGACGGCTTTGCTCCGGGCGACCTCATCCTTCACATGGGCGGCTGGCGTGACGGCGGCGTCATCGGCCTCGACATGATGCCGAACAAGCTGCCTGCGGAGACGCTGACCGCGGGCCTCACCCCGCAAACCTTCCTGCACAATATGGGCCTCACCGGCGGTACCGCCTGGATCGGCTTGCTGCGCGTCGCGGCAGCCAAGCCCGGCGATACGATCTTCGTCTCGGCCGCCGCGGGCGCTGTCGGTTCGGCGGTGGTGCAGATCGCCAAGGCGCGCGAAATGACCGTCATCGGCTCGGCCGGTGGGGCGGAGAAATGCGCGTGGGCCCTAGATCTCGGTGCCGACGCGGTGATCGATTACAAGGCGGGGCCGGTGCTCCCCCAACTCGCTGCGGCGCTCGAACGCCTCGGCAGACCGGGCATCGACGTCTATTTCGACAATGTCGGCGGTGAACATCTCGACGCCGCCTTTGCGACCGCCAATGATTTCGCGCGCTTTGCGATCTGCGGGATGATCGACGTCTACAACGACGCGAAGCCGCAGGAGATGAAATATATCATCCGGACCATCCCCGCGCGGATCCGCATGGAAGGCTTTATCTACACCGACCAGTTCATCGACTGCATGGAGGAATTCTATGCCGACATGGGCGGCCTGATCGCCAGCGGCGCGGTCACGATGCGCGAGACGGTGCACGACGGGCTGGCGTCGGCGCCCGACGCCTTCCTCGGTCTGTTTTCCGGCGGCAACATGGGAAAGATGCTGGTCAGGGTCTGACCAGCAAGTCATTCCGTCCTGCGGTCAGGTGTCGAAACCGACCGACAGGAACCCCGGCATCGGGCCATTCCAACCATCGTCGGGACCATCCAGATCATCGTGCCGCGGCGCCGGTTTGCGATCGGTACGCGGCTTCCGGTCTTCGCGCGGCTTCGCTGGCTGTGCTTCGGCAGCAGGCGCCGGACGTGCTGGCGCCTTTTCGGGCTTCGCAGCAGTCTTGCCGCGTCCGCCGCGCGCCGAGCGTCCGCGCCGCGGCTCGGCTTCTGCCTCGTCGCGATCGGGCTCGGCGACGTCGGCCGTCGGCGCGCCGCCGCCGTGGATCGGGATTTTGTAGCCGGTCAGCTTCTGGATATTGTCGATCGCCTCGTCATCCGACGGCGTTACCAGCGTGAAGGCGCGCCCTTGGGCGCCCGCGCGGCCGGTGCGGCCGATGCGGTGGACATAATCGTCGGGATGCCACGGCGCGTCGAAATTGAAGACGTGGCTGACGCCCTTGACGTCGAGCCCGCGCGCCGCGACATCCGACGCGACCAATATGTTGATCGTGCCGGCCTTGAACCGGTCGAGTTCGGCGATGCGGCTCGATTGATCCATGTCGCCATGGATCTCGCCTGCCTTGTAGCGATAGCGCTGAAGCGATTTTGCGAGCTCGCGCACCGTCGTCTTGCGGTTGCAGAAGATGATCGCGGTGGCGATATCCTCGGCCTCGAGCAGACCGCGAAGCGTGTCGCGCTTGTTGCGTTCCGACGTCTTGACGAGGAACTGCTCGATATTCTCGTTCCGGCTCGCCGGGCGCGCGACCTCGATCGTCTTCGGGTTCGACAGGAACTTGTCGGCCAGCCGCTTGATCGGCGCCGGCATCGTCGCAGAGAAGAGCAAGGTCTGCCGAGTCGCGGGCAGCTTGGTGCAGATATTCTCGATGTCGGGGATGAAGCCCATATCGAGCATCCGGTCGGCCTCGTCGATCACGAGCAGGTTGCAACCGGTCAGCAATATCTTGCCGCGTTCGAACAGATCCATCAGGCGGCCGGGCGTCGCGATCAGAACATCGACGCCCTTCTCGAGCGCCTTCACCTGGTCGCCCATTTGCACGCCGCCGATCAGCAGCGCCATCGAGAGCTTGTGATATTTTCCGTATTTTTCAAAGTTTTCAGCGACCTGCGCCGCAAGTTCGCGCGTCGGCGCGAGGATCAGCGAGCGTGGCATCAGTGCGCGGGCGCGGCCATGGGCGAGGATATCGATCATCGGCAGCACGAACGACGCAGTCTTGCCGGTGCCCGTCTGCGCGATGCCGATGATATCGCGCATCATCAATACGGACGGGATGACCCCCGCCTGAATCGGGGTCGCTTCGTTATAGCCCGACTCGTCGATGGCGCGCAAAAGTTCGTCGGAAAGGCCGATGTCGGCAAATTTCATAGGATCATCATGTCCGGAAAAGAGGGTACGCCCAGCCGCCCACGCAGGCGAACGTTGCCGCGGCCCTTGGGCAAATAGCGATAAAAAGTCAAGGAAAGGCTGTTAAAAGCGCGATCAATCGTCTTCGTCTTCGCGAACCGGAACCATCAGCCGGAACTTGTCGATCTCGCACTTCGCGCCGGTTCGGGCGTGAATCTGGTCGCGATCCTCGCAAAGCTTCCCGTCCTTGCTGCCCTGCATGTAGAAACCCGCATAGAAATCGAGCGCGCGGCACCCGCGATTGAGCTGGGCGCGGAGGCGTTGCTTTTGCCGGGTGATGATATCAATGCTGTCGCGCTGGACCGCCTGCATCCCCAATATATTGCGCATTGCCACGCATTTAGGGGCCTTTTTCTCTTTCCAGACGACCGGCAGTTCGCTCGCGCGCCTCGAAGTCGAAGGGCCTGCCGCGAAATTGTTGAGCTGCGACCGCTGGGCCGGGACACGAATGATGAGCTGCTGCTCAATCACCACCTGCCAAAAAGAAGACGCCTGTTCGGGCATCGGTGCCGAAATGGCGACCAAGGGTTCGGGGGCCGCAACGGGCGCCGCCGCGTCTGCCGCCGGCGCAGCGGCCACGAACCACAGGAATGCCGCCGTCAGCACAGCCCCGTCATCGCTCCTTTGGCGTCCTGACCGAAGATTCCGCTCACCTATGGCTCCCGCGTCCATGCCCGCTGGACGAAATGACACTATTCGTCCATCGCCCCCTTTAACAAGGATGATTGAACATCAAATGAACTGCTGTCACCCCCTGCCCGCTTGCCGGGCAGGAAATTTCCGGAGTGGAATGGCATGACGCGCCCACCATCGGCCTCGCTGCTCGACGCGCTAGCGAATTTGCTCGGCCCGAAAGGCTTTAGCGTCGACGCCGATACGATGGCGCCCTGGCTGACCGACTGGCGGGGCAAATATCACGGCCGCGCCGCCGCGATGCTGTCGCCCGCCACCACCGACGAAGTTGCCGCGATCGTGCGCCTGTGTGCGGCGGCCGAGGTTGCGCTGGTTCCCCAAGGCGGCAACAGCGGCATGGTCGGCGGTGCCACCCCCGACACCAGCGGCGACCAGTTGTTGCTCAGCCTGCGGCGGATGAATCGGATCCGCAAGATCGACGAAGCCGGCCAACTCGCCGTTGCCGAAGCCGGCGTGATACTGGAGAATTTCCACACCGCCATGATCGCGCACGGACTCCGCTTTCCGCTGACCTTGGGCGGCAAGGGATCGGCAACGATCGGCGGGCTGGTATCGACCAACGCTGGCGGTACCCAGGTTTTGCGCCACGGGTCGATGCGAACGCTGACCCTCGGCATCGAAGCGGTCCTGCCCGACGGCAGCATTTTTGACGGGCTGGCCCCGCTCAAGAAGGACAATCGCGGCTATGACCTGCGGCATATGTTCTGCGGGGCGGAGGGAACGTTGGGCATCGTCACTGCCGCGTCGTTGCAACTCGTCCCCGCCGCCGCGGCGCGACGCACTGCGTGGATCGGGATCGACTCGCCCGAAGATGCGCTGCTTCTGCTGCGCCGGCTCGATGGCGCGATCGGGCGCGAGCTCGAGGGGTTCGAACTGATCCCGCACAGTTGCCTCGACGCCGTGCTGCGCCACATCCCCCAGACGCGCGCCCCGCTCGCAGTGGCGCAGCCATGGTATGTCCTGCTCGAACTGGCGGGGGAAAGCGACCAGACCCTGGGCGACGCTTTGGAACAGCAATTGGGAACGGCACTCGACGCTGGCCTGATCCGCGATGTCGTGATCGCCAAGAGCGATAGCGAAAGCGAGGATTTCTGGCGCTTGCGCGATTCGATCTCGGAGGCCGAGCGTGCCGAAGGTCCCGCACTGCAACATGACGTCAGCGTCCCCGTCGATCTGATGCCGGCCTTCATCGCCGACAATCCGCGCCGGTTGGACAGCGCTTTTCCGGGCACGCGCGCGCTATCATTCGGACATCTGGGCGACGGCAATGTCCATCACCATGTCCAGCCGCCGATCGGCGTCGACGGCGCGGGGTGGATTGCCGAGCATGGCGCGTCGGTAAGCCGGCTGGTTTATTTGCACGTCCTCGAACTCGGCGGATCGATTTCGGCCGAACATGGCATCGGCCAGATGAAGCGCGATATCATGGCCGAGATCGACAGCCCGGCGCGTTTGACCGCGCTGCGCGGGGTAAAGGCCGGTCTCGATCCAGCGGGCATATTCAATCCCGGCAAGCTGATCGCCTGACGCTTAGAATCCGGTCGATCGACCGCCATAGCCCCCTTGCGCCGCGGGGCGCGGGTCAATAAGGCGCTGTATCTTTTTCGTCCCGCGTGCGGGACCCTTACCGGAGTTCAAACATGGCCACTGCGCCCGCGCCCGCCAATCTGCCGCTGTTCTACAAGGACCTTGCCCCGCTTTCGAGCGTCGATCACGCCGATTTCCACGCGCGCCCGCTCGACAGCGCCGAATTCCTGGTTGGTCAGCACGCCATCCCGCTGACCTCGGACGAATTCGTGTCGGCCTGCCGTTTCTTCCCGATCATCTTTTCAGCTGGCGAAAATCCGGTTCCGCTGGCGCTGATGGGCCTAAACGAAGGCATCAACACCTTCGTCGACGACGAAGGCAAGCTGATCAATCCGGTCTATGTCCCGGCCTATATCCGCCGTTACCCCTTCCTCCTCGCCCGGCTTCAGCCCGATTCGGAAGATTTGTCGCTCTGCTTCGACCCGACCTCGGGCGCGCTCGGCAAGTTCGACGAGGGCGATGCCTTGTTCGTCGACGGCCAGCCGTCGGAACAGGTTCAGGCGGTGCTCGAATTCTGCAAGAATTTCGAAGAAGCCGGTCAGCGCACCGGCATGTTCATGGACGAGCTGAAGAAGGCCGACCTGTTAATGGACGGCGAAGTCGCCATCCAGCAGGAAGGCAATGACAAGCCCTTCATCTATCGCGGTTTCCAGATGGTCGACGAGAACAAGCTGCGCGAACTGCGCGGCGACGTGCTGCGCAAGCTGATGCAGAACGGCATCCTCGGCCTGATCTTCGCACATCTTTTCTCGCTGCAGCTGATGCGCGAAGTGTTCGCAGAGCAGGTGAAAAGCGGCAAGATGCCCCTCACCCCCGAGCTGCCGACCGCCTAACGCAACAAAATGGCCGTCCCTGCATTCGCGGGGGCGGCCCTTTAAATATTATTGGAATATCGGCTTGTGCG
>Ga0209050_1003531_pt1 | contig 11409 bp, 14 predicted proteins | sample Araplavi_mTSA_r2_FD_184276 | JGI IMG/M metagenome (GOLD analysis project Ga0209050, IMG submission 184276) | Arabidopsis root microbial communities from North Carolina, USA - plate scrape MF_Cvi_mTSA_r2 (SPAdes) (version 2) | ecosystem: Host-associated > Plants > Roots > Endosphere | place: USA...
CCGGATAAATCTGCGGCTATCCAACCTTCAAGACTTGTCCAAAGACTGGAGAAACATCATGCACGTATTCGTAACGGGCGCGACCGGCTGGGTCGGCGCGGCCATCGTGGACGACCTTTTACGCGCAGGCCACCGCGTCGCCGGCCTTGCCCGCTCCATGGAGAAAGCAGAACATCTTGTCGCCGCCGGCGCCAATATAGTCCAGGGCTCGCTCGACGACCTTGATGTGCTGCGCGAAGCCGCATCGGCGGCAGACGCCGTCGTCCATACCGCTTTCAACCATGATTTCATCCATGCCGCCGGGAACCATGGCTTCACGACATTCCTCGAGAGTGCCGCACAGGACCAGCGCGTGATCGAGATCCTCGGCGGTGCACTCGAAGGATCGAACCGGCCGCTGCTGGTTACCTCCGGTCTGTCCGGCCTGCCGCGCGGCGTCACCGAAATGGACCTTCCGAACCCGGCCAGCCCGCGCAAGTCGGAGGCAGCAGCAAGAACCCTTGCCGCCCGGAGCGTGCGCGCAGCAACCATACGCCTCGCCCCGTCCGTTCACGGGATCGGCGATTACGGCTTTGTTCCGGTCCTGGTGAAGCTGGCGCACGCGACTGGCGTTTCGGCCTATGTCGACGAAGGACAGAACTGCTGGTCGGGTGTTCACAGGCTGGATGCCGCCCGCGTCTACCGGCTCGCCCTGGAGCAGGGAGTGACGGAACCGGTGTACCACGCCGTCGCCGACGAGGCGGTCCCGTTCAAGGAAATCGCCGCTGTAATCGGCCGCCAACTCAACCTTCCTGTCGAGGCGCGGCCGCGTGAACACTTCGGCTGGTTCGCCACGATGGCAGGCGCCGACATGGCCGCTTCCAGCGCGCATACCCGGACATTGCTTGACTGGCAGCCTTCCGGCCCCGGCCTTCTCGCAGACCTCGATCAGCCCGGCTACTACACCCGATGAGCGCTGGTGGTCAGCGATGGGGTGCTGTCGCTGTCAACCGCGATGTTGGCCCACAACGTCGACCCGGCCGTCCGGGCGGAGTGGCTAAACGGCATGTTCCTGCCGTCAGACGCTTTCGATTGGTCGCGCAACGTGGTCCTCCTTCGCAGCGGCGACCAGACGATACTCGTCGACGCCGGCCTGGGTTTGGACCCTGACCTGAACTTGCGGTCGGGTTCGAACACCCCGACTGGCACAACGGCTTTTGAACACGACCCAGAGGAAGCAACTCGCGTTGCAGCCCAATCCTCCTCAACCGGGACGGCGACATCAAGCGCACCAGGGACCTGACCCGCCACGTCCTTCTCGACGGCGTCGGATCCACCCACTGGAACGACTGGTTCCGTCACCACGACCAGGAGATACCCGTCACGGTTCGCCGGCTGAGTTTTGAAGATTTCAATCAGAACCTCGCGGCGGCACGCTGCGGAAGCGCTCGCCAAGGTGTTCATCGATTGGGTGGTCAACGAAGCCCAGGCCACAATAGAATTTGCCTGAGGGAATGGAGCAACGGCCAAATCGCCCCAAATGAGGATACGCGTCGGTTGCGCGTGCTGGACTGAGCACTCGGACGATTGAGCAACGACGCAACAGTCGCCATAGTGCTGGCGCACCGCGGTGCCGGATTTTTCGGGAGGAAGCGACATGCATGAATTCGCAATTCTTGTCACCATCCTGGGCGTCTTCCTTCTTGGAGCCATGAGTCCTGGCCCAAGCTTTATTGTGGTGTCGCGTATCGCGATCGCCCGGTCACGCGCTGACGGATTAATGGCAGCGGTAGGCATGGGAATTGGCGGCTTTCTATTCGCTTGCATTGCAGTCGCCGGCCTGACAGCGATCCTCCTTCAAGTGGAGTGGCTCAGCATGCTGCTCAGGCTCGCCGGTGGCGCGTACCTCGTCTGGATCGGCGTCGGTATCTGGCGTGCCGCTCCCCAGACGATAGCGATTGCCGATGCGCCCGCAGATCAACCAGGTACACTGTGGAAGTCTCTGCTGCGGGGCCTTTTCGTGCAGATTTCCAATCCGAAGACGGCCATCTTCTATGCATCCATGTTTGCTGCGCTGCTACCGTCTCCCACACCCACCTGGATGCTGCTGGCGCTTCCGCCACTGCTCTTCATCAACGAGTTCGTGTGGTATGCGATTGTCGCCCTTGGTTTTTCGTCACGTGCGCCGCGGGTCGTCTATCTGCGCTCGAAGACCTGGATTGACCGCGTGGCTGGCGCTGTGGTGGGCGCACTCGGCATCAAGCTGATGGCCGATAGCGTGCGAACAATCGGCTAGGGCCTATCCGCACTCGACTCTCCTGACCATGTTTCAAAGCCGCAGACGTCGGCGTTTCCAACGTCGACCGCATACTGAATGTGCGGGGTCCGGTGCGCGCCCAGCCGGCCGAACGCGTGCGGGAAGCTGCCGAACGCATTGGATTTCACGGGGTTACGGCGATTCGCCGCCGCTAATATATGAGCGACGCTTACTCGCCGCGACCACGCTCGTACAGCATGTCGTGGATCGAACCCCCACTCGATAGACGGTGGGTTGCCCAAAGTTTGTGTTGACCGTTTTCGACGGCGCGGCGAAACTTGCAACCGGGAGCGAGGAGGAGGACGAATGATGGCTGAGCCAGACCGCTGGCGCCACATGGCAAGCGCACCGAAAAACGGCAGTCGGATCCTCGTCACGATCCGCCCGTCCGAACAGGGGACAGCGGAAGTTGACCTTGCATATTGGTCGAATGGCGATCAGTTCGGTAGAGAAGGCTGGCGCGCCTCCGATTCCTCGCCCGGCCGCATCATCGAATACGCCGAGCCGGAACTGAAATGCTGGATGCCGATGCCTTCAGCCAATCTCAATCTCACCTCGATGCCCCTACCCTGGGAAGGCGATGACGACCAAGAACTGGACGGGTCGGGGATTTGACGCAAGCGAAGAGCATACAGCAGACCGGCCCGCCATCCGGGTCCGGCAAGCAATCCATGTGCCCTTATCGGCCCGACGCAGGAACCGCTCTATTGGGCAAGCCCCCACGCAGGGGCAGAGTGCTTTGCGCCTTTTCCAGCCATCGCGCATGTCCTTGAATGGCCATCAGCGTTCAGGCAATCCCGCTTTCCGCAACCCCTCGGCCATTTGATCTTGCCACCGCGGGATGTTTTGAAACCAGGGAAGCGCTCGATACCGGTCGATTGTAAAGCCTGGCTCGGCCGCCAATAGCTTCCTCGCAGCCCATCGGGAGGTCTCCAAGTCTCCGTTCATCGCCGACCAGGCGGCGAGATGACGGTAGGACCATGTGACGTCCGGATAGGTGTTGACGACCTCATGGGCTATCGCAATCGCCTCTGAAAGAGCACCTTCCATGGCCAAGGAAAAAGCCATCCCCAATCTCATGTTGAATGCGAGCGGATCTCTTGGGCTCAGGGTCATCCCCCGCTGGAAGCATTCCGGTGCGTGCGTGGCTTCGTCCTTGTAGATCGCGAGCCACCCCAGGCGCGCCCATGCCCAGGCATTGTTCGGATCAAGCGCAAGCGCCTTTTCGATAAAGGTGGTCGCGCGCTCCTGGTCGCCGCAGATGCTCATTGCCGCACCGGCGGCAGTCAGGGCGGTTGGATCGTCGCCGATCGAGCCCACAGCCTCTACCGCTGCGCGCGCCTTTTCCAGCTCACGCTCCGGTTGTTCGGTCCATAGGTAGGAGGCGTTCGAGGCGTGGCACCACGCCAAAAGTGCATGCGCGCGACCATAGCCCGGATCGACGGCGATAGCTTGCCGCAGCAGTTCGATCGCCTGGTTGTTGGTATCCTTGCGGCGGCCCCAGAGGTTCGGGTAGGCGCGCATGACAAGGTCATAGGCCCTGAGACTGGTCGGCGGCCTGCGCCTAGCCAGTTCGATCTCGGCATCGCGGATCGCCGGGTGAATGGCGCCTGCCACGTGCGCCGCGATCCGATCCTGGAACTCGAACATGTGTTCGATTGCACCCTCGTAACGGTCGGACCAGAACTGGGTCCTTGTCTCCGCATCGACCAATTGCACCGAAATGCGCAGTCGATCGCCGCCTCGGCGAACGGTGCCCTCGACCACATAATTGACGCCGAGTTCCCTGCCGACCTCGCGCACGTCGACGAAGCGTCCCTTGTAGGTGAACGCGGACTGTCGCGCGATTACAAAGAAATTCCGAACGCACGAGAGCGCCGCGGTGATCTCCTCGACAACGCCGTCCACGAAGTATTCATCGTCTCGCCCGCTGAGGTTGTCGAAGGGCATGACGACGATCGATGGCTGGTCCTTGCCACGGCGGGCGGCAAGTGGTGGCACGGACGCGATGCCGCCTTCGACAGACGTCTCTTGCTGCCAATCGACCCCGAAGACGAAAATTGGGCGCGGGATGTTCTTCAAGTTGCGCTCGCCGAGGCTGATCAGCGGGAACGGCACTTTCCCATCGAGATGCTCGCGCACCGATGCGGAAATGCAGATGCCTGACGGAGCGGCGATCTCTTGCACGCGCGCAGCGATATTGACGCCGTCGCCGAGCAGGTCGTCTCCCGCTACGACCACGTCACCCAGGTTGATACCGATGCGGAACTCCAAACGGCGATCGGGCGGGCGGTCTTCCAAGGTACTGAAAAGACGGCGCTGGATTTCGACCGAGCACCGGACGGCCTGGACAGCGCTTGGAAACTCGGCGACAAACCCGTCACCGGCGGTTCCAAAGATACGGCCGCCATGCTCCTTCACCACTTCGGCAATCCTGTTGCGGCACACATTTAGTGCACCAAGCGTACCTTCCTCGTCCAGCGCCGCAAGGCGACTGAAACCAGCAACATCGGCTGAAAGGATGGCTGCGAGCTTTCGATCCATAGCGATGACCGCTCCTGCGGCGCCACGATATCGTTGGGCTTAATATGCGCTCAGTTTCCCATATTCACAGGTGCTTGTCGCCCGCAAGATCGGAGGATCTGCAGCAATCAGAATGCTGCGTCGCCACACGCCTGATAGGACGCATGGCGACGCAGTTTTCGGTTACCGCTGCGCGACCGGGCGCACCAGCGGCGTCACGCGTCGGATGGTCACGCGGCGGTTCTCCTCCTCGGGTTCCTGCGTGCCGATTTTCAGGAAGCGCTCACCATAGCCTTGCGTGACTAGGTTTTCCGCCGAGATGCCGTAAACTTCGGTCAGGAGGACTGCGACGGATTCGGCACGCTCATCGGAGAGGACCAAGTTCGAGCGATCAGAACCGACAGCGTCCGTGTGCCCTTCGATGAAGAAGGTTTCACCGGGATCCTTGTCGAGAATCTTCTGCATTGCGTCGGCGACCGTTCGCAGTGTCTTTGCCTGCGACATCGAGACTTCGGCACTCCCCGTCGCGAAGTGGATCGTGTCGAGATCGATGCGCCGGACCTTGTCACGCAGGCGGGCCGAATTGCGGACCTCATCGATCGTGTAGACTCGCTCGACGCGTTCGACCGGCGGCTCGGACAGGAATTCGTAGTAGTCCCGATCCGGTTCTTCCGAGTAATCGACGATGTAGTCGTCGACCGGAATCGTCAGGCGCATCGGCGGCAGTTCGTAACCGACGTCGACGATCGCCGGACGCCGTTCCTCCTGATACTCCGGCGCGTACATCAGCACATATTCGTTGCCGTCGCCGTCGACGCGCGAGCGTTGCAAGATGTCACCGTAACGGTCGTAGACGGTAACGATCCGATACCCGCCCGGGCGGACGATCGTTTCACGAACGCGGCCGCGCGGAAGCTCGTCGTAGTAGGCCTCCTGCGCATCGTGGCGCAGACGCGGACGGTCGTCGCCACGCACGAAGATCTGGTCGCCGACGCCGAGGACAACGCGATCGCCGACCCTCTCGACCAGTTGCACCTCGGTCACATCATTGTTCCTGGTGTTGTTGACCGTCGTGTTGTTGATCACCGTATTGTTGATGACGGTGTTGTTGACGATGTTCGTCGTCTCCGGGACCGCGAAGACTGGCGCCGCTTCGACGCGTCGCCCTTCTTCCTTGATCGCGGCCTCGATCCTCTGCGAAACGGCCTGCCGACCCTCGGCCGGAATCTCCGCCTGGGCCGCGGCGTCGTCGGTCGGCGGCGCTATGTTCTGATCCTGGACGCGCAGCTCCTCGCGCTGCTTGCGCCGAGCCTCGCGCCCCTGGTTGCCCCCGGAATTATCGGCGTCCTTGTCGCTGTCGAGCACAGCCGCGCCATTGTCGACCGGAAGCACCACGGTTTCGTCGGTCGCCGCCGGATCCTGGGCGATCTTGCGCTTCTCTTCCTTCGTGCGCTTGTCGACAACGATCGGAGCGGCCTTGCCCTGGTGCTCCTCGCCCTGGCGCTGCTCGGCCGTTGCGGGTTGTTCGGCCCCTGGAACCGGCTGCTGCTCACCCTCGCCTGTCTGCGGCGTCGGCTGCTCGGCTGTGGTTTCGCCTGTCGGTGCGGCACGCTCTTCGAGGGCCTTTTGCTCCTCGGGCTGCTTTCCTTCAGCTTGCTGCTTGCGCTTCTTGGGTAGCGGTACCTGCTGTTCCTCGGCCTTCTGAGGGTTGCCTTCCTCTACGGCGGGCTGCCGTCCTTCCGCCTGCTGCTTGCGCTTCTTGGGCGCGGGTGCCTGCTGTTCTCGGCCTGCTGCGGGGTCCCTTCTTCTACGGCGGGCTGCTGGTCTTGGGCCTGCTGCTTGCGCCTCTTGGGCACAGGATTTTGTTGCTCCTCAGCCTGCCGCGGAGCCGCTTCCTCGACACCAGGCTGCTGTTCCTCAGCTTGCTGCTTGCGCTTCTTGCGCACAGGAGTTTGTTGCTCTTCGGCCTGCTGCGGAGTCCCTTCCTCTGCACCAGGCTGCTCCTCCGCCTGCTGCTTGCGCTTCTTGCGCATCGGAGCTTGTTGCTCTTCGGCCTGCTGCGGAGCGCTTTCCTCGACGCCAGGCTGCTGTTCTTCGGCCTGCTGCTTCCTCTTCTTGCGCACAGGCGCTTGGAGTTCTTCAGCCTGCCGCGGTGCGTTTTCCTCGGAGCCGGGCTGCTGCTCTTCGGCCTGCTGCTTGCGCTTCTTGCGAACCGGCTCTTCGACCTGACGCTGCGGCTCCTCGGCCTGCGGTTGCTGCTGTTCTGTCTGCCCTTCCTCGGCGGCATGCTGCTTCTTGCGCTTCTTGAGCAGAAGCAAGTCCTCGGGAGACTGCTGGTCGGTCCCTTCCTGCGCTACCTGGAACGGCGCCCTCAGGCTCTCGGCTAGCGCCGGCTGAATCGCGAAAGATACGGCGAAGACGGGCAAGGCCACCGTTGCGAAAAGTTTGGATCGAATCGACATCATCTTTGTTCCTCTTATTGGGAGGTCCCCGCGCCAGTTGCGCTTATCGCCCGCATCAAAGCCGGCAGAACGGTACGCCTGTTCGCGCGCCCCAAGGGGCCATGCCCCGCGGCTCCGACTTTTTTGTGTCAGCCAAAGGCTCGTCCCAACGCCGCAGTTCCCGATCGGTTCCGCTTGCAGGCCGATCCCGAACCTGCTGGCGGCAGGTCGCGCTGTCGTTCGTATTGATCCGAAAGGCGAATTTTCGGAGGTCGCTGGCCAAGCGCGCGAGCGTTTCCTCACTGAACGGCATTCCTGCGGACATTACTGCTCGTTGGTAAGTGGTTATTGGGCGAAACATTCCGTGGGCAAAGCACCAAAACAGACGCCATTGCCGAAATCGAGCAATACACGCTCCATCACCATTCGACCGACACCGTTGCCGGCGCCTCCCATCGAGCTCCCGCCGGAGGTCAAGCAACAGGCGGAAAAAGCCCGTGCGAGTGAATCCGCCCTTGCGGTGCCCGAACGTCTTCTGAGACCCCACGCAGTCATCGCCTCATGCCTCGCGGAGCACGAACAGAAAAAGCGTCAAGCCCGCAGTGAGCACGATCCATGGAGGCGCAATCTTTATGACCCTGGCTATTTCTCCGAAACGGACCACCGCAAACACCCCATTCTGGATGCGCTGTTCAAGGCGATTGAGCGCCAAGGCGGAGAGGTTAACCAGGGAGAGCGCCAACTTGCCGAGCAGCGCCGAAGAACATCGGCGTCGCAAGCGCGACGCTAGCCGCTGGCGACGCTTCCGGGACTTAGCGCAAGATTGGCACGAGCTCAGTGCCGTGCGCGATTTCCTAGTGGCGCTGCGATCAATGGACTTCACCACCACCGCCGAGATCGATGGCCGCAGCGTTGAAGAGTAGATCGCATGGGCCGAGGGCTGGCTCCAGCCGGTTGATCCGACGGCCGGCGGCGTCGACGGCGTGTTCGAGCAGGTCGCTGAGCCGCCACCAAATCTGCCCCGCTTACCCGCGCTTTCGCCAATTTAAGAACGATTAACCGTTTGAATTGGCGTATTAAATCGCACGCACGGATACTAAGCACCAACATCGTTCCGTCACCCAAACGTCCCGCATTCTCGACCATGACTATCGATAGTGATTAAGTATCGATAGCGAGCCATCTCGAAGTGATTTTCTTGCCATCTAAAACTATAGTCGCTATATTCGAAGGGATTTCGATCGAGGAAACGCAATGTCCGAACCGCAACTGTCCGTCCGCAGCACCAAGGCCAGGGATCTGGCGCACGCGCTGGCGCGCCGCACGGGTCAGCCGATCAACAGGCTCGTCGAGCAGGCGCTCGAGCACTACGATCTGGAACTGCGCCAGCAGTCTATCCGGGCGCCGATCGATGTCCTGTCGGATTTGATGGCCGAAGGGCGGCGTGCGGTCTCGGCCGGCACGACATCCGCGCATGACGATTACTACGACGACTACGGTTTGCCGCGATGATCGCTGTCGATACGTCGGTCATTCTGGCGATGGCTCTGGCAGAGCCGGAGGCCGAACGGTTCACTGCGTTGGTGGGGCAGGAGGCCGTTGCGATCGGCTGGCCGACGCTGCTTGAGGCGCGCATGGTGCTGGCAGGCAGAGGATTTCCCAACGCTTCGGACATTGTCGATCAGCTTGTCCAGCTGCCGAACGTCACCGCGATTGCGTTCGACGAGGCGCATTACCGAGAAGCGGAACGAGCGTTCGACCGCTTCGGCAAAGGCCGCCATCCGGCCACGCTCAACATGGGCGACTGCTTTTCCTATGCTGTTGCGAGGATCACCAAAGCGCCGCTGTTGTTCAAGGGCAACGATTTTGGCCAGACGGACCTGAAAATTCACCCGGCATCATCCGGCTGAAGGACGATTGCCCACCAAGCCCGACGGGATCCCATGGAAGTCCGCGTCAGATTTGCTCTCGAAAAACTGCTGACCATCGCCCACGAGGACGCCGGCCAGGGCCGGCGGGTGGCGAAATTCCTGCTCGCCTGGTGGAACGCCGACGCCAATGGGGGCTTCGATCTCGCCGACCTGTTCGCCGTCGACCGCGCGGTCTCGGAGGACATGGCGACGATCTTCACCTCTCTCGCGCGGGAGGAAGATGCGGTCTACCCGACCGACTACCGCGGCGAGCTCGAAAGCATCATCAAACGCTGGCGGCCGCAAACCGATGGCTAAATCCGGCAAGAGCGTGAAGGCGACGTCCATTTCCGACGCTGTGCTGCGGCGTGCAGAGCAGCTCGACGCCCTCGAGGCCATCCTGCCCTTCGATCGCCGCGACCGACTCGCCGCACTTCTGACCGACGACGACGTCGATACCCTCAAGCACCTCGCCGGCGAAGGCATTGGCGACAATACACTTCGCGCACTCGCCTCCGATCTCGGTTACCTTGAGGCCTGGTGCCAACTCGCCACCGGCGTCCCCCTCCCCTGGCCCGCACCCGAGAGCCTGCTGCTCAAGTTTGTCGCTCATCACCTTTGGGACCCGATCAAGCGCGCCGAGGAGCCCAGCCATGGCATGCCGGCGGAAGTGGAAGATGGCCTCCGTGAGCGCCGGCAGCTTCGGTCCGAGGGACCGCACGCGCCCGACACGGTGCGGCGTCGGCTGACGAGCTGGTCGATCCTCACCAGGTGGCGCGGCCTTACCGGCTGCTTTGACGGTCCTTCGCTCAGATCCGCTCTGCGGCTCGCCGTTCGCGCCAGCGCCCGACCACGACAGCGCAAGAGCAAAAAGGCGGTCACAGCCGATGTTCTGGCGCAATTGCTGCTGGCCTGCGCCGGCGAAAGCCTGGTGAACTTGCGCGATCGCGCACTGCTGTTGGTCGCCTTCGCGTCCGGCGGTCGCCGCCGCTCGGAAGTGGCGGCATTGCGGGTCGAGGATCTAACCGACGAAGAGCCGGTGCGGGCCAACCCTACCGATGAAAACTCCGCCCTCCTCCCATGCTTGTCACTCCGCGTGGGCCGGACGAAAACGACGACGCGTGACGACGACGAACAGGTAGTCCTCATCGGCCGGCCAGTGGTGGCGTTGCGACGCTGGCTTGAGGAAGCCGATATCAAGGATGGCCCCGTGTTTCGGCGCATCGACCAGTGGGGAAACATCGACCGGCGAGCCCTGACACCGCAATCCGTCAACCTGATCCTGAAAGGCCGTTGCAAACAGTCGGGACTCGACCCGACCTTGTTTTCGGCGCATGGACTGCGGTCAGGCTATCTCACCGAGGCTGCCAACCGCGGTGTTTCCTTGCCAGAGGCAATGCAGCAGTCGCTGCACAAATCGGTGGCCCAGGCGGCGCGCTATTATAACAACGCGGAGCGAAAGAATGGACGAGCGGCCCGGCTCATCGTCTAGGCGAGACTACGCGCCGAATAATGTATCAGCTCGCTTCTCAAACGACTGCCATTCTTCAGGCTCAGCTTCCGCCTCCGATCTATCGCGCAGGTCAGCGGCTACCGCCGCCCGGCCCCAGGCTTCAGCGCGCTGCATAAGCGACACCATCTCTGCCTTCAAGCGATGCGAGCGCTGGAGGTCGGCGGCTTGCTCGGCATTCTGGCGCGGATCATAGAACACGCCGATTTCCGCGTCGGCCGCCTTTCGTTCCGCTTCCAACTGCGCCGTCAGTGCGGCCAACTCGGCCTTCACCGCAAAATACCGTCTCATCACAACGATGAGTTCGCGGTCGTCCGTCTCCATGAGCTCTCCCGAGGTTCTGTTTGCATGAGCACAATGATGATCAACAACAAGGCAGAATCGCGATGGGTCATTGGACTTCACAGTTTGGCGCAACGAAAATATCTGGCGTGGAAGGAGTGGGCCGCCCAGCACGAGCATTGCGGCGCCAGCCAAATAATTGCGACGGATGTATTCCGATGCGATGCGCAATCGCCAAAACGCTTGCGCCGGGCTCCATTGCCTCAGCCACGGCCCGCTCCTTGAATTCATCGGACCACCGTCGCCGAAACTGCCGCGGCGCACCCTCAAGCCGTTCCGGAACGGCTTCGATCGGAAGTTTCTAGTTCCAGAGCTAGGCGCAGACATAGAAGCTCACAGTCTGTGAATCGTCTGTCCGCAATACAGGCCCCCGCGCTACCTAGGCCA
>Ga0209050_1003532_pt1 | contig 11409 bp, 7 predicted proteins | sample Araplavi_mTSA_r2_FD_184276 | JGI IMG/M metagenome (GOLD analysis project Ga0209050, IMG submission 184276) | Arabidopsis root microbial communities from North Carolina, USA - plate scrape MF_Cvi_mTSA_r2 (SPAdes) (version 2) | ecosystem: Host-associated > Plants > Roots > Endosphere | place: USA...
CCCAACAGCCCTTCCGACACGAGGACCCCTCATGACCGCCAGCTCGCACGACGCCGCCGTCGACCGCCAATTCAGCCCCCGCGCCGCCGCCTACCTGACCAGCGCCGTCCACGCCCAGGGCGAAGACCTGCTGCAAATGGCCACGGTCGCCGGCCAGCACCCGGACGCGCGCGTGCTGGACCTGGGCTGTGGCGGCGGGCACGTGAGTTTTCACGCGGCGCCGAAAGTGGCGCATGTGACCGCCTACGACCTGTCGCAGCAGATGCTGGACGTCGTCGCCGCCGAAGCCGCCAAGCGCGGGCTCGCCAATCTGGTGACCTGTCAGGGCAAGGCCGAGTACCTGCCGTTCGGCGACGCCGAGTTCGACCTGGTGATGTCGCGCTATTCCACGCACCATTGGCAGGACGCCGGCCGCGGCCTGCGCGAGGCTTTCCGCGTGCTCAAACCGGGCGGCATTGCCGTCTTTGCCGACGTGGTGTCGCCGGGTGAACCGCTGCTGGACACCTGGCTGCAGACCATCGAAGTGCTGCGCGACACCTCGCACGTGCGCGATTACTCGGTGGCCGAATGGACCCGCATGCTGACCGAAGCGGGCTTCACGCTGCAGGAACTGGCGCCGCGCCGCCTGCCGCTGGAGTTTCAGTCGTGGGTCACGCGCATGCGCACGCCCGACACGCTGGTGGCTGCGCTGCGCCACATGTTCGGCATCGCGCCGGACGTCGTGCGCGCGCATTTCGACGTGCGCGAGGACGGGTCTTTTACGAGCGACACGGCGACGATCGTGGTGAGAAAGCCGGGCTGAATCAGTCCACTCTCGACGGCTCCATCGCGGCCAGCGCCCTCACCACGCCCAGGCTGCGCAGCAACTGCGCAGCCGCGCCCACCGCCCGCACAAACCGCGGCTCCTGGCCGAGGTCACCGAACACCGGCTCAAACCCCGTCATGACGCCCGCCCACGCCAGCATCGCCGCGGGCCCCTCGCCCGCCTGCTCCGCCGCCCGTTCGGCCTGCTCATACCGATGCGCCAGCGCTTCGGCCAACGGGTCCTGGACCTCATAGACACGCCCGGCCTCATCCTGTCCGCGCAGGAAAAGCAGCCACCCGGCCACGGCCAACGCAAGACCCGGCATTGGCGCATCCGCCGCCAGCCGGTCGCGCACCGTCCCCAGCAGCCGCTGCGGCAACTTCTGTGAGCCGTCCATCGCAATCTGCCGCGTCTGATGCCTGAGCGCCGGATTGGCGAATCGCTGCAACAGGCCTTGCCGGTACTTCTCGATATCCAGCCCCGGCAACGGCGGCAGCGTCGGTTCGATCTCCTGGCCCATCAGCGCGCCCAGGAACCGCCGCATGCCGGGCCGCGCCATCGCCTCGTCCACGGTGGCCCACCCCGCCATCACCGACAGATACGCCAGCGCGGAATGCGCGCCGTTGACCATGCGCAGTTTCAGCGTCTCGAACGGCGCGGCGTCCATCACGAAACGCGCACCGCCCGCGGTCCAGTCCGGCCGGCCCGCCGCGAAGCGGTCTTCGACAACCCATTCCAGATAGGGCTCGGCCACCACAGGCCACGCATCGCGCACGCCCAATGCCGCGGCGATCTCGTGCCGATCCGCGTCCGTCGTGCGCGGCACGATGCGGTCGACCATCGAGCAGGGAAACGCGCACGCCGATGCAATCCAGTCCGCCAACGCCGGGTCGACGCGCGCCGCGAACGTCAGCACCAGCGCCCGCAGCAAGTGGCCGTTGGCGGGCAGGTTGTCCAGCGACATGACCGTGATCGGCGGCAGGCCCATCGCGCGGCGGCGTTGCAGGCCGTGCACCACAAAACCGATGACGCCACACGGCGACTCGGGATTCGCGAGGTCATGCACGACGTCGGGATGATCCAGATTCAGCCTGCCGCTGGCGGGATCATGGCAATAGCCCTTCTCGGTGACCGTGATGCTGACGATGCGCGTGCCGGCGGCCGCGATGCGCGCCAGCACGACCTGCGGGTCCTCGGGCGCCACCAGCGTTTCAAGCAGGCAGCCGATGACACCCACACGCTGCCGCGACGCGCCGCTGCCGTCGGCATCGCGCAACGCCAGCGCATACAGGCCGTCCTGCGGCGCCAGCGCGTCGCGCGTGTCGGCGTGGCGCAGCGAGACGCCGCAAATGCCCCAGTCCGGCCCAGCTCCGGCTCGCAGCGCCGCATCGTTGACCGCTGCCAGATGCGCACGCGCGAATGCGCCCAGGCCCAGATGCACGATGCCGATGCCGAGCGCGTCCCGGTCATATCCCGGCCGCGCGACATGCGCGGGCAGGCCGTCCAGCGCCCCCGCATTCAGCCGGCCGCCTTTGCCTACCAGTTCCATAGCGTGCCGTCGTGCTGCAGCCGGTTCACGGGCAGATACGCGCGCTGATACGGATATCGCGCCGCCAGCTTCTCGTCGATATCCACGCCGTGGCCCGGCGCCTCGCCCGGATACAGCATGCCCTGCTCGAACGTATACGAGTGGGGAAACACGGCATCGGTCTCGTCGGTATGCCGCATGTATTCCTGAATGCCGAAATTGGGCACCCACAGGTCGAAGTGCAGCGCCGCCCCCATGCAAACCGGCGACAGATCCGTGGCGCCATGGCAGCCGGTGCGCACCTGATAGAGCGACGCCATGTCGGCAATGCGCCGCAGATGCGTGATGCCGCCCGCGTGAACGACCGTGGTGCGGATGTAATCGATGAGCTGGTTCTGCACCAGGTCCTTGCAGTCCCAGATCGTGTTGAAGATTTCGCCCACGGCCAGCGGCGTGGTGGTGTGCTGGCGGATCAGCCGGAAGGCCTCCTGGTTCTCGGCGGGCGTCGCGTCCTCCATCCAGAACAGGCTGTAGGGCTCCAGCGATTTGCCGAGACGCGCGGCCTCGATGGGCGTCAGGCGGTGATGCACGTCGTGCAGCAGATGGTGTTCGAAGCCCAGCTTCTCGCGGATGCGCTCGAACAGTTGCGGCGCGTGGCGCAGGTATTTTTCGGTGGACCAGTCGTGCTCGCTGGGCAGGTCGGCATCGGCGGGCTCGTAGAACAGCGTGCCGCGGCCCACGCCATAGACCTTTTCCAGCCCCGGCACGCCGCTCTGCGCGCGGATGGCGCGATAGCCCATGTCGGCGTAGCGCAGCACCTCGTCGACCGTGTGCTCGATGTCCGAGCCGTTGGCATGGCCGTAGACCATCACGCCGCTGCGGCTCTTGCCGCCCAGCAGCTGATACAGCGGCAGGCCGGCGGCCTTGGCTTTCAGGTCCCACAGCGCGGTGTCCACGCCGGCGATCGCGGTCATCGTGACCGGCCCGCGCCGCCAGTACGCGCCCTTGTACAGGTACTGCCAGATGTCCTCGATCTGATGCGCATCGCGCCCGATCAGGCAGGGGATGACGTGCTCGGTCAGGTAGGCGGCCACCGCCAGTTCGCGCCCGTTCAGCGTCGCATCGCCAATGCCGGTCAGGCCCTGGTCGGTTTCGATCTTCAGGGTCACGAAGTTGCGGCCCGGAGAACAGACAATCACGCGTGCATTCGTAATCTTCATCTTGGACTTCCGGCTACAGGAAAGGGACGGCCGCACAACGCGGCCGCAGGATCAGAACGTCACCATCACCTTCATCGCCTGGTTGCGATCACCCGCCAGCGCAAAGGCGTCATGCACGTGCGCGACGGGCACCGCCGCCGTCAGCAGCGGCGACACATCCACCAGGCCGCGGGCCAGGCAATCCACGGCCATCGCGTATTCGTCCACAAAGCGGAAGCTGCCGATGCACGACAGGCTCTTGACCATGATCTGGTTGAACGGGCAATCCGCGCTGCTGCCGGACAGCGTTCCCACCGTCACGACGACGCCACGCGGACGCGCCGCGCGCAGGCAGCTTGCCAGGCCGGCATAGCTGCCCGACGCCTCGAAACACACGTCCACCGTGCCCTTGCCCGCGGCCAGCGCGTCCAGGGCGGCCGGATCCGTGGCCGCGTTGATGGTTTGCGTGGCGCCCACCCGGGCGCACGCCGCCAGTGTCTGGTCCACAATGTCCACCACGATGACCCGGCTGGCGCCCGCCAGGCGCGCGGCCATCAGGATCAACGCGCCGATCGGACCCGCGCCGACCACCATGGCCGTCTTGCCCAGCAACGATCCCGCGCTGCGCACCGCATGCAGGGCGACGGCCAGCGGCTCGCCAAACGCAGCCAGTTCATACGACAGCGAATCCGGCACGGGCACACACTGCCGCGCGTCGACCACCACCTCTTCGCGCATCGCGCCCTGCATGTGCGGAAAGCGGCTGGCGCTGCCGAAGAAATGCACCGACTCGCAATGATTCGAATCGCCCTGCCGGCAATAGCGGCACACGCCGCAGGTGCGCGCCGGATCCAGCGCCACGCGGTCGCCGGGCCGGACCGCAGTGACGTCCGCGCCCACCTCCAGCACCTGCCCGGACGCCTCGTGGCCCGGCGTCAGCGGTTCACGGATGACAAAATCGCCCACCCGGCCGTGCCGGTAGTAATGCAGGTCCGATCCGCAGATGCCCACGGCCTTGACGCCGACGCGCACCTGCGACGGTCCCAAGGGCTGCGAGTCCGAGGTGTCCAGGCGCAGGTCCTGCGCCCCGTGGATCATGCAGTTCAGCATCAGCGCCACCCCTGTGCAAATTCGCCGATCACGCGTTCCAGGTGATCGCGCATCGCCAGCCGCGCCTCCTGCGCGTCGCGGGCCACCAGCGCGCCGAAGATGCGCTGGTGATCGGCCTGCGACGCCTGGCGCAAGGCCTGCGTATGGAAATGCTGTTCCATCTTTTCCCAGACCGGCCCCCGGGCCTGATCCCACATCGACGTCACCGTCGCCAGCAGCACGCTGTTGCCGGTGGACTGGGCGATGCACAGATGAAAGCGGCGGTCGGCCTCGGCATTGGCGTCCTTGTCCGTCATCCGGTCGCGCATGGCCGTCAGCGCCTCGAAAATGCGGTCCAGGTCCGCGTCAGTGCGGGTGGTGGCCGCCAGCGCGGCGATCTCGGATTCAATCAGGCAGCGGGCGCGAAGGAGCTCGAAGGGGCCGGCGCCCGCCTCCGGCATCGCGGACGGTCGGTTTGCGTCCGGTTCGCAGACATAGATGCCCGAGCCGCCGCGCACTTCCACCACGCCCTGCAGCTCTAGCGCAATGATGGCCTCGCGCACGGACGTGCGGCTGACGTCGAAGCGCTCGGCCAGCGCGCGCTCGGCCGGCAGCCGCTGGCCCGCTGCGAATTCGCCCTGCGCCACCAGCGCATGGATCTGCGCGGCCAACCGCAAGTAACCGCGGTCTGGTGCGACACGGCCGGCGGGGACTTCGGGCTTGGAGAGCGAATGCAACGTCATGGCGCCTCAAATTGGTCTGACCAAATCGTATTTGGTCCACCAATTTCCGCCATCGTGGTTTTCCACTACGCGCCGACCGGCAACGTTCGGGCAACGCCCAGACAACCACCGGATCGCCTCTCGACAGCCCCCGCGCGGCCCCTGTATAGATACGGATCGAACGACAGCCAAGGAAAGCGACATGCCCAGCACGACCGACCAGCCCTTGCCCGCCAATCTGGCGGACCTGACCGTCACCGAGGCGGCAGCACACATCCGCGAGGGCCGCCTCACCAGCGTTGCGCTGACGCAAGCCTGCCTGGACCGCATCGACGCCCGCCAGGACCTGAACGCGTTCATCACGGTCGACCGCGACGGCGCGCTGGCGCAGGCGCGCGCCTACGATGCGGCGCCCGGCCACGGCCCGCTGGGCGGCGTGCCCGTCGCCATCAAGGACAACATCCACGTCGCGGGGCTGCCCAACACCGCTGGCACACCAGCGCTGAAAGACTTCCGCCCCGCCGAGGACGCGCCCGTCGTGCAGCGGCTGCGCGAGGCCGGCGCCGTCATCCTGGGCAAGACCAACATGCATGAACTGGCGTTCGGCGTGTCCGGCTTCAACACCGCCTTCCCCGGCCCGGATGGCGATGGCACGCGCAACGCCTACGACGCGCGCCTGATCGCAGGCGGCTCGTCGTCCGGCAGCGGCGCGGCGGTGGGCGCGCGGCTGGCGCCCGCCGCGCTGGGCACCGATACCGGCGCCTCGGTGCGCCTGCCCGCTTCGGTGAACGGCGCCGCCGGATTCCGCGCCACCGTGGGCCGCTACGACGGCGCGGGCATCACCCCCATTTCCCACACGCGCGACACACCCGGACCCATCGCCAACGGCATGGCCGATATCGTGCTGCTGGATGCGATCCTCACGGGCCAGACCGAGCCGCTGGCGCCCCTGCCGCCGGAAGGCATTCGCCTGGGCCTGGCCGCGTACTTCTGGGCCGACCTCGATCCCGACGTGCAGGCGGTTTCAGAAGCCGCCTTGAACACACTGCGCGCCGCCGGGGTGACGCTGGTGCAGCTGGACATGCCCGACCTGCCCGCCGCCAACGCGGCGGTCGGCATGCCGCTATGCCTGTTCGAGCAGAAGCCCGACCTGACGGCCTATCTGGCGCGTTATCACGTGGGGGTGAGCTTTGATGAGGTAGTCGCGCAGATTTCCAGCCCCGACGTGAAGGGCATTTTCGACAACCTGATCGTGCCGGGCGTGCTGCCCACGCCGGACGGCCAGCTCCTGCCGTTGCAACCGTTGTACGAACAGGCCATCGCAGGCGGCCGGCGTGAGCTCATCGACGTCTATCGCCGCGCCTTCAAGGAACACGCGTTGGACGGCCTGCTGTTTCCGACCGTGCCGGTGCCGCCGCCCGCGTCCACGCCCGAAGCCAGCAGTTTCGAAACCTTTGCCCGCCTGGCGCGCAACGTGGATCCCGGCAGCAACGCCGGCCTGCCCGGCCTGAGCGTGCCGGCCGGGCTGTCGAATCAAGGCCTGCCGGTGGGATTGGAGATCGACGGCCTGCCGGGCGAGGACCGCAAGGTGCTCGCGATCGGCGTGGCCATCGAAAAGATATTGGGGCGCATCGCTGCGCCCCGGGTCCAGCCTTAGCCTCAGCCTGGGCTTTCGCGGCAGTCAGCCGCGTCAGCCGAGGTTGGGCGCCAGCGTGCGCTTCAGGTCTTCGATGCTGCGGCCGCTGCGGCGGGCGTAGTCTTCGAGCTGGTCTTCGCCGATGACGCCCACGTTGAAGTACTGCGACTGCGGGTGGCTGAAGTAAAAGCCCGACACGCTGGACGCCGGGTACATCGCGTAGCTGTCCGTTAGCATCATGCCGATGTCCTCGCCGTCCAGCACGCGGAACATGTCGGTCTTCACGACATGTTCCGGGCAGGCCGGGTAACCCGGCGCCGGGCGGATGCCCACGTACTTCTCGGCAATCATGTCGTCGTTGGAGAGGGCCTCGTCGGGCGCGTAGCCCCACAGGTCCTGGCGCACGCGCGCATGCAGGCATTCGGCGAAGGCTTCGGCCAGGCGGTCCGCCAGCGACTTGAGCATGATGCTGGAATAGTCGTCCAGCGCCTTCTCGAATTCCGCTTCCTTCTTTTCGATGCCCAAACCGGCTGTGACGGCGAACATGCCGATGTAATCGACCTTGCCGGTGGACTTGGGCGCGATGAAGTCCGACAGCGACTTGTTGCTGACGCCTTCGCGCTTGGCGCCCTGCTGGCGCAGGTTGCGGTACGTGAACAGCACCTCGCTGCGCGTCTCGTCCTTGTAGACCTCGATGTCCTCGTCGTTGACGGTGTTGGCGGGATAGAAGCCCACGACGCCGTTGGCGGTGAGCCAGCGGCCTTCAACGATGCGCTTCATCATGGCCTGGCCGTCGGCAAAGACCTTGCGCGCCTGCTCGCCCACCACCTTGTCTTGCAGGATGGCGGGGTACGGGCCGAAGAGGCTCCAGGTCTGGAAGAACGGACCCCAGTCCACGTACTTCGCGATCTCGGCCAGGTCGTAGCTCTTGAAGGTGCGGCGGCCGATGAACTTGGGGCGCGGCGGCGTGTAGTTGTCCCAGTCGATCGCCGGGCGCGAGGCGCGCGCCTCGGCCAGCGGCAGGATCGGCGTCGCCTTGCGGTTGGCGTGGCGGCGGCGCACGTCTTCGTACTCTTCGGCCAATTCCGTCAGGTAGGCTTCCGACTGGTCGGACATCAGGTTGGTGGCCACGCCCACCGACCGGCTGGCGTCGGGCACGTAGATCACCGGGCCTTCGTAATTGGGCGCGATCTTGACGGCGGTGTGCACGCGGCTGGTGGTGGCGCCGCCGATCATGAGCGGCACCTTGCGGCTGCGGAAGTACTCGTCGCGCTGCATTTCCGACGCCACGTACGCCATCTCTTCCAGGCTGGGCGTGATCAGGCCGGACAGGCCGACGATGTCGGCGTTCTCTTCCTTGGCTTTCTCAAGAATCTGCGCGCAGGGCACCATCACGCCCATGTTCACGACTTCGAAGTTGTTGCACTGCAGGACCACCGACACGATGTTCTTGCCGATGTCGTGCACGTCGCCCTTCACGGTGGCAATGACGATCTTGCCCTTGGCGCGCACGTCGCCGCCCGCGGCCGCGATCTGGCGCTTTTCTTCCTCGATGAACGGAATCAGGTGCGCCACGGCCTGCTTCATGACGCGGGCCGATTTCACGACCTGCGGCAGGAACATCTTGCCTTCGCCGAACAGGTCGCCGACGACGTTCATGCCGTCCATCAGCGGGCCTTCGATCACTTCGATGGGACGGCCGCCGCGCGCTGCGATCTTCTGGCGCACCTCTTCGGTGTCTTCCACGATGAAGGCCGTGATGCCGTGGACCAGCGCGTGCGACAGGCGCTGCTCGACCTCGGCATTGCGCCAGGCCAGGTCTTCTTCCTTCTTGGCGCCGCTGCCCTTCACGCTGTCGGCAAACTGCACCAGGCGTTCGGTGGGCGTGCGCTCGTCGTCCGCTTCCGTCTTGCCGACGGGTTCCGGCCGGTCCAGCACCACGTCTTCCACCAGATCGCGCAGCTTGGCGTCCAGGTCTGCGTACACGCCCAGTTGGCCGGCGTTGACGATGCCCATCGTCATGCCTTCCTTGACCGCGTAATACAGGAACACGGTGTGGATGGCCTCGCGCATCGGCTCGTTGCCGCGGAACGAGAAGCTGACGTTGGACACGCCGCCCGAGATGCGCGCGTGCGGCAGGTTCTCGCGGATCCAGCGCGTGCCTTCGATGAAGTCCACGGCGTAGTGGTTGTGCTCATCGATGCCGGTGGCGACCGCGAAGACGTTCGGGTCGAAGATGATGTCTTCCGGCGGGAAGCTTTCTTCCTCGACCAGGATCTTGTAGGCGCGGCCGCAGATTTCCTTGCGGCGCTCCAGCGTGTCGGCCTGGCCCAGTTCATCGAACGCCATCACCACCACCGCTGCGCCATAGCGGCGGCACAGGCGGGCGTGATGGCGGAAGGGCTCCAGCCCTTCCTTCATGGAGATCGAGTTCACCACCGCCTTGCCCTGCACGCACTTCAGGCCGGTCTCGATGACTTCCCACTTCGAGCTGTCGATCATGACCGGCACGCGCGCGATGTCAGGCTCGGATGCGATCAGGTTCAGGAAGCGGTGCATGCAGGCCACCGAATCCAGCATGGCCTCGTCCATGTTGATGTCGATGATCTGCGCGCCGTTCTCGACCTGCTGGCGGGCCACGGCCAGCGCCTCGTCGTATTTCTCTTCGCGGATCAGGCGGGCGAACATCTTGCTGCCCGTCACGTTGGTGCGTTCGCCCACGTTGACGAACAGTGTGTCTTCGTCGATGTTCAGCGGCTCCAGGCCCGACAGGCGGGTCTTGACGGCGATCTCGGGCACGACGCGCGGCGTCAGCGCCGTGACCTTCTCGGCAATCGCGCGGATGTGGTCCGGCGTGGTGCCGCAGCAGCCGCCCGACATGTTCACCAGGCCCGCGCGCGCAAATTCCTCGAGCAGCGCCGAGGTGTCGGCCGGGGTCTCGTCAAAGCCGGTCTCGGCCATGGGGTTGGGCAGGCCGGCGTTGGGATACACGCAGACGTAGGTGTCGCAGATCTTGGACAGCTCGGCCACGTAGGGGCGCATCAGCGCCGCGCCCAGCGCGCAATTCAGGCCGATGGTGACAGGACGCGCGTGGCGCACCGAGTTCCAGAAGGCCTCGACCGTCTGACCGGACAGGATGCGGCCGGATGCGTCGGTCACCGTGCCGGAGATCATCACCGGCAGGCGGATGCCGCGTTCCTCGAACACTTCCTCGGTCGCGAAAATGGCGGCCTTGGCGTTCAGCGTGTCGAAGATGGTTTCGATCAGGACGATGTCGATGCCGCCGTCGAGCAGGCCGTTCAGTTGCTCGATATAGGCGACACGCAGTTCGTCGAACGTGACGTTACGCGCGCCCGGATCGTTCACGTCCGGCGAAATGGAAGCCGTCTTGGGCTGCGGGCCCAGCGCGCCCGCCACGAAGCGCGGCTTGTCGGGCGTGCTGTAGGCATCACAGGCTTCGCGCGCCAGCTGCGCCGACACCAGGTTCAGCTCGTAGGCCAGTTCGGGCAGGTCGTAGTCACCCTGCGCGATCGTGGTGGCGCCGAAGGTGTTGGTCTCGATGACGTCGGCGCCCGCGTCCAGATACTGGCGGTGGATCTCGGAGATGACGTCTGGCCGCACCAGCGACAGCAGTTCGTTGTTGCCTTTCACGTCCTTGCCGTGCTCGGCAAAGCGCTCGCCGCGGAAGTCCGCTTCGCCCAGCTTGTAGCGCTGGATCATGGTGCCCATGGCGCCGTCCAGGATCAGGATGCGCTTGCCCAGCAGGCGGGCAAAGTCGCCGCCGCGGGTATAGGCTTCGGGAGGGTACGGCAAGCGGGGATACGACACGATCAGGTCCGGATTAGGTTGGCCACGGCAGCGCGGATGTGGCTAAAACGCGAAAAACGCCGAAAAAACAAGCCCTGATCGTAACAAAATGGGCCTTCGCGCGCCTCACGGTGATACAGTTTCGGCCCCGAACCGGTGCTTTCGGCGCATCAGGTTGGGCAAGCACGCAACACTTGCCCGCCGCGAGCGAAAGATAAACGGGAAACAGGAAGACGCCCCCGCAGTGCCGCGCCGCCCGCAAGGCCGCCGCAGCGCCGCCCGTCCAGCCTGTGCTGCCCCCGCAACGGTCCCCATGCGCGCCTGGCGCCCATGGCAGCCCGATACCGGCCTGTTCGCTCGTCAGGATGCCTGTTTCCCGCCACGCGGCCTTTCGGCTCGCCCGGCGCGCCGGCATCCTTCCCATCGTGAATGGCCTGCGGGGTCGCGGGCTGCACCGAGGTCTTGTAGATGAAAGCCCGCTCCATCCGGCGCTATGCCGGCGCCCTGCTCTGTTCCGCTCCGGCCATCGCCGCCGCCCAGCAAACCGCTCCCGCCACGTCCGAACTCGACAGCATCACCGTCACCGCCCAGCGCGTGCCCACCGACGGCCGCACGCTGCCGGT
>Ga0209050_1003533_pt1 | contig 11407 bp, 5 predicted proteins | sample Araplavi_mTSA_r2_FD_184276 | JGI IMG/M metagenome (GOLD analysis project Ga0209050, IMG submission 184276) | Arabidopsis root microbial communities from North Carolina, USA - plate scrape MF_Cvi_mTSA_r2 (SPAdes) (version 2) | ecosystem: Host-associated > Plants > Roots > Endosphere | place: USA...
AAGGAAAATATCTGCTGAGTGTTTCCATGCGCCGGGATGGTTTTTCAGGATTTGCGCCCGATCATAAATGGGGCAACTTCCCTGGAGCATCTGTGGGTTGGAAGGTGAGCGAAGAAAATTTCATGCAAGGTGTCCCCCAGATCAGCGATCTTAAAGTGAGAGCAAGCTATGGCAAGGTTGGCGCAAAACCCAACGCGGCCTACAGTTATGTTTCTCCTATTTACACCAATACGTTTTATCCGTTTAATAATGTTCTCCAACAGGGATCATACTATGACAAACTCCCGAATCCTCAATATGGATGGGAAATCTCGACGATGAAAAACATCGGGCTTGATCTGGGAATGTTCAGTAATCAATTTACGTTCACAGCCGAGTATTTCATAAAAGATACCGATCACCTGATTTTGGGCACCTCACCTCCGGTTTCGACGGGCATTCAGGTTCCTACAGACTTGAACGCCGCAAAAATGACAAATTCGGGAGTTGAATTAACACTCGGCTACAACAAGGTGGCGAAGGATTTCACCTTTAATGCTTCCGGAAATGTTTCGATCATTAAAAATGAGATAAAAGCACTTTATACTGAAAATCAAGCATTCTTCGCCGGAGGTAGCCAGGATTATGGAGCTGGTAATATTACCAGAACGATTGCAGGTTCCAGCATCCAGCATTTTTACCTTTCGGAAACGAATGGCATGTTCCAAAATGAGGGAGAGATTGTCAACGGTGAAGGCAAACCCACACAAGACAACCTGGTCCTCCCGATAATGGCCGATGGCACCGTAGATCTTGCCAAGTGGAGAGATCCGGCTAACTCGGGTAAATACACTCGCCCTGGAGATATCCGGTTTACAGGCAAAATGAAGGATATGGGAAGCTTTTTGCCAAAGTTTACGTATGGACTAAACCTGTCCGCTACGTTCAAAGGCTTTGATGTTACGATGTTTATTCAAGGTGTTCAGGGTAACAAAATCTACAATGGTACCCGGGTAATAACCGAGGGTATGCAAAGGTTGTTCAATTCGGGTACTGAAGTAATGAATGCCTGGACGCCATCCAATACCAACACCGATGTTCCAAGAGCCGTAAGCGGTGATCCGAATTCAAATGCCAGACCCAGCGATCGATTCCTGGAGGACGGTTCATACCTTCGTATCAAGAATCTGAACATCGGTTATACCCTGCCGGCTTCGCTTTTAGGTTTCACGAACGGAGCGATCAAGAAGTTCAGGATTTACGTCACCGCTCAGAATTTGGTGACGGTAACGAAGTACAAAGGATACGATCCTGAAGTGGGTAACCGAAACATCAACAATTTCGGTGACAACAACCGCTTCTTAGTCAATGGTATTGATTATGGGCAGTTCCCGCAGCCGAGAACGTTCATAGGTGGTGTACAATTAGGATTTTAATCCATATGAATATGAAAAAGGTTTTAATATTAACCATAGTTTTCGTGTCGACGATTGTCATTTCATGCAATGAGAAATTGTTAGACACCAAAAATCCGAATCAGATCACGAACGATGTTTTCTATAAATCATTAGGTCAGGTCGGGACTTCTGTGAATGCGATATACGCAGTGTTGCAAGGCAATCAACTGGTGGGAAGAGAATACTTCTTTGTTCATGATCTCAGATCAGATGAAATGAAAGCTGGTGGCGGGCAATTGGAAGTTCCAAGAGCTCAGTTGCTGAATGGATCTCACACCTATACCAATTCGGTAATGTCTGATGTCTATAAAGGTCTATTCACCATCGTGCATCGGGCCAACGCAGTTATCACAAACGGCGGATTGCTGGAAGTGTCGGCGGGTGACCAACCTTTATTAGACAGGTATATTGCCGAGGCCAAGTTTTTGAGAGGCTTTGCTTATTATACGTTGGGTGCTTTGTGGGGTGGCGTTCCACTTTATGACCATCCTGCAGCGAATTTCAGTGATGCCCTTCCAAGGTCAACGCAAGCTGAAACATTCGATTTTGCCCTGGCAGACGCAAATGCCGCAAGCGCAGTTTTGCCCGTCACTTACGGAGCTGCTGACTTGGGACGTGCATCGAAAGGTGCAGCACTAACATTAGCCGGAAAAATCAATCTTTGCAAAGGCGACTACGCAGCAGCAAAAACCGCTCTTGAGGCTGTAAAGAACCTCGGTGTTTATAGCCTTGTGACCAATTACTTCGACAATTTCAAGGACGAAACAGAGTATAACAGCGAGTCGGTCTTTGAAGTTGGATTTTTGGATACTGGCTATGGCTGGGATGCATCCGGTAACGGTACGACAAATGACAGTTGGGTTCGTTCCCAGGAATATTCTGCGGTCGGGTGGGCAAACCTGATTCCATCAGACAAGCTGATCGCCGAATATGAAGATGACGATCCCAGACTCACTGACTCTTTCTGGTTTCCAGGAGATACGTATGCCAATGGATCTAGGACGTTGGTAACCAGTGGCGGTGATGGCAAGACAACCATTAACATTGCTGGTGATAATAGCACGGCTTTCGGCGGAAACAATGTGAAGATCAGATGGAAAAAGTACTCCATCATGTATAAGGCTGATCCAGGTGGCTTCAATGTAAACGTTGGTATTAACTACAGACTCTGGCGATATGCCGATGTGTTGATGTTGCTGGCGGAGTGCGAGAACGAAGTCGGCACAGCTGCCAATGCTATCGGCTACCTTAACCAGATTAGAGACCGTGCCAGCGTGAGCATGCCGAATTATGGCACAGCTGCAATGGATAATGCGGGATTTCCGGTGTCGAGCAAAGATGATATCCTTAAGGCGATTCAGCACGAAAGATTCGTGGAGTTGGCTGGAGAGGAGATCAGAAATATTGATATTCTTCGTTGGAGAGCAAATGGAAAGATCAAGGGACCCGACCCTATTAGCTATTTCCAGGCAAATAAATATGAGCTCCTTCCCATTCCTCAAGACGAATTCAATACTAATTCCAAATTTACTTCAGCATCTCAAAACCCTGGATACACAAATTAATCTAAGATAGTCCCCATCTAATATGATAATCCCGGAATGTTCAATTCCGGGATTACTTATTTTGACAAACCTGTTCTCATAGATGAAAATCTTCGTACTTACTGCGATTGTCGCTCTTTTATTTCTCTTCAATGGATGCGGGCAGAATCGTAAACTATTTCAATTGGTCGGACCGGATGATTCAGGTATACACTTTTCAAATGTGTTACTGGAGAATGATACGTTGAATGCGCTGAAGTTCGAATACCTGTATAATGGTGCAGGTTTAGGCGTGGCAGATTTTAACAACGATGGCCGCGCAGATGTCTTCTTTGCGGGGAACATCAATAGTTCTGCACTTTATCTCAATCAGGGCAATTTAACTTTCGGGGATGTGTCCGATGCTGCTGGAGTCAAGACAAACCTTTGGTGTACCGGCGTCTCCATCGTTGATGTTAACCGGGATGGGCTACTGGATATTTATGTTTCCACGGCGCATCCAAACAAAGACAAAAAAGTGCCGAATATCTTTTTTGTCAACCAAGGATTGGATGAAAAAGGTATTCCCCAGTTTAAAGATTTAGCGGCGCCGCTTGGACTGGCTGATTCAAGCTATTCAACCCAAGCGGTGTTTTTTGATTACGATCTGGACAGCGATCTTGATATGTTTCTGCTGACCAATTCCCTGGAGTCTTACCATCGCAATACACCTTTTGGCCAACGCACCGATGGCGGTGGCAAAAGTGTTGATAAGCTGTACCGACAAGATAAACTTGAAGACGGAACCGTTCACTTTACCGATGTTTCGGCGAAGGCAGGCATTCTTGAAGAGGGGTGGGGCCTTGGGGTTATCGTAAACGATTTTAATCAGGACGGCTGGCCCGACATCTATTGTGCAAATGATTTTCTCTCGTCAGATCAATTGTACGTGAATCAACAAGATGGAACATTCAGAAATGAAATTTCGACCTGGATGAATCACCAGGAATTTAACGGAATGGGTACGGATATGGCCGACCTTAACAATGACGCGCTGAACGATTTGGTGGTGGTAGACATGATGCCCGACGATAACCTCAGGCAAAAGACGATGTTCTCTTGGATGGGTTACGAGCGCTTTATGAAGAGTCTGAAGTTGAATTATCGTCCCCAGTATATTCGAAATGTATTGCAGCGCAACAACGGAAATAACACATTTAGTGATATCGGGTATCAAAGTGGAATTTATGCCACCGATTGGAGTTGGTCACCGCTTATTGCCGATTTTGACAATGATGGCCTTCGCGACATTTTTATCTCCAATGGCTATCTGAAAGATATTACTGACCTGGACTTTGTGACGTATAATCAAGATGTTACCATGTTTGGGACAGACTCGTTAAAGGCGCAAAATGGTGCAAAGGCGCTGAAGGAACTTGGTGGCGTGTTTAAACCTGATTTTCTATTCCAGAACAAAGGTGACTTTCAATTTGAAAGCGTGGGGAACGCCTGGGGTCTTTCCGAACCCACGTATTCCAATGGAGCAGCTTATGCAGACTTTGACAATGATGGAGACCTTGACCTGATTCTCAATAACCTTAACGGAGTGGCTCGGCTATACCAGAACACGATTGTCGACAATACCCGGGCTGACGCAAAATTCTTGCAACTGCAACTGAAGGGCCCCCAGGGAAACCCACAGGGAATCGGCACCCGGATATGGGTGTATAGGGATGGACAACTCAGTTACGGTGAACAAGAGTTGCAACGGGGTTATCTCTCCAGCGTTGATCCCGTAGTGCACTTCGGGTTAGGATCAAAAAAAATTGACTCGGTTGTCGTCGTGTGGCCTGGTGGGCAAATGCAGGTAATGCGGGATGTAAGCGCCAATACGCGTATTACTGCCTCCTACGATCAAGCCGGATTGACGTATCAACGTCCGATGCCCAAGCCAACGTGGTTGGAAAAAGAGGAATCTGCAATCGCCCCGGTGATGCCTGAAGAGGCTTACGCAGACTACAAATTTGGTCAGGCTACGTTACCCCATAAATTCTCTCAACAAGGTCCACGACTTGCTGTCGGAGATATTAACGGTGACGGCCTCGATGATTTTATCGTCGGTGGCACCGCCTATCATAGCGCCATGATATATCAACAGGAGGCCGATGGAAAGTTTCACGTCGATTCGCTTCCCGTTAAGGAGTCGGAAGATGTTGGCGTCTTACTATTTGATGCAGATCAGGATGGCGATCTGGATCTTTATTGCGTGAGCGGAAGCAGCGAGTTCGGCAAGGATACGTCCAAGTATCAGGACAGGCTATACAAGAATAATGGAAAAGGCAAGTTCCAGTTGGATAAAGGCGCTTTACCAAAAATAGAGAGTAGTGGAAGTTGTGTGACGGCAGCAGACGTGGATCATGATGGTGACCTTGACGTGTTTGTTGGAGGACGTGTGGTGCCAGGCTCATATCCCACTACGCCGAGGAGTTATCTCATGCGAAATAACGGTGAAGGAAAATTTGAGGATGTGACCAGGAGCATAGGAAGTGGGCTGGATTCGGTGGGTATGGTGACCGACGCATTGTTCACTGATTTTGATAACGATGGATGGCAGGATCTGATCATCGTTGGTGAGTGGATGCCGGTTACTGTATTTGACAATGACAAGGGCACCTTTAAAAAAGTTACAGAACTTAAGACAGGGTGGTGGAGCAGCATAGCCGAAGGTGATTTCGATAACGATGGGGATACGGATTACATCTTGGGGAATCTTGGCAAAAATTCGGTGCTCCGCGCAAGCGAGCAGGAACCAGTATCCCTATACGCAAAAGACTTTGATGCAAATGGTTCAATAGACCCTTTCATTTCCCGCTATATACAAGGAAAGGAATATCCGGTACACTATCGTGAAACGATGACCGAACAGATAGCGGTATTACGCCGCCTGCTCCGTACGTACGCGAAATACGGCAAGACGGAGATGGGTGAAATACTTAAATACCTGGGCGAACAGGACATGATCGTGAAGCGTGCCACGTGTTTTGAGTCCTCCTACTTGGAAAACCGGGGTAAAGGAAATTTTTCACTTCATGCCCTGCCGTTAAACATTCAGGTTAGTCCCATAAATAGCATCACGGTCGGCCACCTCAATGACGATCCTTATCTCGATTTTCTTGCTGTTGGAAATTCGTTTGCAGAGGAGACGTTGTCGGGGTATCTCGATGCCGGTATCGGCGTATATGCCCTGGGCAAGGGTGATGGAACGTTTCAAATTATTCCTCCCGATCAAAGTGGCTTTTGTGTTATGACGGATGCCAAGGCGATAAGAGAGATAAAAATGGGCAACAAACGCAAATGGATCGTCACATCTAATCAGGCGCCGTTGATGTGGTTCAACGACGCCAAGAGGGATACGGCGATGCCATTAGCGTTGTCGCCTCAAAAACATTTGAATTAGGCCAGGGGCTGGGGAAGTTGAGTTGGTCGTGGACGCGACGATTCTTTTTATCGACCCTTGCTTGAAGCAAGATGACTCATGATCAATACACATATAAACACTTATAAAACAAAAGCTACGATGCTGAAATCTCTAACCAACCTGACAAGAATCTTCTTGCTCGCCACGTTACTCTTTGAGGTGACCTTGGCCACAGCACAAGACGGAACAATCTATCCACTCGCAACGCCTGCCGAGCCGAATGCCATCCCGCTCGGCACGGGCGGTGTCGAAGCACAACCCTCTCCTGAAACTTGGTTCAGGCAGTGGGGCGATCCCATGGCACGTAATATTTCAAAGGCGACACTTACCCCATTCTTGCCTAAACCAGGCAAAGCAAATGGCGCAGCAGTGATCGTGGCGCCAGGCGGAGGTTTCCGATGGTTGTCGATGGGTAACGAAGGATGGGAAGTTGCTCAAGCGCTTGCCGATCAGGGCGTCGCCGCCTTTGTGCTTAAATATCGTCTCTTTCCCACGCCCGAGTCGCTCGATGGTTTCAAGGAGTCAATGAATAGAACTTTTGCAGCAGCCACGCCTCCCGCGGATGGTAAGAAGGATACGCCTCCTCCTCCAGGTCCACCTCGCATGGACCTATCCAACCAACTCGCGGATGCGGAAGCTGCTTATACCATGATTGTCACGCGAGCAAAGGAATGGGGCGTTGATACCAGTCGACTGGGAATGATTGGCTTCTCCGCCGGTGCCGGTCTCACGATGCACACCACACTGAATTCAAAAGTCGCGCAGCTCGACTTCATCGGCCCAATCTATGGCGGCATGGGCCCGGTTGAAGTACCAAAGAACGCTCCGCCAATGTTTAACGTGATCGCCTCGGATGATTTTCTATTTCGCGGCCAGTTCGGTGTGATCGAGTCGTGGTTTAAAGCCGGCAGGCCTGTCGAGTTTCATCTTTACCAGAATGGTGGCCACGGCTTCGGTCTGGGCAATCCAAACCGGACCAGTAACAAATGGTTCGACGCCTTCATGCATTGGCTTGATGTTAATGGGTTCCTTGTTGCAAAGACCGCGAAGAAATAAGAGGATTCGCTAGGGGTGAAGGAAAAAGTTTGAAGCATGAAACAATCAGGGGCCTGGATACAACCTGTTCCAGAAAGTACGGAGAGCGGTAATGGAAGTTTTGTTTAAGCATGCCTAACGGTTGATGAATGAAAGAGGAAATTATTGATGTCATCGGTTTCGCCTTGATCTTTGATCAAAATAGAAAAGAGGCTTTGTTTGGGCGAAAAGGATCGTGGGTTCATTTAGCTGAATGGCTCACGTCCTTTTCTGTGTTGTTATAGTGAATGTAAAAGGAAGCGGATGGACCTAAGCAGCTACAATAACCACTACAAAATTCTCGTCGCAGTTGACTGTATAATATTCGGTTTCGACGGAATGCAGTTGAAGGCGCTATTGATCAAAAGAGGTTTCGAGCCTGAAAAAGGAAAATGGTCGTTGATGGGAGGCTTTGTCCGTGAAGACGAGGGGACTGATGAAGCCGCGAACAGGGTCCTGCACCAACTTACCGGGATGAAAGGCATCTACATGGAACAGCTCTGCGCATTTGGCGATGTAGATCGCGATTCGGCAGGCAGGGTTATCTCTATTGCTTACTTTGCACTGATCAATATTACCGACTACAACAAACAACTTCAGCTCGAACACGAGGCGAAGTGGTTTGCGCTCTCGGAAAGTCCGGAGCTTATTTTCGATCACCAAAAACTGTTATTGAAGGCCAAGCAACGGTTACGCGAAAAGGTAGCCTGTGATCCCATTGGTTTTGAACTCCTTCCTCCAAAATTCACGCTGCCGCGATTGCAAAGCCTGTATGAAGCCATCTACGAAATGCCGTTTGACCGGCGCAATTTCACGAAGAAAATGCGGTCGCTGGGAGTACTGAATAAGCTGAACGAAAAGGAGAGAGGTTCATCAAGGAAAGGCGCATACTATTATGAATTCAATAATCAGAATTATAGCAGGTACAAAAAATAGTTTACATTCCATGTCGGTCAGCTGCACCGGTGCACGATAACACCCGACTTCGGAAATTTTTGTTTGTCAATAGATCAATAAACAACACGTATAAACTTATTCCAATGATAGTAAGAGAGAATTTTTTCAAGCGCTTAAAATCGATAACCACGTTAACGGTCTTTCTTTTTTCGTTAAGTCACGCATACGCGCAGGAATTAAAGCTTAATGATCTCGAGTATTTTGAAACGCAAGGTGTTAACGTCCTCGTTTACAATAACCTTTTTACAGGGGGATTTAACGACGAGAAGAATGCTGGTATTGAACTAATTCATCACGGGGTGAGGACGGCCCAAGGTGGTGCGGTGAGGCTCTCCAACACGCCCGAACAGTGGGATCTGGTTCCGGAAATACCAACCAGAAAAGTGGACCGGGCGTCGAAAAGTATCGAGAGCACCTTGCGGTATAAAGATTACGATTTCGATTCGCGTGTGGTGGTCACCGCGAAAGGCAACGGTGTTGAAATATCGGTCTACCTGGACAAACCCATTCCTAAAGAACTGGAAGGAAGCGCAGGCTTTAATCTCGAAATTCTTCCTTCACAGTATTGGGGCAAAGCCTATCTGGCAGACGGACGTTATAATCGATTTCCGCGTTACGTGGTGGGTAACAGCGTGGCAAGGCCGAACAACGAAAAGCCAAAACAATTTAAAGGTTACAAAACATACGACGACAGGGGTACCGGTAAATTCATTGATCCCCTTCCCCTTGAAAGCGGTCGTACTTTTGTTCTGGCACCAGATGAACCTTCGCGCCTTGTGAAAATCACTTCGCCGGATGTCGATTTGATGCTCTTTGATGGCCGTGTGTTGGCCCAAAATGGTTGGTTCGTTGTTCGTAGTATTCTCCCCGCGGGAAAGACAGGAAAAGTGTTAACCTGGACGGTTGAGCCAAATGCAATCAAAGGGTGGGTGAGAGAGCCAAACATAGGGTTCTCCCAAGTCGGTTACATCCCCAAACAACAGAAAGTCGCCGTGATTGAACTTGACAAGAAAGACAAGCCACTGGCCACAGCCTCGCTATACCGAATAGGCAACGACGGCAGTGCCCGCGAGGTGTTCAACGGGAAGATAATTTCATGGGGCGATTACTATAAATATCACTATGTGAAATTTGATTTCACCTCCGTCACAACCCCGGGTATATATTACATCCAATACGGAAATTTCAAAACGAACGACTTCTTGATTGAAAATAGCGTGTATGATAAAATCACAGACGCTACGAGCGACATATGGATTCCGATTCACATGGATCACATGTTTGTAAATGAGGCGTACAGGGTATGGCATGGAGAACCGTTCAAGGAAGGTTATCTCCAGGCGCCGCCAAACACAGATCATTTCGATCTGCATGCTCAAGGACCGACAACGGATACCAAGTATAAAGCCCTCGAACCGATCCCGGGACTAAACGTCGGTGGATTTTTCGACGCAGGAGATTTTGATATTGAAACCGGCGCGAATATTAGTGTAGTACAAAACTTCGTGCAAACGTGGGAGTATTTTAAGCCACTGCGCGATCAAACCTTTGTTGATCAGAAGCAACGCTATGTCGACCTTCATCGACCTGATGGAACGCCTGATGTATTGCAGTTTATCGAGCATGGAACCTTGAATCTTGTAGCACAGGCAGAGATCGTTGGCCACATGACGCAGACGCTTTCAAATGCCGTGCTCGACAATTACCACCACCTGGGAGACGCAGCTTCATTAACCGATGGACTTCCTTACAACCCGAATCTTGGTCCGTACGAAATAGCAAAAGACGGACGATCGAGCGGAGTCAAGGATGACTTGTGGGCATTCACCAGTCGCAATCCTCGACTCGATCTTTACGCAGCTACCATGTTTGCGGCGGCGAGCCGGGCTTTGAAAGGTTATAATGATGATCTATCTGCCAGGGCATTGGTACAATCTAAGAGACTTCTGAAAGAAGCAACCGAACTTCTCGCGGCGAAGCCAGAGGATAATTCTCCTTGGGGAATGTCGGCCAATGTTGGCACCAATCTTCAACTCTATATAGCGACCGGCGAAAAACAGTATCTTGAAAAATTTCAGGAGTTGTTATGGCCAGCGCTTGATCGCAACGTTAATTCCACATTGCTGACGGCGCTGAATGCCATCCCGCATACGGATGCATCCTTCAAGGAAAAGCTACGTCCCTACGTTGTCAAGTATGCTGACTACATAAAAGGATTGGAAAAAGAAAATCCCTATGGAGTACCGATTGTGCTCGGCAACTGGGCTGGTAGTGGCGCAATTTTAAATTTCGGCACCACGATCTGTTTTGCAAGCCAGTATTTTCCAGACCTTGTTGCCCCGGGCGAAGCGTTCAAGGCCACGAACTGGTTGTTTGGTTGTCATCCCTACCACAATTATTCGCTGGTAGCAACGGTTGGTGCGACGCGTCCTAAAGCAGTCTTCTATGGTAATAATCGGGCCGACTTCTCTTTTATTCCCGGCAACGTAGCACCAGGTATTTTATTCAGAAAACCCGACCACTTTGAAAACTACGACGACTGGCCATTCCTCTGGGGACAAAACGAAGGGACCATCGCTGGCAATACGAATTATTTGATTTTCGGATCAGCCTTTAAGAATCTGGTGAAGTAACACTTGGTGCAAGAGGAGACCTTCACCATCAAAAATACGATCACACAAACGCCAGCACTGGGTTGGGGCGATTAATGCGCGACGTGAGGACAGAAGGGACAAATCCGGGTACGGGCGATCCAGCGCAGTGAAGCTCTGGGCGCCTGCCTGCTCACCTGAACATATGGGATAGTAAGTATCAATCGTGGCATTCGCTCCGATAAGAACGGCCCCCCTATGGGCATGCCTTGCGACGGTCGGCGCACCACGACAGGCGGAAAGGAAACATGGTGGGAAGGGCTCAGTCGGCAGGAGCGCTGGGCGCGA
>Ga0209050_1003536_pt1 | contig 11401 bp, 10 predicted proteins | sample Araplavi_mTSA_r2_FD_184276 | JGI IMG/M metagenome (GOLD analysis project Ga0209050, IMG submission 184276) | Arabidopsis root microbial communities from North Carolina, USA - plate scrape MF_Cvi_mTSA_r2 (SPAdes) (version 2) | ecosystem: Host-associated > Plants > Roots > Endosphere | place: USA...
ATGCCTTTGGTCACCGTTTGAATGGTGGCATGCGTCAAAGCAAAAGTTGCGTATTTTCCTTTTGGCTGTTGGGCCTGCACCGTCGTACCGATGAGCACGGCCAGCGCGAGTATATATTGAATTTTTCGTTTCATGAGTTCTGCTTAGTTAAGGCCAAACAATTTACCAAACGCATCTTCCGCGCCGTCCATGCAATGATCCTCTTGTTCACCGCCCTGAATCGTGGCGATGTCGACTGCCTGGGTGGGGTCTACGTAGAGGCGCACGTCATCGGCATCCTTCTCGCGATCGAAGCGCACGACGCCGTCCACCACGGTGATCATGGGAACGGTGTAGGATGAGAGCGGATGCGAATTGAAGATGGCGATGTCCGCTTCCTTGCCCACTTCCAAAGAACCTACTCTCGAATCGATGCCCAGTTGCTTGGCAGGATTCAAAGTGATCAGGGCGAGTGCCTCGTCGTCGGAGAGGTTGCCATACTTTTGGGTTTTGGCGGCTTCATGATAGAGGTGACGCATCAGTTCAGCATCGTCGGAGTTGATGGAGGTCACCACGCCGTTGCGTGTGAGGATGGCGGCGTTGTAGGCCGTGGAGTAATACACTTCAAATTTATAGGCCCACCAGTCGGCAAACACCGACGCCATGGCACCAAACTTTGCCAATTCGGGCGCTACTTTAAAGCCTTCGTTAACGTGCTGGAACACCAGTCGCTTTACGCCGAAATCTTTGCACACATTCAGCAGCATGTTGATCTCATCGGCGCGATAGCTGTGGCAGTGGATGATGATGTTGCCTTTCAAAATTTCAGCCAGCGTTTCCAGGCGCAGGTTGTAAGCGGGCGGGGTGCCACGAAAGCCTTTCTGCGTTTTGGCTTTGTTGTATTTGTCCCACGCCTCCATGTATTCCTTGGCTTTGCTGAACGACTCGCGGATCACAAACTCCACACCCATGCGCGTGCGGGGTACGATGCTGCTGCCGCCGCCGTGAACACGGGTAGGGTTTTCTCCGAGCGCAAACTTGATGGTACGCGGCGCGCCTTCCATGCGAAGACCGTCGCCGTCTTTCACACCATAGCGCAACTTGATCGTTTCACACTGGCCGCCAATGGCATTGGCCGAGCCGTGCATCGCGTGGATCGTAGTGACGCCGCCGCCCAGTGCGCGGTACAAGGTCACTTGGAAAGGATTTAATACGTCACCCGTGAATACTTCCGCGGTTACGGGGCTGGTGGCTTCGTTGATGGCGTCGAGGCCTGCGTGAGAGTGTGCATCAATGATGCCGGGCATCACAAATTGTCCCGTAGCATCGATGATTTTCACGCCTGCAGGGACAGCGATGTTTTTGCCGATCTGGCTGATCTTGCCGTCTTTCACCAGCACGTCTGTGTTTTCAAATGTGCCTTTGGTCACCGTGAGCACGGTGCCGTTTTTTATCAGGAGGTTGCCGCGCTCCACCTGCGCATGCGCGAAAGTGACGAGGGCGAGCAACGCGAAACTATTGAATATTTTTTTCATGGTGTTCATGAGTTTAAGTCTTAGCGATTGGGATCCTTGGTGCCCTTCGTCGGGAAATTTCCATACTGGCCTGCCGTCACGGAACCTTCGAAGGTGTCGGCCTCAACCGTTACCGCGGTCTCTACGTTGATCGTGCTGCCTTCTACCTGGAGCGAATAAGAAAACGTCAGCTGGTTATTGTCCAGCGATACGGTTTTCAATTCAACTTCTTTGTCGGCATACTGTGAAGTGATGGTGCCGGTGTAGTTGTCGCCTTGCTTTTTCAGCTTCAGCTTACCCGTGTTGGCGCCCTGCGGTGTCTCTGTGGAATAGGACCAGGTGCCGCTGACGTCAATTTTCTTGCCGTCCGTTTTCTTCACCTCTTTCGCATCGTATTTATAAGCAACGCCATCCACGAACACATAACGCACTTGCGCTTTCTCATCGAAATACGATTTACGCGTGATGACGAGGTTGGCAATTTTGCCATTGTCGATCGATCCCAGCCGGTCGGACATTCCCAGAATTTGTGCTGCGTTTGTCGTGAGCGCGGCCAAAGCCTGGTCTTCGGTAAGACCTTCCTTGATCATGCGCCGCAGGTTCGCGGGGATATCTTTTGTTTTGGCGGTGAGCGTCGAGAACCCAAAAGGCACGCCGGCTTTTTGAAACGCGGTAGGCTGCGCGGCATACAGGGTCACAAACTCAGCCTTGCGCTTTTCCAGCTTGTCTTTCTCCGGGTCAGGTTTTGCCTTCTCTTCTTTCTTCACATCTTTTTTGTCGTCCTTCTTCTCTTCTTTCTTTTCATCGGGAAGATCGAGGCTCAAGAATACTTTCACGTTGCCGGATTTTATTTTCGGGAGCACATCCCATCCTTCTTTCACGTTGGCGGCAATCAGGGAAAACCCTAAGTCCGTCTGCAGCGTGATGGCGCGTTGAACGTCCAGAATTTTTTCGGCTTTGAACAATACGGGCTCGCGCTTGTCGATGACGGGATAAAATGCTTCCAGAATACGATCGGGCGACGGACGTTCGAGGCCGGCGCGATTAGAAGCGTAGAGCGATTCATAGGATTTTGCTTGTGCCGCCTGGCGGTACAGCTCGCGATACTTGGCCATCACACCCAACACGGTGGCCGGATAGATGCGGTCAGCGGTAGTGAACTCTGAATAGAGCGCGGTCTTCGAAGCCAGCACCATTTCATCGGCCGACTTTCCCCCCAACGATACCACGGCAGCATTGCCAGGCAACATGCCACCGTAGGGCACGACCTGTGCGGTGGTGAATCCGAGCGCGCGTAAATCTTCTACGGTCTTATCGGCCGGGCTCAGCGAATTGCGCACATCGTTTTGCGGCGTGATGCCCGCGCGGTCCGGCGGCGGATTGCCCGGATCCTTTACTTTCTCTTTTGTTTCTTCTTTGGGTTTGATGACGCCCGTACGGGAAAGGCCGTCGATAAAGCCGGCATACACAAAAAGGCTGTCGCCTTTAATGACGATGGCTTCGGGTGGAACGGCGATGCCTTTGCCCACGGCGGTGATGATCCCGTTTTTGATCACCACGGTGCCCATATCCAGCTTGCGTCCGGGGGCCTGGATGACCGTAACGTTCGTGATCGCATACGTGCCGGAAACAGGTCCCAGGGTTCGCTCCTCCTGGGCGCGAAGCAGGGTTGGCATTCCCAGTCCCAACACCAGCACCATAGCGGTAAACAGGTGTTTCAGGTAAATACTCTTCATTCGGAATAAAGTTTAGGTTAATGATGGGCGTCAATATAGGAAGGTTTGTCACAGACAATCAACCGGAATACACGGGTGGCGTTTAAAAAGTACCTGAGGACGGAATAACTCTCAAGCGCATAAAATGGTCTCTGGGGCCGGATTAGGCAGGTTGCCGGCCAACGTTTGCACGCGCGCGTCCGTTTCCGATCGCGCCTTCCACCGGGCCATTTTCCGGGGAGCAACGGTTCAGTACACGGGTCTTACAGTTCGCTACATATCCCTTTCAAGGGGTGTATCTTCTCCGGATACTTGTACCGTAAACACGCCTAGAAACAAAACGCAAACTTGCTATGACGACGCAAACTTGGTACCGGTGGATCTTTTCTTTTATTATTCTGGCCTCCTTTTCGATCCCGGCCCGCGCACAGGATGAAACAACCGTCTCCTCCTCCAGCAATAAATCATCCAACATCAGCATTCATTCATCCAATGGCGTACAGCGATGGAAAACGTCTACGGGCGTCACCAACTTCAACGTGGAGATCCGCGGCAAAATTGAAGTGACCGACGACGACAAAGACATCAAAAGCCTTTCCGACAACGGCTACCTGGAAATCACAAAAACCGTCTTTGGAAGCAAGCGCGCCATCGTCGTGGAGTCGCTGGGCGGCGGCAAGATCAAGAAGGAATATTACGAAGGTCGCAACAAAATGGAATGGGAGCCCAATGGCAAAACCTGGCTGGGCGAAATCCTGCCCGAGTTGGTGCGCTCTACCACGCTGGGTGCCGAGGGCCGTCTGAACCGGTTCTATAGCCAAGGGGGAAGTGCCGCCGCCGTTGCTGAAATAACGCGGCTGGAGAGCGACTATGTAAAAGCACACTATGCCAAACTTTTGCTGGAAAAAAATATTCCTCCCGGGGAAATGTCGAACGTGGTGACAAAGATCGCTTCGGCCATCAGCTCGGACTATTATTTATCTACCGTATTACAAAACAACATCAACAAGATGATGGCCACGCCGGAGTCGGCGGATGCGTTCTTCAAGGGCACGCAAAAGATCAACTCCGATTATTATAAGTCCGTCGTGTTGAAGGAAGCACTGAAGAAAGTTTCCGCGTCGCCCGCACAGATCAAGGTGGTGCTTCAATCGGCGGCCGAAATAAAATCGGACTACTACCTCTCTGTCGTGCTCACCACGTTGCTGGAAGAAGAGGGCGTGAAGGAAGAGTCGCTGAACGAAGTGGTTGTGGTGTCCAAAAACATTCCCTCCGACTATTATCGCACCCAGGTGCTGACCAAAGCGCTGAACAAGCCCGGCATTTCGAAGGCCATGCTGAAAAACACCGTGAACGCGCTGGCCGACGTAGGCTCCGACTATTACAAAACATCCGTCTTCAACACCATGGCCACACGCAACAACATGGACCCTGAAGTGCAGGCACAAGTGGTGTCGCTGGTGGGCAGTTCGGTAGGGTCGGACTATTATGCCTCCGGAACCTTGAAGAACATCCTGGAACATCAAAAGTTCTCCGACGAATCGTTCAAACAATTGATCAATGTGGCCGGACACCTGGGGTCGGCAAACTATGCCAGCGAGGTATTGCGCACGGCAGCCCGTAAAGACCTCAGCCGAAACCAGCTGCTCGACATCCTCAGCGCCAGCGGCAACATCGACAGCGACCATTACCTCACCGAAGTATTGATTTCCCTTTCCGAAAAGGTAAAGAACAGCGACAGCACGGTGAAGGACGCGTATCGCGCAGCAGCGAAAAAGATCGACTCGGAGACCTACTACGGCAGGGTTATGAAAGCGATTGACTAACCTGCGTGTGAGCCTTTTTATGTGTACCTTAGTTGCATGAGTTCTTCATCCCGCTCCTACTACATGAATGCATTGTTTCGAAGAACGCTCCTGGTCACCTTCATCTCCGGAGCCTTGGGATGGTTGCTCTTTGCGTATCTTCATTTTAGCGAAACAAACGCCTTCCCCACGGTGCGCGAAAATTTCACCGGGATGCTGGCGGGCATCGGCATCGGGTGCCTCAACGGTTTCGTACTGTACTATGCCAACCGCCTGCTGGACCGGGCGTTGCCGTGGAGAAACTACTACGCTGCACGCTTTGTCGTGGGCTACGTGGCCAACTATGCCGTAGCCCTGCTCCTCACACTGGCCCTCGTGCGAGCTTGTATGGCATTCTTTGGCGCCTATGTTTTTTGGGAGGGTTTTTCGCTACAGGACGTCGATCTGAAAGTGAAGCTGGGCATCCTCTTACTGGCCACCCTGTTTATCTATAAAGTGATCTATGCCCTGCTCTACTCCTACCAACACTATGCGGTAGCGCAGATCGAAAATATCCAACGCGAGCGCAAACAACTGGAGCTGCAGTTCGAAGCGTTGAAGAGCCAGATCAGCCCGCATTATTTGTTCAACAGCCTGAATACAATCTCGTCGCTTCTCTATAAAGACACGCCCTCCGCCGAGCAATTTATTCGCCGGCTGGTGCAAACCTATCAATACATTTTATCCACCCAGCACAAGCGGTATGTGACCTTGCAGGACGAGATCGATTTTGTCCAGTCGTATTATTATTTGCTCCGGATCCGCTTTCAGCAACTCTTAACGGTCGAGATCAACCTGCCCCACAACATTATGCACACCAAGATCCCGCCGCTCACCTTACAGATCCTGGTGGAAAATGCCGTGAAGCACAACAACCTCAACACCGATAAAAAACTTTTTATCTACATCACCGCCCAGGACAACATGTTTCTGAAAGTGATCAACACCAAAACCGGAACCCTCACGGGCGTGCCGTCGTTCCGGGTAGGGCTTGAAAATATTCAAAAGCGATACGAATTCTTTACAGACAAGAAGATCGAGATCAAAGACGACGACAAATTTTCGGTCACGTTGCCGGTCATTCATCTAAAAACACGTGAGCAAGAACAGAAACACAGCGCATGAAGCGGTATTTTATCCATAATCCATTTTTCCGGCTCCTTACTCCCCTGGTGTATGGCGTGATGGCTTACTTGCTGGTGCTGCTCATCAACAACAACGTGTCGCAGTTGAACGACTTCTTCAGCAGCCAGGAAGTGTATGTGTTTATTGTGTTGATGTATCTCTCATTGGAATCCATGCGGGTGGTCATTGTCCTGCTGGACAAATTTCTTCCCGAGCGGTACCTGCCCGTCAGGGTTCCGGTTCAATTCATCATCACGACACTGCTTTCCGTTGGCCTGGTCTTCGTGGGATTTCACTTGTATTTCAAATATGGTGTCGGGTTCAGCATGAGCGGCGTGCAGACGTTGATCTTCCTCATCCTGTTCACGGTAACAGCATCGTTATACAATATCCTGTATTTCAGCAACCATTACCTGCAAAAAGAGAACACCCTAAAGCTGAGCATCGAAAAGCAACAGCAGGAAGTGTTGGAAGCAGAAATGGTGGAATTCAAAAATGATGTGAATCCGGAGCTGCTCTACGAAAGCCTGGAGAGCCTCATCACCTTGATGTACCGCGACGTGGATCAGGCCGAAGAATACATCGACTGCCTGGCCAGCGCCTACCGCTATGTGCTCAGCAACCGTCACAAAGAACTTGTCCCGGTGGCCACGGAATTGGAGGCTGCCAAAAACCTGGTGAAACTGCTCAACGAAAAGCATTTCGGTCAGCTTCGGTTGGAGTCTTCCCTGGAAGCCGCCGAGCTCGACGCCATGCTCATCCCCGGGTCGCTGCCCATCATCATCGAAAGCCTTGTGCGCAACACCATCATCTCGCGGTTCGAGCCGATGATCATTCGCTGCTACTGGGAAGACGACTACATCACCATTCAAAGCAAATTGAACGACCGCCTCTTGCAACATCCCAATACCGAGCTGGCGATGAGCCGGCTGCAACGTTCCTACTCCCTCTACAGCGACCTCACCCTGATCAAGGTGAAGGCCTACGAAGAAAATTATATTAAATTGCCCGTGATTCGCGTGGCGGAAGAAATCACGACATATTGATGAAGGTTTTAATCATAGAAGACGAAGTACCGGCTGCTGAAAAACTGGAACGCTACCTGTTGAAGTACGACGCCTCCACCACGGTGGCGGCCATCCTCGATACCGTAGAAAGCGCTGCGGCATGGCTGCGCGACCACCAGAACGAGGTGGACCTCATCTTCATGGACATCCAATTGAAAGATGGGCTCAGCTTCCAGATCTTTCAACAGGTACCCGTGAAGAAGCCCGTGATCTTTACCACGGCATTCAACGAATTTGCCCTCGATGCGTTCAAAGTGAGCAGCATCGACTATTTGCTAAAACCCATTACGTTCACCGATCTCTCGGCCAGTCTCAAAAAACTGGAAAGTCTCCGCGAACAACTCCACCAACCCAAAGATCAGTCCGAACGCATGCAGGCGCTGGTGGCCAACCTGAAAACAAAAGAGTACAAAACGCGCTTCATGGTGAAGCTGGGCGAACACATCCGCTCCATCACCGCCGACCAGATCGGGCTGTTCTACGCCGACGGCCGCGACGTCTATTTAGTGACCACCCAAAACCGGAAGTTCATCATCGATTATACACTGGAATCATTGGAGGATATCCTCGATCCGAAGGTTTTCTTCCGGCTCAACCGGACGTTTATCCTGAACATCAATGCCATCAAAGATGTGCTGGTTTATTCCAACAGCCGCCTGAAGATCACGCTGGTGCAGGAGTTCGATAAGGAGATTATTGTGAGCCGTGAGAAGGTGGGAGACTTTAAGGAATGGTTTGACGGATTACAAAACGCATGATTAGACTCATGGGGACTGCGTTGCTAATTCCCAGATGTTATCTTACTTCAACTGAAGAGTTTTATTAGGTCTATGCTACCTGAATGGCTTGTCAATCTGCCCGCCAATTTTTCCAGTTCTGCCTCCCATATTCTCCATTGTGGTGTGACGGGATTGCCAACCCGTACTATTGTATCGATGTAGGGTGCCATGATGTGAATTTCATATGAGATCCCATCCAGCGTTATACCCTTGTTGGCGTTGAACAAATCCAATTGAAAGCAGTCAAGAACTTGATCCGCTTGAATGTTTGCCCGCTCTTGATAAAACTCCTGAATCTGGTCATTTGCTCCGATCCGAAAGACACCCTGTACAAGTTCCTCAGGATGCTTTTTACCTCGGAAAGCGTGCTCGTTGAATCTCACGGTTATGAGTCCGCCCCGACCAACGAAATGACGATCCATCGTCACTATCCATACATATTCGATCGATTGCTCGTCTTCTCTCCAGCCGCGATGATCCCTAATGGTGTGCCATCCTGAACTCAATTCCGGTAAACCAATCGCGTCCGCGAGAAATGCTTCTCTTTGTTGTCTTTGAGTGAACTCCCGAATTGAGTCAGTAACCATGTTCCTTTTTTAACAAAATTCCAGACAACATTTTATTGGTCTCCCTGAGCACTTTCATTAACCTACCCGCTTCGCCTTATACCCTTCCTTCTGCAGGATCTGCACGATCTTATCCCGATGATCCCCCTGAATAATCACCTCACCATCCTTCACGGACCCTCCCACTCCACACTTCGACTTCAGAAGTTTCCCCAACGTTTCAAGATCATCGCCGTTACCAACAAACCCCGCGACCAACGTCACTTGTTTTCCTGCGCGCATGCTTTTGTCCAACTGCACTTTCAGGTTTTGTTGTTGTGGGGGAAGCGTTTGGGCTTCTTCGTTTTGTTGATAGGAGAATTCAAAATCGGAAGACGTGGAGTATACCACGCCATCGCGTTTCTTCCAGTCGTTCTTTTTGCTCATGCTACAAAGATAAGATTATCAGGGTCATCATCAGCAGCACAATGGTGCTGGTTACCCCGAAATTGAAACCCGCTTCGATCTTTTTGCGCTGGTACACGCCCAACGCCGAAATGACCAGCAAACTCAACGGCAAAAAAAGAAAATTACCATAGAGCGACATGCCGACGTGGTGAATATAACCGCCGGATACCACCTTGCGCGGGACATTAAAAAGGAGCGACGAGCGAAAGGTAATCGGCTGGCCTTGCTGGAAGAATTCTTTTAACTCGGCAGGAAAATCCAGCCTGCGCCCCTGATCGGTTTCCACAAGCCACCCACGATATGCGTAGCGGCCCCCGGCTTTCTCTACCGTGTTCGCATAGGCGATCTTCTCCTCGGTGATCCGGTTTGGCAAAAGATAGTCGATGAGGAGTACAAGTGAAAGGGCCAGACAAAATTGAGAAGCCTTCGAAGCCCAGGGCAAATATTTCCGCATGGACTCCCGCAACGTGGGTCTCCCATTCCTGGGTGGTGCTGCGGTCGCGTAGCCGCGGTAAGCAGGGTCGCGATGACGGGGCCGGACGTCCACATTCGGGTGAACGACCACGGCATATTGGCTGTAGCGCCGGTGATCATAGATGCTCTTTTTTGCGGGATCGCTCAACACATCATAGGCCGCGTTAATGTCCTTGAAAAGGGCGTGCGCTTTGGGATCGGGATTTTTATCGGGATGGTAGGAAACGGCAAGCCTCCGGTAGGCCCGCTTAATGTCTGCTGCACTGGCGGAGTAGCTAACGCCCAAAATCTGGTAGTAGTCCATAATAATGATAACCTATGAAAAAGCCCGGCTTGCAACAACCAGGCTTTCTATACATTCTTCTCTATACCGTCAACGTGTTTAGGGAAACAAATTATTTTCTGCGTTTCGTCACAAACGTTAGCACCGGACGTCTGGAGTGGCTCACCACTTCCTCGGCGATGCTGCCGGCCAATACGTGTGCAAAACCTGTGCGGCCGTGTGTTGCCATGGCAATCAGGTCGGCATTGATGCTGTCGGCAAAGTAAACAATACCTTCCTCCTCGCTCACGTCGTTGAACACATTGATGGTATAGTCTGTCAATTGCAATTTCTTCGCAAAATCCTCCATGGACTTTTTCACCACCGCATCGCGTTGGAAATTGCCTGGGGTGTTGATGCGCACGAGGTGTACGGTGGAGTTGTACAATCTTTGGGTAGTTCTCACAATGCGGGAAAACACCTCTTCGTCTTTCTCCATCGCGGTGGCATATACGATGTCTTTGAAGTTTTTGCTGGCCGGTTTTTCATGCACCGTCAACACGGGGCAGTTGGAAAGCCGCACCACCTTCTCGGTGTTCGATCCGATGATCATTTGCTCGAGGTCGGAGCGTCCGGCAGTACCCATCACGACGAGGTCCACTTTCTTTTCGGTGATGATCGCATTCATACCATGATAGGGCGAGCCGATACGAAGGGCTTGCTTTACACGCACGCCTTCCAGTTTAGGATCCTCCACCAGTTTGGTCATTTGCTTTTTTGCTTTCTCGATCAGCTTCAAAGTGAAAAGCCTTTCCTCCCAATCGCCCTCCACATTTACCTGGCCCTCCACGTTCAGCGAGTTGCCGGTGGCTTCTTCGATAACGTGCAGAAAGGTGAGTTCGGCGCCTGATTTGCGGGCAATGTCTGCAGCTACATTGGCGGCGATCTGTGCGGGTTTAGAGAAATCGGTTGGGACTAGTATTTTTTTCATGCGTTGTAAGAATTTGTTTTTTTAGCGGACAAGGGTGTGAACCCGTTTGTTTCAGTTTAAGTGTTCTTAAAATTAAAATAAATCCGTAAACAATGATAGTCCCGGCGTGTTTTCGGTTAAGGGTCTTTCCGTGTTCTCTCAAAAGCCCCATCCCAATTCAGCTCTAAATTCCTTAATTCCAATATTTTACCGCGAATTGCCGTATCACCGCAAGTTTGCGACGCTGTGGTTAAAAATATGGCACATGAAAACCTGTTGCACTAGCCGCCGCCCTACCTTTGCGTATGCACGATCACCAACACGATCATCATCACCACGCCCTCGATATCACTCACGTCAGCCGGATGCTGGTGGTGGGGATCATCCTGAACCTGGTGTTTGTGGTGGTGGAGTTTGGGGCCGGCTTTTTCTCGAACGCCTTGTCGCTGCTGTCGGACGCCGGACACAATCTCAGCGACGTGGCCAGCCTGGCGCTGGCGTTGGCGGCCTTCAAGCTACTCGCCGTGAAGCCTACCCAAAAGTACACCTATGGCTATCGAAAGGCTTCCATCCTCATCTCGCTGCTCAACGCGGTGATCCTGCTGATCGCCGTGGGCAGCATCGGCTATGAATCCTTCTACCGCTTTTTTTCACCAAAG
>Ga0209050_1003538_pt1 | contig 11398 bp, 10 predicted proteins | sample Araplavi_mTSA_r2_FD_184276 | JGI IMG/M metagenome (GOLD analysis project Ga0209050, IMG submission 184276) | Arabidopsis root microbial communities from North Carolina, USA - plate scrape MF_Cvi_mTSA_r2 (SPAdes) (version 2) | ecosystem: Host-associated > Plants > Roots > Endosphere | place: USA...
CACCGACGCCGACGAACATCTCGACGAAGTCCGAACCGGAGATCGTGAAGAACGGCACCTTCGCCTCGCCGGCGATGGCCTTGGCCAGCAGCGTCTTGCCGGTGCCCGGAGGGCCGACCAGCAGCACGCCACGCGGGATGCGCCCGCCCAGCTTCTGGAACTTCTGCGGATCCTTGAGGAAGTCCACGAGTTCCTTCACCTCTTCCTTGGCCTCGTCGCAGCCGGCAACGTCGGCGAAGGTCGTGCTGTTGTTGGCCTCGTCGAGCATGCGCGCCTTCGATTTGCCGAAGCTGAACGCGCCGCCCTTGCCGCCGCCCTGCATCTGGCGCATGAAGTACACCCAGACAGCGATCAGCAGCAGCATCGGGCCCCAGCTGAGCAGGATGCTCATCAGGACCGAGGGCTCTTCACGGGGCTTGGCATCGAACTTGACGCCGTAGTTGATCAGGTCACCGATCAGACCGCGATCCATGTACGGGGCGGTCGTGCGCAGCTTGTTGCCATCGCTGGTCTGCGCCACGATCTCGGTACCGGCGGGCGTCTCCTGCAACGTGACCTGCTTGATGCGCTTGGCACGGACTTCATCGAGGAAGTCAGAGTAGACGATCGGATTCCCCTGGGTTGCGCTGCGATCGAACTGCTTGAAGACAGTGAACAGCACAAGGGCGATCACCATCCACACAGCCACTTTCGAGAACCACTGATTGTTCACCGCGACTCCTTTGTCATTCCATCACCGCACGCCCTTGAGTACAGCCTTGGGCAGCGGACTTTCACGGCATATGGGGCGGATTCTAGGCCAGTCAAGTCCCGAGGCCTGATTGGCATTCCCATACGCGACGATAGATATTGCCATGCGCGGCGCCCGGGGACGGGCCGAAGCGGGCCCGACTTTGACGCCTGATCGGCCCTTCAGTCGAAAGCGACCAGCTTCGCGCCCTGTTCGCCGCCTGCCGCCGCCCTCATCGGCTGTGCGCAACAGCCTTCTTCAGACCTTCTTCAAACCGATGCCGACCAGGAAGTTTTCCGAGGATCGTTCCCGCGACGCCTTGGGCTTGCTGGTCTTGACCTTCTTGAACTGGGCGCGGAAAGCATGGACCAGTTGGTCGTAGCCACTGCCATGGAACACCTTGGCAACCAACGCGCCTTCCGGCTTGAGATGCTGCTGGGAGAAATCGAGCGCCAGTTCGATCAGGTGCTCGATGCGGGCGGCATCGGTGCTTTCGATGCCCGAGAGATTGGGCGCCATGTCCGACACCACCAGGTCCACCTTCTGTCCGCCCAGCGCGGATTCCAGCTGGGCCAGCACCTCGTCTTCCCGGAAATCGCCCTGAATGAATTCCACGCCTTCGATCGGCTCGAACTCCAGCAGGTCCAGCGCGATGATGCGCCCATTCAACTGACCGACCGCAGCGCCTCCGGCGCCCGCCTCCTTGGGCGCGAAGCGCCGGCGAAGATACTGGCTCCACGCGCCTGGGGACGCCCCCAGGTCGACCACCACCTGGCCGGGGCGGATCAGCTGGAACTCCTCGTCGATCTCCTTGAGCTTGTAGGCGGCGCGCGAGCGGTAACCCTCTTTCTGGGCCAATTTCACGTAGGGATCGTTGACGTGGTTGTTGAGCCACGCCTTGTTCACCTTCTTGCTTTTGGTATCGACTTTCATTGCACGGATAATAGGCAGATGCCTGCTATTCAATTGACCCCTGCCCAGCGCAAGGAAAAACGCGCCGATGCACACCACCTGGACCCGGTGGTGATGATAGGCGCCGATGGCCTGACGGCTGCCGTCACCAAGGAGGTCGACGGCGCCTTGAAGGCCCACGGCCTGATCAAGGTCCGCGTGATGTCGGACGATCGCCAGGGCCGCGAGGACATCCTCGCCACGCTGGCCGACCAACTCGACGCCGCCCCCATCCAGCACATCGGCAAGCTGCTGGTGCTCTGGCGCCCGATGCCCGAGAAGGAAAAGGCCGTCAAGGAAGATGCCCGCCCGGCGCCCAAGACCGTCAAGATCGTGAAGTTCTCGAAGAGCGGCAACAACCGTCCGCAGATCAAGAAGGTCACCGTGCTGGGGAACCAGCGCGTCACGCAGGGCGGCGAGGTCAAGCGCGCCAAGAAGCCGCGCCAGACCAGCGTCAAGAAATCCAGCCAAGGCTGATCGCGCCTCGGCGCTCGCCGGTGTCGCCGGCGCCAACGACAAGACGGCCCGCAGGCCGTCTTTCTTTTTTTGCTCCGATCAGCGGGGCCGGGGTCCGCTGACACGCCACGCCAGTGCAAGCACAGCGATCGTTCGCAGCCCGAAGAACACCAGCGAGACCGCGTGCAATTGCAGGAAAGTCCAAGCGCCCTGCCCTTGTTTCGCGGCCTCCATCATCGGCTGCAGCGCGAAATAGCCGGCGGCGGTGAAGCCGATGGCCAGCAACGGGAGCAGGAAACCTGGATTCATCGCCGAACCGCCCACCACGCCATCGCGATGCAGCCGCCGCTCCATGAGGATCAGCAGAACCCCCGCCGCCAGCGCGAAGCGCGCATCCAGCTCGAACATCCGCGCCACGTACTTGCCGGCCATCGCGCGCTCCAGCGTCGCGAAGGCGTTGGGCGCCGCGAGCAGCGCCACCGCCAGCAGTTCACCGGCCCACAGCGTGGCCAACAGCGCGCGGATCCGGAGCAGCATCGGCGAGCGCCTCAGATGTAGCGGACTTCGACGATCTCGTAGCGCTTGATGCCGCCCGGGGCCACGACCTCGGCGACATCGCCGGCTTCCTTGCCGATCAGCGCGCGGGCGATCGGGGAGCTGATCGAGATCAGGCCCTGCTTCAGATCGGCCTCGTCGTCGCCGACGATCTGGTACGTGACCTCGTTGCCGGACTCTTCCTCTTCCAGGTCCACGGTCGTGCCGAAGACCACCTTGCCGCCCGCGTCCACCTCGGACGGATCGATCACCTGCGCCGACGACAGCTTGCCCTCGATCTCCAGGATGCGGCCCTCGATGAAGCCCTGCTTGTCCTTGGCGGCCTCGTACTCGGCGTTCTCCGACAGGTCGCCCTGGGCGCGCGCCTCCGCGATCGCGTTGATCACGGCGTGCCGCTCGACCGTCTTGAGCCGATGCAGTTCTTCCTTGAGCTTCTCAGCGCCGCGCTTGGTCAGTGGAATCGTGGCCATGTCTCTAGAACCTTGAAAAACAAAACAAACCGCCGCTGCCGCTCAGGATCGCTGAGCAGCGGCGGCGGAATGGATGGGGCAGTTTAATGCAGTTCGGCGTGCAGTTCCTGCAGCGATTGCACCAGCAGCCCGTCCTTGTGCTTCATGCCTTCGACCGCGGCCTCGCAACCGGCCATCGTCGTGTAGTAGGTCACCCGGTTGGCCAGCGCCGCCTGACGGATGTGACGGCTGTCGGCAATTGCCGTGCGCGTCTCGTCGACGGTCGTGAACACCAGTTGGATGTCACCGCCCTTGATCATGTCGACGATGTGCGGACGGCCGTCCTTGACCTTGTTGACGACGCGCACCGGCACGCCGGCGGCCTCGATCGCCGCGGCCGTGCCCTTGGTCGCGATCACGCCGAAGCCCAGTGCGACCAGGTCACGCGCCAGCGCGACGGCACGGTCCTTGTCGTTGTTCTTGACGGTGATCAGCACGTTGCCCTGGCGGGGCAGGCGCGAGCCCGCGCCCAGTTGGCTCTTCAGCATGGCCTCGCCGAAGGTCCGGCCGGCGCCCATGACTTCGCCGGTCGAACGCATTTCCGGGCTGAGGATGGGATCCACGCCGGGGAACTTGTTGAACGGGAAGACGGCTTCCTTGACGCTGAAGTAAGGGGGCTGGATCTCGACCGGCGGCTTGCCGCCGGCGGCCTTCTGGTCCTTGAGCTTGACGCCGGCCATGCAGCGCGCGGCGATCTTGGCCAGCGGCTGGCTGGTCGCCTTGGAGACGAAGGGCACCGTGCGCGAGGCGCGCGGGTTCACCTCGAGCACGTACACCGTGTTCTCGGCCAGGCCCTTGGTCACATCGCCCTGGATCGCGAACTGCACGTTCATCAGGCCCACGACCTTCAGCGCCTTGGCCATCGCCGCGGTCTGGCGGCGCAGCTCGTCCTGCAGTTCCTTGGACAGCGTGTACGGGGGCAGCGAGCAGGCCGAGTCGCCGGAGTGGATGCCGGCCGCCTCGATGTGCTCCATGATGCCGCCCATCATCGTGTCCTCGCCGTCGCAGATGCAGTCGACGTCGACCTCGACCGCATCCTCCAGGAAGCGGTCCAGCAGCACGGGGGACTTCTCGCTCACGCGCACGGCCTCGCGCATGTAGCGCTCCAGGTCCTTGTCGCCGTGGACGATCTCCATCGCGCGGCCGCCCAGCACGTAGCTCGGACGCACGACCAGCGGGTAGCCGATCTCGTTGGCCAGCGCGACGGCCTGGTCTTCATTGCGCGCGGTGCGGTTGGGCGGCTGACGCAGGCCCAGCTCGTGCAGCAGCTTCTGGAATCGCTCGCGGTCCTCGGCGATGTCGATGGAATCGGGCGTCGTGCCGATGATGGGCACGCCGTTGGCCTCAAGGTCAAGAGCCAGCTTCAGCGGCGTCTGGCCGCCGTACTGCACGATCACGCCGACCGGCTTCTCCTTGGCCACGATCTCCAGCACGTCCTCGAGCGTCACCGGCTCGAAGTACAGCCGATCCGACGTGTCGTAATCGGTGGAGACGGTCTCCGGATTGCAGTTGACCATGATGGTCTCGTAGCCGTCCTCGCGCATGGCGAGGGCCGCGTGGACGCAGCAGTAGTCGAACTCGATGCCCTGGCCGATGCGGTTCGGCCCGCCGCCCAGCACCATGATCTTCTTCTTGTCGGACGGATTGGCCTCGCACTCCTCGTCATAGGTGGAGTACATGTAGGCGGTCTGCGTCGCGAATTCGGCGGCGCAAGTGTCGACGCGCTTGTAGACCGGACGCACGTTCAACGCGTGACGGGTCTTGCGAACCTCGTGCTGATTGGTGCCCAGCAGCTTGGCCAGGCGCTTGTCCGAGAAGCCCTTCTTCTTCAGCAGGCGCAGCTCGTCGGCCGACAGGCCGGCCAGCTCGCGTCCCTTGAGGCTCTGCTCGATCTTGATCAGTTGCTCGATCTGGGCCAGGAACCACGGGTCGATCTTCGTCTCTTCGAAGACCTCGTCCAGCGTCATGCCGATGCGGAAGGCGTCGCCCAGGAACAGGATGCGCGACGGGCCGGGCTCGCCGATCTCCTGCACGATCTCCTCGCGATCGGTGCTGATCTCGCTGAGGCCGTCGATGCCGGTCTCCAGGCCGCGCAGCGCTTTCTGGAACGACTCCTGGAAGCTGCGGCCCATGGCCATCACCTCGCCGACCGACTTCATCTGCGTCGTCAGGCGCGAGTCGGCCATCGGGAACTTCTCGAAGGCGAAGCGCGGAATCTTCGTCACGACGTAGTCGATGCTGGGCTCGAACGAAGCCGGCGTGATGCCGCCGGTGATGTCGTTCTTGAGCTCGTCCAGCGTGTAGCCCACGGCCAGCTTCGCGGCGATCTTGGCGATCGGGAAGCCGGTGGCCTTGGAGGCCAGCGCCGACGAGCGCGACACGCGCGGGTTCATCTCGATGACGATCATCCGGCCGTTGTCCGGATTGATCGAGAACTGCACGTTGGAGCCGCCGGTGTCGACGCCGATCTCGCGCAGGATCGCGATCGAGGCGTTGCGCAGCAGCTGGTATTCCTTGTCGGTCAGCGTCTGGGCCGGGGCCACGGTGATCGAGTCGCCGGTGTGGATGCCCATCGGATCCAGGTTCTCGATCGAGCACACGATGATGCAGTTGTCCGCCTTGTCGCGGACCACTTCCATCTCGTATTCCTTCCAGCCGATCAGCGATTCCTCGATCAGCAGCTCATTGGTCGGAGATAGGTCGAGGCCGCGCTTGCAGATCTCCTCGAACTCCTCCGGGTTGTAGGCGATGCCGCCGCCGGTGCCGCCGAGCGTGAAGCTGGGGCGGATGACCATCGGGAAGCCGCTGCCGCCGATCTCGGCGTGGATGCGCTTCTGCACCGACCAGGCCTCTTCCAGCGAGTGCGCGATGCCCGACTTCGCGGAATCGAGACCGATCTTGGTCATCGCGTCCTTGAACTTCAGCCGGTCCTCGGCCTTCTCGATCGCCTTCTCGTTGGCGCCGATCATCTCGACCTGGTACTTCTCGAGCACGCCGTGCTTGTGCAGGTCGAGCGCGCAGTTCAGCGCGGTCTGGCCGCCCATGGTCGGCAGGATCGCGTCGGGGCGCTCCTTGGCGATGATCTTCTCGACCACCTGCCAGGTGATGGGCTCGATGTAGGTGACGTCCGCGGTGTCCGGGTCCGTCATGATGGTCGCCGGGTTGCTGTTCACCAGGATGACCTTGTAGCCCTCCTCGCGCAGCGCCTTGCAGGCCTGGGCGCCCGAGTAGTCGAATTCGCACGCCTGGCCGATGATGATCGGGCCGGCGCCGATGATGAGGATGCTCTTGATATCAGTACGCTTGGACATGTGTCGGCTCCCCCTTCATCAGGCCTTGGACATCAGACCGATGAAGCGGTCGAACAGATACGAAATGTCGTGCGGGCCGGGGCTCGCTTCCGGGTGGCCCTGGAAGCAGAACGCCGGCTTGTCGGTGCGGGCCAGGCCCTGCAGCGTGCCGTCGAACAGGCTGACGTGCGTCGCGCGCAGGTTCGCGGGCAGCGTGCCGGGATCGACCGCGAAGCCATGGTTCTGGCTGGTGATGCTGACGCGGCCGTTGTCCAGGTCCTTCACCGGGTGGTTCGCGCCGTGGTGGCCGAACTTCATCTTGAAGGTCTTGGCGCCCGAGGCCAGCGCCATGATCTGGTGGCCCAGGCAGATGCCGAAGGTCGGGATGCCGGCCTCGATCAACTGGGCGGTGGCCTTGATCGCGTAATCGCAGGGCTCGGGGTCGCCCGGGCCGTTGGACAGGAACACGCCATCGGGCTCGAGGTCGAAGACCTACGAGGCCGGCGTCTGCGCCGGCACGACGGTGATGCGGCAGCCGCGCGAGGCCAGCATGCGCAGGATGTTGCTCTTGACGCCGAAGTCGTAGGCGACGACGTGGAACTTGGGGGCGGTCTGCTCGCCGTAGCCCTTGCCGAGCGTCCACTCGGTCTGGGTCCAGGTCTCGCGGGCGGTGCGGCTCACGACCTTGGCCAGGTCCAGGCCCGCCATGCTGGGCGCGCTCTTGGCGGCGGCGATGGCTTCGTCGATGTGGGCCTGGGTGATCTGCTCGCCGGCGTTCAGCGCCAGGATGCAGCCGTTCTGGGCGCCCTTCTCGCGCAGCACGCGGGTCAGGCGGCGCGTGTCCAGGTCGGCGATGGCGACGGTGCCCTCGTCGCGCAGGTATTGCTGGAGCGAGCGGCTCTTGCGGAAGTTGGAATCAAGGACGGGGGCTTCCTTGATGATGAGGCCAGCGGCATGGATCTTCGAAGCCTCGACGTCCTCGTCGTTGACGCCGTAGTTGCCGATGTGCGGATACGTCAGGGTGACGATCTGGCGGCAATAGCTGGGGTCGGTGAGGATTTCTTGGTAGCCGGTGAGCGAGGTGTTGAACACCACTTCACCGACGGTCCGGCCGGCGGCGCCGAGCGCGGAACCCTTGAAGACCGTGCCGTCTGCCAGGGCAAGAATCGCGGGAGGAGCGGAAAGCAGATCGGGCAGCACGGGGAACTCCGTTGTTGTGCGCGCGCCCGGCTCTGCTTCAGGTTCTGACCGCCGCCGACACGCGCCGTGGACGGCTGGCGCGCGGGTGCGACCGGGTCTCTTGTGAGAGTCCTGTGAGGGAGTCGATCCAAGGGGATCCGATGCGATCGGGGGAGGAAGTGTGCGGGACGCGGTAGGTTGCGGGTAAACCTGACAAGTATAACCCGCCAGGGTATCTACGGAGAAGATGGCGACAGTCCCGCAAGCACAGCCACGCATCGGGCGAGCCGCAGCGGCCTGTAGTCGTCCTCGCCGAGCCAGTCCTGCCAGGGATCGAGGTCGCGCAGCGCCTCGGCACTGGCCGGCTCGCGCGAACCAGCATCGCCGCGCCGGGAACCAGACACGGACACCACTGCAGCATCACATGGCTGTTCAGAATCGCGCGTCCAGGAACAGGTCAATCCAGCGCCGTGATCGCGTTGGCGACCCAGATTTGTTGCGCCGCGGTCATCCCGCGCGTGCTGATCGTGACGTTTCCAGCCGGGAACGACTTATTGAGAACTTCATATTCCGGACATCCCGTCGGCTTGACCGCACATGCCCCAGCGGCCAATACTGCAGGGACGAGCGCACCGAGCAGGCCGCCGGCGCCGGCGGCCACAAGAAAACTTTTCATGGAATCCCCCGTCAGTCAGCGCATTGTTTATCGCGGGACACGCGCAGGATTTCCTGCTTCATGTTGGCGTATTTTTCACCGGTGAGAAACTTTTCCCAGCGGCCGCTGCCCGGCTCAATCCGGCCGGCGCGCACGGGAACGGGATCGCCGTGCAGGAAATAATCGATGCCGGCGGCATCCCCGGGCCGCGTCAGGGCCATGAAATAACTCTTGCCCTGCAAATAGGGCTCGCCGCGCTCGTCGGCGACGCGCAAGGTCATGCCCTGGTCCTTCAGCTCGCCGCCCAGGCGCACCACGCTCACGCGCTGTCCGGCCTGAAGGCCGCTGCGTGAGCGCAGCACGTCCTCGATCTCGAACTCGGTCCGGGTGAGGATGGAGGCGTTCCCGGAGGTCAGGGCCGACACCGAGTCGAGCGCCTTTGCCAGCACGATCAGAGACGCGCCGCAAAAGGTCTGGCCCAGCATCTGATCAGCGGCGGACTTGCCGGCCTGGGGCACATAACTGCGCAGCGGCGGCAGATTCTCGACATAAAACCCGCGAGCGCCGTCGGGAAACAGATCGGCCTGATGAATATCGGGCGCGGTGCCATTCGGATTCACGCGCAGATACTTTTCGGCGGCCCGCACCGATGATTGATCCCAAGGCGTCACGGCGAACGCGCACGGCGCCACGGCGATCCAGAGGAACGCCAGCATCTTCTTCATATTCCCTCCCTCCAGGACCGCGCATGCGCCGATCCGAGCCGCCAATGTATGCAGCCCGCATGGAAAACGCATAGGTGGAAACCAGAAAAAGCTCCGCATATTCTCGCAACGCGGCGCCGCAATCGATGAAATCAAACCGAATCGCATGAATTCATAAAATACCCATCAAGGCCGCATCAATATTCCGTGAGGAACTGCCTCGCGAAGCCGAGAACCGCGACCGGCAGCCATTCCCACACAGCGGCCTTCCTCAGCCCCCGCCCGAAGCGCGCATGTTCAATTCCGTTTTCAACGCTTTTCAACCCGCCGCCAACCTGGTCGACCTGTTGTGGACCCCGCCGCAGGAAAAGGTGCGTCAGTTGCCCGGCGACACCACGACGCGCGCCTATCCGTTGCCCGGCAACGCCAAACTCCTCTATGTCCGGGATCCGCAGGCGATGCACAAGTTGGCGGTGGATCCCGCCGTGGATCGCGGTCCCGGCCTGGTCCTGCTGCGTTCCATCTTCGGCGCCGGGACGACCTTCCTCATGCCGCGTGGAAAGCCGCACAGCCAAGCCGCGGGCCAAGTCAATCGCCATCTGAGCCGGGAGAAAGTCGAGGCGCTGACGCCCGAGCTGGCCGGCTTCGCCGTCAAGGCGGTGGAACGCGTGCGCGACACCGTCGAAGCCAGCGGATCTGCATCGGTGGACCTGCGTCGGGTCGTGCTGGGCTATCTGATGGATGGCGGCGCCCTCGCCATCGCAGGCAAGCCCGTGGACCTGTCGTCCCAAGTGGCCGTGTTCCAGCGCGGCGTCGATGCGTTGCACGAGGAAGCCAGCTCGGTCCTGAAGACCGCACTCGCGGCCGCGCAGCCTTGGGCGGCCAACTTCATGGCGCCGAAAGCGCGCCAAGCAGCCGTCAAGTTCCAGGAGGCCGGCCGGCTGATGCTGGTGGCCGCGGCGGAGCAGCACGATCTGCGCGATTCGCTGGCGCTGGCCACGATGAAGGGAAGGCGCATTGATCCTGAAAGCGTCAGCGCGAACAGCGACTTCCCGCCGGAACTCAAGGCCAAGGTCTCGATGGATCTGGCCGCCTCGCTGTTCACGACGGCGAATCTCATCGAGATGACGCTGCATCACCTCTACACGCACCCCCAGGAACTGGAGACGCTGCGGACCGCCATCCAGGCCGACTTCCCGCACGGCGTGGGCGAACTCACCGCACTGTCCGAATGCGAGACCTATCGCCTGCTGCTCCCGCTCCTGACGGCTCACACCCCGGTCGCCATCGTCTCCCGGGACGTCGTGAAGAGCACCTCCTTCACCGACTGCCATGGCGAGCGGCACGACCTGTGCGCGGGCGACGCGGTGATCTTCGACATCGAAGGCATGCAGGCCCGGCAACGGCCGGACCTGGAGCGCCAATTGGCCGCCGAGGATGACGGCGCGAAGGCGCTCAAGATGATGGACCGATGCCCCCGCGGCGCGATGTCGATGTTCTACACCGGCGACAACGTGTGTTCCGGCCGCTACCTGGCCGTGACGGAGGCGTTCCTCCTCATCGTCCAGATGGTGAAGACACTCGATGGTGTGCCGGCCAAGGGCCGGCAAGTCATCCGCGGCATCGTGAACCATCTGGACGGCGACCCGAAGGTGGAGATGCGCCTGGCGCCGCCCGTGCCCGGGGCGAGGCCCGGGGCCGCGATCAGCCCGCCGTCACCCGCATCGGCTTCTGCATGACATCGCAGGCCTTGCCCTTCTTGGCGCGCTTGCCGGCGTAGGACGCCAGCGCCACACCCTTGAGCGGCTCCTCCTTGGCCTTGCCGCCGCGCGCCGTGCCGCTGACCAGCAGCTGCGTCGTGAACGCGGCCACGCTGACCAGCGCGTCCTTCGCATCGAGATCGATCAGCGTCAGCCCGCGGCCGCCCTTGGGCTGGTGCTTGAGCTCGTCGATCGCGAAAGTGAGCAGGCGGCCCGCCATCGACAGGCAGGCGACCTGCACGCCGGCGATCTCGCCGGCGGGCACGGTCGCGGGCGGCAGCGGCCGCTCGTCGCCTTCCAGGCTGAGGAAGCTCTTGCCCGCCTTCTGACGGCCGACCAGGTCGCCGACCTCGGCTACCAGGCCGAAGCCGCCCGTGCCGGCCAGCAGCAGCTTCTGCGAGGCCGCACCGGCGAAGTAATGGGCGATCTGACTGCCCGGCTCGAGTTCGATCAGCGTCGTGATGGGCTGCCCGTCGCCGCGGCCGCCCGGCAGCGCCGACACCGGCACCGAGTACGCCCGCCCATTGCTGCCCAGCACCACCAGCGGATCGACGCTGCGGCACGGGAACACGCCATACAGCGAGTCGCCCGACTTGAACGCCAGCGCCG
>Ga0209050_1003539_pt1 | contig 11396 bp, 10 predicted proteins | sample Araplavi_mTSA_r2_FD_184276 | JGI IMG/M metagenome (GOLD analysis project Ga0209050, IMG submission 184276) | Arabidopsis root microbial communities from North Carolina, USA - plate scrape MF_Cvi_mTSA_r2 (SPAdes) (version 2) | ecosystem: Host-associated > Plants > Roots > Endosphere | place: USA...
TCAAATCCACCAATCACTTCTTCGCCTCCTTCTCCAGGATCGCTGCCGAAATCCTTTACTGCTCCGCCGGAACGCCCTATCCCAATAATCCGGCGACGACGCCGTATCGGCGGGCGCCGAAGACGATTTGGCCGATCGTCGCCGATCCACATGGAAGAGAACGCGGAGCCGCCTAGATGCCTGATGCCAGCTTTGCCGTCGTCGCCAAGGCAGGCGACAGGATCGCCGATCTCTCGACGCCGCGCCCTGTGATCGACGAAGACAGGTTGGCTGCCAACATCGCCCGCGTTCAATCCTATATGGATCGGCACGGGCTGAACTTCCGCCCGCATATCAAGACGCACAAGATCCCGGCGCTCGCCGTCGCCCAGGTCGCCGCCGGCGCCAAGGGCATCAACTGCCAGAAGGTGACGGAGGCGGAAGTCTTCGCCGCAGCCGGCTTCGGCGACATCCTGATCACCTTCAACATCCTCGGGCAGCAGAAGCTGGAGCGCCTGGCGAAGCTGAACGAGAAAATCCCGGCGCTGAAGGTCGTCGCCGACAGCGAAACGACGGTCGATGGGCTCGCCGCGCATTTTTCCGGCCACAAGCCGCTGACCGTGCTGGTGGAATGCGACACCGGCGGCGGCCGCTGCGGCGTGCAGACACCGGAAGAGGCCGCCGCGCTCGCCCGGCGCATCGCTGCCGCCGACGGCCTCACCTTCGGCGGCATCGTCACCTATCCCAAACCGCAATCGGCCGCCGCCATCGAAGCCTTCATCGCCGAGACGCTGGACCTCCTGCAATCCGACGGCATCGCCTGCCCGATCGTCAGCAATGGCGGAACGCCGAGCCTGTTCGAGGCGCATCTCGTCACCTCCGCCACCGAACACCGCGCCGGCACCTATATCTATAACGACCGCCAGATGGTGCGCATGGGCCATTGCAGCGAGGACGATTGCGCCATGCACGTGCTCGCCACCGTCGTCTCCCGCCCAACCGCCGACCGCGCCGTCATCGATGCCGGCTCGAAAGCCCTGACCTCGGACCTCCAGGGCTTCAGCGATTACGGCCTGATCGTCGGCTATCCCCAAGCGCGCATCACCAGCCTCTCGGAAGAACACGGCGTGATCGATCTTGCAAACTGCACCGGCCCCCGGCCGCAGATCGGCGAGAAGCTGTTCATCATCCCGAACCACACCTGCGTGGTGTCTAACCTGTTCGATACGATGGTGTTTCATCGGGGTGGCGTGGTGACCCGCATCGAGGAAGTCGCGGCCCGCGGCCTCGTCTGGTAGCGGCGGTTTCGGTTGCGGGTGAAATTGCCCTGATCGCCGAAGGCCGCTGTTTATTGGGGATTGCTCGCGATCTCTGTAGGATACAGTCGCTGGCATCGCAAAACGTGTGCGCGGCGGATGACTTCGTTGCGCCAATGGCCGACATGGCTCTACGGACGAGTGTCCGCTTTGGGTCGGCAGCGGAATGACAGTTTTTGGTGAATGGGTAGTAGATAGCGGTCGTTCCGACGCAGAACCGATTCGGCCGAAGATCACGAACGTGAATCCTCTTTCCATGCCTGAACGGGAGACACGACTTGGAAACAGTCAACTGCGGGCCCACATCTGAACAGCGAAGGCGAGCGGTGCCGCGGGGATGACTATGTTTGGTCCGTTGCCGCGCTCTGTTGCTTCCGTGCGGCGCACCGCAGCCAGTCAGTCGGAAGATCGAGCGGCCACGCCTTCAACGTGTCTTCGCCGCCTAACGCGGTAGCGTCACCTCGTTATCGGCCGTGGCACTTCTTGTATTTCAGCCCGCTCTTACAGGGGCACGGGTCGTTTCGACCCACTTTAGGGATGCCGACTGCAGGCTGTATCTTTTGCGGCGCTGCTTTCTGACCCCGCACGAAGTTCTTAGCACGCTGCTTCATGCGTTCCGCGTCATCAAAAATATGCGCGTTGCCCTCAGTGCGGTTTGTGGGTCGAGTGACCGAGAAGGTGGAGGCTGCCTTGTAAGTACCACCGGCTGTCGTTTCGATCATCAATCCGGTCACCGTCCCGGCAGGTGTCATCAGGGCTGCCGAACTCGCTTTGTCGTTCACCTTCTTCCAGTCGATGATGCCACCGGATCTGTGGAGCCATATGAAGAACGGTGTTTCCGCTTCCTGACCGTAAATGAAGTAGCGGCCGTCGTGTTGATTCAATGATTTGCGAAGCTCAACAAGCATCGCCGCAAACTCTTTGCGACCTTCGCTACCCAGATTCCTGAGGTAACTGTCCGCGCGAAGCCAACCGGCCTTACGCGTCGCGTCGAGAGCCCCCAAGAGCTTGAGCATTTCGTCGGGATATTCTTGTGTCGGACGTGGATCAGTCTCCCAGTTTTCACCTTCGAAGCTTCGGTCAACGTCAAAGCTCATCCCATCCCACACAACGAAGTCGGCGTCTTTCTTGAGCTGCTCGGTTAGTTCGATATCGACTCGGTTTTTCTTCAAATAGGCGCCCAGATGGTCCAGCTCGTCGAACAGGTGGGCGCGACGCAAGCCAGCCACGGCCTGTCGCACTTCCATATAGTGCGCGAATTCGCCCGGTGTCGGCAGGAAGCGCCTAAGGACAAACAGGTCATCGATCGAAAGGGAAATGAAAGCGTGTTTCTTAAGCAAAGGCACGATTTCGGGCAGTTCCTTACAGAATGCCGAAAGCGGAGAGAACGATTCAACCGTAAGTCCGATGGGTAGCATGACACGGTAGTCAGTACGGCGCACGCGCGCGCACTCCACGTATTTGCCGTCAATCATATGGAAGAGTGGCACTTCATTGGCAGTGTTCAGGTAGTTGAAGAAGCGCTCACATTGCTTGTAAGCCTTGATGACCAGGTCCTGCACCGACTGAGCATGACGCCCGAAATCCGAGGCCGGTGACGCGATGGTTGCTGCGGCGCCTGCTTTTGCCTCGACTAGATAGAGAACGTCATCAATGAGGATGAGCGTGTCGTTCTCCGACCATTGCTTGCTGACAGGGTCCTTGTAGTAAACCTCCTGCAAAACCTTGGCGCCGGGCAACTGGGTGCTGAGAATGTCGGCGAACGCGGCTTCGCTCGTTGCCTTTTGGCGCTCATTGAACTCGACCTTGTAGACAGGTTTACGCTGCAAGAGGTTGAACAAGAGCGCGCGATACCCGGCGTCGCGGGTAAAGCATGGATCGACGGCGAAATAGTCCGATCCCAGTTTGATCAGCGGTTTTTTGCGGACGGGGAGCGTACGATAGGGCGTGCCGGAGTGTTCGCCAGCCGCGAAAAACTCTTTGTCCTCGCCGCGTTCATAGGCCAAGTCGGCTAGAAGTTCCTGTGGCAGGTCGGTATGACGGCTGACATTGGCAACGCCACCACGAAACATGTCCTCCATGGCTTGCCCGGCCGCTTTCGACTGATCCTTGTTTTCCGCGACCCACTCTTCCATGACCTCTTCGAGCGGTTTTGCTTTTGCTGCCGCAAAGGCACGCGCCGCCTGAAACTGGTTCATCATTTCTTCGATGGCAAAAGTTTGTCCGGTGCGTGCGGCGTCGGCCATGGCTTGAAAGCCCGCAGCAACCTCCCTCGCCCCTACGCCGTAAATCTCTTTTAGGGCCTCGTCATGCGGTTCAAGGACGTAACGGTAGAACTCACCTTCAAGGACCTGGTAGCGGTTGCCACGAAGCAGAACCCAGCTAGACTTGGCGTGAAATTCTATGTCAGCGGTATTTGGCCCGAACGCTCCGTCCTTCTTGTCGGCAGAACTGGCCATGGCGTAAAACATCGCCTGTTCCCTAAGCTTACTGCTTAGCTCAAACAGCTCCGCACATTTCTCTTCACTGAATTTCACCTTGTCCGGTGCCGGGTCTGTGGCCAGCACGGCGTGGATATACTCGAGAAGGAACTGGTTCTGGTTGATGAGGTCATCCGGCCCCTGGGCCTCTCGCTCCTCTTTCGTGACGTCCTGCTCCGACATCGCCTTCATCATGTGCTGCGCATAGATGTAGCCAAGAAGGTCGTGCGGCGGCATACCGACAATAAGCTCACGCATGCGCGCGGCGGTAGCTTCCATATCCTTCATCAAGGATGCTGCGACTTCCTTGCGCTTCTCTTCGTCGGCTTGGTTTTGTATCATGATGTCCCCTAAAACGTTTATTATAACCCAACAGGGTAGACTTCGTATCTCTTCGAGCCACTCACGTCGAAATAGATGATTTATACAAGTGCTGTCTAAAAGCGTTTGCTTCGCAGTTTTGCTCTTACTCAGGAGTCAGCCCATCACCTTGCTCGACGACCTAATTTAGTTTTTTGGAAGGCGTGACCAGAAATCGACGGGCCAGATACCCCCGGCCTTTGGCCTTCGTTCTCAACGTCCGCTTTCGGGAAACCGCGAGTGCAGCGCGAGCGACCAGAATGAAGGCGCGAAGCAGCCGTCGTTCGTTTGGCGGCTTTCATTCCAGTTTTTGCAAATCAAATATTCATTCGGAACGAGAGGGAAACTAGGTGGCGCTGGCCCGTTACAGAATGGCAGCCTTAAGGCACAAATTGTCGGAAACGACCGTAGAGGCGCCCCGCTGGCATAGTCGCGACCCAAAGCTCCCGTTTTCGGTCGTCACGCAAACGCCCCTCCAAAAGGGCGTCGCACTCAGTTCGCCATAGGTTCTTATTGCAGAGCGACGAATAGATCGCTTGCTGCGCTCAAACCACGCTACAGCGAGAAAGTTCGCTACCGGTGCGACGTCGTGATGCCGGCTGCGGTCGGCAGCGTGGTCGGTGCCTGCCATTTGACATCGACTTTGCCCGACGCGGTCAGCCCTTGCCGCAGAAATGCAGCCTGATCGAGCCTGACGACAAGGACGTAATCCCGGCGCTGCCCTGTCGGTGTGATCTGGATCGATCCCTTTTGTCCGAGCGTGGTCGGGATCTTGCCCTTGGTCAGTTCAATCTTGAACAACAGGCCGACCGGACCTGAAAACACCGGGGTAACGACATCGGCGATCATGTAGATCGGCTGTGTGAGCCTCACATGGTAGACCATGCTGTCGCCACTGCGCATATCGAGCGACGTCGACCCCGTTGCCGACTTCGTCCCTGCAACAACCACTGCGCCGCCGATTGGAATGGTGCCGCTTGCCCCGCACAACTCAACTTTGCCTCCAACCACCAAACCGGCAAGGCCAAGTGTGTTCTTAATGCGAAAAGCGAGGCCGTCATTTTCATTCCAACTGTGATCGATATGATCGACGTGGAGCGCGCCGTAGAAAGCTTCGTTGAATGCCGGGACAACTTCGAAACCAATGCGACCTGGAAGTGGCCAAGGGCAATCGGTCCAAGCTCGAGCGATGTAGCCGGAGTAGCCATACGATTTAATCGTCATCGTGCGATCGTTAAATCCAAGTTTGTTGTACGCCTCGACCGTGTCCTCGATTGGCCTTCCGGTTACGTCGAACTGGACATCCTGGCCTGCACGCCCCCGGTACGGTGCCGCCAACGGTGCGAGCACCTCGCGCTCACCGCTAATCTGCTGGTTCAGATCCGCGATTCTGCGATCCAGCTGCGGCGTGGCGCAGGCCCCTAATTGCAGCGCTACGAAGCCCCAAACGATGCTTTTGATGGTGCGGAAAAGTGAAGGGCGGATCATGACGTGCGATCCAGCTTGAAGAAGACATGTATTCCGTCGGCCAGGGTTATGACGCGCTCAGCACGATAGTGATAACTGAGTGACAAGTGAGGGAGGTTCTGGCGCACGTAGAGGGTTCCATTGCTCCCCATCGCGATTTGGGAGTTCGGACTTGGATCGAGCGCGATCGGAAGGTCGCCCTTCAGAGGGATGGTCGCTGCCGGAAGAGCGTCCACGAGTTCCTGGCCTTTTAGTCGAAGCAACGCGCCGACGAATAGCAATTGGCGGAGCCGGAAGATGCTGATCCGAACATCTGGCACTATTTCCCTGATCTCAAATCGAGTGGCGATCTCTCCCTTTTCGGGAGACGCCACCATGATGAGGTCGGCGCGGATACGAACTCGCACCTCGATTTTGCCGGAGCGGTCAACGGCACTAGCGTTGATCGTAACCTGTGGCGGCCCGTCGTCGAACTTCAGTTCGGTATGAGAAACTGTCAAGACGGCACCGCGCGGACTTGGCAGCGGCACCTTGTAGTTGTCTAGACCAGCGAGAAATCGGTTGAATACATCCCCCCGAAGGAAGAGCCGGGCGTCGTAACTCGAGCCTAGCGTGGGGTTAGTCCGAAGGTATGCCTCGGTATCCTTCATGCCTTGAAGCTGAGTTTCGAGTTGCCGGATCTCAAGCCGCTTCAAGCGAGCTGTGATACAACCGCACAGCAGCAGCGACATCGCCACCAGGACAACCGCTGTTCGCCACCCATGGCCCATGTGGCTCATCGTGGAGGCTCCTTTGACGGCGGCACACCGAAATTCTCCAGCAGCTCATAAAGCGATGTGGTCTTGAATGAACCATCGAGCGCGTCGGTCTTTGATGCTGAGGGCTGCTCGCTCAACGTCACTGTTGCGCCAGTCGATGGGTCGGCAACCAGTACCGGCAGGTGGGTAACGTCAATGATGCAAGTGGCCATGCCACCCAGGATCGTGTTTGTTAGACCCGCTTTCTCAATTTCCGCGCGCGCCGCGGCAAGGGCCTGATCGAGGGCAACGAGTCGCGGGTTGGCACGAGCGCTATTTTCGGGAGTTGATTGCGCCTGGAGCAAGGGGACCGTCAGTGAAGGGTTGGGCGCATCAGTATTGCGTTCCAGGGCGGCCTTGATCTTGGGATCAACTGCGGTCGACGCGATCAGAGCTCGATTGTTTTCGGCTACGCGACGGAGCGCCATTTCGCGTGCATCGCGATAGGCGCCAATACTCGCGGAATTCAGTTCGGCAGATCTGTTGATGCCAGGCTGCACGATGAATAGCCGGCCGTCGTCGTCCAGCTTGAAATATGTCGGAACTCCAAGCGGCGCGCGGCAGTAACTTCCTTGTAAGGTAGTACGTGCAGCAACAATGCGATCGCCATCTACTGGCGTGTCCGGTGAGACTGCGACCTGAGCTTGCACAGGCAGCGAGAATAGCACGCTAATGAGAAGAAATAACTTGCGCAATGTCAGCCCCATGACAGCCAAGTCCGCACTTTCGCTTAAGTTGAATATTTTTCCTTGCGCTTGTCAACGCAATTTGACAATCCAAATCAAAATGGCGACGTTTGCTCCCTTTCGTTCCAGCAAGCTTGATCAGGATAAATTCCTGTCACTTACTGCCTCGCACCTAGTCGGCGCGACCGCGCTCACAGGCTCGACACTGATTCCTCGGTCGCGGGTATCGAGCTTCCAGTGACGATCAACTGGCGAGGCCAGCTCGCTGTCCATCTCAAAGTTCGGGGCAGATGACCATATCCATATCCTGAACGGCTATCACGCCCTTGCCATTGATGAGCAGCGGAACGACTTTGCTCCCAATGTCTGGGATGTTCGCCACCTGAGGGATCAGCACGGGGTCATCGCGCAGGCGGGGCCGCTCTCCACAGTTGAGCAGCGCTGGTTTGTAGGTGCTCATGCCAATGTTGGAGGAGGTTATCAAACTCGACCTTCTTGCCCAGGCTCCGCTGCGCTGGATGATGAAGAAGGCGGAATCTCAGGGCTTTCGTTCCGATCGGAGGTCGATCTTGATGGAGATGAAGATGAAGCTTTCCGCCCAGATCACGCTGCCTCCGGGGCAAGCTCACGCCCAGACCGCCCCCTGCTTGAAAAGCGCACGGACTTGGATCACTCGTGATATCTTGCGGGCCTTACATAGCTGCGGTGCCTTGCCAGAAGTTGGTACGAACAAGGAGATCAAGCAATGCGTCGAAATTTTCTTGAAGATTCTTTCGTCTCAAACGCAACGCCCAGCAGGCTTTTCTATATGCTTGCTGGAGCTTCCTTGGCTCTTGTCCTGCCGTTGCTAGTCAAGCGTGGGGCGCCAATGCGCTCCGCTCACTGGCGAGTTGCCGACGTGGAGCGGCATCACCAAAAGGCGGAAACTCGGGGATGGCTACCTTTCTTCGAACAAGCCGCACAAGATAACGGCTTTCATGCGCACGAACTTATGGCCATCGCCTCACGCGAAACAAACATGGAGAATATCAAAGGTGACTACGTCAATGGCGTAGCCCAAGGGTATGGTATTATGCAGATCGACATCAAATCATATCCTGACTTCATAAGGTCTGGCGACTGGAGCGATCCAAAGAAAAATATACAAAAAGGGGCTGAAGTCTTGGCCGAGAAAAAAAATTCTATCGTCAACCACTATGGCAGGAGTAGAACTGTTGGAAAAGGATCAAACAGACTTGCCTACATCGGAGCCACATTAACAAACCTCGGCCTGCTCCGCACTTCTCTCGCAGCTTATAATTGCGGCGAATGGGCTCATGCCACAATGTCAGTATTTGGTGACCCTGATCGGGTTACAACGCAGCGAGATTACTCTACGGATGTAATGAATCGCATAGAGGTTTTTGACAGATTTGTATGAGTTTCGAGTGGTGCCGGCAGGTATATATCGCAGCCCATAGGGCGATTTCTTCAATGTCCGCTTAAAAGTGTCGACGCTGTGTTTTTGAACGACCGACATGAAGGCGCAAGGTTCGTAGAGTGAAAATCACCCCCGAAATCCTGCCGGCGGGCAGCCACAATTGTCTAAGGTGTCATTCGCCCCTAGACCCGACTCCTGGCAAGACGAACCGCCGAAGCCGAATCCGCCGCTTTCAAGCCGCCGTCGGGTTGATCACATTCATATCGATTTCCGTCAGCTCGACGCGCCGCTCAAACGCAATGCCCTCCTCGTCGAAGAGATGGCAGTCGGCGGCGTTGATGCCGGTGGCAACCGGCGCATCGGCGCGGATGCCGACGCTGCCGGGGAGCATGGCGCAGAAGTTTTCGGCCTCGCCGTTGAGCGAGGCGTAAGCGACGGTATTGGCGCCGAGACGCTCGATGACGGTCGGGGTGACGGTGAAGACGATATCGCCGCCGTTGAGCTGGATATGCTCCGGGCGAATGCCGAGCGTCAGGGTCTTGCCTGATATGCCGTCGCGTGGCGTCACCGGCAGAAGGGCGGTCTGGCCGAGATACTCGACTTCGACGCCGGCGGCGCTGACGCCCTTGCAGGTGACGGGGAGAAAATTCATTTTCGGGTTGCCGATGAAGCCGGCGACGAACTGGTTGGCGGGCTTGTGATAAAGCTCCAACGGCGCGCCGGTCTGCGAGATATTGCCGGCGTCGAGCACGACGATGCGGTCGGCCATCGTCATGGCCTCGACCTGGTCGTGCGTGACATAGATCATCGTCGCCTTCAGCTGCCGGTGCAGCTTGGCAAGCTCGATGCGCATGTCGGCGCGGAGTGCTGCGTCAAGGTTGGAGAGCGGCTCGTCGAACAGGAAGATTTTCGGTTCGCGCACGATGGCGCGGCCGATCGCGACGCGCTGTCGCTGGCCGCCGGACAGCATGCCGGGTTTCTGTTGCAGCCGCTGTTCGAGGTGAAGGATGCGCGCCGCGTTTTCCACCTTGGCCTTGAGCTTTTCCTCTTCCATCCTCTCGACCCGAAGCGGGAAGGCGATGTTCTCGAAAACAGTCATGTGCGGATAGAGCGCGTAGGACTGGAAGACCATGGCGATGCCGCGCTTGACCGGCGGCAGGTCGTTGACCCTGATGCCGTTGATGACGATATCTCCAGCCGTCGTCGCATCGAGGCCGGCGATCATCCGCAAGAGCGTGGATTTGCCGCAGCCCGACGGCCCGACGAAGACGACGAACTCGCCATTCTTCACCTCGAGCTGCACGCCCTTCAGAACTTCGTAGTCGCCGTAGAATTTCTGAACTTTGTTGAGAAGGAGCTGTCCCAAAAATCTGTCTCCGCCGGCGGTCTTCGTCGCACATTCAATAGAGGGGAGGGGCCGCGGCTCGTGCCGCGACCCCAGGGAGCCTCAGGAGGGCTTATTTGAAGGCTTCGATTTCACCGGCAGCCTTCTTCAGCGCTGCTTCCGGTTCGGCCTTGCCGGTGACGACCGACTGGATCATCTCGATCATCGAGTTCTGGAAGCCCTTATAGTCGGTGAACAGCGGCTCGGGACCACCATAGCTGATGCCCTCGATGAGCGGCTTCCAATAGGGATCCTTGGCGACGAACTCGTCGACCTTTGCCGAAGGACGCAGCGGGGTGAGGCCGGCGCCGCCCTGCAGCTCGTATTCCGACTGGACGTCGGGCGAGGTGATGAACTTGGCGAACTCGGTCGCCTTGTCCTCGACGCCGGAGCCCTTGAAGATCGCCAGGCTGTCGGTGATCAGCAGCGTGCCGGGGCCCTTGGCATCGGGGCCGAGCGGCAGCGTCGTGATGCCCCAGCTGATCTGCGTCTTCTTCAGGCGGTCGGCGGCACCCGAACCAGCCTGGATCATCGCCACCTTGCCATCGAGGAAGATGGCGCGGACTTCGTTCTGCTCATAGGCCGTCGGGCCTTCTTCGGAGTAGGGGACGATATCCTTGTAGGCCTTCAGCGCGGCGAGAATCTGCGGGCTGTCGAGCGTGACCTTGCCGTCGGCATCGGTCACCGCGCCGTTATTGGTGTAAACCCAATGCATGAACTGGTGCATCGTGTTGTCGAAGGTCTTGGCGGAAAGACCGAAGCCCGGAATGCCAGTCTTTTCCTTGATGGTTTTGGCCATTTCGATTTCTTCGGCCCAGGTCTTCGGCGGCTTCTCGGGGTCAAGGCCGGCCTGCTTGAAGAGATCCTTGTTCCAGTAGAGCGCCTTGGTGGAGAAGGCGATCGGAACGCCCCACTGGTTGCCCTCGAAGGTCACCGTATCGACGATGTGGGGGTAATAGGTCTTCTTCTCATCATCGGTCATCGGCACCGGAACGATAAGGTCGTTCTGCGCGAATTCCTTCAACGTGCGCGAGCCGACATAGGCCATCGCCACCGGCGTGCCGGCGGCAGCGAGCGTCGTTGCCTTGTCCTGGCACTGCGCCCAGCCGACCACCTCAGGCGTGATCTTCCAGCCTGCGTTCTTTTCTTCCCACTGCTTGATGTATTTGGTATGGACCGGGTCGATCGTGTCGCCGCAATAGATCCAGCTGATTTCCTTGTCGGCCGCCTGGGCAGTGACCGCGGTCAGTGCCGTCGAACCGAGCAAGGCGAGCGCCATGAGGCCTGTCTTGATGGTAGTGTTCACGTCGTGACTCCCATTCTCGTTGTTAGCTGTTCACTCTTTTCTTGGTCTTATTGTTTCACCGCACCGGCGGTCAGGCCGCCGACAAGGTAGCGCTGAAGGAAGAAGATGACGACCATCGCCGGCGCGATGCCGACGAAGGAAGCCGCCATCAGTTCGTTCCAGATGACCTCCTGCTTGCCGAAATAAGCAAAGAGACCCACC
>Ga0209050_1003543_pt1 | contig 11372 bp, 11 predicted proteins | sample Araplavi_mTSA_r2_FD_184276 | JGI IMG/M metagenome (GOLD analysis project Ga0209050, IMG submission 184276) | Arabidopsis root microbial communities from North Carolina, USA - plate scrape MF_Cvi_mTSA_r2 (SPAdes) (version 2) | ecosystem: Host-associated > Plants > Roots > Endosphere | place: USA...
AATGTTGAGGTGCTGTTTCATGATATTGAGGGTTTAAGGATAATTTACCGGACTTCTTCACATGAGGAATCGGTCATTTTGAGTAGTTCTAAGCTATTGAAAGTTTTTGAAGGGGAAAAATATTTTTTGTCTGCTTCCCTCCGCATTCAGCTCATATTGTGTTGAGCCAGTAAAACTGGTAGATAAACCAGTAATCCATATAAATTGATTCTACCCGGAGTTCAGTACTTTGCAGTTATAACAATAAACCTCGACCCATGATGAGCACAAATACATTACTACGACCGGTATTTCTTTTTATGCTCACATTAAATATGCTCAAAATGAATGCCCAGCAAAATACAATTACCCATCAGTCATTAAGCGCCCCGCAGCAAAGCATCGTGATCATTGCTGCCCTGACAGCCACAGGTGACCTGGACGGTTTGAAAAAGGAATTGAGTGTGGGTCTCGATGCCGGGCTGTCTGTCAATGAGATCAAAGAAATGCTGGCACAGCTGTATGCGTATTGCGGCTTTCCGAGAAGCTTAAATGCCATTAACAGCTTCAAAGCAGTACTCGATGAACGAAAAGCCAAAGGGATCCGGGATACAATCGGAAAAGACATCGTCATTACTGATACAAAAGACAAATACGAACAAGGCAGAAAAGTATTGGAAATCCTGACAAAGACGGCACAACCGAAACCGGCGCCGGGATTTGGAGCATTTGCACCACGCATTGATGCGTTTTTGAAAGAGCATCTGTTTGCTGACATCTTCGCAAGTGATGTGCTTGACTATCAGCAACGGGAACTGACAACCATCGCGGCATTATCAGCCATGAGCGGCGTAGCACCCCAATTGCAATCGCATCTGGCAATGGGGAAAAATACAGGGCTTTCAACAGCACAGCTGATACAGGTTGCAGAACTGATCGGGCAACACATCAGCGCCTCTCAGGCAAATGTGCTGAGAAAGTTGCTTGAACAGCCACTTCTGCCTGTTACGCAGCCTGACATGATGGTGCGGATTGCCGAGATAGAAATTGTGCCGGAACACCTGGAGGAATACAATACCATCCTCCGGGAAGAAGCGGCAGCATCTATGATAAAGGAGCCCGGAGTAATTGCAATTTTCCCGATGTACCAACGGGAAAACCCTCACCAGGTAAAAATAGTGGAAATATATGCGAGTAAAGCAGCCTATCAGTCACATTTGGCAACACCGCATTTCCAGCATTACAAAACCTCCACACTTAAAATGGTGAAAGCATTAAAACTGGTAGAAATGGAGAGCCTTGACAAAGAAAGCATGTCACAGATATTTGAAAAGCTAAATAAGGCGCTTTAAGACTAAAGCACCTTTCTTTTGACCATATCCTATGAAAAACTAAAGTCGTTCCCCTAGAGGCTACTCTAGTGATAAGTCAGTGGCATATTATTATGAATATGTTGAAAAGATTTACATCCCCTTAAGTTGATATGAATCCAAAGTCAATAAGATCCTGGTTGCGGTAGTTAGCATAGAAATTGACTACTCTTTAAAACAAAAATGTGAGGAAAGCTCTTGCACTATTTTATTCTATCAAAAGATATTCCAATAATTGGCCAACAGAAACTTTCACCAGCAGCAAGACTCATATCGTGTTTATTGAAGCAATATGGTAGTGGAGTCACCGTGTAATTTATTCCACAAGAACCTGGAGCTTGTAGACGATAATCACGATTCACTGTGTAAAATAATCTGCTGCTATTCTACCTATAGGCGTTTCCGCTATCCTTTTTTTTCTTTTTCTTTTTAGGCCGGTAATCTAAGTCAATCGATGATCTTTCTCTGTAAAACGCAATGCCGGCTACAATTCCTGTTAATACAAAAACAGTAATGAACAAAAGCATATAGTCTGATGACGCGTTTGAAAAGCTAGTTGTTATTATTAGTATTATTAATAGTAGTAAGCCCCGTAGTACCATTTTTTTTAAATCCTTCATCATATAAATGTACTACAAGCAAACGTTAAAGTCAACCAAACTCTGCTGCTGTAAAGGATTTCAGCTGATTACATTTTACTTTATGAGGTGTAACAAACGGCGCTTACTGCGAAGAATGTTGCGCAACTACTAAAGCGCCAATCATTCAACTCATCTCAGATCTTTTATGATAAATAAATAGATCACGTAGAGCGCTGTCGCCACTATTAAAAGCGAAGCAAGCGCACTAATAACTTTTGCTGTAAGGAGGCCGGTTTTCCACTTACTCAAAAAGCCGACAAAGAAATTCAGCAATGAAAGGAATACAACGGTACTGATTATAAAAAGTAGCAGAAAGAACATCCCGCCTCCGATTACTGAGTCCAGGTAAACCATCGTGATAAATTTTGGGGGATATGGTCTGAAAGTAAATAAAGAATTTCAAAAACCGGACCATCTGCAAGGGCAGTTTACCTGTGCTTCATAGAGCAGGGATATGATCATAAAAAAGGGCGCTTTAATTTTTAAAGCACCCTTTTTTACTCTCTAAAACTGGCAAAGGTTAGCTCATAAACCAATTCGTAAATATGAGCTTTTGTAATAAATGTATAGTATTTGCTCCAAACCTGTTGTTAATGGCCAGTTAAGCGCCTGCTATGACGATATATTACCAGGGCCGTTGTTCCTTTTCGTCCAGTAATTTCCACAATAAGCGCATTAAATTTTACCCGAGTGTCTGGATGAGTCTGGATAACCTTTGTCCAAACCGACATTCAGCTTATTATGCTTGGCCCTATTCCATGTAGATACACTCATCCCCAGATAGGATGATAAGTATTTTTCCTTTATCCCGTTCCATATCTCGGGTTGTTTTTCCATCAGATACTGTAACCTTTCATCGGGTGTTTTATCCAGGAGGTCTATTAGCCGATCATAAAACTGCGTATGATACTTCCACAGCAGCTTAAGGACCATTGTCTGAAAAGCAGGGAATTCCTGGCCAAGCGCTTCGAGGTCCTGCAGGGAGATGCAAGTCACTTTTGTTTTCTTCATCGCAACAATGTATTCTTTGGCGGGTTCCTGGTTTATAAAGCTCTTAGGTGCGGATGCCATATCGCCTTTCAACATAAACCATATATTGATTTCTTTCGTGCCCCTAATAACGTAAGACCTGAAAACGCCTTCTTCTATGAAATAAATGTAGCGGCAAATTTCGCCTGCCCGCAATACAATTTTACCGCGAGCAAACTCTTTTTGAATGAGGCATGATGAAAGCTTCTTAAGGAATGGTTCAGAAAAGGCAGCGTATGCCAGTAAGAGATCAATAACTGCTTCGGTCATAGAATAGTTAATTTGGTAGTTATACAATGGTGATCACGGGGCTATACGAATGTAGGAAAATATCTGTTTCAAAATGATAATGGAAGTACTGGATTTTGAAGAAGCCTGACTAAGGAGCACTAAGGTTCACTAAGCTCTCTCTAAACTCCTACTAAGCTTCTACTAAGGTTTGACTAAGGTCTCACTAAGCTCTCCCTAAGCTCACACCAGGAACGGACTAAGGTTTTACTAGGAAAAGATGAGGAAAAGGCTAAGAATGCACTTTATGTTGATTAAGAAAACATGAGGAAGCCATGAAGAAAATCGCCTGCGGGAATATTGCATTACAGACTTAAACAAAAATGGGGGAAGACAACAGGTTTAAGTCCTTGCATTTTTAACAGGCATCCATTTCTACGACAGATCAAGAAAAGGGCGGATCTCCTCTTCGGTCACTCCATAAATTTCGCAGAATTCAGTTATTGTGATGAATGCCCGTGGCGGTTTACCAAGGGCTTCTCTCATGTTGCGCAGCAGTTTTCTGGCAGACTGCGGCTTAAAACCGGTGATGTTTGATACATCTTTTGGATAGATCACTATCCTTTTTTGTTCTTCTTTTTTCATGTAAAACAGCTGTTTTTGTATATAAATGTTCAAATACGCTCACTTTGTATATGAATGTATATAAAGAGAGTTTTGGTGACGAAAAGCGTTACGAAATTTTGGTCGTGTGCAAATCATTTCTACCATTGCAGTATTGAATTCAATTTAAGTTCTTCTGCAGGAGATTTCATCATGATGAGGGTTTAAACGGTGTGTACCTGAGAACATGCCGCCAAATTCATCATTTTAAAATCACATTTTACAATGGCAAAGGAAAAATCAAAAATGGCCACACGAATCAAAACAGAACGCGTATTTAAACGTACGCGTCAGACGATGGCCGAGTTTCAAAGAGCGGGCAAGGCCGCCAAATTACTGCTGGATGCATTGCGGACAGCAGGCGTTAAAGCAAGGGACAAGGAGCTTTTTTCAAGGCTGCTTAGCCAGATGTTCACGGTCATTAAATCCGATGCGCTGCACCAGCGCGGCGAACGGACGGTGGCCGATGGAAACATGGATCTGATAAGAGGTTTCGACTTTAACCAGAATGGTAAGTTGTCGTCTCTTCTCTTTCTCCAGCCGACGGTCAGTATTGACCGGGTGACTGGTACCATGAAGGTAGACCTGCCTGCTTTCATTCCCGAGGAAATGATCAAAGCGCCGTTAAACGCAACGTACTTTTCAATCACGTGCGCGGCTGCGGAGATCGATTTCGCTGCAGGCACTTTCGTTACCGCGTCAGCTGGTACGGAAGCACTGCCCTATGGCGATGAGATGCTTGCGGCGCCGATCAGCCTTAGTGCCACCGTAACGCCCAATAGTACAAAGTGGTTGGTGCTGGCAGTTGGGATCGCGTTTAGCGATGAGACCAACGACAAGGCTGATACGTTTGCCGACAGCACATACAACGGGATGTGCGTAGTTGCGGTTAGTAGTCCGGGCGCGTAAGGAACCTGCTTCCAAGTCCGCCGGGAAAGCAAATCTAAGCGCCGGTGATCATGACCGATGCCAACTGAAGAATGGGGAGCTCCACTATTGGTGCTCCCCTTTTTGCAGGCTTATGGCCTGTTGTACTTCCTCCCATCATATTCTTTTATCTGCGCCAGTCTGGGGAAAAGCGATGAGATTGAACATCTGGCGCATGCGACTACGGATGCGATTACCGTAACGCTCTTCCAGTCCGGCACTGTTTAAATTCGTTGTTACATGTGTGATCATGCCTTGTTCCATGAACAGATCATATCGCAGCAACAGGATCTCTGCCATTGTATTGCACATAGAGCCGTACCAGGGTATGTTACCTTCGAAGCCAAGATCATCAAAGCAGACAGTACGTGGCTGATGTGTATACAAGTTGAAAGACCTGGCCGTGTAGCGGTGGATCACGTCGAAACCTTCTCCGGCAAACTCCAGGGTGATTTGTGCACAGGGCCTTAGCAGGAATTCACGCCGGGGATCACAGATCCTGCGCATAACGTTCATGATGGCTGTCTTCCCACAGCCGACGGGACCGGAGAGCAGGAGACCTTTGTGGAGGTCTATTCCTTCGTGATCCGCAACGGCTTCGTCCATCAGGAACCAGCAGAGGAGCTTCAGTATGACGGGCCGGTCTTCCTCCGCTATGCTGAACCGGGGACCGTAGAGGCTTTTACCGGTGGCGGCCACCGTATCGAGAGCAGCGGCGTAATCATAGCGGCTCTGTATAGTCTTTGTTTTGTTCGACGTGGAGGTGCTCATCTCCGCTGAATTTTCGAGGTTTTCCATTAGGTTGATGATTAATGTTCTTTGCATAGTCCATCCATTTAGCGGCGGCAGCCGGCCAATTGGTGATCGGGAATTTTCCGCCGAGTTTCCAGCCGATGGCTTCGTAGTGGTTGAAGAACAGCGGGGCTTCGGCTTCAGGGAAGCCAGCCTGTTTGAAATGTGCCTGGACCTCTTCCAGGGAGGGAGGGAGATTTCCGGCGGCGCGGGGTGGACCGGTTTGATTTTTCTGATTGGTTTGTAACGAAAAATCAGGTGTGTGCGTTTCTCTCTCTCTGTTTATATTGTTTATGTTTGTTTTATTATAGTGGCCTGAATTAGGTACCGGCACGGTACCAATTTTGACCATTAAGGAGCTCAAATCCGGTACCGTACCGGTACCTTTTTCGGGCCTGTATTCGGGACCGGTGTCGGGGCTATTATCGTCGTTTTGTTCAAAGAGTGGCAGCTGCGGTTCGATACCAGTAGGCGGCATTAAGGAAAGCATGCAGACCTTGGGCCGATGATATTTGTGCAAGGCCGGAGAATAGATGATATAGCCGCTGAGGTGAAGCTCTTTCAGGCAGCGCATGTAGCTGTCTTTTGAGCGGAGTCCGCTGAGCAGCATGACCCGTTCCCGGACAAGAGGGAAAGGGTTTTCGAAACGATGGTAGTTCCAGCAGTGGAACAGGGCGAGATAAAGGCTGATGTGCCGGGATGTGAAACGCGGCTCTTTGGACAACCGCGAATAGAAGCGGTTGAAATGCGTGATGAAATTCATAAAACTTGAGTATATGTTTTAGGTTACCAATACGTGCTGATTGGGTTATTTGATATACTCTAAGTGGCGAAGGATATGATAATGCAAAATTAGAAGACGGTTATGAGAAAAAAGTTCTCATTTGAGAAGAAATTGAAAGGGGCTGAAAATAATAGTGGCTCACATTTGAGCCGGTTGATTACTTTTTGGTTGGGTAGAGAAGTTCTCTTATGTCGATGTCGAGGGCGAGGGCGAATTCGCGGAGGTTGTTGAGCGTGGGTTGGCTATCGTTGTTGCATATACGGGTGATGGTGTTGGGGGTAACACCGACCATTTCAGCAAAGACTTTATGGGGGATGTCTTTTTCGACAAGGACGACTTTGAGACGATTAATTCTGATTTTTTCGGGCATAAATAATAACCATTATAGAGGCGAAATTATACAAAATATGTATGAAAACAGATATTTAGAGTTAAAAGAAGCGTTATTAATGAGCTCACTAGGAATTAAACTTAAATATATTTAGATTATAAGTAGCACAAAACGACTTTTATAATACAAATTTTGTAATTTTGTAAGGAAAATAATTACCCTGGTTATTAAATCCATTGTTTATGAAACCGAATGAAAAGATTGTTTACTACACGGAGCTGAATGAAGATGTGAAAGAACCGCTGGCGGTTATAGGAGAGTTTTGTGATTGGTCGGATAAGGAGACGGTGAAGGCACAGATGTGGGATTGGCTAATGGCGGCCATGGGTGCGAAGTATGGTGGGTATGAGGAAGCGGGAAAGAGATGGGAGTTGTTGTTTTTGTTCAGGAGGCTGGAAGGATTGGTGGATGCGGCGTATGGGATTGGGGAGAGGGAGTGATGGAAACATTAAAATAATATGAATTAAAAAAAACACAAATCTTCTTAGTGGATCCGACCCTTTGCGAACGCACCAAAGCCTTATCACAATCTAAGCTTTACTATGCAGAAATGATTCCGTCTTGAAGCCAATGTTGTCATATATGGTATTCAGCAAATTTAATAGTATCTTGAATACCAAATCACCCCACCGAGCGAAGCTTAAAATTTGATACCTCAATAATAAAACATGATAGATAAAAACAAAATAATTGAAGAACTCAACTCCATAAAAGATGCCCGCAAACTGGTCGAAGGCATAATATCTCAAATACCTAATCTCCGTATAGTCGAGAAAAATGAAGAATTTATAACCGGAGAAATGATTAACCCCTTGGGCAATCAAAAATTATTATTCTTCTTCTCTTGCGATCACCTTAATAGTTCATATCATAGATATGACGAACTAAAAAAAAATATTGATTCTGCCTTCAAGAAGGAAACCCCCAACATTATCTATTTAACTTGCACAAAAAATATTACAGAAGGCTTTAAGAAGAAGCTAATTAAAGACACTAGACTCAATTTACAATTTTGGAGCAGAGAAGAAATAATTTTAAAACTCGATGAGCTCCACCCCGATTTTTGGAGACATAGTGATCAGGATTTAATTAAGTATGAAAAAGACTTTGAAGCAAGCCTTCATAGTGACTGGTCCATAAATAAAATCAAGCAATTTCGGAGTGCTCATGAGAAATTATTAGAAATATTTATTGAGCCAAGATTATTCCATAAAGTCCATGATTTTGAATCGCCACGAAAAGCGTTTAAAAAAGTTGACATCCAAGATTTAATTAGTTTCAGCCGACCGGTGATACTCGAGGGAGAACCCGGAATAGGAAAAACGAGGCTTTTGAAGCAGATCGGCATCGAATTCATAAGATTGAACACAAGAGATTCAGGCTCGAAGTATTTACCTTTATTCTTCAATAACATTGATCTTATTGAGACAAGAAAAGACGATCAACAGTTTATTTGTATAATAAATGCAATTGAAAATAAATTAAGTAACAACCTTAATGGAATTTCTATTGACGATGCACTAGAAAACTATAACTTAATACTCCTCATTGATACAATAGATGATTTTAATAAAGACAACCAAGAACGTCTCTTAAATGAAATCAAATCCTTCTCAGAAAAAGGCGTTAAAATATTCTTTGGAACAAGATTTCAAGAATATTCCTCAATAAATGGAATGTCGGAACTAGGAAAATGTGAAGAAATTTATGTGGAAAAATTCACTGACCAACAAATCAAAACCTTTATCTCTTTATATTTCAAAAATGATCTAAGAAAAGCTGAAAATCTACTTGAGTCTTTAAAGGAAAACAGCATAATTCAAAGACTGCCAATTACTCCTTTAAACTTGTCCTTAATATCCATTCTTTACGAAGAAAATAACTTTGAAATTCCGGCTACAATAACTGACATCTACGACAATTTTAGTAACCTCCTATTAGGACGCACATTACCTGACACTAGATTCGACTTTTTCGATATAAATATAAAAGAACGAATTCTTTCAGTTTATGCATTGGAACTTTTAAAAAGAGGAGAACGAAATTACATGTCCAAACAAGAGTTCATTGACTATTTTCATAACTTCTTTCAACCAATAAGTGGAACAATAGATTTAAATCTACTTCCTGATGCACTAACCTTCTTAGTAAGCAATACTGGCATCCTTATAATTCAAGATGACAAATATGTAAAATTTTTACATGAATCATACATGGAGTACTACGCCTCCAGAGAAATTTTTGCTTATAAAAGACAAGAGCATGAAGCAGACCTAGTCCAAAATTTTCTCGAATCAAGCTGGCAATATGTCGCAATATTTTACGCTGGAAGAAGCAAACAAATGGACATACTTCTTACGAAGATAATTGAAAGATGCAAACAGATATACAAAGCTCCCGAGTTGGTCAAAAGCGTCCATGGTTTGGGATATCTGTCCCAAGCACTGTATATGACAGATGACAATATTAGAAAAGAAGCGATAAAACAGAGCCTCTCCAATATCTTGGAAGTTTACGAGTGGATGAAAAAAATGGCAGCCGATGATAAGTTTTTTTTTAAGAATTTAAATATGCCAATTACTATTGCAATAAATTCAATGATATTTTTTGATCACCATAATTCAATTACACTAAAAAGACCACTTGAATTATGTTTTGATGAACTTCTTCCCAAACTTGAAGTAGTCCACAATCAGAAAACAATCGTTGATCTAAATATCGGATTTAAGCTTTTTACCATCGCTCTGACATTATCAAGTCCTAGACTTGGAAATAGCAGACCTATGGAAAAATTACTGTTTGAAACCCCTCTTATGAATGAGCCACTATTTGAAACAATCCTGGATTTCGGGTCATCTCTCGCCGGAAGCAAAGAGCTTTATCAACTTAAGGAAGGTTTGAAAAAACCTTTACTTAAGTCTTCAACCAAACTAGGCATAGCAGATTTTAATAAGAAAGGCCATAACTTATACGTAACCGCTCCACTAGGAAGATATAGATTTACCCACTATGATAAAATTTATCCAGACCGAAAATTTAATATATTAACGGAGGGAAAAACGGATGCACAGATTATCGAACACGCGTACACTATACTAACTGATCAAATTCCGTATTGGGATATTAATCCAGTTAACGAAACAGCAGGGGGAGCGAACAGGCTCGCTAAATGCCTAGAAAGTGCAGCTCCTCTTTTTGATGATCGAACAGTGTTAGGGATATTCGACAACGATGAAGCGGGAATATCACAATTCAAAGGCACACTAAAAAGTTTTGATATATATGCCAACTCCAAACGAATAAAAAAGCATACTACATTAAATATTTTCGCACTAAAGCTACCCATCCCACCTCATCGAGAGAACTATTACATGCCAGACGATCGATTTAATTTTTTCAGTCTGGAACACTACTTCTCCGACAATCTTTTGCAAAGTCATAACATGTTTCAAAAGACACCAATTGATAACATTTTCCAGATCAAAGATAAAGGCTCGTCCAAAACAGAATTCTCCAAATATGTTAGGACCTTGTCAGATAGAGAGATTTTCAAAGATTTTATATATCTATTCAGAGAGATAGATGAGATTTTCGGCAATAAATCAATTGAATATTTAATATAACTTCATCCCCATTTCAATGCAAAGACCATGACCAATAATAGACCACGTTCTATTCTAAAGGTTTTAGTTCATCAACAAGCTCAATATGAAATATATAACCGATGCCCTGGGATTAAAATTTATACATTGGGAGTTTGAAAAATTAAATACCCCAATTACCAATATTGAACCATCTATGAAAATCATACATGTTGTCAAACCGGGTACAAAAATCAAAAATGGGTTGCTTTTCCGTTATACGGTTAAAATATACCAATCAGGCAAGCTTACTTTAAATTGCATCGCAGAGGAAGTCTTCATTAATGATGGAATAAGCTCATTCTCATTTAATGAAGTAAAAAATCTCATAGAATTTGCCTTTAATCGCTTCAATTTTGAGTTTGAACGAAAAATAAAAAGCGAAGGACATCCTGGAGCATCTATAATTTACAGTGTAAAAGACGATGAGGTTTTTCAAGTCCTACGGCGGATTAGTGAACAATAGTCGGCAAAGCTGGCTAATTTATCTGCCATTCCTCGGCAGGATGTGTAGCTACTTTGTACTAATAGCCTCCTTCAAGCGTTCTTTCAACCCACCAACATCTTCCCTGGACCTACCCAAGGTATCATATCAGAAGAATGCTCAAACCACGCCCCTACTTTACCGGCATGCTGTCCGTCGTTAGCAAAACTGAAATGCGATTATGAGAAAGGAGCTCTCATTTGAGAAGAAATTGAATGGGGTAAAATCTGTGTTGTTTCTGATGCGGTAGATATTTATGATGTAACTACCGGAAGCCGGTCGCAAGCAGTACTCAGTGTTGCAAGAGATAACCTGGTGTAAGCTCCCCTTATATTTGATCCAATTGGGATTAGAATTTACAAATTTTAAAAGCCTTCAAAAGGTCATAATTTAGATGTATTCCAGGGGTGGGACAAAGCCGAGTGCCTGGTGGGGCCTCGAAC
>Ga0209050_1003549_pt1 | contig 11357 bp, 7 predicted proteins | sample Araplavi_mTSA_r2_FD_184276 | JGI IMG/M metagenome (GOLD analysis project Ga0209050, IMG submission 184276) | Arabidopsis root microbial communities from North Carolina, USA - plate scrape MF_Cvi_mTSA_r2 (SPAdes) (version 2) | ecosystem: Host-associated > Plants > Roots > Endosphere | place: USA...
TGATGTCCGCCTTGTGCGACGTTCGTGCCGCCACCAAGGAAACCGCCGCTACCTACACGCTCGCGCGCCTGCTCTACGACCGGGGCGATGTGGCCAATGCCTATGTATTTATCCGGCAAGCCCTGGATGATGCCGAGTTCTATGGTTCGCGCCAGCGCATGGTGGAAATCGGGTCTATCCTGCCGATGGTGGCCTCCGCCGCCCTGAACCAATCCGAATCGCAACGCAGACTTTGGTTGGGCTATGGTGTCGGGTTATCCGTCTTGTTTGCGGTGCTGGGACTATTTGCCTATGTCAGCCTCCGTCAGCTCCGGAAACTGAAGGCCGCCGAACTGACCATCAAGGAAGCCAACAACACGCTGCAGGAGACAAACCGCCAACTCACCGAAGCCAATAAGATCAAGGAGGAGTACATCGGCTATTCATTCACCGTCAACTCCGAATACCTGGAAAAGATGGAATCGCTCAAGCGGTCGGTCGACCAAAAGCTCACCCACAAAAAATATGACGACATCAAGTTCATCGTCAACAACATCAATGCCCGGCGCGACCGGGAGGAGCTTTATCACAGTTTTGATAAGGTGTTTCTGAAGCTGTTCCCCGATTTTGTAAAGACCTTCAATTCATATTTCCACAAAGAAGATCAGTTTGTCACCAAAGAAGGCCAGGTGCTCAACACCGAGTTGCGGATCTTTGCGCTTATCCGTATGGGCATCACCGACACCGAAGACATTGCCCGGATCATGGACTATTCGGTGAATACCATCTATGCCTACAAGACCAAAGTCCGCAACAAATCGATCCTTCCCAACGAAGAATTCGACCGGAAGATCATGGAAATACAACCTATCGCCTAGGAGCGGGCCATAAAGCATTCATATTTTTTTGTGATGCGCTGTCATTCAATTTACTGATAGTCATTTCATTACTTCCTACAGGGTACAAGATTTTTCTATATTCTTTCCATACAAGTTGAAAATGGTAAAAGGGGAGACGTCATTTGATTATACAACGCAACCACTAACCCCCAACCGTATGCCGAAAGTATTACCCAGACAAAAAGGCCGGAGGATCGAATTCATCGGCGACTTCACGAACGACTCCATCGTGATCGGAAACTACGGCGATGTATCCCTGGTAGCCCGCGGCAACTTCAACCTTTCGGGCCTCATCTATTGCGGCAGGAACACCGTGGAAATGGAAATCGCCGGCGACGGCTTGATCGCTTTTAAAGGCGTATGCAAGAAACTCATGATCAAACGCGTAGAAGGCAACTGCATCATCGATCTCAGCGATCTCACCACCCAGAGCGTATGGTGCGAATCCGCCCGTGGCAAATCGATCGTTACCCTGGGCCGTACACGTACCATCGAATTGTTAAGCTTGGATGAGGATGCGCTGGTGCGCTACGAAGGCAAGCCCCTGCTGCTGAATTACTCCCTGCGGGGCAATTCGAAAATCGAAAACTGGAAGACCGAGCCGGCATAACGTTGGCGGGTTCAAAAATATCCCGGTAAACCGGCCGGCGGCCCTGCATTTAGCGTCATGCCAAAACCCGCAGGCGGGAGGGCCGGCGGGTTGGCGTTAGGTTGGTTTTGATGACCTGCTTACCGTTCCCAAAAATGGGGAGGCTCGATGCCCAGCGAGCGGAGATACACGTAGCCCTGCGCGCGGTGATGGATCTCGTTGTCAACAAAGTAGAACGTGATCCAATGCACGGGGCCTTCCCAGGCGCCAAATGCTTTGTCGACTTCCAGGAGTCTCTCCGACGTCACCTGGGGCCAGAGCCGGTTCAAATCTTCGGTCACTTCATCCCAAAGGGCAAGCAACTCCGCACGTGTGGAAGCCTTGTATTTTTCATTCTGGGAATCAAAGCTTGGCCATTTTCCTGAAACGATGCCCTCAATGCCACCGCCGGTCAACTGGAGCATTTCCAGGGCCAGTTCCGAAAATGGGCGCATTCCCCCCACAGAATAGGTAAACAGTTTGTCTTCCGGAAAAGCCAGGATCGTCCGTCGCGTGAGCGCGCGGTGTCCCTGCCAATGCTCTAAAAACGCCGGGATGCTAATAACTGAGGATTGTGCCTGAAGGGTTGTTGTTTCCATAAGTAGTTTTGTTTGTTTCTGTTGTAAAGGAACGACCGCCGGGTGACAACCCTATGTCAGCATACAAAAGAAAATAAACAAAAAGGTTAAAAAAATGGCGCAACGATTCAATCCCCTGTCCGGCTAAAATAGCATGTTAAAGAGTCTGTTATTGGCGCTATTTTTTTTAGCAGGGTGAGTTTTGAATGAAGCCTGCCGGTCGGTACACTACGCGATGTACATTAAAATATCTCTTTTAAGCGTCACGCAACGCTAATGCTACACGCATTTTATCTTGACCTAAGTCATCCTTGCTCTGCGGCGTAAACTGCTATTAGGGATGTCGCCAAAATGCCTTCTCTATCAGGGTTTTCCCGGCGTCTTCATGTCCTTAAAAATCTGGTGTATAATTTGTTAAGATGAGGAAGTGTGGAAAATATGTGGAGAATATTCCTCAACTAATTGAATTGTATGATAAACCATACAGCATATTGGCATTAACGATAATCGCACAGTATATTCAACTACTTTTTTACACCTTGACCTATTCAAACCGTGTATGCCTGGCCCACGCCCTTATCTCTTTAAGAGATTTTTTTTGAGCTTTATTTTCCTTGGCGTGTCGCATTTCATCGTGGCACAGACTTGTGAATGTCCAAAGCCAGATGAATGCAAGCCTTGTGCTGGAGGAATTTCCAGTATGACGTTGCGCTATACCGGCGCGTTCCCAGTCGCCGTCGCTGCCTTCGACGACAAAGACATGATCTTTGTGAAGACCGTCGTGCAAGACGAGACCTTCGTTCTCAACGGCAAATCGGGTACGTTCAAGAACGATGTGAATCTTTTTATCGGGGGCCTCTTGAACGTCAAGATCAAAGGCAATTGTTCGCTTGTTTTCGATCCTTCCGAGCAACACGGCTTCTTTACCATTGTCAGTGTGGTCAGCAAAAACGGGGGCACCATGTGTTGTTCACCCGGTGGTGGCGGACCACCAACTATCATCAACTGTCCATCCAACATCAATGTCGCCGCCGGAACATCATGCTCCGCCGTGGTCACCTGGACACCGCCCGAGACGTTGTCTGCCTGCAACCTGTTAAGTTTCACTTCCACGCACGTGCCCGGGGCAACGTTTCCCATTGGGCAAACCAAGGTGACCTACACGGCTACCGACACGAACAACAACAAGAGTACCTGCAATTTCAACGTAACCGTTTCGGACAACGCCGGACCCGTCGCCACTTCCGCGCCAGGCACGATAACCGTGGCAGCGGACGGCACGTGCAAGGCCAAGGTCGACTGGGCTGTGCCAGTGTTCACCGACAACTGCCAACTCCTGTCTGTCACCAGCACGCATCAGCCGGGTAGCATATTCCAATTGGGGGCTACAACCGTAACCTATACCGCAAAAGACAAAGGGGGCAACACCACGGAGATCAAATTTTCTGTCGTGGTCGAGGATACTTCCGGTCCGGCAACCACCAATTGCCCCAACACCATAAACGTCATCGCGATGGTTGACTGCAAGGCCCGTGCAAACTGGCAGCCTCCTGTGTTTACGGATGGTTGCAGTAAGGTGAAAGTCACCTCAACGCACAGGCCGGGGAGCGAATTTCCCATTGGCACCACCGACGTGATCTATACAGGGACAGACGATGCGGGCAACGTCACCACCTGCACCTTCCAGGTGATTGTGAAAGACACCGTGCCTCCCGTCATCAAACACTGTCCGGCCGACATCAGCGTGGCCACGGCGGCGGCGTCCGGCAACACGGCCATAGAATGGACACCACCGGCAGCCACCGATAAATGCACGTTGACATCCTTCCAGTCAACCCACCAACCCGGTGATATTTTTCCCATCGGCACTACGCCCGTGACGTATACCGCGACGGATAAGTCGGGCAACGTGACCACGTGTATTTTCACCGTGACCGTGGAAAAGGAGGAAACCCCGCTCGATATAACACAACTGGTCACGCCCGATGGCAACGGCTCCAACGACACGTGGTTCATCGGCAACATTGAGAAATATCCAACCAATAAAGTGATCGTGGTCGATCGGTGGGGAAGCGTGATCTATACCACCACAGGATACGACAATACAAAGAATGCATGGAATGGCGAGAGCATGAAGGGAGGCCCTGTGCCCACCGGTACATATTTCTATACGTTGAGCATCCACTCCGGCACGACCGTGACGGAAAGAAAGGGATTTATCGAAGTAGTCAGATAACCGAACATGCCCTATACGCCAACCATGAAAATGATTTTCGCCATCCTTGTTCTTACCGGCATCACAACCGGCATGGCGATTGCGCAACAAAGTGCACAGTATAGTCAATACATGTTCAATGGCCTGATCTTAAACCCCGCTTATGCCGGCGCCGATGAGGCGTTGAGCCTGACGTTCGTGAACCGCAGCCAATGGGCATCGGTGGACGGAGCGCCGGTCACGCAGAGTTTTTCAGCGCATACCCTGTTCGACCGGCAACACCTGGGCGTGGGGTTGACGGTGGTTAACGATAAGATCGGTATACACAAGAATCAACAGGCCGTCGGCGTGGTTTCCTATCAACTGCAGGTGGCTGAAAAGAGCGTGTTGTCGTTCGGTATGCAAGCCGGCATAAACATACAGAAGTCAAACTATGCAGCGCTCAACACGGGTAACGCGCCGCTGGATGTGAATTATAACGGCAATCTGTCGCAGGCGTATTTTAACGTTGGGATGGGGATTTACTACAGGAGCCCGACGCTCGACGTCGGGTTTTCCGCTCCTGCTTTAATGCCCGAAAAATATGTCGTCAGCGACTCGGTCACCATCCATTGGCGGCAGGCCAACTTCTTTTTATTCACACGCTACCGTATACCGCTAAACGACATGCTGGTGCTGGAACCCAGTGTGTTGCTCAAATACCACCAGGGAGTGCCGCTGTCCTATGACGTCAATGCTTGCCTGGTGATCAAAAAAGCCTTGACCGTGGGGGCGTCTTATCGTAAATCCGAATCGCTGGACTTTTTATTAAAGGCCCAGGTGACCCCCCAACTCCAATTGGGCTACAGCTATGATTTTGTGATCGGTGCGGTGAGCGCGCTGAGCCGTGGCAGCCACGAGTTGATGGTGAATTATGTCTTCCGCTACGCGCATACTAAAATAACATCACCCCGATGACCGCCCGTCAGCCGCATAACGCAACCGTTAGGCCTCTCCGTTGGATTGGGGTGGTGCTGGCATGCCTCACCATTTCGGTGCATGCGCAAGAAACCGTTTTCACCATGATGCGCCCGGATGCCGACAAGGCAGATGCCTTTTACGCTGCGGGCGACTATCGTCAGGCGGCGACCTTATATGAGACCATGATAACCCACTCCGGCACCGAGCGCTACACCCTGCCGGTCGCGCGCTGTTACTATTATTTACATCAACCCAAAGATGCCGAACGGTGGTATGAAAAATTTTTGGCGACCGGCCAAACGCTCCCGGTCAAAGACGTCTTCCTGTTTGCCGAGACCTTGAGCGCGCTGAAGGAATACGATCGCGCCATCCGGTTCTACACACAGTATCAAAATTTGAGCGGTGATGATGCCCTGACCGTGAAAAAAATCTGGCGTCTCCGGAATAAAGAGTACCTCTATGAGGACTCTATTCACTTTACGATTAAAAGACTGTCGATCAATTCCGCGGCCAGCGACTTTGCCCCGGTGATGTTTGGCGACCGGTTGGTATTTGTTTCCAACCGCGAACGCGCCAGCTTGTTACACCAGACGGCGTCGGGCAGTGAGCCGTTCTTCCATCTGTACAGCACGCAACAATATGCCGATACCCTGACGACGGCCTTGGTGACGACCTACGACCGGCCGACCTTATTCGGGAAGAGCCTGGGGGCGCGCTTTCAACACGGTCCCGTTTCTTTTTACGACAGCCTGAGGCGCATGGTTTATGTGGCCAGCGGGTCGCCATCGGATCGCGACCGGGGTAAGCGAACGTTGCAACTCTTCTTCGCCGAACGCAAGGGGATGCAGTGGCATACCACGGGCCCGTTTGTTTACAATAACCCGGACTATTCCATCGACGCCGCGACGGTGAGCGAAGATGGGAAGATGCTTTATTTTTCGTCTGACATGCCCGGGGGCTTTGGCGGTAAGGACTTGTACATGTCTTCATGGACAAACGGCCAATGGTCCAAGCCGGTAAACCTGGGCGAGAGCGTGAACACTAGCGGTGATGAATCGTACCCCGCGCTTTTTGGCACCACGTTGTATTTTGCCTCGAACGGTCACCCGGGCCTTGGTGGATTGGATATATTTTATGCACGACGTGAGGCAAAGGGGTTTGGTGAAGTGCAGAACATGGGCTACCCGATCAACACAAATTTTGATGACTTCGGCTTGTCGCTGAATGCAGACGGGGCCAAAGGATACTTCAGTTCAAACCGCTACCACGGCGATGACATTTATGAGGCGACCATCGACCTGCAAACGTATCCCTTCACCATAGCAGGCGTGTTGAAATATAAGGAGGAAAGCTGGCGCGAGTGGGACGAGTTGAAAGTGTTGCCCAATGCCCAATTGTCGCTGATCGACAACCTGAAGGGTACTGTCGTGCAGACGGTCACTTCCGATGCTCAGGGCCGGTTCGTACTCACGATTCCGTATTTCAGTCAATACCGTATCCGGGTGTTGGGCGAGCACGATAACGAAGAGGCCTTTGTGAGCCTCGACCTTTCGCGCACCCGCGCAGGAGGGAACATCTATCAAATGGTGGTGGTGAAAAATAATTTTAAGAAAACTTATTAGCACAGACTTGAAAACCGTGACCAACCGTATGTACGTCCTTCTGGGATGTTTCCTTTTCAGCTTTGGCGCGACCAGTCTTTTTGCGCAAGAAAAAAGCATGGTGCAGATCAAAGTGTTCGATCAGCAAATGAATGCCATGACCGGCCTTGCCGTTTCTATCAACGGAAAGGAATTCGTTACGCTGGAGGGAAAGAAGGCAGTTTTCCACGATATCGCCAAGGAAGATCTGCCTCCGAAATTTATCAAGATCGATAAATCCGAATGGGAGGCCGAATCGTGGAACTACAGCAAGGGCACGCTCGAGATCATTGTACGGAAAAAATTATACAGCGTCGCGGACGTCATCGTCGAAACCGGCGACAAGAAGCCCGTGCCCAATGCGGTTGTGAACTTTAAAGGAAAAAAGAATATCAACACGACGACCGGCGCGCGGGGTGAGATGCAATTGCCGTTGGCCTTGGATGAGGTGATCACCTCCGCCGACCAATTCAGCATCGCGGGCTACCGCATCGTCCGGCTGTCGGCCGCCGGAAAAGGAGGGACCCTGATCGTGGAGGCCCTGCCGAAAAAAGAAAAGCCGGCAGTCGCCATAACGTCCATGGCCTTTAAAGACTTCGATTTGACACGACTGGATTCCATCCGCTCGCTCACGGTCTTTTATTCCGTGTTCAAAAATTATGATATGTCGGGCCTCGATGCGCCTACGCGTGAAAAGATCGATGCGAAGTTTTATTCTCTCGTTGGTCAATTGCAGCAATCGGGGAAACAAAAGGTCTTTATCGGCAAGATCTCCGATTCGTCGTTTGTGAAGAACGATGTCGAAAACCTCTTGGCGCAAGCTAAATACGAGAATACGTTGCTGGACAATTTTCGCAACGACTTCGATAAAAAGATCCGCATCATCAACCAAAAACTTTCCGGCGGTGCCGCTACCTTAAAAGTGGCCGAAAGAAAAAAGCTCGTCGACGACCTTAACCTGCTGGAGGGTGTACTGGAACAAAACGAAGATAAATTCTACAAGAACATTTCCGACTACCGCATCATCCTCTCGTCCCTGAAAAGTTCTTTTTCCGATATCCAGCTGTTGGAAGAAAAACTCAGCTTTAGCGAGATGAAGCGCCGGGAGGAGCAAAAGGCTTTCCGCAGCAAGATCTTCTTCACGGTTTCTATCGCCGTTGTTTTCGGGTCGCTGGTGGTCCTGCTCATCTTGTTGCGGGCCCGGTTGGAAAAACAAAAGAAGAGTCTCGTGAAAGCCAACGACGAGGTGAAACGCATGAACGAGAACCTGGAGTTTCTGGTGTACGAGCGCACGGAACTGCTCATCGGCGCCTACCAGGAAATGGACATATTTTTGTACCGCGCTTCCCACGATTTGCGCGCGCCCCTCTGCACGATCATCGGCCTCGGCAACATTGCCGAACAGAGCCCTGAATCCACACCGGAACTGATCGGCAAGATTTCGAACACGGCCATAAAAATGGATGGCATGTTGAAGAAGCTGCGCATGATGGCGGAAGTGAATCACCCCAGCAATTACTCACCCGTGGCGCTTGCTAAGAAGATCGACCAGGTGATCGGTAATTTCAGTCGTTTTGTTGCCGAGCACAATATTGAAGTGATGGTGGATTGTAACGAGGAAGCGGCCTTCAATTCCTATCCTGAACTCATCGAGATCATCTTATATAACCTGATCGAGAACGCCTTGTTCTTTAGCAGCACGCGCAAGGACAGAAGGCCCCGCATATCCGTTATGGGCAGCCTCGAGAACGACCAGGTCTTTATCACGGTGTACGACAACGGTATCGGCATGGAGGAGCAGGTCCGTGTCAAATTGTGGGATATGTTTTTTGTCGGTAACGAGCTCTCGCAAGGCAATGGCCTGGGGTTGTACATCGTGCTCAAGTCGGTGCAGTCACTCAATGGGAAGATCGATGTCCAGACCGAACCCGGCGTCTATTCACGCTTTTCCGTCAGCCTCCCCGTCAACACGAACGTTACTTCACCGATAAGCCGCCTGGGTGCACCAAAAAGTCAACGCCGCATGGTGGAAGTTTGACCGTGGTCGGGTCGCAAAGCACAAGAGAACAAAATTAAAAAGGTCCGGTTGAGGACAGCAACACTTCGCTCAACAATCGATGAAGCGGGCAAAACGCTCGATCATGTTCTTCCCTTCTTCGAGGGTGATCGGTTTCACCAGGTATTCGAGGGCACCGAGGCTCAACGCCTCGCGCCGGTCGAAGTCGTTTTCGGAGGTCGACAATATGATGACAGGAATGCCCTTGAGGTGTGGAAATTCTTTCATCTTTGCGAGCGTCTGCACACCATCGAGCACGGGCATCCGCATATCCAATACCACTAACCGCGGCAGGTCGCAAGGCTCGGTCACGGACATAAAATAGGCCAAGGCCTGTTGACCATTTTCCACAAAGAACACTTTATCGGCAATTCCTTTCTCCTGAAAATATTCCAACAGGATGAGGTGATCTTCCCGATCATCGTCCGCAATCAATATTTGATGGCTATTTTCCATGGTTTAATCGATGTTGACGATAAAAGCGCAGAAGGACGCTTGCTCGCATGCTTTGAGGATGCTCATATTTCATGCCGTTATGGGCGGGGCTCAGGAGTCAGTAGCCAGTATTCAGGAGCCAGTGGTTAGTAGCCAGTAGTCGGTAGCCGGTGGGTAGTATTTAGTGGTTAGTGGTTAGCGTTTATTCGTGATGGTAACGTACCGGGTCGTGGCAAGCACAAGAACGTGCGTTTATTTCTATTTACATGCGGAACCCATGGGCCCGCAGCGAATTCTGGATTGCTACCGACTCCTTGGTCCTGCGGATTCGGCCACCTGACAACCACCTTCCGGATTTTTTATAGCCAGGCTCAAAACCCCTTAATATTGGCTGTTAACCCCCACGTCTGGATTTTGAATTCAAGCTACTGAATACTGGCTCCAGATTCCCTCCCCGAATAGCGGTATTCCCCTTCCACTTTTTTTCCCGTAGCTTAAATGTTGTTCACCATTATTTTCCAAACCCCTAAAAACCCTCTTTATGAAAACGAAGTGCTCCCTTGTTTTGATTTTCTTGCTGGTTGTTACCAGTGTCCGTTCGCAGACCAATACGAATCTGGGAATCAATGCAGGAAATGCCGGCAGCGAGAATACATCGATTGGATATTTTTCAAACACGGCCGTGACGGGCACCTACAATGTGAGTGTCGGTTCGTATACCGGATACGTGTTGACAACGGGAATCCGTAATACCTTCATCGGTCGCGCTACTGGAAGGAATACGACGACGGCCAGTTACAATACGTTCCTTGGGAACAATGCAGGCTATTACAATACGACCGGCAGCTCAAACACATTTCTGGGCAGTTCTGCGGGATTGAATCACACGACAGGCTCGAACAACGTTCTCGTCGGGATAAACAGTGGATTGAGCTTGACCACGTCGTCTTACAATACGGCTATCGGATCTCAGGCGTTATACTCTTCCACCACAGGATTCTACAACACGGCCACCGGAACAGATGCATTGTATTACACACTTTCGGGTGGCAACACCGGGAATGGCTATCAGGCACTTTATCTCAACACTACGGGCTATGACAATACGGCGTTGGGATATGGGGCTCTGGTGTATAACACGACGGGATTTCGCAACACGGCAGTCGGCTACAGGGCCACGACGAGTGCAGGGCTCGCGGATGTACAAAATAGCACAGCCCTGGGTGCCGAAGCAACCGTCACGGCGTCCAACCAGGTTCGCATCGGCAATGCCAACGTCACCAGCATTGGAGGCGTGGTGGGCTGGTCTATTGTTTCCGATGGCAGGTTCAAGAGCGATGTCAAGGAAGATGTTTCCGGCTTGGATTTCATAAATGGATTGCGTCCCGTTAGCTATACACTCGATATTCCGGCGATGGAGAAGTTCCTCGGCCTGCCCGATAGCGCGGCAAAGACCGTAGCGGCTTCCCGGAAGAAGTCAACACGCACCACGGGCTTTGTCGCCCAGGAGGTCGAGGCCTTGGTGAAAAAAGCCGGCTATGTCTTTGATGGCGTCGATGCACCTCAAAGTGACCAGGATCACTACAGCATCCGGTATGATCTGTTCGTGGTGCCGTTGGTGAAAGCGCTACAAGAGCTGTCCGCAAAAGTAGAAGCACAACAAATCCAGATCGAAGAATTGCTAAGCCAGGCTGGTACGCAGGGCAATGTTAAATCAGGCGCCGGTGGCAAGTCCGTGCTTTATCAAAACATGGCCAACCCGTTCTCATCCGAGACCGAGATCAGGATGGTCGTTGCCGAGGATGTAGCCAGCACGCAACTCATCCTCTATAACCTGGAAGGAGCTCAACTCAAGTCGATCGAGGTGAAGGGGAGGGGCGAACAAAGCGTCAAGCTTTCCGGCAACGAGTTGAAGGCGGGGATTTATCTTTACGCTTTTATCGCCGATGGGAAGATCGTTGATACGA
>Ga0209050_1003550_pt1 | contig 11357 bp, 10 predicted proteins | sample Araplavi_mTSA_r2_FD_184276 | JGI IMG/M metagenome (GOLD analysis project Ga0209050, IMG submission 184276) | Arabidopsis root microbial communities from North Carolina, USA - plate scrape MF_Cvi_mTSA_r2 (SPAdes) (version 2) | ecosystem: Host-associated > Plants > Roots > Endosphere | place: USA...
CATCGGTGTTGCCCTCGACTGTGCGGACAAGCGACGTGTCGAGGCGATAGTCGCTGGTCCCGGCGACAGTGCTGCCGGGCGCTTTCGAACTGAGCAGGTCGATAAGGTCGAAGCGCCGGAGGCCGTCGCGCAGCTTTCCGTCGAGCGCCCGGGCGAGTGCGCGCGATTCGGGCAGATTCCCTGCAACCGGTGCGCTGACTTCGAGCAGAGGCACCGGCACCGGATCGCCGACGAACAATCGGTCCGAACCGCCGCGCAGCGCCCAGAGCGTGAAAAGCGCCAGCGCGAGAAGGACGAGAGCGACCAACCAACGGCCAAAGCGGGCGCCGCGATCGCGCGGCCGCGCCGCGCCGGGAACCGCAGCGCGGCCCGAGCCCCCGGTTGCGGTGGTTGCGGTCTTGACGTCACCATCGTCCGCGGGCGCATCGCCCGCTCGCGCGGCGGGCGGCGCCGAGCGGTACTGGACGACAACCTCATAGCTGCCCTGCGGCACGCGCAGGCGATGGACCCACGGCGTATCGGCATAGTAGCGGTCGAGAAGGCTGCGCAGCCGCCCCACCATGACGCGCGGATAGCTGTCGACGGCCGGATCGAAATCTTCGCTGCGGCCCAGCGCCTCGGTCGCGATCGCATAGGCCTTGGGCGAACTGCGTCCGCCGCGAAGACGGTGCTCGACGAGGAATTGCAACAGCCGCGACAGCACCGGCGAACGGGTGAACATCGGGGAATCGAGCAGGCGCTCGAGCTCCTCGGCGATGATCCGGTCGACCTCGCCGGGATCCTGCGTCTCGTTCGTTTTCGCCTGGTCCATGCTACCCTCAAATGCCCCTGGCGGGCGGTGCGGGTGATACGCCAATCCGCCAGCGCGGCCACCCTTTGTTACTTTGACGTAACGGTAACAAGGAAACCTTACGCCCCATCGGAAGAAATACCGCGCGCTAATCTGCGAGGAAAAGGGCGAAAGCCGGTTAAGGATTGGTTATCAAACGGCAACATCGTCGAATGTGACCCCTTGTAACTGCCACGCATTCGAAACTGTGGCATTGTTTGGCGTATCGCGGCATTCCTACGATGACGCGGTGTGAGACCAAAAGGCGAAAAGTGCGAGCTGGTCCCTGGCACTCTTCGATCCCCCTCAGGTCTCATTTCAAGACTTCGCCGGGCGGCTAAACAGCCCCACCTGTTCTGTCGCCCGGCAAGTCGACGCGTCTCTCCAGCGCCACGAACCGGAACGGAGAGAGCCACCATCAAATTCTCGCGGCGCCGAGATGAAAGGCGCAGAGCCTGATGCCGCCAAGGCCGCGAAAAACGCGCGCGCACGGCGGATTGCCGATTTTCGTCGTCAAATAAACAGGCATGGTGCGACCCCTCCCTTTCACTGCATATATGAAAAGGGCGCCGGTTTCCACCGACGCCCCATCATTTTTCGTCAAAGATGTATGACTTAGGTCGTGGTCGGCGTCTTGCACGGACCGGTGTGGACGCTGGTCATCTGCATGACCATCTCCATGTCGCCGCCCGTCGGGACCTTGCCCTTGGTCGTGATGGTCACGTCGTTCTTCTTGGCCTCCATCGTGCCGGTCATCGCCATGTCGACCGTCTGGCCGTTGGCGGTGCAAGTGCCGGCGACGTCGATCTTGCCGCCATCGACGTTCTTTTTCGACCATTTGCATTCGCCGCCGTTGCCCGGACCCTTGGCGAGTTCAGCCGCGATGTCTTCCTTTTCGACCTGCTCCTTGGTGAAGCACTGGTCCATGCCGCTGGCGCCTTCCATCATCTTCGTCATCTGGTCCTTTGCCTCGGGCGGCATACCGGGGACTTCGAATTTCACCAGCTTGACGTCGGTCTTCCAGTTGCCCGCTTCGCGCTTCACGGGGCCGCCGGCGGCCGCATTTTCGCTCTTGCCGCAACCCGACACCGCGATGAGGGCGCCGATGGCGGCGACCGTCAGAAATTTCTTCATACCCTGTCTCCTGTGACTATCCATTTGGGGGTGTTGTTTTGATTCATTGCGATTGTGGACCCGCCCCATCGATACCATATTGACAGCAATGGCAATTCAGATTCGTACATCGCTCGATGAAATCGACACGGCGGAGGGCTATGTCCCGCATCGCCCGGCGCGCCCCGACAAGGTCGAAGGCGGCAAGCGATTCGAGTTAGTTAGCGATTATGAGCCTGCGGGCGATCAGCCGACGGCGATCAAGGAACTCGTCTCCACCGCACTCGATGGCGAGCGCGATCAGGTGCTGCTCGGCGTCACCGGTTCGGGCAAGACCTTCACCATGGCGAAAGTCATCGACGAGTTGCAGCGGCCCGCACTGATCCTCGCGCCGAACAAGATCCTCGCGGCGCAGCTCTATGGCGAGTTCAAAAGCTTCTTTCCGAACAATGCGGTCGAATATTTCGTCAGCTATTACGACTATTACCAGCCCGAAGCCTATGTGCCCCGGTCGGACACGTACATCGAGAAGGAAAGCTCGGTAAACGAGGCGATCGACCGGATGCGTCACTCGGCGACGCGCGCGTTGCTCGAACGCGACGACGTCATCATCGTCGCTTCGGTGTCGTGCCTGTACGGCATCGGCTCGGTCGAAACCTATTCGGCGATGATCTTCGATTTGAAGAAGGGCCAGGTCGCCGACAATCGCGAGATCATCCGCAAGCTCGTCGCGCTCCAGTACAAGCGCAACGATCAGGCGTTCGCACGCGGTAATTTCCGCGTGCGCGGCGACAGTCTGGAGATCTTCCCCTCGCACTATGAAGATATGGCGTGGCGCGTCAGCTTTTTCGGCGACGAGATCGAGGAGATCACCGAGTTCGATCCGCTGACCGGCAAGAAGATCGCGACCCTCAACTATGTTCGGGTCTTTGCGAACTCGCACTATGTGACGCCCGGCCCGACGCTCAAGCAGGCAAGCGAGGCGATCCGGCACGAGCTGACCGAGCGGCTAAAGGAACTCGAGGCCGAAGGCCGGCTGCTCGAAGCGCAGCGGCTCGAACAGCGCACCAATTTCGACCTCGAAATGATCGCTGCGACGGGCAGTTGCGCGGGGATCGAGAATTACAGCCGCTTCCTCACCGGCCGCCTCCCCGGCGAACCGCCGCCGACGCTGTTCGAATATCTGCCCGACAATGCTTTGCTCTTCGTCGACGAGAGCCACCAGACAATCCCGCAGATCGGCGCGATGTCGAAGGGCGATCACCGCCGCAAGATCACGCTCGCCGAATATGGCTTCCGCCTCCCGAGCTGCATCGACAACCGCCCGCTGCGCTTCGCCGAGTGGGACATGATGCGCCCGCAGACGGTCAGCGTGTCGGCGACCCCGGGCACGTGGGAGATGGACCGCACGCAGGGCGTGTTCGCCGAACAGGTGATCCGCCCGACCGGGTTGATCGACCCGCCGGTCGAGATCAAGCCGGTCGAGGAACAGGTCGACGATCTGATCGTCGAGGCGAAAAAGACCGCCGCTGCGGGATACCGCACGCTCGTCACGACGCTCACCAAGCGCATGGCCGAAGACCTCACCGAGTTCCTCCACGAGGCGGGGCTTAAGGTCCGCTACATGCACTCGGACGTCGAGACGCTCGAGCGCATCGAGATCATCCGCGACCTGCGGCTCGGGGTGTTCGACGTGCTGATCGGTATCAACCTCTTGCGCGAGGGGCTCGACATTCCCGAATGCGGGCTCGTCGCGATCCTCGATGCCGACAAGGAAGGTTTCCTGCGCAGCGAAACCTCGCTCGTCCAGACGATCGGCCGCGCCGCGCGCAACGTCGACGGCCGCGTCATCCTCTACGCCGATCGCATCACCGGCAGCATGGAACGCGCGATGCGCGAAACCGATCGCCGCCGTGAGAAGCAGGAAGCCTATAACACCGAGCACGGCATCACGCCGACGACGATCAAGCGCAACATCGGCGACATCATCGCCCACGTCGCGTCGAAGGATCAGGTGACGATCGACATCGGCGACGACAAGCCTGCGCACATGGTCGGGCATAATCTGCGCGGGTACATCCAGGACCTCGAAAAGAAGATGCGCGACGCCGCGGCGGACTTGGAGTTCGAGGAAGCCGGCCGCCTGCGCGACGAGATCCGCAAGCTCGAGGCCGACGAACTCGGCTTGCCCGCAGATCAGCAGGTCGCGCCGCGCGTCGGGCGCTCGAACGAGGGCAAACCCGGCACGCGCAAGGGACGGTTCGGAAAGCAGAGCAAGACCAAATGGGGTCGGTGACGGCCCGATGACGCCGGTGCGTTGGGGCATGATCGGTTGCGGCGACGTGACCGAGCGCAAGAGCGCACCCGCCTATCAACAGGTCGAGGGCTTCGCGCTGCATGGCGTGTTCAGCCGGACCCGCGCGAAGGCCGAGGATTATGCGGCGCGTCACGGCATTCCGCAGGTCTATGACAGCGCCGCGGCATTGATCCACGCGCCCGATATCGACGCCGTCTATATCGCGACGCCCCCCGACAGCCACGAAGCCTATGCGCTCGAAGTCGCCCGTGCCGGAAAGCCGTGCTGCATCGAAAAGCCGATGGCACCCGACCATGCCGCCTGCGTCCGTATCCGCGACGCCTTTGCCGAGCGGGAATTGCCGCTGTTCGTCGCTTATTATCGCCGCTCGCTCCCCCGATTCCAGCAGGTCAAGGCTTGGCTCGACGACGGCGCGATCGGGACGATCCGCCATATCCACTGGTCGCTGACCAAACCGGCAAGCCCCGCCGATTTGGCGGACGCGAATTGGCGCGTCGATGCAGCGATCGCACCCGGCGGGTATTTCGACGACCTTGCGAGCCACGGTCTCGACTTGTTTTCTTGGCTTTTGGGCGATGTGGAGGATGTCGCGGGCTTTGCCGTCAATCAGCAGGGTCGTTACAGCGCCGCCGACGCCGTGACCGGATGCTGGCTGCACAAGGGCGGTGTCACCGGATCGGGAAGCTGGAACTTCGGGGCGGCCGAACGGCAGGAGCGGGTCGAAGTCACCGGCAGCACCGGCCGCATCATCTTTTCGATATTCGACGACGAACCCTTTCTGCTTGTACGCGGCGATGAGAGCATCGAGACGGCCATCGCCAATCCGCCGACCATCCAGTATTTTCACGTCGAAGCGATGCTCGATCACCTGGCCGGTCGCGGGGAGCATCCATCGACGGGTGAAAGCGGGGCGCATACCGCCTGGGTGATGGACCGGATTTTGTCGCGCCGGTGAGGCTGCACGCGCTTCCCGCTTCGACGAAACCCCGGCTGTAACCGACAAGTAACCTTGCCGCGTCTTCGCACGCTGCATAGGGTCGCCCCGCAACCGGGGAGATACATATATGAAATCGGGTCTGTCGCTCATCGCCTTGGCGCTTGCCTTCACCGCGCCCGCAGCGCTTCACGCGCAGGACAAGGCCGACGACAAGGCAAAGGCCGAAAAGCCCGCCGCCGATTACGAGCCGCAGGTTCGCACCACCAAGCTCAGCGGCACCTTCGGCGGCCAGCGGATCAACTATGCCGCGACGATCGGTGAGACGATCATCAAGAACAAGGATGGCGTGCCAGAAGTCGCGGTCGTCACCACCTCCTACATCAAGGAACCGCGCGACCCGAGCCGACCGATCACCTTCCTGTTCAATGGCGGCCCGGGATCGGGCACCGTCTGGCTGATGATGGGGGCGTTCGGGCCGAAGCGCGTCGCGATCCCCGGCACCGGCGTCGACGATGGCGCCCCGCCCTATCCGATCGTCGACAATCCCGACGCGCTGCTCGACGTCACCGATGTCGTGTTCATCGATCCGCCGGGCACCGGCTTCTCGCACCTGATCGGCAAGGCTGACCCCAAGGATTATTACGGCGTCACGCAGGACGCCAAGCTGGTCGCCGAAGTGATCCGCCGCTGGCTGAACGACAATGGTCGCTGGAACAGCCCCAAATATCTCGGCGGCGAAAGCTATGGGACGACGCGTTCCGCGGCGGTCGCCAACCAGCTGATGAACGAAACGTACAACGACGTCGCGCTGAACGGCATCATCCTGATCTCGACCGTGCTCGATTTCGCCGCCGGCGCCGATACGCAGGGCAACGAATTGTCGCCGATCACCAACCTGCCCTCGATGGCCGCAACCGCGCTCTATCATGGCAAGGCGACCGCGCCGTCGGTCGAGGGATTCGTCGAGGAAGCGCGGCAATGGGCGATCGGGCCCTATGCAACGGCGCTGCTCAAGGGCCAGAAATTGCAGGGCGAGGAGCGCGCCGCAATCCGCCGCGAATTGTCGCGCTTCACCGGCCTGTCCGAAACCTTCCTCGAAAACGCCGACCTGCGCGTTACGCCGCAGCGCTTCTACAAGGAACTGCTACGCGATCGCGGGCTGACCGTCGGCCGGCTCGACAGCCGCTACACCGGCAAAGATTATGACAACGCAGGCGAAGGCCCCGACAATGATCCCAGCTTCTACGGCATCGATGCGAGCTACACCGCCGCGATCAACAGCTGGAGCCGCGACGGGCTGGGGTTCAAGACCGACCGCGAATATCAGTCGATCGGCCGGATCGGCGGCCAATGGGATTGGCGGATCGGCGACCGCGACACCAACTCCTATCTGAACGTCGCGCCCTATATCGGGCAGGCGCTGCGCGAAAATTCGGGGCTCAAAGTGCTCGTCGCGCAGGGCTATTATGATTTCGCGACGCCGTTTTTCGCGGCCGAATATGCGCTGTCGCGTACCGGCATCCCGCAGGATCGCATCAGCTACACCTATTATGGCGCGGGCCATATGATGTATATCCGCGACGAGGACCGCCATAAATTGTCGGCCGACGTGCGGGCGTTCATTCGCGGGCGGTAATAATCGAGGGGCGCCCGCGGGCGCCCCCTGTTCGTTAGCGGAGCACGCCCTTTGCCTTCATCGCCCGCGCGTAGAAGATCAGCGCCAGCAAGATCACCCAGATGGTGATGTTGACGTAGAGCGGCACGTCACCGAGCAGTTTCTTGAGCGTGTCGCCGTTCTGCACCAACTGATAATAGGTGACACCGAGCAGACCGACCGCCGAGGCGAGGAATGCCGACACGGCATGCCGCGACCGCGCGAGCATCAGGATCGAGCCGAGCAGCGAGCCGAAGCCGCCGAGCGCCCAGCAGATGTTTGACCAGGCGGGCGCCGCGAGGACGAACGCCTTCTGTTCCTCGGTATATTGCGACAGCCACGCCGCATTTTGCATAGTGGTTAGCGTGAAATCGACCGCAGGAAAGGCATTCCAGAGGAGCGAGAGCCCCCCGACCACCCACAGGTGCCACGGCGTTTTTACAGCGTCAGTCATGCTCGTCTCCCCCTCCAGAAAGTCAGGCGAGGCTATCATCCTTTGCCGTCGCCATCAATGATGTGATGTAGTCGCGTAATACAGCAATGTTACGATCGAAATATCCGATGTCGCGATAGGTGCGCGCCTGCATCACGGCGCCCTCCATCACCGTCAGCACGAATTCGCCGAGGGCTTTGCGGTCGGCCTCAGGCGGCAGGCGATCGGCCGCAGCGTCGAAGCAGCCCGCGATTGCGGTAGACCAGTTCGTGAAATTGGCCGCCATCAGGTCGCGGACCACCGGGTCGGGCTCGTGGATTTCGAGCGCGAGGCTGCCGATCGGACAACCGTAAGTGCAATCGGTGACGATCAGGTGCGTTCGATAGCCCGCGAGCAGCGCAAAGATGCGCTCGATCGGATCGTCCACCCCTTCCCAGTTCGGCGCGAGCAGCATCTCGTCGATCCCGTCGCGGTAGAGTTCGAGCACGCCGACGAGCACATCCTGCTTGCCGGGGAAGAAATGATAGAGGCTGCCGCTGTGCACCTGGCTGCGCGAGAGAATGTCGGAGACCGAGGTCGAGAGATAACCCTTCTCCCAGAACAGCTCCATCGCGGTCATCAGGATGCGGTTGCGGGTGTCGGTGGCGTTCATGCGATTTACCCGGCGCGATCATAGGCGGCGCGGAGCCAGCCTGCGACGTCGGCGTCCGCCTCTTCATCGGCGGCGATGCGCACGCGGTGCGAGACCATCGCATTCCAGCTTCCCGAGAGTTCGAGCTTGCCCGCGGGTTCGTCGCCCTTGAGCGCAAAGCCAATGTCGAAGCGATCCTTGGTCGAAGGCTGGAGCAGCGCGAACTGCTTCTTGCGGCGGAGGCTGACATAACCTTTCTTCGGCGACAGCTCGACGTCATTGCCGAACCCCTGCACCAGCTGGATCAGCCGGTCATAGAGCGGACGCCAATGCGCTCTCGGCCCTTCGAACGCCGCTTCGACCAGCGTGTCGCTGTCCTGCGACAGCGAGGAGGATTCGTTGGCGGCATGGACGATCATATTGGCATAGCCGTGGCCGATGCCATGTTCGGTTTTCAGGTGATTCACCAGCGCCATATGGCCCGCGATGCCCGTAGCGCGCGCGGTGGCGACCCAGTCATCGAGCCCCTTGCCGGTCTTCGCCTTGAGGCTTTCGCCCATCTTCTCGAATTCGTCGGCCACAACCGTTCTCCCTCGCCAAGATCAGTTGATTGAACATTCAACCAAGCGATTTGTCAAGAGGCTTGGCAAGCGGGCGACCAGCCCCGATATGCATCGGCATGTGCGTTGTCGCCCTTGCTCACCAGGCCCATCCCGAGTGGCCCCTCATCCTCATCGGCAATCGCGACGAGTTTCACGGCCGCCCCAGCGCGGCGCTCGCTGCGTGGGACGATGGCAGCGGCATCGTCGCCGGCCGCGACCTGCAGGCGGGCGGAACCTGGCTCGGGGTGCATGCACCCAGCGGCCGGATCGTCGTCGTGACCAACGTCCGCGGCGCGGCGCCCGACCCCACGAAGGAATCGCGCGGCGCGCTCGTCGTCGACATGCTGCGCGGCGACGGGCGCTTCGCCGATCCGGCCGCGGCCGATCTGGACCGCTTCAACGCGTTCAACCTGTTCGCCGTCGGCGGCGGCGGTGCGCGGCTGCTCACCAACCGGCCGGAGCCGCTGATCGCATCGCTCGCACCGGGTGTGCATGCGCTTGCCAATGAGCCTGTCGACCAGCCCTGCGCGCGCGCCGAGCGGCTGCGCATGACGTTGGAGACGGTTGTCGGTACCGGCGCCGATCCCGACGGCCTGCTCGACACGCTGACGGCCGAAGACGACCCGGCGCTATTCCTGCGCGGCGATATATATGGCACGCGCGCTTCGACGCTGGTCGCGGTGTCGGCGGCGGGCGATGTCCGGATGATCGAGCGCCGATACGAAAAGGGCGGCCGTCCCGCTGGAACGACCGCCCTCACATTTCGTATCGGCTGAGCCGGCGCACTTATTTAGGCGCGATCACCATCAGCATCTGGCGGCCTTCGGTGCGCGGATGCGCCTCGACCTTCGCGATTTCCGACGTGAGTTCGGCAACGCGCTGGAGCACATTGAGGCCGAGCTGCGTGTGGCTCATTTCGCGGCCGCGGAAGCGCATGGTCATCTTGACCTTGTCGCCTTCCTCGAGGAAGTCGAAGACCTTCTTCATCTTCACGTCGAAATCATGATCGTCGATGTTCGGACGCATCTTGATCTCTTTGATTTCCTGCGTCTTCTGGCTCTTGCGTGCGAGGTTCGCCTTTTTCTGCGCCTCATATTTGAACTTGCCGACGTCGAGGAACTTGCACACTGGCGGATCGGCGTTCGGGGATACTTCAACCAGGTCCAGCCCAACGGAAGCCGCCTGCTCAATCGCTTCGGCCGTCAGCATCACGCCCAGATTTTCGCCTTCCTCGTCGATCACGCGGACTTTGGGGGAGGCGATAAATTCGTTGTAACGCGGGCCGTTTTTCGGCGGCATCGGTGCCATTGGGCGACGGGTCATGGGCGGTGGTATAGCTGTATCTCCTGGGTCGTTTAAAAAGGGCGTGCAGCGTCGACGCAAAAACACGCGTGGTGGTCATATAGTGATCAAAGTGCCGCCGTAAAGGGCGCCGCGCTCACCTTATAACGCTTTTCGGCCCGACTGTGGCCGGTCTGCCACTGTCATTTCGACCCTACCATTTTGTGGGGGCGGGATCGACGACGCGGAAACCGCCCGCGCCGATCTCGCTGACCTCGAGCGCGCGCTCGGCGATGCCGCGATTGCTGAAGCGGAAGATGCCGTCGATGCCCCCGAAACCGTCGGCGGCGAGCAGACGGTTCGCGGGGAAGTTCGTTCCCGGTTTCCAGTCACGCGCAATCCGTACCGTCAGCAGCACCGAGTCATACCCCAAGCTGGCGAGCCGGTACGGTGCCTTGCCGAAACGCGTGCGATATTTGGTCGCGAGCTGGCCGTAGAGTCCGTCGGACACGCTGGCGAACCACGCCCCGCGCATCACGGCATTGCTGCCGAGTGCGGCGTCGGTGTTCCACAGTTCGGTACCGAGAATCTGCTTGTTGCCCGTGGTCTTGATCACCGGGACGGCGCGAATGGCATTGCCGCCGCTGTCGGCGATCAGCACCGCATCCATCGCACCCGCGTTGGCGAGGCGCCGCGCCGCTCCGGTCAGCGCGGTTGCGCTGCGGTCATAGCTTTCGACCGCGACGAGCGTGCCGCCTGCCTCGGCTACCGCGGCGCGGAAGGCCGCCGCCGAGCGGTCGCCATAGACATTCTTGGGAACGAGCGCGCCGAAACGCTGATGCCCCTTGGCGCGCGAGAAGGCGACGACGCGTTCGACCGACTGACCGGGGACGAAGCCCATGATGAAGACGCCGTTGCCGGCAACGCCGCTGTCGTTCGAGAAGCTGAGCACCGGCACCTTCGCGTCGCGCGCGATCGGCGCCACCGCGGTGACGTCTTCGCTGAGCAGCGGGCCGAGGATCAGCTTGTTGCCGTCGGCAACCGCCTGCCGCGCCGCGGCGGCAGCGCCGAGCGCGGTGTCATAGGTGGTGATGCGCACACGTTCGGTGCGCGAGTCGAGCAACGCCAGCGTCGTCGCATTGGCGATCGCGGTGCCGACGTCGGCGTTCGGGCCGGTCTGCGGCACAAGCAGCGCGACGCGGTGGCGATCGGTGTCGGTCGGCAGCCCGGGGCCGACATTGTCGCCGGGGTTCGTCGGTGGCGGCGGGGTCGCCGGGCCGTTCGATTTCGGCACCACCTGACACGCCGCGAGCAGACCCGCCATCGCCGCTACACCCAGCCCGCGCAACATTTGGCGGCGCAGCGGTGCATATCTTTGGCGCTGGGCGACAGTTTCTGCCATTTTCAGCGTCATGCCAGATTCGAACATCTCAAATTCTCCCTTGCCCGGTCTCTATATCGTTGCGACGCCCATCGGCAACCTTGGCGACATCAGCGCGCGCGCGGCGACGACGCTCGCCTCCGCCGGCGTGATCGCCGCAGAGGATACGCGCGTAACCG
>Ga0209050_1003555_pt1 | contig 11351 bp, 11 predicted proteins | sample Araplavi_mTSA_r2_FD_184276 | JGI IMG/M metagenome (GOLD analysis project Ga0209050, IMG submission 184276) | Arabidopsis root microbial communities from North Carolina, USA - plate scrape MF_Cvi_mTSA_r2 (SPAdes) (version 2) | ecosystem: Host-associated > Plants > Roots > Endosphere | place: USA...
CGAACGAGGGGCCCCAGCCCCCCGATCATAATCAGGAGTGTCGGGCGACGGGGTCGTCCGCACATCGCCGTCGGTGCGCGCTGCGGCGACCTCACGGTCGAAGTCTGAAAAGTCGTCGGGGGACATGGGGGTTCCTTGTTAACGGTGGGTCGGCTTCGCCGTGATCTGGGCGTAGAAGCCCGCGAGGCGCTTGCGCTCATCCTCGTAGACCTTGGTGGGGTCCTCTCCGGCGAGGACGCGGCGAGCCAGTCGGGAGCGCGCGACGTCGACCTGGGCAGCCCACTGGGCCGCCACGGCTGCTCGTCGTCCGCCAAGAGTGGCCTTAGCCAGCTCGTCGCGTTGACGGATTTCAAGGTCGTCGAGCTGGCCCATTGCGTTGCGCACGGGCTCGCTGCTGTTCCGGAGGCTCTCGTAGGAGTTCGCGAAGGAGCCGACTTGGTCGATGACCGCGCGGCGGACCTTCGGGTCCTCGATCTTGGCCGCCTCGATCAGGAGCCGGGTACGGGCCGCCTGCGGGCTCTCACGCCCACTGACGATGCTGCCAAGGTAATTCGACACGATGGTGTCCGTGTCGCGCTCCTGGCGGCGAGCCTCTTCCCGGTCGGCGCGGGCGGTGGCCCGGTCGACCTCGTTCTCGGCGTCGTTGGCGTTCTGCCGGATCAGGTTGAACAAGCTCTGCGCCTGCTCGGGCCGGATGCCACGCTTGCGCGCCAGCTCAGCGACCTCCTGAGAGGTGAGCGGAGCGCCTTGGCCATTGAGCCGGAGGAGCATCTGCCCCGCCGCCTCATCCTGGCCGTCGCGCCGCTCGCGCTCGTAGTCGGCCTTGATGCGGTTCGCCAGCGTGTTGCGGGTCTCGATCAGGCGGGTTCGCTCTTCCGGGCGCAGCTCCATCTCGCCAGTCATCTGCGGGAACAGCGCCAAGCCGGGGTTCCGCTCAGCTTCCGCGACGGGATCGAGTGGCTCGTCGTCCATCCGGAAATCCGGATCGGCCGCGACGGGATCGCCCGGCGCAGACGCGCCTTCGTAGCCCTGCACACCAGCTCGACCCATAACCTTGCCGACATAGGAGCGGGTCTCCTCGAACGGGATCAGGCGGGCGAACTCGGCGTCCGTCACCTTGCCCATACGGGCCAGCCATTCGTCGACCCGACCGGGCCCGGCGTTGTACGCAGCGAGCGCCTTCGGGTAGCTCCCGTTGTAGCGCTTGAGCATCGCCCGGAGGTAGTCCCGGCCCACGCGCTCGCGCTCGGCAGGGCTGTCGTTCTGGGCAGGCTTCACGCCGAAGCCGGGGTCGGCCAGCGTGAACGGCATCGTCTGCATCGAACCCACCGCGCCCTTGGGGGACACGGCGTTGTCGTTGCCACGGCTCTCGACGTGCTTCACGGCAGCCGCGAGGGTGTCGAACGCCACGCGCACCGGCTTGCCGACCGCAGAGGCCGCAGAGGCCGCCTTTGGGGCGTCCGCAGCCGACGAGGACGGCGGGATGTCGATGGGCACGATGGTGCCGGGGGCGACGCCCTTCTGGGTGCCGATGATCTGGTCGAGGATGCGGATTGCGTCGGACTTCTGGCCCTTCGCCTCCAGCTCGATCGACAGGGCGGTCACGGTTTCCAGCGTGGCCTTCCGCAGGGTCTCCTTGGGGACCGTGGGCGGCACGAGGGCCATCGCGGACTTCAGGTCGATGCCTGCGCCATTGCTGGCCTGGAACTGATCGCGGAGGTTCTGGGTGTAGTGCCCGACCGCCTCCACGTTGAAGCGCTCCTCAATCCGCGCGCGGGCTGCCGCCGTGAGCTGCGTGCGCGAGTTGCGCATCTGCTCCGACAGGTAGCGCATTGCGCCGGGGGTCGAGAGGAAGTCCTTGAGCTTGCCGGTCTCGCCGTCGACCGCGAAGCTCTTGTAGAACTCCTCGATCCGGCCCTGGACCTGAGAGAGCCGAACTTCGAGGTTCTCGTCGTCCTGCTGCTCGATGAACTCGCGGAGGTCCTTGTCGAACTGACGGTAGCCCTCGTTCCAACTGGTCGAGGTGCGTCCGAGCGACACGGCGTTCTTGTAGCCAGCGCTCTTCTGCATCAGCTCGGGATCGACGTTGCCGGTCAGCTCGTCGGTTGAGCCACGCGCCGCATTACGCTCTTCGTCCCTTGCGTGCTTCGTCTCGGCATAGCCCTGGAAGCTCTTGGCCGCGTTGTTGACCATGCCGAGCGTCCGCATCAGCTCCTCGGCCCCCGCGTCGCCGCGTGCCGCCGAGCGCATATCGCCGCTGGGCCGGAACTCAGGAGCGCGGGTGTTACGGCGGGACTCGATGATCCCTTCGCGGTGATCGGTGATGCGATCCTGCTGCGACTGGCGGGTCTTGAGGGTCGTGATGTCGACCATACGTTAGGATGCCTTCGCTTTGATCTTGGCGTCCGAGATGCCCGACCACGCCGAAGCGCCCGCCGAGGCAATCTGGAGGCCAGCGCCCAGCAGCGTGGGCGAGGAAATGCGGGAGAGCATGGAGTCTGCATCGGCCTCGTTGGCGCGGTGCTTGCTCTCCATGTTCGCGATGGTGCGGGAGCCCTGAAGCTCCATCTGCATGGCGCTGTCGTCCAGCAGGCTCTCGACCGACCCGGAGTTGAGCCCGAGGCCCGCCTCGCCTGCGGCGGTGCGGATCGAGGCCTGCTCGCGACGCGCGGCGCGCATCTGATCGAACAGCTCGCCGGTAGCCTGCTGGCGGTTCTCTTCTCGCACGACTGCGCGCTGGGCGTTGATCGCCTTGGTCTGGGCCTTGGCCGCCTGGGCCTGCCCGATGACGTTCGCGGTCGTTCCGGCGACCGCCGTCACGCCGACCACAATAGCTGCGGTGACGGGATCACACATGGAGGTTCGTCCTTGCGAAGATGTGGAATTGGTGAGGACCGAACGACACGTCCTTCAGGAGCTTGAAGCCGCCCCAGCGAAGCCACCGCAGAGACACGGTGTTGCGGGCGTCGATGTAGTTCCAGAGGACGATGTAGGCGTCGTTCAGCTCGTCGAAGTAGCGCCGGGTGGCGCGCGCGATCCCGAACGAGTTCGTCAGGATGCCGTCGGTGCCGAGCATCCAAACGATGCCGACGCCGGGAAGAGCGTGGGGAGCCGCGCCGAAGATGGCGCAGGGCTGTCCGTCCCCCCCGATCACCGCATAGGCGTGCGAGGAGAGCGACAGGGAGACCTTGAGGGCCTCCCCTGCCGTGGTGGCACCCATCGCCTCGATTTCGTCGAGGTCGCAGCGCCGGAGATTGTTGGAGATGTGGTCCGCCCACGCCCCCGCCACATCGGCTTCGACGTGACGGAGGTCATGGACTTGGATCATCAGCTCGCTCGGTTGGTGTAGAGCCCCTCCCACTCCGCAGAGACGAACGTCGAGGCGACGTGCGTGTCATTGGACAGCGTGATCGTCGCCTGCGCGGCGTCACCGTAGATTTGGAAGGAGTAGCTCCCGGTGTGGAACACAGGGCGGTTCAGTTTGAGGTCGTCCGCGCCGACCACCTTGCCGGTGAAGTCGGCCAGCTTGGCCGGGACGATGTCCTCGACGTCGGCTGGCATGGCCTGCCCGTAGGGGCTGACCTCGGTTCGGAAGAAGGCGGTGCCCGTGAAGTAGACCGTGAAGGTCCGGAGCTGCAGCCTCCCGGTCGACAGCGGTCGCCCCTGGTAGTCCTGGGGGAACTGCCGGGAGAACGTCAGGCGCATCGGATAGACCTCGCCGCACGTCGCCAAGCCGGTCTCGTTACCGAGGACCGCCACGCGATCAGGCGCTTGCCACAGGTACTGTGAGGGGTCGATGAGGGACCCTGGGCGCGTCGGGTGGGTCTTCGGGCGGATCAGCCGGAACGCGGTCTGGTCGACCTCGTAGGGCAGAGGGAACTCCGTCCGGTTGAACGTCGGGTTGTACGTGCCGCTCGCCGTGGTGCGCCGGTCGAGGAAGACCTGATGGGTCTGCTCGGCGGGCTTCGCCTTCGGCTCAAGGTCCACCTTCTCCAGCGTCACCGCGTAGCTCCGCTTGAAGAGGAGGTAGAGGTTGCCGTCGATAAACTCGCCGCCGATGACCGGGGCCGAGAACGTCCAGGGACGCCACGCGCTCTGCACCTTCTCGTTGCCGTTCCAATAGAACTGGTAGACGTAGACCCGGTTGTCGCCGGTTAGCGCGAACAGGGCCTTTAGGTTCGGCGCAGCGATCAAACCGCGGATTTGGCTCGGCAGCAGCGTCGGGACGTGCGCGGTCACCTCGGCCGCCGTCAGGCTGTCGCCGTCGGAGAGCCGCGTGTACTCCCACACGATACTCGAGCCGTTCTGGTCGCCGCAGAAGTAGACCTCGGTCCCGATGGTGACCGGGCGGACCCGCGTGTTCATCTCGTAGCGGGTCACAGGGGACACCGCGAGGGAGCTGGGGGTCACGCCGTTCTCACCATTGGTGATCGAGAACTGCGTCTGGTCGGCGAAGGCCATCACGCCGTCGTTGAAGGTCAGCGCGTAGTTGAGCAACGAGACGCTGGTCGTCGTCACCGCGATGTCGATCACGTCGCTATCGACGTAGTCGAGGACGGTGTTGCGCCAGTAGTTGCCGAAGTCGCCCGCGCAGGAGAACACGACGTTCTCGTCCACGAGGAAGCCCAGGCGGTTCTGGTAGAAGAACACGTCGCGGATCGTGCGGCCAATGAAGGTCGGCTGCGGGTTGGTCGACTCGTCGCCGACGCGCCGCGCGGCCCACGAGAACGGGGCGAAGGTGAACGATCCGTCCTCCTCGCGCACCAGACAGTGCGGCATGGAGGTGGCGTCCAGCCAGTTGCGGAGCCCGTTGGCGACCGTCTCGTCCCAGATGGCCCCGTTGCGGCGCACGTAGTAGGAGACAAAGCCGCTCTCGACCGAACCGGTGATCTTGTACATCGCGCCGTTCGCGGCGGTCTCAGGGAGCTTCTCGACGCTCGCGACCTCACCCATGTACGTGCCCGCCGGATAGGAGGCGGGGTACTGAGCGGCACCGCCAGTGATCTTTTTGACCACTCCGGCGGCCCACGTCGGGTACTCGGCAGGGGCCTGCTTGTTCAGCCAACGGTAGAAGTCGGGGTCGGCGGTCGGATCGTTGATCGCGTCGCGCATCTGGCACACCTTCTCGGTGTTCACGATGAACGTGTAGTCGGCCACGGTGACCGCGCGGAACTTGCCGCCAGCCAGATAGCCGAGGCCGCCCGGCGCGTTGACCGACTTCCGTTCGCCGGTCTCGTGGTCGAAGACGTCGATGTAGCCGCCGTCGATGATTACGATGTAGCGCTCGGTGGCGTCGCGGTTGATGTGGTGGATGAAGGCGTCGTCGGAGATGGTGGCGGTGACCACGGCGACCATCTCGGTCGGCGGGCGCTTGCCCACACCTTCGGCGAGCGACGCCCAGGTGTTCAGCTCATCCTCGTTCTGGTCGGACGACCGGAGGATCGGCGGCTGCTGCGAGACGCCGTTGTAGAGGGCCGGGATGACCCTGTTGCGGAGGGCCATTAATACTGGCGGGAGCCGAACCCGGCGAGCGTGGCGTTGCCACGGAACATATTGGTCTTGCGGGAGCCGCGCTCGTCGCGCTCCAACAGCAGCCAAGCCTTCATCTCGTCCTCTTCCTCGAAGCGGTCGAGAACCTCGGAGCCGATGGCCTTGGACTGGAACCGGCGACCGGCAGCCGTTGCGATGTAGCAGCGGGCGGTCTCGGGAAGGTCCTCGAACTGATAGGCCCAGACGATCTTCACTGACACCGGAGCGGTGAACACGAAGGTCAGGTCAGCCTTGTTGAAGAGCGCCATGCCCTTTGCGTGGCGGCGCTGCGTCAGCTCGTTCTGGTCCATCGACTCGATCTTGAGGCAGCCCTCGGGGACCAGAATGATCCCATCGGTGTCGGGCTGCAGCGGATAGTTCTCGTCGGTGTTGAAATTGAAACCGCGCGTCAGGACCCGACGGGTCATGCTCTTCAGGCGAGCGCGCGCGATGTTGACGTCCTTGATGCCGGTGACGGTCAAGGTGTTCACTGGGGCCTGACCGATGCTCATGAGCATCTCGTTGACGGCCTCCAGCTCCGTCTGAACGGAAATCATGGGCATTGGTGAAGCTCCAGGGGAAAAAATAGGGGAGCCCCTCGAAAGGGACCCCCCTGGGGTTGGCTTACGCCGGGATCGCGCCCGTACGCAGCTCGACCGCGCACTTGCTGCGCAGCGTCCGCGTGCCGGTCATCAGGCCCGCGATCAGCAGGGTGCCCTGCTTCTCGGGCTGATCGACGATCTGGAAGGATACGTCCTTCACGAGGGCCGAGCAGGCCGCCATCGGCGTCCAGACGGCACCCACGGTCGTACCGAACTTGGCGCGGTAGTAGGCCGGGATGAACTTCTCGTCGTTGTCCGTGCTGTACGGAGCGACGGTGTTGTCCACGCCGAAGACCTCGTTCGCGATGTTCGACTTCATGATCGTGATGTCGTCGATGGTGTTGAGCTGCATCGAGCGGATCGACGCGCCGCCACCGTTGGTGTCGCGGTTGAGGTTCTTGTCGGTGCGAGCCGCCAGATACCACTGGGCCGCCTTCAGGAGGCCGTAGACCGGCATCGAGTTCACCGGGACGTCCTTCTCGTCCATCGCCTGCTTCGCCGCCGAGAAGGCGTCGATCAGGGCCGCGCCGTCGGTCGCGAGGGTCGCGTTGACGATGGCCGAGCCGCCCTGGTCACCCGCGAAGAGCGCGCCCGAGCGCGAGGCCTTGAGGATGGTGCGAAGGATGTTCGCGTCATAGTGACGCGCGAGGAACTCGCCCATCTCCTTCGTGTACGGCTGGCGCACGTCGAAGTGGTTGAGCAGCTCGTCGACGTCCGCGACGAAGATGTCCGAAATCAGCTTGTCGTCGGGATCGACGGTGATTTCGGTGTGCTTGATCTGGCGGCCCGTCAGCTCGACGCCGGGGGTGTGGTAGCCGCCGCCCGCGCGCCAGATGGCCGGGAACTTGAACGACTTGCCCTTCGACAGGGTCTTGGTCTGGTGCTTGTCGCGAAGCACCGTGGCAGTCTCGAACGCGCCGATAATCTCGCCTCCGAAGAGGTCGAGCATGAGAGCGCGCGGATCGCCTGCACCCTGGTCCATGCCGGGGCGGTTGGGAGTGGAGTTGGCCACTGTTTCCTTGAATGACTGGGGTTGAGGTACGGGGTTGACCGCTCACCTCTGGATCGCCGTTGCCAGTTACTGGGTTGTCCTTGCGGGCCCAGGGGCGTTCACGGTCGTCTTTCGGGGATCGGGAAAGGCCCCCGGCGGATCAGGCCGGGGGTGATCCAAGGCCGCCCTGCGGAGCTGATCGGGCTCGGCAGGGTCCTTGGTGGATTAGTGGGTGATGATCTGCCGCTCGAAGGCCGACCGCTGGACGATCTGGAAGCCGCCGCGCTGCGAGCGCTGGAGCTTCTCGATGACCGACTGGCGGAACGCCGGGTCCTTCGCGTAGCGCGGGTCCTTCTGATCCGCGACGAGCTGATCGCGTGACGTGTAGACGTCGCCGGCAGCGGACGGGGTGCCAGCCGGGGTCAGGAGGTTGCCCTCGGACGGACGCTTCTCCGCATAGCGGGCGTAGAGACCACGCACGGCGGTCTCGCGCAGCGTCGGGTTGTCGAGCGCCTCGTTGTAGGCCTCAAGTTCCTTCTCGGTCAGAGCCGAGGCAGCCCAGGTCGCCATCGCGTTGTACTGGTCAGCGCCACCCGCGAACGAGTGGATTTCGCCCATCGTCTGCTTCGAGAGGGCGTCGAGGCCCTGAAGGTAGACCGCGAAGATTTCCTTCGGGATGCCAGCCTTCTCCAGCTCGGCGACGGTCTCGTCCGAGACAGCCTGCCCCGAAGCATATTCGGTGCGAGCCTTCTCCATCGCGCTCGCGAGGGGCGCGGCAGCCGGAGCTTCGTCGACCTTCGGCTTCTCGATCTTGCCGTTCGCGTCGACCTTCGGGGTCTCGGCGGGGGTCTCGGGGGCCTTCGGCGCGGTGTCCATCTTGGTCCGCAGCTCGGCGTAGCTCTTGGCGAGGCCTTCGGTGTCCGCCTTGCCGTCCTTCCAGAACTGCTCCGGGCACCAGTCGGGCCGCTGCGGGCCTTCCGGCTTCAGCTCGTTGACGCCCGTCGGTTCCGACAGGCCGCGCTGGCCGACCTCGACTGAGGTCTGCTCAGCGGGGGAGAGACCCGGCGTCTCCGTGGTTTCGGTCGCCGGGGTCTCTGCGGGGGTCGTCATGTTAGAGGTAGTTCACCTGCGAGAACCCGGCGAGCAGCTCGACGGTCTCCTCCGAGGGCGGAGTCTCGACCACCGCCGGAGCGGCAGTGTTGTCGACCAGCTCGAACTTGGCGTGTTCGACGGTCATGCTCGTGGTCGCAGGGGCAGCCGCCGGGGCTGCCTTCGGGGTCTTCGTGTCAGCCATTACGGCTCCTTACATGGGTGGGACCGCGCCCTGCTCCGGGGCGGCCTGGGGTTGGTTCATGCTGTCGGCGACGCCCTTGGCGATCTGCGGGGCAGCGGCCTGGGCGGCTTGGTTCGCCATCTCGGCCTGCCTCTCCTGGGCGACCTGATCGGCACCCTTGATAAGCGAGCCCACGTCCTCGATCCCGAAGGCGGAAGCGAAGCGCTTACCGACCTCGGAGGGGTCCGTGATCTGCGCGATGACGGCGGGCCCGAAGGCTGCCGACATCTCCGCCATCCACATCTTCAGCTTGTTGGCAGCCGCGTTGCGGCCCATTGCCTCGAAGCCCGTGACGACGGTCGGCTGGACCGTCTTGGGCAGCTCCGGCGCTTCGCCGTTGCGGATCAGGATGTAGAGGATGCGGCGGATCAAGGGGAGCTGGAACTCCGCCGAGAGGACGGTGTAGACGCCACCGAGGACGTTCTCCAGCTCCTGCGCCATTGCCCGAATTTCCTCGGCAGTGACGCGCTCGGCGTTCCGAACGGTGCCCGATTGGAGCATGAAGGCATGCGACAGGCGCATCTCAAGCCGGTCGGCCACGGTGTTGGCGACCGAGAAGTCCATGCTCTTGTCGAGCTGCAGCGCCTTGATCTTGTCGACGTAGCCGGTGACGTAATCGCCGGTCTCCGCAGCATTGAGCTCTTCGATGTCGATCATCGCATTGGGGTCGACGATATTGACGATCCGTGAGGCCACCGCAGCGAACTGGATGATCGCCTTGGAGAGGTCCTCCAGGGACATCAGGTCGCCGACGTACTCGGAGACATGCGCGCGTCCCCAATCGGAGCCGGGGATCGCCTGCCAGCGCAACGCCATCCAGCCCGCGCTTTCCCGAGGAGCCTTGCCCTCGGAACCGGGCACGATGATGCCGTTGATTTCCTGATAGTGGACCGTGTCGTCGCCGTTGCGCTTGATGTGCGTGTACAGGTCGACGAGCTTCTCGTTCTCCTTGCCGGGCTCGACCTCGACCTTGCAGGCCGCGCGAACATCCTCGGCGAGGGCGGAGGGGTAGACCCGCTCCTTGATGACCCCTTCGATCAGGCCGCCGCGCTCGTCCCGCAGGACGACGTATTGGTCCATCCGGAACATCCGGGGAGGCCCGCCGTCGAGCGGGAAGTAGACCAGGGCATTGCCTGCGACGACCAGATGGCGAAGCGCCTCCATGAAGACCGGGCGGGAAGCCGAGGTCTCGACTAGGAGGTGCGCCTTGGCGCTGATCCGGTTGAGCGCTTCTTCAGCGCCCGAGAGGTTCTCCCCAAGCTCGCGCGCGGTGTCCTCGTGGATCGAGAGACGCGCGAAGTGCTGGTCGGGTGGGAACAGGGTGACGAGAAGCCAAGCAGCGAGGTTGTTCACGCAGCGGGCCCCGAGGGACTGGTAGGGCTGCGAGAAGGTGCTGTTGGAGTCCTGACCGTCCTCGGGAATTAGGCCGGGGATCGTCAGGGCAGAGTTGGAGCGCGCACGCTCCAGCGCCGTTTGGCGCGAGGTCGAGAGCTGGGTGTACCGCGCCTTGGCGACGGGCTCCAGCTTCGTATCTGTGGAGGCCACTGAGGTCCCTTAGTAGGCCGTCGACTTACTGATCCGACCGCCCGAGCCGACACCCCCGCCCCCAACGGGCGTGATCTTCTGGATGACGGGCTGCACAGGAGGCAGCGCCGCGCCGAAGGTATAAGGTGTCGGAGCGGTCGCGGGGGGAGCCACCGAAGCGGCCCCACTCCCCGCGCGCTCGATGCGCAGGCTGGAGCGGCCCTTGCGCAGAGCCTTGGTAACTGGATCAACGCCGTCGAGGTACGGGTTGCGGATGATGGCGGGGTCAGGCGTCTTCGCCGTCGCGTCCGTCGTGGAAACTTTGGGGGTCTTGACGATGCACATCAGCGCCGCCGCTCCTTGCGGACGACATCGCGCTTAGCTGCGTCCCGCCAATGATTGAGGAACAGGACAAGCTCACGCTTGCCCGCCTGCCGCTGGATCGACTCCATGCTTTCCCCGGCTTCCGGCACCCGCTCGGGGACCAGACGGTTCAGCTCGTCGACCAGCGCGACGGCTGAGTCTGGGAATTTCATGAAGGGGTGGCGCTCCGCGAAAAAATAGGGGCCGCTCAAGCCGACGCGCGGGGCGTTCAGCGAGCGGCCCCTGAAGGAACCAAAGGAGGTGCAGAGGATCTCCGTCAGGTAACCCTGAAAAAAGGTTTCCCTGCTCCAAGAGTCCTGACTAATTGGCCCCTTCGACTGGGAGGCACGCATGGGGGAAATCGTTGGGGCGCTGATCGGCTCGTTCTTGCTGACGAGGCTGGGCCTCTGGGCGACCAGAAAGATGACCAGCCCGGAAAGGCTGACCATCTCTCATGGTGGCGCACTGGTTGTGGCCGGTACGCTGTACGGCTTCGGGGCAGCCGACGGCGGCCCGTTCGTGTGGTCAGGCTACCTCCTGTACGGCCTTCCGACCGCACTATGGTACGCCGTAGACGCCGCGCGGCTCAGCCGCCGAGCGCGGCAGGAGTCCAACGCCTGATCCGCGAGCCGTCCATGTCGGAGTGCTTCAGGATGCGGGCGAGGTTGACCTGAACGACCGCGTCGTCCTCGGTCAGGCCTGACTTCTCGTAGAGCGCCACGATCCGCTGCCAGCGGGTCTCGTCGCCGTCGTCGCGGTGATCCCACTCCATCACGATCTGGCCCTTGCGCGGCCCGCGCTTGAACTCGCGGGCCCACTGGAACCAGTATCGGTGGTCGAGGACTTCGTCCGCAGCCTTCGGGCCCGCGCCGGGGCACCCAGGGTAGCCGTCGGTCTGGTCACCGCAGATGGCCTGCCAGAGCATGAAGCGCTCCGCAGCCTCGGGCTCGATCGTGCGGACTTTCTTGTCCCGGTTCGGGTTGAACAGCAGGCCGGGGACAGTCTGCAT
>Ga0209050_1003566_pt1 | contig 11326 bp, 8 predicted proteins | sample Araplavi_mTSA_r2_FD_184276 | JGI IMG/M metagenome (GOLD analysis project Ga0209050, IMG submission 184276) | Arabidopsis root microbial communities from North Carolina, USA - plate scrape MF_Cvi_mTSA_r2 (SPAdes) (version 2) | ecosystem: Host-associated > Plants > Roots > Endosphere | place: USA...
GCGGGTCGCGGCGCACCTCCTCGCGGATGAGGGCGGCATCGCGCGAGACGAGGCGCATGGTTTCGGGGTGGATTTCCAGCCCTTCGCGGTCGGCGATGACGAAGATCTCGATCAGGCGCACCGGATCGGCCTCGAACCAGGTCTCGCCGGGCGCCATGATCCGGCCGCCAAAGACCTTGTAGCCCTTGACCGAGCGCGGACGAGCGCGGAAGCCCGCCAGCAGCCCGCGCGGCTGGCGCTTGGCGAACTGGTCGTCGAGCTGGGCGAGGAACACGCCGGTGAGGGTGCCGACCATCTTCGCCTGGAGAAAGAACATCTGCATGAACCGCTCCACCGCGCTCTTTCCGGGGCGGTCGGAATAGTTCATCCGCGCCGCCACTTCGCGCTGGAGGTCGAAGGTCAGTCGGTCCTCGGCGCGGCGGGTGATCGTGTGGAGGTGGCAGCGCACCGCCCAGAAGAAGTTCTCGGCCCGGCGGAAGGCGCGGTATTCCTTGTGGGTCAGCAGGCCCACGTCCACCAGTTCGCTGGGATCGCGCACCTTGTGGATATATTTACCGATCCAGTAGAGCGTGTGGAGGTCGCGCAGGCCGCCCTTGCCTTCCTTCACGTTCGGCTCGACGACATAGCGGCTGTCGCCCATGCGCTTGTGGCGTTCCTCGCGCTCGGCCAGCTTCTCGACCACGAACTGGCGCTCGGTGCCGGCGACGACGTCCTTCCAGAAGCGCGCGCGCACTTCCTCGTAGAGGTCCTGATCGCCCCAGACGTAGCGGCCTTCCAGCATGGCGGTGCGGATGGTGAGATCGGAGCGGCTCATGCGCACCATATCGTCCACCGAGCGGCTGGAATGGCCGATCTTGAGGCCTAGATCCCAGAGGAAATAGAGCATTGCCTCGATCACCTGCTCGCACCAGGCGGTCTGCTTGATCGGGGTGAGGAAGGCGAGGTCGACGTCCGAATGCGGCGCCATCTCGCCGCGTCCATAGCCGCCGACGGCGATGATCGAGAGGCGTTCGCCCTTCGAACGGTTCATCGCCGGATAGACATGGGTGGAGACGTGATCGTGGATGATCCGCAGCAACTGGTCGACCAGATAGGCCTGTGCTTCCGCCACTTCGTGCCCGGCGGAAGGCTTTTCCACGAGGCGGCGGGCGATCTCGGCCCGGCCCTGTTCCAGCGCCTCGCGCAGGAGGTCTACCACCCGCTTGCGGCCCTTGGCGGCGCCGGTCTCGGCGACGACGGCTTCGATGGTCTCGACCAGCGCGCGGCGGTCGATCACGGAACGGGGCGAAGGGATGCGGATCACGCTCATGTCGAGCGATATCTAGACATTCAACGGCTTGAGGGGAACAGCGCGCTTGCTTCCGCCCGCCGATTTTGCGGGGCCTTGGCGAAATCCGGCCTACCATCGCCCCGCAGCCTATGCCAGAAGGCCCGCAAAGCCCCGCTGAGCCGTCCGGCCCGGCGACCTTACGAGATTTTACGAGGTCCTGCCCTTGTCCCTGACAGCACTTGCCGCAGCCGCCGCCGCAGAGGCGCACCAGCCGATCTACTGGGTCAACCTCGGCCTCAAGAACTACCTGTTCCGGATCGGCAGCTTCGAGCTGCGCTGGTATTCGCTGGCCTATCTGGCGGGCATCATGCTCGGCTACTGGCACCTCTCGCGCATGATCAAGTCGCCCGGCGCGCCGCTGGCGCAGCGCCATGCCGACGACCTGTTCTTCTATTGCACGATCGGCATCATCCTGGGCGGACGCCTGGGCTATGCGACGTTCTACACCGGCGGCGACACCGGCATTCCCAGCCTCTGGAGCGATCCGGGCGCGCTGGTTTCGCTCTGGCACGGTGGCATGAGCTTCCACGGGGGCCTGATCGGCGTGCTCCTGGCGATGATCTGGGTTTCCTGGCGCGGGAACCTCGATTTCCTGCGGGTGGCGGATTACGTTTCGGTCTGCGTGCCCTTCGGCATGCTGTTCGGCCGCCTCGCCAACTTCGTGAACGGCGAGCTGTGGGGCCGGGTCGTCACCGATCCGAACCTGCCCTGGGCCATGGTCTTCCCCGATGCCGGACCGCTGCCGCGCCACCCGAGCCAGCTCTACGAAGCAGGCCTTGAGGGCCTGCTGATGATCGTCGTGATGCTCAGCCTGTTCTGGAAGACCCGTTCGCGGTTCCGTCCGGGCCTGCTGGTCGGTGTGTTCACCACGGGCATCGCTTGCGCGCGCTTCACCGTGGAGTTCTTCCGCGAGCCCGACGCCCAGCTGCAGGACTTCGCCGCCCGCACCGGCCTGTCGATGGGTCAGTGGCTGACGATCCCGCTGATCCTGCTCGGCCTTGTGCTGATCGCCCGCGCGCTCACCAAGCCGGCGCTGGCCACCGTCCGCCCGATCGCCGCTTAGTCCGATGTCCCAAGCCGAACCGCTCTCGGCCGTGTTCCAGCGGCTGATAGCCAATTACGGGCCGATCTCGCTGCTGCACTACATGGGCGAATCGAACGCCCGCTACTATGCCGACAAGGACCCCTTCGGCGCGAGCGGCGACTTCATCACCGCGCCCGAGATCAGCCAGATGTTCGGCGAACTCGTCGGGCTGTGGCTGGCCGATATCTGGGTGCGGGCGGGTAGCCCGCAGCCGGTCCACTACGTCGAGATGGGGCCGGGGCGCGGCACTCTGGCGCGCGATGCGCTGCGTTCGATGAAGCGGGTGGGGCTGGAGCCGCAGGTCCACTTCGTCGAAAGCTCGCAGGCGCTGCGGGCGCTCCAGGCCGAAGCGGTGCCGCAGGCACAGTGGCACCACGACCTCGGCAGCGTGCCCACCGACGCGCCGCTGCTGGTGGTCGGCAATGAGTTCCTCGACGCGCTGCCGGTGCGCCAGTTGGTCAAAACCGCCAAGGGCTGGCGCGAGCGCATGGTGGACTGGGCCGAGGACCGCTTCCGCCCCGTCGCCGGGGACAAGCCGATGGACGCCGCCGTGCCGGATGCGCTGAAGGATGCGCCGGAAAGCACCCTGCTGGAAACCTGCCCCGGCGCCGCCGCCGTCATGCACGAGCTGGCCGCAAGGCTCGCGGCGCAGGGCGGGGCGGCGCTGCTGATCGACTACGGCTATGCCGCGCCGCAGACCGGCTCCACCTTGCAGGCGCTGCGCGCGCATACCAGGGTCGATCCTTTCGCGATGCCGGGCGAGGCGGACCTCACCTGTCTCGTCGACTTTGCGATCCTCGCCGAGATCGCGGCGCGCGAAGGCGCGGCATGGCAGGGCACGGTGACGCAGGGCGCGTTCCTGCGCGCGCTGGGCATCGAGATGCGCGCCGCCCATCTCGCCGCCGCTGCACCGCATCACGCGGAGACTATCCAGCGGGCAAAAGATCGGCTTATCAAGGACGATCAGATGGGAACCCTGTTCAAGGTCATGGGCGTGACCGGGCCGCAATGGCCGCAAGGCGCGGGGTTCTGACGAGATAACAGGGGGCAGAATGGGCGAAGCAGCGGTAGCGCCGTCGGGGGCGGCGGCAGTGCGGGGTGTCACGGCGCAGGACTTGCGCGGGCCGGACAGGCTGGAACGGGCGCTCGGTTTTCTGGCCGTGGTGATGCTGGCTTTCATCTTCGCCGCGCTGATCCGCGGGATGAACGAATGGGCGCGCGTGCCTCTGATCATTTGGCTCCATCTTGCGACGATCCTGACCGCACTGGTCTTGACGCCGGTGCTGCTCTGGCGGCGCCGTGGCGACACCCGGCACCGGGTCTACGGCTATGTCTGGAGCGGGGCGATGATGCTGACCGCACTGGACAGCCTGTTCATCCACATGGGCGGGCCGGGACGGTTCAGCCTCATCCATGTCCTCTCGCTGTTCACGCTGGTCATGGTGCCGGTGCTGGTGCTGGCGGCGCGGCGGCACAATGCCGCCCGTCACCGCCGCACCGTGCGCGGCCTCATCATCGGCGCCCTGCTGATCGCGGGCTTCTTCACTTTCCCGTTCAACCGCCTGCTCGGCCACTGGCTGTTCGGCTGATTAGCGCGTTTCCGGCGTCCGGTCCTCTTCCGGCAGCTGGCGCACCGGCACCGCCGAGAGCCAGTCTTCCATGGCGTCGAGGTCGATGGCGCCATGGACGCGGTCGGTGCCCTGAATGAAACCGCTGAAGCCGTCGCCGCCTTCGGCCAGGAAGTTCACCACGCTGACGCGGTAGGTCCGGGCCGGGTCGAGCGGCTTGCCGTCCAGCGTCAGCGCGGTGATCCGCGAACCCGAGGGGCGGCGCATGTCGAAGGCCACCCGCACGCCCTGGCTGGGGGCGAGGATCTGCTTGTCGCCGCTGTCGTCGAGGCCCTGCTCCAGCGTCGCGCGGAGCTGGGCGCCGGTCAGCGACAGGGTGACGATCTCGTTGTTGAAAGGCTCGACCGCGTAGATCTGGCCGAAGGTAACGGTGCCGTCCGCCGCCGGGATCAGCGAGGTGCGGATGCCATAGGGATTGACGAAAGCGATCTCGGCCCCGGCCTTGCGGCTGGCGGCAAGCTGCGAATCCGCGATCAGGTTGCCGAGTTCGCCGCCTTTGCCGACGCCCTTTTCCTCGACTTTGCCTGCCGGGGCGGAGAGCTTGCCCACCGGCCGCGCGACGAGGTGCAGCGAGGCGTCCTTGTAGCGCTGGATATAGGCGGCCACGTCCGCGCGCGGCTGGAACTGCGGGAAGGCAGGCTGGTTCGGCACCTCGCCCTTGGCCGACTTGTAGGCGGGCGACTGGACGATCAGGTTGCTGGCCTGCTTGCCCAGCAACTTGTGCGTCGCGGGATCGAATTTCAGGGTGATGTCCGTCACCAGCTTGCCGTAGACGCCCGCGCTGGTCAGCAGGATTGGGCCTGCCTGCGGGTTTTCGGTATAGTTGCAGACATAGGCCCAGTGGGTGTGGCCGGAGACCACCACGTCGACGCCGGGGTTCAGGCGGGCGAGGATCGGCTGGATATCGCCCACTGCCTGATCGCAGCCGTTGGGATCGGCGGCGCCGTTGGTGCGCAGGCCCTGATGGATCAGCACGACGACGGCATCGGCGCCCGCGGCTTTCAGCTGCGGCACCGCGCGGTTGATCGTCTCCGCCTCGTCCGCGAACTTCAGGCCCGCGACCCGGTCAGGCGCGACGAGGGTGGGCACGCTGCTCAGCGAGAGGCCGACGAAGCCGATCGTGATCCGGTCCTTGCCGCTGCCGAAAGTCTTGAGGCCGGTGCCGGGGAACAGCGGCGTGCCGTCGGCCAGCGTGGTGCTGGCGGCGAGGTACTTGTAGTCGGCGCCCTTGAACGGTTCGAGCTGGCAGGGCTGTCCGCGCGTGTTCTTCTCGCAGCCGCCGTTCTGGAGGCGGCGCAGTTCCTGCCAGCCCCGGTCGAACTCGTGGTTGCCCACCGCGTTGAACTCCACGCCGACGCGGTTCATCACGCCGACCGAAGGCTCGTCGAGATAGAGCGAGGAGGCGAGCTGCGAGGCGCTCGTCAGGTCGCCCGCCGCCACCACCACATTGTTGGCGTGCCGCGCCTTCAACGAGTCCACCGCCGAGGCCAGCCATGCCCCGCCGCCCGCCGGAACCGCGACTTCGCCGCCGTGCCCGTCCGGCGTCTCGACCGACTGGCTGGGCGGTTCGAGCGCGCCGTGGAAATCGTTGATCGCGATCACCCCGACTTCGATGGGGGCGCTTGCCTGTTGGGAGGTCGGCGTGGTCGCGCAGCCTGCGAGGAGGGCGGCCAGCAGCGAGGTGGAAAGCAGCGGCAAACCGCGATGGAGAGGGAGAGTCATGGCGCTCGTCCTATCGGATCATTGCGCGGGGCGGCAACGATTTTTCGTGCCCGATGGAGGCGTAAGGTGACGGTTTGGTTGACACGGTTTACACAGTCCAGAGGAAGAAAAAGTGTCGCCTTGTGGTGGGGGTGTCACCTTGTGATGGGCTGCGGTGGAGGGCGGTGTGAGGCATGGGGAAGAGAATACCGTGCGGGGGTGGTTGTAGGAAAGCGGACTGTCGGGATGCGCGGACATTGCAGACGCAAACAGCGCTGCTACACAGAACCGATGTTGGTCTGGCTTTTGTCATCGGTGTTCGCAGGGTCCGTGCTGACATTTTCGTATGCAGCCGCCATCTACGCCTTCTCGCCATTGCCGAGATGGTGTTCGGGATTGATCGCTGTTTTAATGACAGTCGCAAGCATTATTGGATTTTTCTGCCTACTGTCTTCTGATTCACACGGCGATGTTGGAGGACTCTTTTTTCAGTCCATTTTTGCCGCGCTGGCCGTCTTGTTGGGAGGTCCGATCGGCTTTGTCCTTTTGACGGGCGTGATAGAAGGAATTGAGCGGCGCGGCAGTGCGGACTAGACGGCAAGGTACCTAGTAGCAATGTCCGCTCACCCGACATTCCTGCCGTCACCCTGAACTTGTTTAGCTGCGCTGGCCTTCGGCTCAGGGTCCATCCTGTCGGAAGCCCTGTCGCTCGGTTTGCTAACCGAGAGAGCGGCTTGCTGTTCAAGGCTCCGGTTTGAGCGGCACGATGGATCCTGAGCCGAAGGCCAGCGCAGCTAAACGAGTTCAGGATAACGAGGCGGCGAAACGGGAAGGTTGCTTTACTACAATTCCCGTCATCCCCGCGCAGGCGGGGATCCCGCTTTTCTTGCGGTTTGGCGCGAAGGGTGAAGAAGAAAGCGGGGTCCCCGCCTGCGCAGGGACGACGATAAGGGGTTCGCTTGAGATGTTTCCGGGAAGTCGGGGGGCGGAAACGGGTTCGCGCGGAGGCGCCAAAGGGAGATAGCCTCCGCACGAAATTTCAGTCCGCATCGTCCTCCAGTGCATGCATGTCGTCATCCGATAGCCCGAAATGGTGGCCGACCTCGTGCACCACGACATGGGTGACGAGGTCCTCCAGCGTCACGTCCGTCTCGCACCATTCGGCGAGCAGGGGCTGGCGGTAGAGGGTGATGCGCGGGCGGAACTCGCCCGCCACCCAGACCGATTCCTCGTCGAGCGGGCGGCCGTGGTAGAGGCCGGTCAGTTCCCAGGCGTCCTCCAGGCCGACCGCATGCAGGGTCTCCGCGTCGGCGAACTCCTCGACGTGGACGGTCACGCCGACGAGGTGCTGCGCGAACGGTTCGGGAATGCGCGCGAAGGCGGCGTGGGCGAGGGCCTCGAACACGTCCGGGCCGGGGGCATTGCCGAAACGGGTCATATCGCGGTTACTCCTGCGGTGCTTCCGGGGCGACGATGCGCGCGATCCCGGCGGCGGTGGAGGGGTGGTAGGTGGGCCTCGCCTCGGCGAAGAAGTCCCGCGCCTTGCCGGTGCCCCAGTCGCCCTGCTTCATCAGCCCCTTGTAGAGCGGATAGACCAGCAGCCCGCGCCCGATCCGCGAGAGATAGGCGCGCAGATAGGGCACCGCCGGATCGTAATGGTTGGCGATGGCGAGTTCGAACCAGGCCGACTGGATATAGGCATTGCCCGAGGCCGAGAGGCCTAGCGCCGTGTCCAGTTCCTTGAGGCGCGCAGGCGTCTGCTGCCGATCGATGCCGTTCAGGAAACGCAGCCATTCCTGCGTGGTCCAGCCCTGCGGCTGCACCGCGCTGGCCGGGCCGCCCGCGTTGAAGGCGGTCAGTTTGGTATCGACTTTCGCCAGAGTCGCGCTGTGGACGCGAACGGCATTGTCCGGCAGGCCTGCGCCGTAGGACCAACGGTCCAGCTGGAGTTTCAGTTCGAGGTCCGGCTGGCCTTTCAGCAGGCGCTCGCGCAAGTCGGCAAGGAAACCGGCGGTGGTCTGCGGCTGGAAGGCGTGGCGGTCGAAGTAGGAAGTGAGGTAGGCGTCCCACTTGTCGCGGCCCACGGTATATTCGATCATCCGCAGGAAGTTCGAGCCCTTGGTATAGTCCACCTCGCCCGCGCCGGGTTCGCCGTTCAGGCGCGTGGCGGCGCCGGTCTGGCCGCCGCCTGCGGCGATCTCGCGCTGGAGCACGTCCCAGTCGAGATCGGCATACGTCGCGGCCTGCTCCTTGCCGTAGAGCGATTCCATGATGCGGTTTTCGAAGTAGGTGGTGAAGCCCTCGTTCAGCCACGAATCCGACCAGGTGGCATTGGTGACGAGGTTGCCCGACCACGAATGCGCCAGTTCATGCGCGACGACATCGGTGTTCGAGCGGTCGCCCGTGACGATGGTCGGCGTCAGGAAGGTCAACATCGGGTTTTCCATGCCGCCGTAAGGGAAGGCGGGCGGCAGCACGAGCATGTCGTAGCGGCCCCAGCGATAAGGGCCGTAGAGCTTGCTGGCGGCGTCGATCATCTTTTCGACATCGACGAATTCCTTCGCCGCCTTGTCCAGCATCGGCGCCTCGGTCCAGACGCCGGAACGGGGGCCGAGCGACTTGAACTTCAGGTCGCCCACCGCAAAGGCGATCAGGTAGGGCGGCACCGGCTTGTCCATGCGGAAGCGGAATTGGCGGCGGCCATCGGGCAGCGCCTCACCCTTGTCGCCCGAAAGCTTCTCGGCGCTCATCACCGCGACCATGTCGCCCGGCACGCGCAGGGTGGCTTCCCAGGTCTGGCGGATGCCGGGGCTGTCCTGCGTGGGCACCCAGGAACGGTTGAGGATCGCCTGGCCCTGACTGAACAGGAACGGCTTCTTCTTGCCGAACGTCATTTCCGGCGGCAGCCATTGCAGCGCGGTGGCGCCGGGCTTCGAGCGGTAGGCGATCCTGACTTTTGTCGCGCCCGCGAGGTCGACGGTGAGGGCCGAGCCGATGTCGGCGTTAGCGGTGTCCTTGGGGCCGAGCGTCCACTTCAGCGGCTTGCCTGCGGTGTCGGTGACGGCCGAGATATCCATGTCGTTGACGTCAAGCACGACTTGCGTGGCCCCCGGCGCGGCGAGGATATCGAGCAGGGCACTGCCGGACAGGGTCTTGCCGGTGAAATCGACATCGAGGTCGAGCGCGACATGGGTGACGCGGGCGACTTGCGGCTGGGCGTGGGTCCAGACGTCCTTCGCGTCGGGCGTGGTCAGGATCGGGGCGGGGGCCGGGGTTGGTTCCGGGGTTGGTGCCGTCTGGGCGAAGGCTGGGGCGGCGGTTCCGGCGAGCAGCGCGGCGGCAAGAAGTATACGCATGGCCGCAACTTATGGTCGCGGCCATGGCCGGGTGCAAGCTCTGCTGCGTTCGGCAAATTGAGTAACTTCGTCATCCCCGCGAAGGCGGGGATCCCGCTTGTCTTGCGCGCTGGCGAGAGGTCGCCGAAGGAAGCGGGGCCCCCGCCTGCGCGGGGGCGACGAGGGAGGTGTCGCTATTCGGGGGGAGACCTCAAAGGCCCGAGGCTTGGACGTCGAACTTTCGCGTTCCGCCAGCGCTGGCTATTGCAGCCTGCACGTCGGGGCGCTGCTTCAGGGTAGCGAGGCCTGCCGCGAAGGGCACCGGGGGCAGGTTCGCGGGCGGCGGGGCATAGTCGCTGAGCTGGGCGAGGGCATCGACCCGGCGATCGGGATCGCCCAGGCGTGCGATCAGCGAGGCGGCGGCGGCGTCCAGCCGGTCGAGGCAGATCAGCAGGTCGGTAACGGCCTCGGCGTGATCCCCGGCATGGGCCTCCATATAAGCGAGGTCGGTCTCGGCGAGGTCGGTCTTGCCCGCGCCTTGCGCCGCGCAGCCGTGGGCGAGGTGATATTCCATCGCGCCATAGGGGCTGGCAGTCGTGTCGATGGTGGCGCCGAGCGGGGCAAGAGTCTCCAGCGCCGCATCGTGGTGGCCGAAGCGGCTTTGCAGATAGGCGAGGTTGATGCTCTGGCTGATATTCGGGCTGCCGTTCTCGCCCGAAGCGATGGCCTGCCGGTAGGCGGCGACCCCATCCTCGTAGCGGCCGAGCTGTTCGTATGTGCGGGCGAGGCTGTCCCACCACCAGTTGAGCTGGCTGTCGCGGTCGGAGAACTGCTTTTCGAGCACGCCGTAAGGGCGGGCGGCTTCGAGCGTGATGCGCGCCTTGTTCGGCTCGCCGATCGCCCGCTGCGCCGCGGCGAGTTCGATGGGCAGCGTGAGCAGTCCGGGGCGCAGGATGCTGCGGCGTTCGAGGTCGGCGATCTCCCGCTGGTAAGCGGCATGCAAGTCGAAGGTCTCCGGCAGCAGGCTGCGCAAGGCGGGGTCGAGGCTGATATCGCGGAGCATGCGGGCGCTGCTGATCGCGGCGATCTGGGCGGCGGCACCGACATCGTCGCCGGAGTCCTTGAGCATGCGGGCATAGGCGCGGCGGATGCCCTGGAAGCGGGGATCGTCCTGCGCGCGGGAGGAGGCGGAGAGCAGCGCCAGATAGCGGCGATAGGCGGGGTTGGACTGGTCGCCCGCGAACTTGCGGCCCAGCGCCATCAGCCAGTCGGTCTGGATCGGATCGATCCCGTCCGGCAGGTCCTTCTGCATGGTTTCGAGCGTGGCGACGGCATCGGCGGGCCTGCCGCCGTCGAGTTCCAGCCCGAAGCGCAGGCTCCAGGCGACGCTGGGCGCGCCGGTAATCGCGGTCATCTCGTGGGCATGGAGCAGGGCCGGTTCGATCCGGTTGCCGCGCGCCTCGCACAGAGTCGCGATCATCAGGAAGGGCACGCGCACGCGGTCATCCAGCGTGGCGAAGGCCTTGTCGGCGACGACCGGCGAGACTTGCCCGAGCGCGCCTTCGCAATTGTCGGTGGCCATGTAGCTCTGCGCCTGCGGCAGCGCAGCGGCGGCCGTCTCGCCGATGTCCTTGCGCGCCAGCGCGGTTTGCGGCGCGGCAGTCAGGGCCAGAGCGGCGAGAAGAGTCGCGCGGAGCCGGGCCGCACGTGCGAAGTTCGTCATGATATTCCCCGTTGCCTCGGGGTGACGCTAAGGCAGCGGGCCGGGCTTGTCAGCGGGGCGCGGCGTGAAAAACGCCGTCATGCGGGGGAAAGCTCCGGAATATCACAGCTTTTTGAGCACGCCGGTCACGGGGATGGCGATGCTGGCGCCGCCGGTCACCGCATCGCCGTCGAAACTGGCCTGGGTGCCATCTTCCGCCGCGACGTTCACGGTGCTGCCGGATTGGGTGAAGGTAAGCGTGCCGCCGCCGAGCGTCGGGATCGCCACTTTGCCGTCCTTGCTGGCCTTGATGGCGGCCAGGATGTCCTGCGGGGTCATGTAGCCGGTCAGCATGTGGTCCTTGATGAGCGCGGCCAGCGCGGCGTGGTCGTCCGCCTCGGTCAGTTGCTTCGCCGGATCGCCGAGCTGCGCGAAAGCGGCGTCCTCCGGCGCGATCAGGGTGTAGCTGGCGTTATCGCGGAACACGCCCTCGATGCCGGTTTCCTTGAGCGCCTCGGCCACGGTCTGAAGGCCGGAGGCATTGTC